>Ga0335075_10018141_pt1 | contig 10437 bp, 10 predicted proteins | sample Lox_Sample_24_FD_206723 | JGI IMG/M metagenome (GOLD analysis project Ga0335075, IMG submission 206723) | Soil microbial communities from Loxahatchee National Wildlife Refuge, Florida, United States - Lox_Sample_2.4 | ecosystem: Environmental > Terrestrial > Soil > Wetlands | place: USA... | reverse complement strand
ATGTCGCAGCTTCATGGCGTCCTCCTCTTGGGGAGCGGTGGGCGCGCCGCTCCCCGGTGTGCTGGTCAGCTCAGGTGGATGGCCACGATGCGCTGGTTGATGCCGTAGCGGCGGCGATAGGCGTCGCCGGCTCTGGCCATCAGCGTTTGTGCGCTGTCGCCGGTCTGCTCAGGGATGTCCAGGTAGCGGCTGCGGAAGTCGCCGCTGCGTGTCTCGAAAACGACGCGCACTTTGCGGAGGGATGCGGTAGACTGATCCATTGCTTTCACTCCTATGTGGTGAAGGCCGCGGGCCGGGACGTTACGGCGTCGCCGGCCCAACTTGATTACCGGCCCACGGTGGACCGGCATTCTCTTCTCTTCTCGATCCGTGTGGTTTCAAAGATCGCTTATATCGCTTATGCGACAGCAGCATGTTACGCTCGTTCCGCACACGATCAAGCGCTTTTCCCGCAGATTTTTCGGCAATTTGCTGCACACGACCGCGAGGGCTGCCTCCCAGACATGGGAGGCAAAGTCGCTCCCGCCAGCGAGGAGAGACGAGGCGTTCCGACGGCCGACGCGCGCGCGGAGGTCAGGCACTGGACGCGACGTGGGCCAACGTGGGCGATCCGTGGCCCGCTCGGGCGGCCCTGACCGGCTCACGACGGCAGGAGCCGTCGCCACAAGCGCCGTTGCTTGCGCCAGTCGATACAGGCGGCGATGGGCATCAGGTCCGCCAGAATAATGGCATCGCGGCCACGCAGCGTCGGCGGCAGGAACAACAGCGCTTCCTGAATGTCGGGGGCCAAGTGGAGCAGGCTCACGATTTGGCTGATGCGTGCGCGTGTCACCTGGCCCAACGCTGCCAAGGCGCTGTAGCTGGCCACCTGCCCCGTCTGCACCAGCTCGTCCAACCGCAACGCTAGGGCCATGAGTCGGGCCACCCGCGGCACACGACCCGGCGGCAACGCCGGCTTCTCCTCTCCGGGAGGCAACGCTTGGCGACCGCAGCGGCCCACGGGCTGAAAAGACACCGGCACCTCAATGGTCATCGTCACGCTCATGCGGATTGCTCCTCGCTGTTACGGCCGAGCATCTCGCCGGCCAAGGTTTTCAGACCCAAGGGCTGGAAGGTGATCGCTGCCTTGCCGTGCTGGCCGTCGTAGTCCACCCGCTCGACCAGCAAACGAACCACCCTGCCCTGCTCCGCGGGCGTCATGGCCTCCCAGGCCGGCAGCAAGCCGGACAAGGCTTCGGTCACCGCCGCTTGGTCCAGACGCTCCTGCTGCAACGCTTCCATTTGCCCCCGCAAGCGTGCCAGCCGCTGCTCGATCTGAGCCAGCCGTGCCTGTAGCTCCGCCAAACGCGTCACCGCGCCGCCAGCGGCTGCGCCGGAGCCGACCTCGGCCAGCAGCTTGCGGACTTCGCGCTGGCCCCGCTGCAGGTCGCGTTCCAGGCCGACACGCTCGCCTTCCCACTCGACGACGCGGACGTCGTCTTGCTGCCGGACCTGCGTCAGCATGTTCTCCAGGACTTGCGGATCGCGGCCCACACGCTGAATCTGCTCGATGACCAGCTGCTCGATGGGTTGGGCGGGGATGGATTTGGAAGGGCAGGTCTGCCAACCGTTTTTCTGAGCATGAACGCAGGTGTAATAGCGGTAACGCAAACCGCCCTTGCGCGTGGTGTGCGAAGGCGTCATGGCGCAATCGCACGGCGCACAACGCAACAAGCCCTTGAGTAGGGCCGTAAAGCCATGCCGGCTGGGTGGACCCACTTCGGGGCCGTGGCTACGCAACAACGCTTGCACGCATTGGAAGGTGTCGGCATCGATCAAGGCCGGTTGTTCGCCGTCGTGGATTTCCTCCTTGTAGCGTACTTTGCCGGCGTAGAGGACGTTGGTGAGCAGACGGTACAAACTGGTCTTGGTGAAGGGGCGACCGCCGCGTTGGCGGCCGTGGCGTGTCTGCCAGTATTTGCCGACCCAGCCGCGGCGGGCCAATTCCTGCACCACCGGCAGCAGCGCCTCGTGCTGCAGATACAAGGCGAAGATGGCCCGCACCCGCGCGGCTTCGTCGTCGTTGATGTGCAGTCGTCGGCCGCGTGGATCGAGATCGTAGCCGAGTACTGGGGTGCCGCCCGACCACTTGCCCTTGCGTCGCGTCGCGGCCATCTTGTCGCGTGTGCGTTCGGCGATGATCTCACGCTCAAACTGGGCGAAGGACAGCAAGACGTTGAGGATGAGCCGGCCCATCGACGTCGCCGAGTTAAATTGCTGGGTGATCGACACGAAGGAGACGCCGTGCTGCTCGAACGTCTCCATCATCTTGGCGAAGTCCAACAGTGAGCGGCTGAGGCGATCGACCTTGTAGGTCACGACACAGTCAATCTTGCCGGCTTGGATGTCGGCCAACAGGCGTTGGAGTGCGGGTCGTTCCATGTTTCCGCCGGTGAAGCCACCGTCGTCATAGCGTTCGGGCAAGCAGGTCCAGCCCTCGTGGGCTTGGCTGCGAATAAAGGCTTCGGCGGACTCGCGTTGGGCGTCCAACGAGTTGAACTCCTGCTCCAGTCCTTCTTCGGTGGACTTGCGTGTGTAGATGGCGCAACGCACCAGCGGCAGCGTGGCCGCGGCTTTCTTGTGGGGACGGTTCATGCGTTCTCCTTGTTGTGGTTGAGGCTGTTGCGGAAGAAGAGGAAACCATTGCAGTGGCTGCCGGTGACCGTTTTGGCGACGGCGCTGAGCGAGGGATAGACGCGGCCGGCGTAGGCGAAACCGTCGGTGAGCACTTGCACCTGCACCAGCTGGCCCTTGTAGGGTCGGACGAGGATGGTGCCGGGCGGCGGCAAACGATGATCGACCGGCGCCGGCATGCTGACCGGCGCTGGTGGGGGCGTGGTCGTGGTGGTTTTGCTTTGAGGCGGATTGAGTCGGAGGTCGGCGTCGCGTGCCAGCTCGGCGGCGCGTCGGCGTGCGCGTTGGGAGAGGTCGCCTTCGGCCAGCGCCTGCATGCGCCAGGCGATGCGTTTGATGAGCCAGGTGCGGTTGCTGGCGGCGGTGGCTTCGCCGAAGAGTTCGGCGAAGCGCTGGCGTAGTTGGCCGATGCTCAGGCGTTGCAAGGCGGCGACCTCGTTGACGATGTTCATGGCATCCTCCTGGTGGGGAGCGGTGGACGCGCCGCTCCCCGGTGTGCTGGTCAGCTCAGGTGGATGGCCACGATGCGACTGTTGATGCCGTAGCGTCGGCGATAGGCGTCGCTGGCCCTGGTCATCAGCGTCTGTGCGCTGTCGCCGGGCTGCTCGGGGATGTCCAGGTAGCGGCTGCGGAAGTCGCCGCTGCGTGTCTCGAAAACGACGCGCACTTTGCGACGGGTTGCGGTAGACTGATCCATTGCTTTCACTCCTTTACGGTGAAGGCCACGGGCCGGGACGTTATCGCGTCGCCGGCCCAACTTGATTACCGGCCCACGGTGGACCGGCATTCTCTTCTCGATCCGTGTGGTTTTAAAGATCGTTTATGTCGCTTATGCGACAGCAGCATGTTACGCTCGTGTTCCACACGATCAAGGGCTTTTCCCGCAGATTTTCTGGCAATTTGCTGCACACAACGGTGAGGGCTGCCTCCCCTGTCTGGGAGGCAAAATGGCTCCCGCCACCGAGGAGAAACGAGGTATCCCGGCCGCGGTCGAGCGAGCGGAGCCGGAGCGGCGGACGTGGAACGAGGAAAAAGGAGGTGAAGGCGCCGTCCCGTGAAGAACGGGCCAAATGCTTCCTATGCGGCAGCCTTTCGGCGATCGGCTCTCGCTGGTGGGGAGAGAAACGGTCAACCCGTGTGGACAGTGAGCCTCAAATCGCCGAGAAGCTCAAGGCCATAACAGACAAAAAAGAGTGATTTTTTGAGTCGCGAAAAGTGACGGGATGTGCTCGGATTCTTGCGCGAATGTCCAGCGTGAAAGCGGCAACTGGCGGGTAGATGTGGCGGGGCGGGTACGGAATCATTGCCGCGTCGGAGACCGGAGAGACTCCGCGTATTACGCCACTGTCTCGCGCAGGAGAGTCAAGCCACGCGCCGAGAGCTCGCTCCGCGATCGTGCGGGCAGGCGGCTGCCATGAGGTCCGCCGCAGCGGGCCGTCCGGGGGAACCCGACCCGCAATGGTGCAGTTCGGCCAGACCCCTGTCACTCCAAATCCTCCTCGCAAGCCGAAGACCTGCTGGACGACTCGAAGACGCTGCGGGTGGCGCGGTGGCGATACACGCTGCTACGGTACTACGGAGGACCGATTGTGAACGCTCTGGGCGCTACGTGGGCTGCGGTCAATGCGTCCTTGCCTTACGGCAAGCGCGGGCTGTCGGGTGGATCGTCCCGAGCCAAATTGCTGGTGGAGGAGCGTCTCAAGAAGACTTGCTGAGCCGATCTCCATGCCGACGGGGAGGTGCCAGGAAGAGTTTCTTGCAGAAATCAGGCTTGCAGACGAATGCCGGGTTCGTCTCGAGGAGAACGTGGAAATAGAGCAGCGAACTTTCGACGCCCATCCTCTTTCGTCCACGATGCCCTGGACAATCTTGCCACCCCATGCCGCAGAGAAGAAGATGAATAGAGGGGCGACACACCTGACACTTGGGAGTTAATCGTGTCCCGAAAGAGAAAGAAGCGACCACGCCAATCCGGAAGACCTCGGGTCCCGCCCCAATACGCGGTCGGGACCCAGGTGCGGGTACGATCCGGCACGGTGGACCCCGATTTTTCAGACATTCCGCTGGGCGGTTGGTCGGGCGCGATCAGGGAAGTGGACCAGACCTCGGTTCCGCCGACATACCGAATCGAATGGGACCAACGCACCCTGAACGGAGTACACCCGGTCTATCGCAAACGCTGCGCGCGTGACGGCTTGGACCACGAAAGCATGTGGCTGAGGGAAGGCGACCTCGAGCCAGACACGGGGGAATCCGCAGCCATCGAGCAGCCGACAAATCTTCGTCATCGTCCGCTGTCAACAAACGATCCAGACGACCGCATTCGGGCCATCTTTGGACTGACGAGCGATGACCCCTTGCCTGTCGTAAACAAAGAGAATCTGGACCGTTATTACCGTCACCTGAAAAGCCATCTCGCTTTGCCGTTCCAGGCCAAGTACCGCGTGCCGATAGGTCCATTCGAGGACCGCGAATATTTGGTCCGGGTGGATGGTTTACTTGATCCAGACGAAAGCGACGAGGAAGAAGGATTGCTCTGCGAGGCGGTTCAGCGGGGCGGGTTCGTCGAGCTGCCTTTGACGGAAATCGAGGTGACCGCTCAGCGCCACAATGGGGAGCTGATCGACGATTACTCGTACTGGTTCACCAATTGGTCAGATGAGGGAAGTAGTCCTCTTGCAGAAGAAACGGTTCCGGGAGGAGACCCATCAATCGGCCGGATAAGCTTTCTTATCAGCGTTCTCATGATGTGTGCCGTGGGCGGATTCTACGGGGCCGTCCTCGGCGCCGCTCTGGCATCTCTGGACGGCGTTTTCATTGCCGTCAAGATCGGAGGAATTCTTCTGGCCCTGGTAGGCTGTTTGCTAGGGGCGAATAACGGCGCTCTGTTTGGGGGGGTGAACCGCATGCGCCGTACTCGGTGGCGTTGTGGGTTCATCGGCTTGGTCGTTGGAGGGTGCGTTGGGGCGATGCTGGGTACCATGCTCATTGCCTTTGTAGGAGCCGTCCTGGGCGGTTTTGTGGGAGGAATAGCTGTCCGCCTCGTTCGAGGAATGCAGGACAATCCCCTGCCCACGGTAGGAGGCGTCGTGGTCGGGTCCATGCTGGGGGTCGCTATCCAGTGCTGGAGGCAGGGGGCCGAGCAGGCATGGGCAGGGTGCTATCAGGGCGGCATCGCCGGTGCGATCGCCGGACCTATCCTGATGTTTGCCTTGGGTACGGCCCTGGCGAAGCTGGAGAGGGACCGAGACGGAAGCCCTGATCCATATTGAAATAATGTCCAGAGGAAGACGAGGGATTGGCGTTGCGGTTGAGATTGATCGGGAGCCCAGACGATCGTACCTCAAACGCTCTCGCCATGAGGGTTGACGGCGCTCAAGGCGAGATTACCTCTTCGTGGTTGGGGAGGCCGCTTGATACACTGCCAATGCTTCGCAGAAGCCTCGCTAACTGGATACCATCGACGGAGGCATGTTCAAGCTAATAATAGGTTTGGAGATCGGCAAACATGCTACGGGCAGCAACAGAACGAGATTTCGCCTTTCTCCGCGCCTTCTCGACTGGCCCAGGTGACGAGAAGCTGCGCGCGCAGATTCGAGACGGGCGATTGCGAATCATTGAGACGGCAGGAGAGCCGGTGGGCTTCCTAAAGTTCTCTATTCTCTGGGAAGTTTTGCCATTTATCGAAGTCATCATGGTGTGCGAGGACCGGCGAAGGTGTGGGATTGGTAGGGACGCGGTTCGATCGTGGGAAAGAGAAATGGCCTCGCGTTCCTTTCGGTGGACCCTGACTTCGACACAGGCTGATGAAACAGCGCAGGAGTTTTGGCGCCGCTTCGGCTATAGCGACTGCGGCTCAATCACGCTCCCTGGCAAGCCGGCTGAGTTGTTCATGTTCCACGATCTTGGCCCCAGTTAGGAGGATCGTAGGCCCACAGAGTCGCCATGCCCGTCCACCCATGTGGAGCAGTTGCGGCCCATGCCGGTCCACCCCCTGGCCCACAGGCGGAGCAGATTTACGTCACGTTTTTGGAGCGGGTCCACCCCCCTGGCCCGCAGGCGGTTTTGGGCCCCCGATCCCCCGATCGCGGGTGGACCGGCACCCGCTCCAAAAAAACGTGACGTAAATCCCGAACGCTCTCATCACGGCGGTTGCCACGTCAGGTGATGAGACATTCACTCCGAAAACAGGACGTAGATCTACTCCGCCCGTGGGTCACTCCTGGCTCGCCCACAGCTGTCTGATTCGCCCGCGTGCGCTTCGATACTCCGGTCGATAAGACCGAAGCCGTTTGCGTGGTCCTGGGTTTGACCTGGGGCTTCATGCTGCGCTTGGGGTCGTCTATCATTTCGAGAGAGGAGGAGATTGCTCCTGTCCCACTGTTCGGTGCGCGAGGCAGCCTGAGTCCTTCTCTATGGTGACATTCCAATTCGGCAGATGAAAGGCGAGCGGATGTCTGACAGCAGCAACACAGACCAGGACCAGATCTCCGAGACGACCAAGGAATCCGAACTCCATGCCGCAATCCGCGAAGGCGATTCGCAGAAAATTCTCGGCCTGATCGAGGCAGGCGCCAACATTCATTACAAGCGTCCGCAGGGATACGACGCTCTCATTGACGCGGTTCACTCTACCGCGGTCAACGACGATTCCGGTTTGCTGGAACTGCTGGCATTGCTAATCGCCAAGGGAGTTGATCTTTCCGGCATTAGCGCGTATGGGGAGTCGGGCCTTCGCGTGCTATCGCAGCTTGGACGATTCAACGCGGTTCGCATGCTCTTGAAAGCGGGAGCGGACAAAAGTCAGCTCGAATGGACGCCGCTCATCGAGGCGGTTGCTCTCGGTTCTCTTGCCGATGTGCGTAGCGTCCTGGAAATGGGGTGGATGCTTGAAGAAAAAGAGTGGTGGGAGCGCACCGCGTGGTTAATTGCATTGTTAATCGGGGACATCGATAAGGCGAAGTTGCTGCAGGAATGGGGCGCGGACCCGAATGCGCGTGGGCGCTGCGGTTGCGCGCCGCTCTTCTACGCGATCCAAGGCCATCACCCCGATGTTCTGCGTTGGCTGCTCCGCGAGGGCCAGGACGTCTCCCAGACCGATGATTTCGGCATGACGGCGCTGATCGAAGCGGTTGAAAACGACGACCTCGAATGTGTTCAGATCCTCCTCGATGCAGGAGCCAACGTTGCCGTCAATTACCATGGCACTGCCCTCCGTCGGGCGAGTTCGCGTGAGATCATCATGTGTTTGCTCGATCATGGGGCGGATCCAGCGGACGCGCTCCAGCGTGTCATTCTGGGCCTTCGGGACTTGGAGGAAGACGCGCTGGCGGCAGTCTCGCCGGACGAATTCCAACGCGCGTTCACCCGCCACTTCGGCAAAAGTAATCCTGAAAGGATGCGCGAACCGTTTTGGGAAGCCATGATTCGCTGCGGAACCTCGGCGTATGACGCGCGCCAGCGGTTCAGGGAGACGTGCGGCTCCGTTGCTGGGCCGGTTTGGTGTGCGCAACGCTTTGGGCAGTCATGGACCCTTCTACCGGACGGCCGTGCCGTGCAAGTGGGCGGCGAGCATGAAGACTGCTATGATCCCGACTTCTGTATCTACAACGACGTGTTCGTTCACGAGAAGGATGGAACGGTGGCTATTTTCGGCTATCCGGAAGCGGTGTTCCCGCCGACCGATTTTCACACGGCCACTTTGGTCGGCGACTTCGTCTACCTGATCGGCTCTTTAGGTTATCCAGGAAGCCGCCGCTTCGGCGAGACACCGGTGTATCGGTTGGACATCCGGACGCTCCGGGTAGACCGTTTGGACACGGGCGGCGAAGCCCCCGGATGGATTTACCAGCACCGAGCAGTTGCCGCACCGCCGCATGGCATCCGCGTGTGGGGCGGAATCGTTGTCAACGGAAGTGACAACGGTGAGTCTCACGAGGACAACCTCGGCGCCTTCGTACTCGACCTTGACCGGCTCTATTGGTGCCGTGAGTCATTCCTGATCTAACCCCAGAGCGGTCGAGTAAACCGACGCGCGCAACACTCCGGATTGTCTCTGTTCGTTATTTGCCGATGCACAAGCGGCGCCGACGGTGCATGGAGTGCGCAGGATGAATGAAATGTGGCGACGGGGGCGCGGGCTTTCTGCTTCGATCTCAGTAAAATAGTTGGGAAATGTCGTCTTTGGCGGAGGGGTGCGATGTTCGAGGAACCGAAGCTGCTGTCCTCGGGAGACGGATACAGCATCCGGACCAACTCGGCGCAGGCAGAAAAGTTGGTGCAGGACCTCCAATCGGCGGTGTTCGAGGCGGAGTTGACCGATGAGACGCTCGGCTGCGAGGACCTGAACAGCGACACCGCCCGGGAGGAGGTGCGAACGATCAAGTTGTCGAGCACCGCTGACGAGCTGACGCTCCAGAAATTCCTTCGCGGCTGGAAGGCGTGACCACTCAGAGAAACACAGCGGAGCGCCATGTTCACACTGCTTCAGATCTCGGATCTCCACCGTGCGGCAAACGAACCGTTCAGCAACGAAGAGATCATGTCGTCGCTGGTCGCCGACGTCGCGCGGTATCCAAATGAGCAACCAGCCATCTCCAAGCCCGACGCCATCGTTGTCAGCGGCGACTTGGTCCAGGGGCTGCCTCTCCAATCGCCCACGTACCCAGCCGGTCTCGTTGCGCAGTACGAGGTAGCCCTCGAGCTGCTGAAGCGGCTGGCGGACACGTTCCTCGGCGGCAACCGCTCTAAGCTGGTGATGATCCCGGGCAACCACGATGTCGATTTCAACCAATCTCTGGCGGCGATGACGGAGGTGAAGGTTCGCAAGGAGAACGTGAAGGGGCTTCTGTTCGGAAGCGCCCTGGATAACCCGCACCGCTGGAGTTGGAACGACGGCAAGCTGTTCAAGATCAGCAACCCGATGGCCTACGAGGATCGCTTTCGGTACTATTGCGATACCTTCAACAGGTTCTATGAGGGGGTTTCTCTCGCCTATCCGGTTGACCCGAGCGAGTACTTCAACCTGTTCGAGCTGAATGACGGCCAGATCATCGTCGCAGCGTTCAACTCCTGTCATGGCAACGACTGCTTCAACTATGTCGGCGACATCCCCGCTGCGGTGATTGCCAGGTGCCATCTAATGATTTCACAGAGCGGAAAGCAGTACCGACTGAAAATGGCGGTGTGGCACCACGACATTGCAGGACCGCCGAAGCGAAGCGATTACATGGACTCGTCCGTCGTCAAGCTGATGATTGATCGGGGCTTCCGCCTCGGCCTGCACGGTCACCAGCACAAGGCGAACGCTTCGCCCGAGTGGGTTTACACGGCGCGTAGAACCTCGATGGTGGTTGTAAGTGCTGGGTCGCTCTGCGCCGGGACATACGACATTCCACGCGGGGTCAGCCGGGAGTACAACGTCATCGAGATCGACCCGAGCTACGCGAAGGCGCGGGTCCATGTGCGAGAGGCGAAAGTTCAGAACATCTTTGCGGCTGGCAGATTCATTGACATTGGTGGGGAGTCTTACGAGGACGTGGATTGGGCTCCTGAGGAACTCCCACAACTCTCAGGAACGGGGGCGGCCGATTCGCCGGTCACTCGGGTAGCTCGCATCGAGGCTCTCCTCGCGGCGGGCAACGCCGCTGAAGCCGTTACCGAGTTGGACGCGAGCTCGCACACGCTCGGGCGGCACGGGCGCATGCTTCTGACCAGGGCTTTGAGGGAGACCAAAGACTATGCGAGACTGCTGCGCCATCTCGC
>Ga0335075_10018140_pt1 | contig 10437 bp, 7 predicted proteins | sample Lox_Sample_24_FD_206723 | JGI IMG/M metagenome (GOLD analysis project Ga0335075, IMG submission 206723) | Soil microbial communities from Loxahatchee National Wildlife Refuge, Florida, United States - Lox_Sample_2.4 | ecosystem: Environmental > Terrestrial > Soil > Wetlands | place: USA: Florida... | reverse complement strand
GATGCAGCATGCCTGAACAAAGCCAAAGACAATCAGGGCCCAGTAACCGGCGTCGGTTAGAAAGGTCGTCACGGACACAATTTCTACAGCATCGACGGCGGTGAGCGGGCCGTTGCCTCCTCCTCTGCCGTTACGCCCGCCGCGGGTGGGGACGTTTTCCCAGGCGGCGGCTCGCGCGGATCCTGCCGCAGCCGGCTTTACATCCGGGTATCGGTAAGGATCTCTGCCGAGCGTTCCTTGCCCTGGCCGCGAGTCCGCCGGCGGCTGGCAACGCCCCGTCCGATCCCGGCCAGCGCTGCCAGCGCCGCGATTGCCACCGCCGTCCACGGGACAAGGTCGCCGATCCGGTCGAACGGAGTCTGGTATGCCGCGGGCGGCAGGTCGAGGTGCACGAGGAGCACGCCGCGGTAGCCAGTCCCGGCCCAGGCCAGCAGACGGCCCTGTGCGTCGAACGCGGCCGAGTCACCGGTCAGCGCCGCCTGTACGACAGGCCTGCCAGTCTCGGCCGCCCGCACCGCACTGAGCGCAGCATGCTGGGCCGGCGCCCAGCTGGACTGGAAGGTGGAGTCGGAGGTCTGGTAGATGATCACCCGGGCGCCGTGATCGGTGTCCACCCTGGACATGTCAGGGAACGCGGACTCAAAGCAGATGAGGACGCCGATCGTCAGCGGGCGGCCGCCCGGCAGGGTTGCGTGCAGCACATGCGCCCCGGAGCCAGGCACGACGTTCGTGGGCGCAGCGCGGCTGATCTTGGTGAGCCAGCCGAGCGCCGAACGCAACGGGATGTACTCGCCGAACGGCACTAGCCGCGTTTTGATGTAAGTGCCCTTGATCCCGGTCCTGCTGATCAGGGTTGCCCGCTTGGAGTGCGCCCCGGCCGCATTGGATGCGTCCTGGTCGACCAGGACCTCGGCTCCGACCCGGCCCGACAGGTGCTCTAGCGATGTCAGCAGCGCCGGGTCCGTGGGCAGGTTGTAGCCGACGCTGCTCTCGCCCCAGACGTACAGGTCAGCCCGGCCAGCCTGAGCGGCGGTAAGCTGCTCGTTCCGCTGGACCCTGACCGCTGGGCCGCTGGTCAAGCCTGGCTGGACTAGCGCAATCGTCAGCGGCTGGCCGGCCGGAACCGGCGTGGCCAGCGCGAACGCTATGGGGCCAGCGGCGACCGCGGCGAGCGACCCGGCCAGACCAGCCACCCGGACGCCTGGCCGCCTCGCGACTAGAGCTATCAGCAAGCCGGTATTCGTCGCCACCAGGGCGAAAGTGATCAGCCACACGCCGCCTACTGCGGCCAGGGCGAGAATCACCGGGTGCTGCCACTGGCTGGCCCCGAGCACGGCCCACGGGCCTCCAAGGCTCTGCCAGGACCTGATCCACTCGGTGACGAGCCAGCAGCTTGGCACAACAACGAATGCGGCCCCGGCGCGCGCGAAGGTGACCGGCGGGCGCAGCAAGGACCAGGTGGCGAGCCCGACCAGGCTCCACAGCGAGCCGATCACGATGGCGACCAGCAGCAATCCAGGGCCGATGTTGGGGGCGAGCCAGTACATCGCTGCCAGCAGGTAGCCCGCCCCGTACCAGCAGCCTCGGACGGCTGCCTCGCGCCTGGTGGGCGCTGCGCGCATCAGGGCGAGACCGGGCACCAGGCCGACCCAGGCGAGAAATTCCAGGTTCGCTGCCGGGAACGCAAGTACCGGGATGCCGCCCGTGGCGAGCGCGGCATACCGCATTGGCTGCCGCAAGCCGCGCCAGATCCGCACGTTTCCTTATTCTGCTGCTCTGGCGGGGGATCTGCGCTGGCGCCGGCGCCGGACTTGCTGAGCTATCACCCAGCCAAGCGCCGCGACCGTGCCCCAGGCGATCACTGCCTCGGGCCAGCCGCCGAGCCGGTCGGCGAGCGTAGTCGAGCTTCGGAGCGGTACCCGCGCCTCGATCTCGGCTCTGGTCCAGGTGTGCGTGCTGGTGAGCAGCTGGCCGTCCGGCGCGATGATGGCGCTGATGCCGGTGGTCGAGGCAACGACGACGCTGCGGTTGTGCTCGATGGCCCGGATCTTGGCCATGGCCAGTTGCTGCAGTGTCTCGCCGGTCTGGTTGTCGAGCTCGAAGTCGGCGTCGTTGGTCTGCACGGCCAGCAGGTTCGCGCCTGCCGCGACCTCGGACGAGACCAGCCCGTCGAAGCCGACCTCGTAGCAGATCACGTCGCCGAGCCGGATTTTGCCGAGGTGGAACACAACCGCTCGGTGACCCGGGGTGAAGTTGACTGGCTGCAGCGACGAGGGCAGCGACGTGATCTTGCTGATGATGCTGCGGAATGGTATGACCTCGCCGAACGGCACCAGCCTGCGCTTGATGTAGACGGCGACCGGGCCCTTGCCTGGCAGCCACAGCTGGCCCGCGTTCCTGACCGGATCCTGCAGCACCGCCCCGACCAGGACAGGCCGGTCGATAGCCGCCACCGCTGTCGCTATCGAGTTGTAGATGGGCGGGTACAGGCTGGGATCCAGGTCCGTTGAGTTCTCCGGCCAGATGACCACATCGGGCGCCGGGGCCGCACCGCTGCGAATCCTCGCCGCCAGGCTCTCCGTCGCGGCGGCGTGGTACTGCGTGACGGTCGTGGCCCGCCACAGGTCCGGCAGGTTCGTGGCATGCGGGACATTGCCCTGGATGGCAGCGACCTCCGCGGTCGACTCGCCCGGTGTCGCCTGATCCGCCGGCAGCAGGGCGGCCGAGCAGGCCAGCGCTGCGCTGGCGGCAAGCGCCACGGCAGGCCAGAGTCTTGCCCTGGCCCAGGACGGCATGACCCTGATAGTGAAGGACATCACCGCCGCCCGCGCCGAGCTCACCGGGCTCGGGGCCTGGACCTGTTTTGCTGACAGCGGGCCGAGCAGCACCCAAGCCAGGCACGCCCCGGCGAGCGCGATCAGGAAGGTCAGGAACGGCGGTCCGCCGATGGCGACCCAGCGCACGGTCGGGGCTTCCGCCTGGCTCATCACCAGCCGGCCCCAGGGGAATCCGCCCCACGGCCACCTGTCGCGTGCCGCCTCGCCCGCGACCCACCAGCCCGCCATTGCCACTGGCCAGAACCGCAGGCGCAGGAGCAGCCACAGCCCGGCAGCGAGGACTGCGAAGATCACCGCCTCGGCCACGGCCAGTGCAATCCAGGCATACCAGGCGAGGTTGACCAGCCAGGACACCAGCGGAACAAAAAACGCAACGCCGAATATGAAGCCGGCCGCGAGCGCCACCCTGGCCCGCTGCTGCCACAGTGCCACGGTGAGCAGAGCAGGCCCGACGGCTGCCAGCGGCCAGAAGCCGAAGGGCGGGAAGGCGGCAGTCAGCGCAAGGCCGCCAGCAAGTGCGGTGAGAAGGGCCAGCGATGGTCGCAGGTGCGGGCCTTGTTGCGGCCGTGCGGCGGTCACGGCCGTCGACACGGCCGTGCCTGAAGTCAGCAGCCGCACTGCCCCTCCCAACCTCCAGGACAAATGCCATATTGCGGGCGGAGTGAGTATTCCCGGTGACTGTGAGCGTAGCCGGGCCTGGCGGGCCACGGCATCACCCGATGCAGCGCAGCTAACCGTGCCGGGACCGACTGTTCCGCAACTGGCTGTGCCGCAGCTGACTCTTGCCTTAGCTAAGGCTGCTGCCTTAGCTAAGGCTGCCCACGTTTGCCTGGCAGGTTTCCATCCCCTCGCGGCCAGCCGTTGCAGCAGTTAGGCTCAGCCCGCAATTGCGTTCAAGACATCCGGAACTACCGCGCGGCATCGTAGCGGCGAGGCGAACCCGACAGACCCTGATCCGGCTGCACAGCAGCGGATGCAGCATCTGAAGCTTGCCCGCTCAGGGCAGAGGAGGAAATGGTGAGCCGCCGCGGCTGGTGGTTGTTCGCAGCGATGAGCGTGATCTGGGGCATCCCCTACCTGCTGATCAAGGTTGCCGACGGGGGAGTGGCGCCACCGGTACTGGTTCTGGTCAGAGTCACGATCGGGGCCGCGCTCTTGCTGCCGATTGCCATCCGCAGGCGCGAACTCGCGCCGCTGCTGCCCCGGTGGCGCTGGGTGGTGCTGTTCGCGTTCGTGGAAATCATCGCGCCGTGGTTGCTGCTGTCCGAGGCGGAGACCCGGCTGTCCAGCTCGCTAAGCGGGCTGCTGATCGCATCCGTGCCGATTCTGGTCGCAGTGATCGGACGGATTACCGGCGGCCAGGACCGGCTGACTGCAATCAGATGGGCCGGCCTGCTGCTTGGCCTTGGCGGCGTCGCGTTGCTGGTCGCGGGCGGCGGCACCCACGGGCAGGCGGGCCAGGTCGCGGAAGTGCTGCTTGTCGCCGTTTGCTATGCGATCGGGCCGCTGGTCGTCGCCCGCAAGCTGAGTGATCTGCCTTCGCTCGGGGTGACTGCGGCCAGCCTCGGCCTGGCCGCGGTCGTCTGCTCGCCTATTGCGGCGCTGACCTGGCCGTCAGTTGTGCCGGCCGGCAAGGTGCTGGCGGCGCTGGCCGCCCTCGCCGTGGTCTGCACTGCGCTGGCCTTCCTGGCCTTCTTCGCGCTGATCGCTGAGGCCGGGCCTGCTCGCGCGACGGTGATCACGTACGTCAACCCGGCCGTCGCTGTCGTACTCGGCGTGCTGGTGCTCGGCGAGCGGCTGACCGTGACCATGGGCGTTGCCTTTGCCGCCATCCTCGGCGGATCGGTGCTGGCAACGAGGACCACCCGCCGGGCCGCCCAGGGTGCCAGTGCTGGCCGAGACAGTGCTGGCGGGGACGAGGGCGCGCAAGGCGCTGTGGCCGGCGAAACGGCCGCTCGGGACAATGCTGCCGGGCACAGGGCGGCCGGCGCCGGGCAGGTGCCAGCCGGCGGGTTATCCAAGAGCGCCGCACGGGCCACCGGACTAGACTCGCGCAGGTGATCGACCTCAAGGCCGCCCGGCAAGATCCGCAGACCTACCGTGCCGCCCTGGCCAGGCGCGGCGCGGCAGACGACTTTGACGCGCTGCTGGCCGCTGATGCCAGCTGGCGGTCGCTCACCGAGCGGGCCGAGGCCCTGCGAGCGGCGCAGCGCAGCTCGTCGAAGGGCAAGCCGACGCCAGAGCAGATCGAGCAGCTCCGGGCGCTCAGGGACGAGCTCGACCAGGCGCAGGCGGAGCTCGGCGCGGCCGCGCGGCAGCGCGACGAGCTGCTGGCCCGGATCCCGAACCTGCCCGATCCCACCGCAGCCGACGGCATGGACGAGGAAGACGCGCAGCTGGTCAGGACCTGGGGAGAGCTCCCGGACTTCAAGTTCGAGCCGAAGGATTCCACCGAGATCGGCTCGGCACGCGGCTGGATTGACATGGCGCGCGGTGCGCGGCTGAGCGGTTCCAGGTTCGCCTACCGGATCGGCGATGTCGCCCTCACCGAGATGGCGCTATACCGGTACGTCATCGACAAGCTGACCACCCGCGGCTACCTGCTCGTGCTACCCCCGATCCTGGTTGGCGAGCGCGCCATGTACGGCACCGGCTTCCTGCCGACCGAGGCGTCGAACCTGTACCACCTGGAGCACGACGACCTCTACCTGACCGGGACCTCCGAGGTCGCACTCGCTGGCATTCACACCGAGGAGCGCCTGGAGGAAGAGGACCTGCCAGCCAGATACGCGGCGTTCACAACCAACTTCCGCCGCGAAGCCGGAGCGGCCGGCAAGGACACCAAGGGCATGTTCAGAGTGCACCAGTTCGACAAGGTGGAGATGTTCGTCTACTGCGTGCCCGAGCAGTCACGGGAGATACACGACCAGCTGCTGGCGGTCGAAGAGGAGATCGCGCAAGAACTGGGCGTGCCTTACCGCGTGATGAATATCGCCGTTGGTGACCTCGGCGCGCCGGCTGCGAAGAAGTACGACATCGAGGCCTGGTTCCCGGTACAGCAGCGGTACCGCGAGATCACCTCGTGCTCGAACACGACGGATTACCAGGCGCGACGGCTTAGCATCAGGTTCCGCCGCGACGGCAAGCTGGAATACGTGCACACGCTGAACGGCACTGGCGCGACAGCCAGGGCGTTGCTGTCGGTCATGGAGAACTTCCAGGACGAGAACGGCACCGTCGCAGTTCCGAAGGTACTCCGGCCGTTTGGCGCTCCGGCCACCATCGGAACGCCCCCCGCTGGCTGAGCCTGGTTCAGCGATACTGCGACACCCTGATGTTAGTTTGCCGGGCAGCAACTTCCTATTTCGGGCGCTCGACGCCGTGAAACTAACAGGGTGTCTTGCTGGGTCATCAGCCTGAGCCGCCGGACAGCCTGGTCAGCAGCTCAGAGCCCACCGGAACGCCGAGCCCTGAGCACGCGTCCCAGCCCGGCCCCGCCTTGTAGGCGCCATTGTTGCCGGTTGTAATGTCCCGCAATCCAGCGACGGGCTGGCCTGGCTCCACGCCGGCGTACAGGTTAGGTTGCAGCAGGCCGAGCGTCTTGCCAAGAGACTGCGCGAGCCTCGCGGTCAGCGCGGCCCACAGTGGCGCGACGGCACTAGTCCCGCCGATCACGGTCTGCTGCCCGTCCACCAGCACCTGATAGCCGGTCGCCGGGTCGGCGTTGCCGGCCACATCGGGCACGCCCCGGCCGGGCTTGGCGGCCGGGTTCGGCGGGACGCCGGCGGTCGCCTGCCAGGCAGGCAGGCCGAATTGCTCGCTGACGCCGCCGCCGGTCGCGCCGCTGCTGTCGTTCCAGACGGATTCCGAAGTTACTGTTCCGGTCGCAGGATCGGCCTGGAGGCTCGTGCCACCGCAAGCCAGTGCATGAGGGCTGGACGCGGGGAAGTCGGCGTGCGGCTCGCCGTCGCTGACCCCGTCGCTGCTGCCGTTGTCGCCGGCGGCCACGGTCACCGTGACGCCGAGCGCCACGCCGTCCGCGATCGCCTCATCCAGGGCCGCCATGGACTGCGCTGTCCAGGAGCTTTCCGGGCCGCCCCAGCTAATGCTGACCGCGGCTGGGGTCGGCTGAGCCTGCACCGCGTTGGTGACGGCATCTACGAAGCCCTGATCGGTGTTCGGGGCGAAGTAGACAAGCTGCTGCGCGCCAGGCGCGACCGAGCCGGCCACCTCGATATCGAGCAGCACCTCGCCGTCGGCGCCCTGCGGTGCCTGGTCGGGGACGTTGCTGGCGCCATCGACGCCGACCGCTGTCACGGATGGCACTGCGATGCCCAGGCTGCCGAAATAGCTATCCAGGTCGGCGGTAGAGAAGCCGCCGCCAAGCTCGATGATCCCGATGGTCTGGCCGCTGCCGTCGGTGCCTGCGGGGAACTGGTAGATACCGGCCACCTGCGGCGGGGTGTAGGACACCTGGGCGGCTTCTGGCTCGGCGAACCGGAAGTGAGGGCTGGCCTGCGGACGGGTGTCAAAGCCAAGCACGGCCACGATGACGCCGTCCAGTTCCGCCGGGATCCGCAGGCTGCCGCTGCGATAGCGGTGGGTTACGAGTTCTCCGTGCGGGCCAGGACTGGAGACCATCCTGAGCTCAGTGCCGAACGCGCGAGCCAGCGGCCCGGCCGGGCCGGCGAGCGTGAGGCGGCGGGATCCGGGGTCCCGGGAAGTCACTTCGAGCCCCGGCTCAAGACTCGTCAGCACGCTGGCGATCAGGTCGTGGTCCGCGGGGTCGGAGCCGTAGCGGTCGCGCAGTTCGGTGCGGGATATCCGCGCCGGAACCCCGTCCGCTCCGCGCGGCAGGCTGGCCGCGCGCCGTGTCACGACCGTCAGCTCAATGCGCTCCTGCGGGTCCACCGGTCCGGCCGGAACGGCACCGGGAAGTGGCTCGCGACGACTTCCGGCCAGCTGAACTAACGAACCTGAGGCCATTGCATCGACCCTTTCTCTCCGGCAGCACGGCCGGTGGCCGGCGGCGTCCCCGAAGCCCTGCCGCCGCAGATTGGCGGCGCATGTCCGGTCGCCTCACAGTAGACCTCGCCACGCCCGGCAAACAGTGGCCGTGCCGTAGCTAGCGAGCTAACCGGCCGCCGCCCTCTGCGGCTCGTCGCGCCTGGCTGCTATCTGCAGAGCCACGCCCCAGTGGCGGCGCACCTTGCCATCCGGCCGGGCCGCGAGGCGCCTGCGGATCTCGCCGTAGAGCCGGTCCTGCTGCCAGCCGGCCATGGCGATGTGGCCGGAGAAGGTCTCGAGCAGCGCTATGTACTCCTCAGCCGTGTAGCTGATCTCCCAGTCGAAATGCCGGATCGAAGTGACGGTGAACAGGCCGGAGCCCTCGATGGCTGCGCGGTGATCGGGCTGCTGCCCAGGCGGCCAGTACCAGGTACCGGCCGGCATGCCCTCGCCGATCTCGTCGTACACCTCTTGGAGTTCGCGGAAGAACGGGTCGCCACTCGCGGGGAAAACGTGACTGGCCTCCCAGACGGCGAGGTGGCCGCCGGGCCGCAGCCAGCGCCAGGCGAGCTGGTACCCGACAGCGGGATCGATCCAGTGCCAGGCGGTCGCGGAGAAGACGAGGTCGAAGCGCTCCTGCTCGCTCGGCTGCCAGTCCTCGAATGCCTGCCCGACGACCTGCACAAGCGGGAACGGCGCGAGGTTACGCCTGACCGCGGCGGCGAGCTCCGGCCCGGGCTCCAGGCACGTGATGGCCAGACCGCGCTCGGCAAGCGGGATAGTCGCCTTACCGGTCCCGCAGCCCACCTCAAGCAGCCGGTCGCCCGGCCGGAGCCCGGTGGCAGAGATCAGCTCGGTATAGAGCTCGCCGGGGTAATCCGGCCTGGCCTGGTGATAGCGGTCAGCGACATTATCGAAGGTGACCTTCAGCTTGTCCCGGTCCCCTTGGGAACGATCAGCCATGGCGTTCTGCCGGTTCCTGGCTACGGGCGGGGCTCACCGGCACCGCCGCATGGCCGCGGCTCAGGCGCGCGATTACCTGGTCCGTTGCGAGCGCTACGGCCAGAGTGATGCCGATGCCGACCGCGGCACCGGCGATCGTGTCGGTGAAGTAGTGATATCTGGCCGCCACAAGTCCGAGTGCCACCATCACGCCGAAGCCGAGCGAGAGCAAGGCCAGGACGATGCGCATGGAGGCCGGCGCTCTGGTGGCGGGCGGATCAATGAGCAGGACCGCAACGCACGTAATCAGCGCGAACGTAGCGGTCGAGTGCCCGCTCGGGAAGCTCAGGAAGGTCAGGAAGCTGACATAGATCCGGTGGATGAGGTGCTTCAGCAGTTCAGTGATGCCCGACGCCAGCGGGACGGCAACCGCGGTCATGATCGCCCCCCGGTACCGGCGCACCGCCAGGCAGCAGTAGCACAAGACCGCTGTGAGCACTGTCATCGGAACCGTGTCGCCCACCGATACCAGCGGATCGAGCCCGGCCCGGTGCGGCCAGACCCATCTGAAGACTGCCTTGTCGAGGGCGTCGGGGGTGCTGCCGTGATAGAACAGCGCGCCGAGCACGCCGACTGTGATGCAGCACGCCGCCACGATGACGAACGCGGCGAGCCGGAACCGCGGCGGGATCAGGCGGTTCCCGAAGTGCCGAGTTGGCTCGGTGACGGACCGGCCCCCCGCTGCTCGTTCCCGCACGGCTGACCAGCGTACCCGTCGCGATGGCGCGGGCCGGCTACGACTCCTCGGTCTTGGTCACCAGCCGGGAGCTCCACTTCTCCTCGAACCGGTCGCCGCAGAACCGCTACCTGCGGCGCCACCCACGACACCGGCGCTGACCTGCGCTTTAGCGTCTCGCTAGTTCCCAGCGCATCCGGTCGACTCTCAACGGGCTGTGCATCGCTTGTGCAAGGTCACCGTGCAAGAAGCCGAATCCGAGTTCATGACCGAGCTCGCATCGGGGCGGGGAGTTGCCTTACGAATTGACTTGCGGACAACCCGCCGGGCTAAACCCATTGCACACTCCTGCGCTGCTCGATATGCCCTCGGGCTACACGGGCGAGGACATGACGGCGGAGGTGATCACCGAGGCCCCCGAGCTGTGCACTTCTACGAGCTGCGCGGTTCAGACGCTTGCCGACTTCGGCAGCGTGAGCTACACCGACTCCATCTACGGCACTCCCAGCGCCGGCACCGACTGGTACTCCAGCACCAATACGGACCAGATCGACCTGTATCAGAACGGCGTGGAGGCTGACGGTGTAGGAGCCCTCGGGACGGACGGGGCGTTCACGGTCACCTACGGCACCCCGCCGCCCCCACCCCCGGCAGACGAGATCACTGTGACCAGCCCCGGCAATCAGTCAACGACGGCAGGTGTCAAGGCGTCCCTTCAGATTCACGCGACGTCGAGCCTGGGCGAGGCGCTGTCTTACGCGGCGGTCGGCCTGCCGCGGGGACTGTCAATCAACAGCAGCACCGGCCTCATCACCGGCACCCCGACAGACACCGGGACCTACAGCGTGGCGGTTGCGGCCAGTGACCCGGGCGGACACACCGGGTCGGCATCCTTCACCTGGACGATAAAGAAGC
>Ga0335075_10018137_pt1 | contig 10438 bp, 8 predicted proteins | sample Lox_Sample_24_FD_206723 | JGI IMG/M metagenome (GOLD analysis project Ga0335075, IMG submission 206723) | Soil microbial communities from Loxahatchee National Wildlife Refuge, Florida, United States - Lox_Sample_2.4 | ecosystem: Environmental > Terrestrial > Soil > Wetlands | place: USA: Florida... | reverse complement strand
TCCCCGATCCCACGAAGCACGGCGTATTCGGCATGGCGCGAATGACCGGAATATCAGCACCGAGGGCGTTCTCGATCACACTGTTGGGGACCGATGCGGCCACAGAAATGACCAGCTGGCCCGCTGATAAACGTCCGCGCAGTTGCGACGCTACTTCTTCCACCACCTGCGGCTTTACTCCGATGAGAATAATATCGGCGCCTTCGGCTGCTTTCGCATTATCCGTGCTCACCCTGATCCCCAGCTTCCTGCTCAGCGCTTTGGCGCGATCCTCATGGGCTACTGTGGCTGTGGTGTGTTTGGGCGAGAGCAGTCCGGATTTCAACAACGCCTGCAGGAGAATTCCTCCCATTTTGCCGGCCCCGAGAACAGCCACCTTTTTCCCGGAAAGTGGATTCGATGTTCCTTTATTGCTCAAGAGTTCCTCGGTTTCCTCTAGTTTTTTCAGCCCTTGCTAAAGTGTCCGCGCCAGATTCGAGTGATGAATTTTTTGCTCCCATTGCCAGGCGGTTTGCACAATATTGTGCAAAGACCGTTTGGCTTCCCAGCCGAGCGCAGCCTGCGCCCGTGACGGATCGGCAACCAATTCGGGCGGATCGCCCGCGCGGCGCTGGCCTGCGCGTTGCGGCACCTTCTTACCGGTGAGATTTTCGATTGCCGCGATTACTTCGCGCACCGAATTGCCCCTGCCAGTCCCAAGATTGTATTGCACCGCTCCATCGGCATGGTCGAGATGCTGAAGCGCGAGCACATGCGCTTCGGCAATGTCGCTCACGTGAATGTAATCGCGAATACAGGTGCCGTCTGCCGTTGGATAATCAGCCCCGAAAACTTCCAACGCACCGCGTTCTCCCGTAATTGCCTTCAGCGCGCATGGAATCAGATGGCTTTCCGGATCATGAACTTCGCCAATAGTTCCGCTCTCATCCGCACCTGCGGCATTGAAATACCTGAGGCTTACCGATCTTAGACCGTACGCGCCGGCATACGCTTCAAGTGCATTTTCCAGGAAAAGCTTGGACGTTCCGTATGGGCTCACCGGCCGGCGCGGAGTGTCTTCGGTGATCGGAACCTTCGCCGGGACACCGTACACGGCGCACGAGGAAGAGAAAACGAACTTGCGTACGCCCGCGTCGAGACTCGCATCCAGGAGAGCCAATCCATTCTGCACATTGTTGTAAAAATATTTACGCGGGTTCTGGACACTTTCGCCAACCTGGGAATCAGCGGCAAAATGCATGACGGCGGAAACCCGCTTCAGCGCCTGGCTAATCTCGGCTCGCGCTGCGATGTCCGCAACGATAAGTTCAAATCCTTCCGCCAGAAACCGCTGGCCCCGCGAAAGATTGTCATAGAGAATTGCATCATAGCCGCTTTGCCTCAAAGCGCGAGCTGCGTGGCATCCGATGTATCCAGCCCCGCCCACTACCAAAACTGAGGATTCACGTCCCAGCAAACTAAACCTTCCTTCCGCTCGGAAAGCGGGCGGCAAAACTAGTCACCATTCGATTTTCTTGAAAAAAGTCGAGACAACACTCCGTATGCTCCAAGATCTGCGATATTCTGCCGATGAAACGTCAGAGCGAATGTCCTTCCACCGTCTCTTATAACATGCTCTGGACGTGAAGACGGCAGCGAGGTTAACGTCTGCCGAACCCATGAACTGCTCGATCGCTACTCCGCTTTAAAGGCTCTTATGATGACAAAGGAAGATCAGAGGAACCATTATGAGCTGGCCAGCGACATAATTGATCCGCAAGCCGCTATTGCACTAAAAATGGTGCATCCCATATGGCACTTCTGTGCTATTTACGTCCTTTCGTAAGAGTACTAAAGTCTCTGCACAATGTGCTCAGGACGGGGCACGGAGGTCAACCGTCCTGAACGAACGATTTGGAGAACCCTTTTTCTCCAGCTCCGTTCCTTGCATATTTTGATTCTCCCCCTGCACTCTGTACCGCAGAAATCGATCCATTACCCTAATCGGCACCGGAACGTTAGGTGTCGTGGATTAGTTATTTGATGAACCCCCGTCCCCACAGGAGAAAATTCCAAAATGGCCCAGTTTGCAACTCCCATGCCACAGAGCGCAGAAAGAATTCGTGTCTTGGCCGCTGACAGCACGCGAATGAGCAGCCAGTTGCTCGCCCAGGCGTTGGCCCAAAATACCCAATTTCACGTTACCGGAATCGAACCGAAACCAGCTTCCATTCTTGCTGCTGTAGCCGACGAAAAACCCAACGTAGTTCTCATGAGTTCGGTACTCGAGGAATCGAGTACGGGATTCGACCTGATCCGTCAGGTCTGCTCCACTCGGCCCGAGACAAGAGTTGTCATGCTGATGGATACTTCCAAGCGGTCAGCGGTGGTGGAGGCCTTCCGTTCGGGCGCGCACGGAGTTTTCTCGCGCACCGAATCTCCCAAGCTGTTGGCCAAGTGCATCTGCAGCGTGCACCAAGGGCAAGTATGGGCGAATAGTGCGGAGCTGCGCTTCCTGCTGGAAGCCCTTTGTGAATCGGAGCCGGCGGCGACGCTCGATGCCGGAACTCAGGCTATCCTTTCCAAGCGCGAACAGGATGTGGTGCGTTGCGTTGCGGAAGGACTATCGAATCGGGAAATCGCCAGCCGCTTGGGTCTTACTGAGCACACGGTAAAGAACTACCTGTTCCGTATCTTCGATAAGCTAGGCGTTTCCAGTCGCGTTGAGGTCGTGCTCTATGCCTTCCGTTTCCGCAAGGATCTGGTCGGAACCAACGCATCCGACAGCGGTAGCGTGCAGTGCGCCAAAACCTATCCCGCTTCGCCAGCCGCGAAACCGGGCGTGATAGAGCAGGTTGTCGCGAAGAAAGTGCATGAGCCCTTGCAAGAGGCAGGTCGGCGGGCTCGCCTGTAACGATTTATACGACTACGCTTCTCGGTTGCCCCACGCTTGCCGCGTCCTTTGGGCAGGGTGGGGCAATTTGAATTTTTAGAGAGTTTCGATCGCAAAGCGTAAGCCGCCGCATCGAAAAAAGCTAGGCCGGTGCCCTGGACGGATCAGAACGTGCAGAGACGCGCGCAAAGTCCGGGCCGCATCGCGCCAGCCGCGGGCTCTATCAGGCCTGCGGACGAAATGCGTTCGAGGTCAAGTCGCCGAGCAATTTGTGCCACGGATGCTTCTCATTCTGTTCGACTTCAGTGACCATCTTGCGCATTTTATCCAGCACCGGAGGCGTGGCTTCGTCGTAAACGTCGCCTTGCAATAATTTCAGCACATCCAACCGGTATCTCTTGTCATTGATGAAGTACGTGAACAGGACGTTGAGCCGGTAATAGACAGTAATAAAGTCGTACCAGTTCTTGGTTCCGCGGCGCAGAGTGTCTTCGTAGTCGTGGAAACTCTGCCGCGAAAACTCGTTCTTCTCGAGCGCGGCCAGAATGTCTTTGTGGGCGAAGCGCGAACTGTTCAGCGCGATGCTCACGCCGGTAGAGAAAATGGGATCGACGAAACGGCCCGCATCCCCGACCATCAGAAACCGGTCGCCGCAAAGCTGCTTCATGGCATAGCTATAATCGCCCTCGTCTTTGAACGGACGAATGCGGTCCGCCTTGCGCAAAGTCTCTTCGATCATGGGACGCGTTCCCACCGAACTCCAGAAAAACTTCTCGCGGTCTTCTTTGGATTTCGCGAAATTCTTCTTTTGCGTCACCACGCCGATGCTGGTTACATCGTCAGAGATTGGAATCTGCCAAATCCATGTGTTCGAAATGGGCAGGAAATGAATGTAGATGTAGTCAAGATTTGTGTCGCGCTTGGCGAAGACCTTGCGATCGTAACCCCCGAACCAGGAGTGAATCGCGTATTGATCAAAGACCGTGTCCTGGACCTTGAGCTTCAGCTGGTTTCCCAAAAACGTATTGCGTCCGCTGGCGTCGACGACCATTTTCGCGTTTACGCCAAACTCTTTCTGTCCCATGTTAAAACGGACAATCGGCTCTTGCGGGCCAAAGTCAACCGCACTGACTTTAATGCCGTCGTAAACCGTCGCGCCCAATTTGTGAGCATGCTGCAAGAGCATCAAATCGAACTTGCCGCGGTCGACGTGATAGGTGTGGTTCTTGTCGACGCCGGGCTGCTGGCGCTCGTCGAAACGAATGTCGACGTTACAATCCGGAGCCAGACCCTCGAGATCGTGGACGTAAGGAGTCTTCTTGTCATCCGTTGTCCACACCGCGCCGTATTTGTGTGGGAACCTGGCGGCTTCCATCTCCGGCAGAAAATCGAGATCCTTAAAAACCCTTGTGGAGGATGGAACCAGCGACTCGCCGACGTGCGGGCGAGGAAAAAGCTCTCGTTCAAAGACGACGCAATTCACGCCGGCTTTGGCCAGATAACAAGCCATGGACGATCCTGCAGGACCTCCGCCGATAATGGCGACATCAAAATCCGGCTTCGTGATAACCAATGCTCCTCCTCGATCTCTTCGTAAAAACTTTCGTTGTCTTTTTCAATAAGAGTTCTGCCCTGGGCTTCTATTGACTGGCGTGTTTGAACGCGTCCACAGTCATGTCACCCAGTAACTTGTGCCAGGGATGCTTCGGATTTTGCTCGACCTCGGAGACCATTTCTTTCATCTTCTCGAGCACCGGCGGGGCGGCATCGTCGTAAACGTCGCCCTGCAGCAGTTTCAACACATCCAGCCGGTAGCGCGGGTCGCCGACGAAGTAAGTGAACAGTACGTTCAGCCGGTAATAAACCGAGATGAATTCGTACCAGTTTTTGGTTCCCAGGCGCAGTCTTGTTTCGTAATCCGAAAAACTTTCGCGTGAAAAATCATTTTTCTCCAGCGCACGCAGCACGTTGGTGTGAGCGAAACGAGCACTATTCAAAGCGATGCTGACTCCGGTGGAGAAAATAGGATCCACGAAGCGGCCGGCATCGCCGACCAGCATGAAACGGTCGCCACACAGTTGCTTCATGGCATAGCTGTAATCGCCCTCGTCTTTGAAGGCGTGCATCTGGTCGGCCTGCTTCAGTTTTTCCCGCAGCAGAGGACGGGTTCCCACCGCTTCCCAGAAAAACTGCTCGCGATCCTGCCGCGATTTGGCGAAATTTTTCTTCTGCGTGACCACCCCAATGCTGGTCACCGAATTCGTGATCGGAATCTGCCAGATCCAGGTGTTGGAGATGGGTAGAAAGTGAATGAAGATGAAGTCCAGTTGAGTATCTTTCTTTGCAAACGCCCTGCGATCATAGCCATCGAACCAGGTGTGGATGGCGTATTGATCGAAGACCGGATCCTTGATTTTTAACTTCATCTGGTTGCCCAGGAATGTATTGCGGCCGCTGCAATCGATCACCATCTTGCAGCTCACACCCATCTCCTTCGATCCCATGTTGAAACGGACGATGGGTTCTTTCGGCCCGAAATCCACATCTTTTACTTTGACGCCTTCGTACACTGCCGCACCCAGCTTGTTGGCGTGCTGCAGCAACATCAGATCGAACTTGCTGCGATCGACATGGTAGGTGTATTCGCGATCCACGCCTTCCTGCTGGCGCTCGTTAAAACGAATGTCGACGTAAGATTCAGGGTTGATCTGGTCGTTATCTTTGTCCCTGAAGCCGCCCTGAAAGTTCATTTCATAAGCGCCCTGATCTTCGGCCGTCCAGGCGGCACCGAACTTATGCGGGAACTTGGCCTCTTCCATTTGTCCGAGGAAATCGAGATCACGAAAAACCCGCATGGCCGAGGGCACAAGCGACTCGCCAACGTGGGGGCGGGGAAACAACTCGCGTTCGAAAATCACGCAATTTACCCCTGCTTTTGCCAGGTAGGCGCCCATCGAGCCGCCGGCTGGCCCACCGCCAATAATGGCGACATCAAAATCCGGTTTGGTAAAAACCAAGGTGTTGCTCCTTAAATTGCTTGAATAAATGAGGTTCTGCGAAATTTTTCGTGGGGGGTGCTACAGTTCGCTGCCTGTTCCATCACTATCGCTTCCACGTGCAATCTGTGTCAAGGAGACCTTCTACCCTAAACCCCACAGTACTGTTGGTAACCTTCGCCTGGTTACCAGCGAGTGGTATCGCTATCGCCTGCTCTTCACTCGTCACCCTGCTCTTCACAAGTTCTTAGCAGTGATGGCCTTGGGGCAATATGTCAAGACCGCACTAGTGTTGGAACTGAAGTGTCCTTTACCCGCTGCAAATAGCAGACTAAAGTCTCCTGATTGCTTCCGGGCGTCGCTGATTTTACAGCTGGGGGCAAGCTGTGTCGGTTCACCTCATCACTCAGGAGAGTAAGAAAAGAATGCCGCAAACTCTCGATGTCCCGCGAGAGAATTCCAAGGTCATACGTGTGCTTGCCGCCGAGAGCACGCGCATGGGCAGCCAACTCCTGACCGAGGCGCTGGCCCAAGAACATCAATTCGAAGTTGCCAGCGTTGAAGCAAAAGGACAGGCGTTCATCGATGCCGTGGCCAATCGCAAGCCGCACGTTCTGCTGCTCAGCTCAACCTTAGAGGGATCGTCGACGTCGGGATTTGAAATCACGCGCCAGCTGCATTCCGCGTGCACAGATACGAAAATCGTTCTCCTGATGGATACCGCCACCCCGAGCGCTGTGGTTGAGGCCTTCCGCAGCGGAGCGCAAGGTGTATTTTCACGCACCGAATCCTCCAAAGCTTTGGCCAAATGTATCACCAGCGTTCATCAGGGACAGGTATGGGCGAACAGCGCGGAGTTGCGCTATTTGCTGCAGGCGTTGCGCGAAGCGCCGACCATGCGAATGGTAGATTCCCGCGGCGATGAGATCCTCTCCAAGCGTGAGCACGATGTGGTTCAATGCGTCGCTGAAGGTCTATCGAATCGCGAGATTGCAAAAAGACTAAAGCTCACCGAACACACGGTAAAAAATTATTTGTTCCGGATCTTTGACAAACTCGGAGTTTCCAGCCGGGTCGAGGTTGTGCTGTACGCTTTCAGCGTTCGCGGCATGATGGGCGAACCTGCAGGGGCTCGATCGGCAGAGCGATCTCGAAATGCAAGTGCTATTTCAAAGCCTCCTTCGACTCCGTTAGTGGAGAAGAGGCCTGCCGTGGCGGTCAAAGAACTGGCCCGTCGGGCACGCGTATGAGGTTGAAGCCAGGATCCAATAGCTCCAGGCGTTATTTCCTCGCCTAAATTCCAATCCTAATTTCTTCTATTTCCAAGAGAAGCTCCGCGCAGCCATCTCTGTTATGTAGCGTCCAATCGCAAGCGACGCCGTCGCCGCAGGGGATGGCACGTTCAAAATGGAGCACGTTCGCCGAAGGCACGAAATGGAAGTCATCCAGCAGTGTGCCGTCGCGACGCAGGGCCTGTGCGCGAACCCCGGAACCACACTCGATCAAATCCGGACCGGTCACCTCGGGCACCAGACGCTGAAGGGAATGAACGAAGGCAGCCTTAGAAAATGAGCGGTAAAACTCCTCCAGCCCGCTGCGCCAATGTTTCGCAGCCATACGCCAAAAACCGGGAAATGCAAAGCAGGAAGCTAAATCATGCAGCTTGAGATCGCTTCGCCGGTAAGTCCGTTGGCGTTGCCGCGGCGGCGCAATTCTTCGAGTCGTGGAAACTCGGTTTCATCCGTGGCCACGATCACCTTGCCGCAGACCTGGTGAGGTACACCGTGCTCGCGGCAGAAATCCAGCATCGCTCTTGCGCCATCGACGCACAGATTGGCTTTGAGCGATCCCGGTTTGTAGTAGACGGCGGAATGAATTACTCCGCTGTTGTGGCCACTTTGATGCTGGCCACACGGGCTTCTTTTTCGATCAAAAGCGTTCGAAGCCGAGGGAAACGTTTCGTGATTTCGAGAGCGACGGCGAGGCCGACGATTCCCCCGCCGATCACAAGCACGTGGTATCGCGCATCCGGCATGACGCACGATCTTAACCCACTGGCCGTTCCGTTTTCCGCTCACTGCGCGCTTACGATCAGCGTGACGGGAGAGCTTTGGTTACTGATCGAGCCGGAAGTGCCCGTTATCGTGATCGTATAGGTGCCCGGCTTTGTCCCTTGTATTTGGGTTCCGATGCCTCCGCCTCCACTGCCGCCCGTGCCCCCGCCGTTGGTACCGCCTCCGCCGCAGGAGTTCAGCAGCACCGCCAGTGCAAACAATGCCAATAGAGAGGGTACTGGCAATTGGCTGACTCGCTTTCGGCCGCGACGCTTGATTTGAAAAAATGCGAGTCCAGGAAGTGCCAACCAAAGACCATAGAAAACTGCGGTATAACCGGAAGGCATTTGATATGACCCGGACGAACTCGCGGTAGTGGCAATGGTCATCACCACGGCGGCCGAGTTGTTACCGGGGGTGACCGAGCTGGGCGTGAAGGCACAAGGGGAGGGCGCTCCGGTGCAAGAGAAACTCACGGTACCAGTGAACGACGTGCCCACAGTAAAGACATTGAAATTGAAGCTCGCCGATTCTCCGGGGGTTATGGTCTGGCTCGACGGCGTAGGGGCACTGAGCGTGAAGTCCTGGCCCACATTCAGGCTGACAGTCCAACTGTGGCTGGGTGAACCGGAAATGTCCTGCGTGTTCACGTGCACCTTATAAGCGCCGGGTGCAGCATTATTTGTAACATTGAGCGAGACAGTCAGGTTGGCTGCACCGCCGCTGCTAATCGTGAGAGGATTCGACTGATTAACCGCATTCCCCTGCGTGCTAAGTGTGCACTGCGTACCTGCTAAAGCCGTTGCATCACAAGTTGCATTGACCTGGCCGCTGTATTCATAAGATGAGGTCAGAGTGAGATTCGCCGTCGCTTGACCGCCGGGATTCACGGAAAGAGCTTGCGTGCCGGCGATCGAGTAATCGCCGACATCGAACGGCACTTCGTAAGTGTGCGTAGTCGAGCCCGACGTGCCTTGCAATGTCCCCTGGGCTGTTCCTTGCAGCGCGACCTGGTAGGCGCCGGCGGAAGCGGTTGTCGCGTTGATCGTGATCGTGGCCGTGGCCGGGAACGAACTCACCGTCGCAGGGACGATAGTGCAACTATTCGCCCCGAAAATTCCCGCGCAACTCAAATTCACCGTGTCATCGAAGCCATCCTGAGAAGAAATGCTGATCGGGCCGCTCGTGCTCGCGCTTCCTACCTTCACTTCAGGAAACGGAGTTGGCTCTCCGAGAATGAAGTCTGGATTGAGAATCACGTTTAATGCGAATGACTGCGTCTGCGGCGCCGGTCCGGCACTGGTTGTAGCTTGCAGAGTGACCGTGTAGTTACCGACTGGAGTTGTGGCAGGAACGGTCACGCTTGCAGTCATAGTCACCGGCGACGAAGCGGTTGGATTGACAGTCGCACTTGGCGTAAATGCGCAGCTCCCGCCCGTAATGGGAGGGCTGAACCCGCAGCTCATCGTTACGCTTTCGGTGAACGTACCCTGCACCGTAATCTGGAAGCTAACCGTTGGTGAGACAGTTCCACGGGGCTCCGTGATGCTGGCGGGCGAAGGTGTGCTCAATTCCAGATCCACCACGTGCATGGTGACGGCGGCAGTATGCGTTGTGTTATTGGGGTCGGATCCGGCGCCCTGGATGTTGAAGTAATAGTCGGCCACGCTGGTCGTGCCCGCGCTCACTAGAAACGCCGCGCCGGTGGGAGTCGGAGTGAGACTTGAGAAATTTGGAGTGCATGGCGCTGGAGGACTTGTGGTTCCTGCAGTGCAACTCAATGCCACTGAGTTGTCGTATCCGTTCAGGGAAGTGAGCGTGCCGTTCAGCGTGGCCGTGTATCCCGCGAAGACGGTCAGCGGCGTGTTCGAAATTGCAATCTCAAAATTTGGCGTGGCCAGCAGGTTGAACTGCCAGATGCCTCGCCCGTAGGTCGAAGCGCGCAGCAGTTTCTCGCCTCCAGAATTGAACAGCGCCAGCCCGGTCACAGCCACGTCTGGTAGAAATCCGAAGGTGTCGGCCTGAATGGTAGGATCGGGCCCGACTTCGGTCCACGCAGGTGGAAACGATGTGGGGCTTTCAAAAACGCCGACATCAGTTCCGACATAGACAATATGCGCAGCAGGATCGACGATCACAGCGTTGGTCGGAGAGTCAGGAAGATTGTTTGGAGTGGTTCCGGTGAAATCGATCCAGCTCGCGCCCGCATTGGTCGTTTGCCATACATGCCCCGGCCCGCCGGTAAATCCCATTACCGTGACGTAGGCCGTGTTGCCCGTGGAATCTGAGGTATCGATGGCAACATCTGAAACGGGGAATTGATCGGCATTGATACTCGTGCCGCCAGGTCCGTTCAGCGTGACGTTCGTGAAAGTCGAGGATGCGCCCGAGACGGCAGAAGCATTTGTCGTGACCCAGACATTTCCGCCGATCGGCGCGCTCAGGTTATTCGGACCAGGTCCATCCGTGGTCGCATAAATTACTTGCGAACCATTCGTATTGCTTGACCCACCGGC
>Ga0335075_10018136_pt1 | contig 10438 bp, 9 predicted proteins | sample Lox_Sample_24_FD_206723 | JGI IMG/M metagenome (GOLD analysis project Ga0335075, IMG submission 206723) | Soil microbial communities from Loxahatchee National Wildlife Refuge, Florida, United States - Lox_Sample_2.4 | ecosystem: Environmental > Terrestrial > Soil > Wetlands | place: USA: Florida... | reverse complement strand
CCTCGTCAGGTCGGTATCATGAGATCCGTTGGTCCTGATCACTCTCACTTGGAAATTCAGATACGTGTTATAATAACTGTCTGAGATGGAGAATAAAACTGCTCGAATCCATACGCTCCTCGATGCAAACAGTTGTGCCTTCTTAGGATCATCGGCCGATGATGTAGCTATAAAAGGGCGAGGCCAGCGACAAAATTCAAGTTTGCACTCGAAAGTACAGGTCTTCTTGCTGGTTTGTCACACACTGAAAATCACCTACAGACAGTTGTGTACTAATACCTTTGGCAAATGACTGGATATAAAGAGAACAACATTGCTATCTGAAACATTTAGATTATTACAACGACCAAATACAGTTTGCCACAACTTGACAAGTACACCAATATTGAACTTCACTTCCCGATTATGTGACCGACACAACCCCCTTCAACGATGCTTTTTCCGTGGCTTTTCGGCTTTTCGGATTTCTGCTTTAGCTATGCGCAGAGCCTTGCGGGCTTCTCCCCTTCGGTCGTCTCCCTCTTCAAAATTGACACTTTCAAGTATACTCTTCGCCCTTGTGTATTCCTTAAGCTGCACTAGACAAACACCCAAAGAGTAAGCGTAGTCTGAGTTTTCTGGTTCTGTACTCTCCCGCTGCTTCTCCCACACTACCTCGAGTACTTTCTTCGCCTCTTCATACCTCCCAAGTTCCATTAGACAGACGCCAAGAGAGTAACCACAGCTTAGATTCTCGTCTGTCCCACTCTGACCCTGACTTTTCTGCACGGCCCATACGTGTGTGAGTATCTCCACTGCCCTTTCATATGGGCGCCGACCCATTGGTTCATGTTGGTATGGTTGCCGACTCATCACTTCCATCAGAGATTGACCCAAGCGGTGACCAAACTTTAAGGTGTCGGAAGATCCCAGCCCGGCCTCCTCTTTCTTACAGGTCCAAACGCCTTTCAGTACACTCGAGGCTTCTATATATTTTTGCTGCTCAATTTGAGAGAATGCCAAACAGCGACCAGATTCTAGTATTTTAGCACATTCGAGTCCAGGCTTTTGGTCTCTCGTCTGCCACAACATATTGAAGACTTCTTCAGCCATTTGGAACAATTTCTGGCGGTCACCAAGTCTTGTTGATCCAGCATTCTGGGACGCCGCAAGCTCAAATAGCAGACAGCCGTAAAGATAGCCACTCTCCAAAACTGCAACATCATTAACCTCGAGCACTTGTTTCCTCAACTCGAAAACCTCTTTGATTTGCATCGCGGCGTCGAGGCATCCTCCCTCCTGCTTTGCTATAGCCTCACTCAAATAATGGCCACAAGCCAATGTATCCTTATGGAGCGGCCCAAATGCGCGGCTTGCTTTCCGTGCCTTGTATACCTCATCGAAGACGCTCTTGGCATACTGATGCCTTTCTCCCTGCGCAAGCGCCGCCCGACCTACGTCGTAGCGGGCCTCGAGTGTCCTGGGATCTTCGATTCCAAATCTGACTTTCTTCTTCTCCCAGACCCATGTACTTGTTGATTCGGCCAATGGGTATTCTTTGAGACCAAAGTATACCGAAGCCAAATCAACACCGGCCGATATGGTGTCTTCAGATGTTTCTTCGAGCACAGACTTCATTCCTTCCCAGACAGCACTGAGGATCGGCTTGGCCTTGAGGTAATCCTGTCGGCAACCGTGAAAGTGACCCAACTTATAACCAGCTGTCAAGATACCGATGGCTTGCTCTCGCAATAGTCCAGGCTCCCAAAGTCCCCATACCTCCGCGAAAACTTCTTTAAGTTCTTCCTCTAGAAAGGTTTTCTTGTGGTCTTTCTCCAACGTCAGAATCTGGTTATTCATGATCTCAGCCAAACGCAGAGCGCTCTTAATCGTGTCTTTATGTCTTTTCCCTTGCTCCGCTGCCCTGGCCTCCCAAACATTTTTCTGCAAGGCATGTGCATGGTCATAACGCCTTCGCTCTTCCAATACCGTGCATAGCATATCCCCATTTTCAAGTTTCCAAAGGTCGCGCTGCTTTCTGATTGGCCAAATCTTCCTAAGCAAGTGTTCCGCTTCGCGAAGTTTTGATTCATCATCCCGCCCTTGGCGACGTAGAGCTAAGATTAACTGCCGATGGCTTGACTTATAATCTTCAGAGACTTCTTCGCCTCCCTCTCTCTCTATCAACACTTCTCTGGCTACCTTTTCAGCTTCCGGGTATTTCTTGTGCTCGATCTGCATTGCGGCATATTCATATTTGAGATTCAGAATGGGCTCCCTATAGGGGTCATCTTTTTCCCGCCCTTCCCACTTGCGGGTAAGCTCCACGTAAATTTCCTCTGCCTTGTAATACCCCAGGTCCTTCTCCGCCTTTAGCAGTATAAATTTGTCGATTTTGAGCTCAAAATTCTCGTATATGGCTGATTTGAGGTCCAGCTGACACTTCTCCAAGTCTTGTTGACACTTCTCCAAGTCTTGTTGACATTTCTCCAAGTCTTGTTGACAATTCTCCAAGTCTTGCTGACACTTCTCCAAGTCTTCGTTCCGATCAGTACATTTGGCGCACACGTCTTTCTTGCTTTGACTGTCCGTAGGTTGAGGTTGCGCATCTTCATTTCCGCCTTCAACTGGGCCACTATTAATTCAAGTAATCAGCAAGCTGTTTTATATTGCCTTTCACTATAACAGGTATGGGGTATACAACCTTGAGGAGGGTGAGGCTGGAGGGTTCCGCTTATTCGCTACATCTTGTAACACCTCTAGCAGCTTGTCCCCAATTGATTTAATTTCCGACAAGGAATTTTGGTGCCGCCTCTGAGCCTCCCTAGCGTTGACTGATGATGTTTTCCTGCTGCTGCTAATATGTGACTTCCGTATCTCTTCCACCTTGATATCTAGCCTGTTGAAGTCTTGCATCCACGGCTGGGCGTTTTGGTTGGTATCGCCGACAGGTAAGGGAGTGTCCTTTGGTTTACATTTCTGAAGGAGTTCGTCAAGTTTGCCAAGTGTCGAACATAGCGGCACAATCTGCTTCCAAGTGTCTTTGACATTCTCAACAGAGGCATCGAAGCCAAAGAGTGTTACACCAAGCTTAGCTAGGTGATCTTGCAACTCTTCAATATTCGCGGGTGACGAGGCTCCAGTCATCTCGCAGATCGTAACGCAAGCGTGATGTCCAAAGGATTGACAAATAGGTTAAAACTATTGTAGTAGCTCTCTAGGGATGTATTGAGGTGATCTTTGATCAATGTAATTGGCTAAAAGTCCTAAGTGAAAAAAAAAGAGGTGGGAATCATCCTCCACGAGAAAACGATGAATGGAAGGGGCGCAAGCAATCATTTAAGCTGGTTCGTGAACAAGGCTGAGGGGATTTGCTTGATAACTGCATGATTGCGAGGTGCAGAATGAAGGTGTAAGGCTTTTGAGATTTATTGGGAGATGATGGTATTATTGCATGCTGTCAACTTTAAGCGGGCCTATCTGGGAAGAACGGTGGGACATTGTCGTGATCTTATGACGAGGTGGGTCTTCAAGGTGTTCATGTTGCAGATCAAAGAAGTATGTAATTTGTTCGCGTAGAGCACGCGTGGAGGCTGTGATGCCATGCATAAGAGCCTCCCGACGTCGGTTGTTGCATTTAGTCTTCGGGCGTTCAGCCTTGTGCAAAATTAAGGATTCTTAAATTTATTAAATGACATAAGAGATTCGATCCCAGAAATAGAGTCCTAGGAAGATATAGGACCCAGAAATAGAGCCCTGGGCCTAGGAAACATTGCCCAGGATGAAAATTGCCCCGGAGAAGTGGTGTTCTAGGACCAAGCTCCTAGGGCGGATCCCTCCTGTGAGACTAATCCTAGCCAATAGTCTTCCTGAGAAGACTTTGCTCCCGAGCTATTATCTCCCGGTTAATACCGCTCCGTCACATGTGCACGCGCGGGACATCTCGCACACTCTGGCTCTGTCTCTACGCTGGTGCTCATGTTGCGCTGTCGCTGAGGAGCCTATTCTGGCTCTTGCTTCTGCGCTGGCCCCTGGCAAGCTTATTTTGACTGCTTCTGCGGCAGCGGTCGGGCTTTCGCGTCCACATTAGGAAATTGGTATATAGAATGGTGGAGGCAGAAGCAAAGTAATGACATGCATGGGCGTGGAGAGACCCCTGCTCAGTTGGCTCAGTTCGGAAAAGCTGTGACGGATACTATGCGCAGGAGAAGAGATGGAGAGCCTAAAGAGGACGGTCGGAAAAACCAAGATGCCCTGAGTCGTAAAAGAGACGTCCACTTGAGCAGCCTTGATGATACGTCGACTGCAGTAGAGGATGAAGATAACCAGTCCCAAAATCTACGGGCCCAACTAAGAGAACTTAGACAATGAAAAAGCTAAGGGCCTCGAAGAAGGTAGTTGAAGGAGCAATGCTGCGTTGCTGCAGAGGGTAATATCACAATAGCAAGGCAACCTTCTCATTCATCTGTTCGTATTCTGCAATCAGAGTAGATTGAAATTTAAACCAGGTTACCTTGTAAGCTTACTATCTTCACTGTATTATTGTCCATGACCTTCAACCCCTTCTGTACATGGAAACAAGACGTTAGACCCAATAAACTTCAATATTAGAGACTTTGACCTAACTTACTCAGCATACTAGTCTTACCAGCTATAACCGAATCTCGGTCTAAGACCGATTCATGTGAGATCTAGACAGTTCAATATTGTCAATGGGCAAGTTATTGGGTCAATCACGAGCGGTTTGCTCTATGCCGTCGTATCGCCGCAGACTGATAGCACAGTCGCGAAGATAGCTATACTGTTCTCGAAGAGTCTTAACACTTATATCACGTTTGCGTTCTCGAACGATGCTGTCACTTGGACTATTACCTCCATTAGTCGCCTAAATAGCGTGGCGTGGTTGTTATGCAGCCAGCTGGATGTGCTGATGAGACGGTTCGCGGTTCCTCACATCTGTTGGGGTACATTACTAATGTTACCGTAGATTCATTACTATAATGGCGCAACTGCTATTAGTTACGGTAAGTTTAAAAAGCGACCATGTTAAGAAAAGAAGACTCACGGCATTCATGTGAAATATCACCAAGAAATATTCATGCTTCTAGCCTTTGGTACAGCACATATTCATAAGATGAATGTACATATACAATAATCTCTTATTTGTTCGTCTTCCGCTTCAACAAGCAATGGCGGCCCCAGTTCCTTCTGTATTTTTCTGGTATCGCTGAAAGGTTTGGAAGCCAGAGCGTCCTCGCAATGATGTGAGTTCTTGACGCATCCAGGAATGGTTCACAGGTCACCTTTTCCCAATTGTCAGTGTCGAGGATATAATGCGGCTCCAATTTTGATGCGTTCGATCCTGGGAAATAGGTATCAACCAAGAATGAGCATGTACGTAGCTCGACCTAGGAAGAGTAAGTTGTCCATCAGTGACATTGAGCAGTAAACTTACATATTTGCCTGAATCTTCGATGTTCTGGTCGTTCATGCCAGCCGGCATTAACCATGCTCCAGCCCAGAAGCCGAACCCAGTCCTAGCCTCTGCAAACTCTCCCGGCAACAAGCCATTAAACTCGCTCTTGATGAATTTCGCCTTCATGCCATTTGGCAGAAAGTAGGAAGTTGGAAAGCGGTACCAATCCTTACCGAAACAAACAGTGTCACCAGGCGCACCCAATGCCCCGACTCCTGCTATTGTAAGGGGCTCATATATCTTCAGAGGAGCAGAGTATGCATTATATATACCATACATGCGTGCCAAGCCAAGATCGATCGAGCCGATCATACAGATGCTGACAATAAGTAGCTTCAATCTAGCTGGAATCTTGCCAACAAGTGTCTTAGGATCCGAGTTACCAAAAGCAACTAGAATGATGTGAAGCGCCATTGCGGCATTCAGCGCGAGAGCAGGATAGACAGGATACATGAAACGCTCTTCCTTGTGAGGCTGAAAGCTGAATATACCCAGCCATAGATAGAACGGTGACATGAATATGATACTGCGTAGGCCGGTCTGAGAACTCTCGCGCTTGCTCGAAAATAGCTTATGAAGTATGAAGAGGGGCATCGACGCCATTGCCAAGATAAACCAAATGTTGAAATTTAATAAAAGGTTTCTGATATAGAAGTGCCATGGTTCAGTTCCGTAGATCTCGGGTCCTCTGCCGGGTCCGCTGAAGATGTTGTATAAAATGATATTCAGTGGCACGATCACCATTTGTTTGTAGAGGAAGCCTGATACTAGACACTCGAAGGTCTATTTATATTAGTTGAGATTTGAGCCTTTTTGGTAATTAATAACTTACCAAAACGAGAAGCGCTGCTATGAAAGCTCTAAAGAGTCGCATGATGGCATCAATAAAAGCTTCTTTACTACTCATACTCGCGAACATAACCTCTTCGAACAAGAACGGAGCACACAACGCGATGGCAAATGGCCACCCAACGATACCTCCTATAGCGTACCAAGTGATGGCTTGTGTAGTTTTCAAGCCTCCACGCCAATTCATGAAAGCTGCCATACCAAGCATGGTGGTATACATTGCAAAGCTTGATGGTAGGAAGGCAGCAGCCGCATGGAACATTCCAGGGCTGAATACCATCGCCATAAGGAAAAACAGAGCGATTCTGGGATTCAAAATGCCATTGATGACGCGGAAGAACTGTGTTTCGCAGATAGCGCAAATGAATGCAAGGACATATCGTATGAAATAGAACTCCCCAACCTAGTAAATCACTCAGTAATAAATTTCCCTTTTGAAGTCCCATTACATACTTTGGACGCGAATGGTAAGATTCTCCTTATTATTCCAATAAGAGCATGAAAGGCGATATAGGTCCAGCTTCGAATTGCATATTCTGGTGAGTACTCCCAAGTCTGGAGGCCATAGCCATGGGTAAGGTAATGTGTTGGCTCCCAGTAATTGAAAGTCTCATCGCAATCTTGTATTGGTGCATATAACGCTGCAAGAAGGTTCGCGCCAAGGAAAATATAGAAAGCACCTATGGGCTTCATAGCAAACGGTGTTGGCGGAGGTCTGCTAGTGATTTAGCAAAACGTGGATATTTGAGAACATGAATTTGGCCATTTGACTGACTTTTTCTTGACATGTGAAGCTATTCCAGGAGGAGGTCGCCGTAACTTGAGAGCAGGCGTGCTTTGAGAAGACATTGGATGGTCCAAAGTGTTGTCAAGTCTCAATCGTTGACTTGAAGGAAAAGGTAGAGGGAGTTCGCACCATCAGTTACGGTAGATCTGTTTCGGAATATCTTTATGCCGCTTGTGATGTCAAAGCTCTGGAAATTGTTCGAGTGGGTTTGAATATTTGTTTGAGGGGAGAATGCGACGTTGAACGGCCGTGCTTTCCCCACAACCAATTCCACAGACACTAGATTTTGTTTGCATCTATGATCCTATGGCGGCGCAGTTTACCGACGAGTTGCAAGCTGAAGCTCCTCCGTCCAAACGAGTGCGTTTAGAGTACTTCGAAGATATACAAGGGACAACCATGGGGATGATGGAAGACACCTATCACGCTGCAGCAAATGAATCAGTGGTCAAATCGCCAAAAACCTCTCAAATTGAAATTCAGAAAATGGCTACAGCGGAAAGCTCGGCCTTGAACATGAAAGGTATACCTGGTCTTGGACTTCTCGGGCAAACACCTGTACTTGAGCAGAGATCTACACTAGGAGGTGAGCAGTATGGTAATTCATCCAGCAAGTTTACGAAGCTAATAAAGTCTCCACTGCAGATGGTGAAACAGACAGAGTTACCCCTAATCTAATTCATAATATACAAAGTCCGCCAAACCATCTGGTCGAGCCGACCGAAAATTACGGACATCCAGTCTCGCAGAGTGAGGAGAACGAGGCCCGATCACCACAAATGCTAGATCGGGATACAGTAAATGCAGAGTCTCCCTCTGTGACAGCAGCTTTAGAGACATTACTGGGTGGCTTAACTCCTCCCGCCAGTTCTGAAGTCCAGTCAGCGGATGCGGGATCGAGTGCCCAAGATATTCCCCCAAAATTAAATGACGAAGAGGACACAACACTGGACAATCGCTTTGTGGAAAGGAATCTTTCTACAAAACCCGATAACATAATTACTGAGTCAAGCTTTACAGAAGCTTCAGTATCAGGTCAGGCTTTGCCAGGCGGGACATTGCTTGAGGCCCAACAACCCACCGACCCACAGGAGGCAGAATTTGAGCTTGATTCATCACCAATTCAATCGTCTTCGGAGGATGATAGTGACTCGGACGACTCAAGTTCATCGGGGGATAGCGAAGAAGATGATGACTATAAGCTCTTGGATCCTGAAGAGCAAGCGCGTATTCTAATGGAGGGCGATGGTGGTTCCGATGACGAAGGTGGCGGCAAAGGTGCAAAGGGTTCAGGAGGCCAGCTGCGAACAAAGAATGAGGTGCCAGAGGAAATCATACCCAAACCAGATGTCACAATCACACCGGAGATGAAAATAGAGGAATTAGGAGAAGTTGAAGCCATTGTTGAGAATATTCTCCTTATCAAAGCCAAAACATCAGGTGAATACAGAGTACTCGAGAGCGGGTCAGTGCTATGCTTGGCCGATAGAAGTGTCATTGGAGTGGTATCGGAGACTCTTGGCCGAGTGCAGCAGCCATTATACTCGGTGAGATTTACGAATACGGAAGAGATCGAAAAAGCTGGACTTGGACCAAGGATAAAAGTCTTCTATTCTGAACAACATTCTACATATGTCTTCACACAGGCATTGAAAGCATATAAAGGGTCAGATGCGTCAAATCTCCATGACGAGGAAGTTGGTGACGAGGAGCTTGAGTTCTCAGATGACGAGGCGGAGGCGGAACATAAAAGACGGATAAAACAGAAGAAGATGGAAAAAAGAGGTGGGAAAATACAGCATAATAGTGCTCCGACCAGAGGCGGACATCCACTACAGCAACAACAGATAGCATATGATCCAATGGTGGGATTAAGCTATGATGACGAGGATGATGGCCCATACAAACCTCTGTCGCGACCAGCTGGTTTTGCAGACACAGTTGGTCGCAGTGAAGCACCGCAGGAGGGCGTAGGATGTGGTGACCGGGAACATAGAGGTAATAAGGAGGGCAGTCCTTCCCAATATCAGCCCCGGGAGCTATATGGACGAGGCAGAGGACGTGGTGATCGAGGAAGAGGGAGGGGAGATCGCGGACGGGGCAATGACCGAGGCCGTGGACGAGGTGGCTTCCAGGAACGTCGCAATGACGGCTTTTCACAACCAACTCGTGAACAGCGCCACAATGGTTACAGCCAACCACCGCATGGCTTGCCAATATCTCCTCATTCGCCTCCGGTCAACTACAACTACTACAACAATGCACCGCAAGACCAGTACAGCCCTCAGCAGCCGCACCCGTCAGGAGGCTACCCTATCCCTCCATTCCAACAACAGCAGGCATACATGGCACAACAGCAATATCAGCATCCGCAACAGTACGCTCCTGTAGCACCATCGCAACATGGATGGCCAAATATAGCACCCTCTCCCACAATGCCGGCTGGGGCGTACATCAACCCGGCATTTTTTGGGAATCAACAACAGCAGCCATCAGTGCAGCAATGGGCTCAAAGTCCCCAGCAGCATCGGGATCCGGCTGCTGAGAGGGCATTTCATGAGGCCCAGGAAAGATTGAATATCTTGAAGAATTTAAGTGGGAACAAAGGTAGCACGTGATGCAGATGCTGGCTCGACTTGTATATGGTCTAGCACATGTAAGGTTAATTGAGAACGACCCTTGCAGGGAAGAGCCTCTTCGGTAGATGTGAAAGTAAAACATGATCCTCGATGAAATGCCACCATCGTATCCGCCGTGATGTCTATATTTGGCGTTTTTACTCCATGCATCGCACAAATGAAAAGTGAAGGCCTCAGGTGGTGCCCATCAGCATCAGGGTGCGGGGCATCGACAAGGTCGCATGAAACGCGCTAGAGAAGAACAGAGATTACTCTAAGGCGATGATCACCTCGCAGCTTATCATGCCGAGTATTGGCTTGCCAGGGGGGGGGGGGAACATGGCAGAGCCGGCGGAACGAATCACGACAGATGTTTCGTTTGACTAGGAAGCTGGGGCACAGACTGGCGGTGGGAATCAGGAGTACCGTTCCCATGGCCCATGCAAGCGCGTAACTGTCACAGAAGCTGGATGGAAGCGCAGCCTGATAGAGAAGGGAGAAGGGTGATAGTGATATCGATAATGATGATACGGTACATGGAAGAAGAAATGAACAACGTGGCGGAGTTGATGCGATGCAACTGGATGCAGGGGCGGCAGAAGTTGAGGACCTTCCCGTCGAGTCGTTGACTTTGTACTGTATGTTTAATCTCGGTGAATCCCGGCCAAAGGCCACGGGCGCACGACCGCCAATCAACCTCAGGAAATATATTCGGTACCTGACGCTTGA
>Ga0335075_10018135_pt1 | contig 10438 bp, 10 predicted proteins | sample Lox_Sample_24_FD_206723 | JGI IMG/M metagenome (GOLD analysis project Ga0335075, IMG submission 206723) | Soil microbial communities from Loxahatchee National Wildlife Refuge, Florida, United States - Lox_Sample_2.4 | ecosystem: Environmental > Terrestrial > Soil > Wetlands | place: USA... | reverse complement strand
CCCCGCGCCGACCCCCGCGCCTGCCCCCCCACCCCCAGCTGCATCGCCCGAGCCGGCCGCCCCCAAGCCGCAAGACCAGTGGCATGACACCGATCTGCAGATCGACGGTCCGGCCGTCAGTGAGCTGAAACTGCTGTTCGAGCAGCACTGGCGCCAGGAGGGGGGCGACGCGGACCAGCTGGCTCAGGATCCGGTTGCACCCACAGCACAGGGCGATCAGGTGGTGCGCATCATCGGCAGTCAGGGCGGACAGCTGCTGCCGCGCTATTACGCCACGCTGCTGTCGGCCATCCGCACGGCGCGGCGTCGCATCTGGATCGAGGCGGCCTACTTCGTCCCGACTTTCCAGGAACGCCAGGCGCTGGTACGCGCGGCACGCGCCGGGGTGGACGTGCGCGTGCTGGTGCCGTCGCACAGCGACTCGAAAGCCGCACTGGCCGTGCAGCAGTCCTACTACGGCCGCTTACTGCGCGCCGGGGTCAAGATCTACGAGCGTGATGATGGCTTTCTGCACTCCAAGACGGCCGTCATGGACGGCGTCTGGTCGATCGTAGGCTCTTCGAACTTCGATCACCGCAGCGTCCTGTTCAACGATGAGGTCGACGCGGTGGTGATCGGGGATCGCACCGGATCACAACTCGAGCAATATTTTCAGCAGGACCTGCAGCATGCTCATGCGGTCAGCCCGAGCGCCTGGCGCGATCGTCCGCTGTCCCGCCGCATCGACGAGCAGTTCTGGCGGCTGTGGCAGCAACTGCTCTGAGCGAGCCGCGCACCGCCCCGGACCGTTCCGTCAGCTCAGTCTTCGCCGCCGTGGTGGCCTTGCTTCGCCGGGGCCAGCACATCGAAGCTCAGATCGAACTGGTTGCCGATGGTCTGGTGCGGAATGCAGTGCAGGTTGGAGGTGACATTCCTGGTGGTGAACATCGGCAGCACATTGTCCTTGAATTCCTGAACCAGCTCGCAGTCCGAGCCATGCAGCTGCGGATTGGAGCGGGTCATGGAGAATTCCACGTGCCGCCAGACTCCATCGACATTACCCGAGCCGCCGCCGCCCTGCGCCGCCTGCAGCGTCGAAAAATCCAGATTGGCCGACGGCAGGGTCGAGGGTCCGCCCCCTCCGATGCAGGGATAGGCGGTCACGGGGCGATTGAGCTTCGCACCCGAGTGCTGCAGCAGATACGTCAGCGCATCCTGCAGCCCCACACAGGAATAGGTCGGAGAGATACCGATGTAGTTGAAGGTCTTGCGATGCTGCTGCCAGGTGGCCGGAACCGGCCCGTCCTGCGCCACTGCGACAGGACCCGCCAGCGCCAGCGCAACGGCCGCCAGTGCGCTGCCCGCGCCGAGCGCCCTCGCGACCGATGACCCTGCAACGCGTGAAAACGGTTTGTTGATACGCATGGAAACCTCCCGCCACTCCTAACCGAAGGCCAACCCACGACACCCGCAACGCATGTGCCAGCGCCGGGTTTACCCCTTCGACTGCGCCGGACCCCAACGGTTCTCCCGCAGCGGCTCCTATTCAGGCGGCCGCCACTGTCTGACAGCGGCCGAGGGCCGCGGCCAGGTCGGCGCGCAAATCCTCGAGCGCCTCGATACCCACCGACAGACGCAGCAGCCCATCGGTCAGGCCCGCGGCGCGCCGCGCCGACTCATCCATGGCCGCGTGTGTCATCGAAGCGGGGTGGGCGATCAGGCTCTCTACGCCCCCCAGGGACTCGGCCAGTGAGAAGAAACGCAGGTCGCTGACGAAGGCCTTGACCGCCGGGATGCCCCCGGCGAGCTCAAAGGTCACGATCGCGCCGAAGCCCGACTGCTGTCGCAGAGCGATCTCGTGGCCCGGATGGTTCGGCAGCCCCGGGAAATAAACCCGGCGTACCTGGGGCTGACGCGACAGCCAGGTGGCAAGCTCCAGCGCATTGCGCCCGTGCACGGCCAGCCGCGCGTGCAGGCTGCGCAGTCCGCGCAAAGTCAGAAAGCTGTCGAAGGCCGAACCGGTGGAGCCGAGGCAGTTGGCCCACCAGGCGAGCTGTGCGTGCACCTCGGGGTCGGCGCTGATGACCGCCCCGCCGACCACGTCACTGTGACCGTTGATGTACTTGGTGGTCGAATGCACGACGATATCGGCCCCGAAACGCAGCGGCTGCTGCCAGCCGGGGGACAGGAAGGTGTTGTCGACCACCACCAGCGCGCCGGCCGCCTTCGCCAGCAGCGACACCGCCGCAATATCCGTCAGCCGCAGCAGTGGGTTGCTGGGCGTCTCCACCCAGAGCATCGCGGCCGGTCGCGACAGTGCCGAGCGCAGCGCCGCATCGTCGCCGAAGTTGACCCAGTCGATCGACAGATCGCCACGGCGGCGCAGCGCATCGAGCAGGCGGTAGGTACCGCCATAGCAGTCGTGGGGCGCCACGATGCGGGCGCGCGCCGGCAGGATCTGCGGACACAGCGCCACCGCCGCCATGCCCGAGCCGGTGATGACCGCACCGGCACCACCCTCCAGGTCTGTCAGCGCCGCTGCCAGCAGATCGCGCGTGGGGTTGCCCGAGCGCGAATAGTCATAGGCACGCTTGTCGCCATAGCCGCGAAACGCATACGTTGCGCTCAGATGGATCGGCGGCACGACGGCCCCGGTCACCTCATCGGTCTCGAGCCCGGCACGTACCGCGCGGGTTACCGCATCGCTCTTGTCGCCCACTCATCCCTCTCCATACAGCGGCTGAAAAATGGCCTGCAACGCGCTCGCCTCCTTCAGGAAGGCGTCGTGTCCGTGCAGCGAGGACAGCTCCTGCAGACGCGCCTGCGGCAGCTTGAATGCCAGCGCGCGCATATCCGCAAGCGGTACCAGCTGATCCTCGCGCACCGCCACGAGCGTGGCGGGCACGGGGATGCGCGTGGCATCCACCGCGTGCAGATCGATCGATTCGGACAGGCACAGAAACGCCTCGGCGCGGTAACGCGCCGCATAGTCGCGACCGCGTGCAAAGAGGTAGTCCTCGATCGGAAAGACGAATTGATCATCCACGCGGCGCGGCGGCTGCGCAAAGCGCGCTGCGAATTCTTCCGGACTGCGGTAGGTCGCCATCGCCAGCGCCCGAGCAAGCTGCAAGCCCTCGCTGCCCAGATTCTGCGCGAGCGCGAAGCGCACGATGTGACGCTGCACGCTGCGCCAGGCGGTGGACAGTGGATGCGTGCGATCGGCGGCGCTGATGACCACGAGCTGCTCCACACGTGCGGGATAGCGCTCGGCGAAGGCGAGCGCAACCATGCCACCGTAGGAGGCGCCGACGAAACCGCGCACCTGCTCGATGCCGAGGGAATCGAGCAGCTCGCGCAGCGCCTCGGCCTGATCGTAGCTGGAGAGGCTCGGGAAGAGCTCCCCGGCCTCAGGTCCGCTCGAATCGCCACTGCCGCCCAGGTAGTCGATGCCGAGGATCCGCAGCCGCTCGCTGTCGAGCGCCCGGCCGGGACCGGCGACTTCGTTCCACCAGCCGGCGCGCGCATCCTGCGCATCGTAGACGCGCCGATGCGCCGAGATGCCGCCCAGCGCCACGACCACCGGGGCATCCTCTGCGCCGGCGAGGCGCCAGGCGAGCTGCGCGCGCGCGATCGTGCCGCCGTGATGCAGGGCCAAGGGCCGCTGCCAGCGCAGCACATCGTCGCGAATATCGGGATATCGGACCTGATCCAATCGCCGCTCCGCCGCGCCCTTCCCGAGCACTCCTGCGGACCGGCCGGCGGCTACCCTTGCGCGCCGACGAGTCCATCATCCAAGGGCTGCAGCGCGGGTCTGTCGGCCCTCATCTACCGGCCAGTGCTGGCCGCAGGAGTTGGCACCATGTCGGAACATCCGACGGTTGCCCCGGCGTCGAAGGGCCTTTCCCTCAGCCGGTCTCGATGAGTGGCTGGAAAGTCTAGAGAGGCGGCTACGAGGGGTCAAGCCTCGCCGTAGCCGTAGCCGGAGCGGCCGCCGGGGAGTGGCCGCCGGGAGCACCGGCGCGGGCAGCGCCCGCCGCGGTGGCGAGTTGCGGGGCAACGGTGCTGCTGCTATCGTACTAATACGCTAATACAATGGAACACCCGCGACAACGGCGGGGCGAGCTGTATGAAACCACATCGAGTGCTGTCGGCGCGCCAGGAGGCGCTCGCCGAGCGCAACCTGATCGCCGCCATTCTTACGCTCCGAAGCGTGGAGGAATGTCGTGCCTTCCTGCGCGATCTGTGCACGCCGGCGGAGCTGCAGGCGATGGCCGATCGCTGGGCGGTGGTGGACTGTCTGCGCCGGGGCCTGCCCTACCGCGAGGTACATCAGCAGACCGGTGTCAGTCTGACGACCATCGGGCGCGTTGCCCGCTATCTCGCCCAGGGTAATGGCGGCTATCAGCTCGCCGCCGCGCGCATGGATGGAGGTTCGCATGGATAGTGCCGCACGCGGCGCCAGCCGCCTGAAACTGGCGGTGCAGAAGTCCGGTCGCCTGACGGACCCCTCGCTCGATCTGCTCGCGCGCTGCGGGCTGAAGCTCTCGCGCGGCAAGGACCAGCTGCTCGGTTTCGGCGAGAACATGCCGCTCGATGTGCTGTTCGTGCGCGATGATGACATCCCCGACCTGGTGCAGGAGGACGTGTGCGACCTGGGGCTCGTAGGCCTGAACGTCATCGAAGAGAAGCGCCTGGAGCTCGCCGCACGCGGCGCGCAGGCGCGCTTCGAAGCGGTACGCACGCTCGACTTCGGTCACTGCCGTCTGTCGCTCGCCGTACCCGCGGAACACAGCTGGGGCGGGGTGCAATCGCTGCAGGGCAAGCGCGTCGCCACGACCTACCCCTTCCTGCTCGGCCGCTATCTGCAGCGTCATGACGTCCGCGCCGAGATCGTCACGCTCTCGGGCGCCGTGGAGATCGCTCCACGCCTCGGGCGCGCCGACCTGATCTGCGATCTGGTCTCCACCGGCTCCACGCTGCAGGCGAATCACCTGCGCGAGGTCGAAACGGTGCTCGAGAGCCACGCAGTGCTGATCCGCACTCCCATCGCGTTGCCGGCGGACAAGCGCGAGTGGGTCGAGCGGCTGCTGCTGCGGATCGAGGGCGTCGAGCAGGTGAAGGAAAGCAAGTACATCATGCTGCATGCACCGCGCTCGGCGCTTGCGGCGATCCGCGCGCTGCTGCCCGGCAGCGAAGCGCCCACGGTCATTCCACTGGAAGGCTCGCCCGACCGGGTCGCGGTACACGCGGTATGCCGCGAGAACGTCTTCTGGGAGACTCTCGAGCAGCTCAAGAAGGCCGGGGCGAGCGCTGTGCTGGTGCTGCCCGTGGAAAAGATGCTGGCGTGACGATGCGTATCCTCACCTGGCAAAGCCTGGATGAGAGCGGCCGGCGCGCCGCGCTGGCTCGGCCGGCCATCGCCCAGCAGTCGCGCACGCTGTCGCAGGCGCAAGCCATCATCGACGCCGTGCGCGCCGAAGGTGATGCGGCGCTCGCGCGCCTGACGCACGAGCTCGACGGCGTCGAGCTCGAAAGCTTCGCCGTCACGGAGGCGGAGTTCGCCGCGGCCCACGCAGCACTCGCGCGCGAGGATGCAGCAGCGCTCGAGATCTCGATCCGCAACGTCGAGCGCTTCCATCGCGCGGGGATGCCTCATGCGCTCTCGATCGAGGTGCAGCCAGGCGTGCACTGCGAGCGGCTGGTGCGCCCGATCCGCTCGGTGGGCCTGTACGTACCGGCGGGCTCGGCCCCGCTGCCCTCCACGGTGGTGATGCTCGCGGTGCCGGCAGGCATCGCCGGCTGTCCCGAGCGGGTGCTGTGCACGCCGCCCCAGCGCGACGGGCGCGCCAACTCAGCGGTGCTGGTGGCCGCGCAGCTCTGTGGTCTTACGCAGGTATTCAAGATCGGCGGCGCGCAGGCTGTCGCCGCGATGGCCTATGGCACCGCCAGTGTGCCCAAGGTTGCCAAGCTCTTCGGCCCGGGCAATGCCTGGGTGACGGCCGCCAAACAACTGGTGGCGGCCGATCCGCACGGCGCGGCGCTGGACATGCCGGCCGGTCCCTCGGAAGTCATGGTGATCGCCGACGGCGAGGCGCACGCCGAGTTCGTTGCCGCGGACCTGCTGGCACAGGCCGAGCATGATCCCAACTCGCAGTCGATTCTGGTCACGGACAGCCGCCCGCTCGGTGAGGCCGTGGCGGCCGCGGTCCGGCGACAGAGCGAGGCACTGTCGCGGCGGGGGATTCTGGAGCGCTCGCTCGGCAGCTCGCGCATCCTGCTGGTGCCGGACCTCGCCACGGCCGTGGCGATCTGCGAGAGCTATGCGCCCGAGCACCTCATCCTGCAGACGCGGGCGCCGCGCGAGCTGCTCGCGGGTGTGCACAGCGCGGGCTCCGTGTTTCTCGGCCCCTGGTCGCCCGAGACCACGGGCGACTACTGCGCCGGTCCCAACCACGTGCTGCCAACCTATGGCTACGCGCGTGCCTACAGCGGGCTGTCGGTGCTGGATTTCACGCGACGCATGAGCGTGCAGGAACTCTCCAGCGCCGGACTGGCCGAGCTCGGCCCCGCGGCGAGTCGCCTGGCACGGCTGGAGGGACTCGATGCACATGCCGCTGCGGTGGACGTGCGCCTCGCGGCACTGAAGGCGTCCGCGCCATGAGCTGGCTGTCGGAGCTCGCGCGTCCGGAGATCCGCGCGCTGCGCGCCTACGAGCACGCCGCCTGGGAACCGGGTCTGACACGGCTGCATGCCAATGAGCTGCCCTGGCGCGCACCGGGCGATGCCTCGCAGGAGGGCCTGAACCGCTATCCCGAGCCGCATCCGCACGCGCTGACCGCAGCGCTCGCGGACTTCTATGGTGTACCGGCCGCGCGCGTACTCGTGGGCCGCGGCAGCGATGAAGCGATTGATCTGCTGATCCGCAGTTACTGTCGCGCGGGCGAGGACGCTGTGCTGATCTGCCCGCCGACCTTCGGCATGTACGCCGTGGCAGCGCGCATCCAGGGTGCGCGTGTCATGGAACAGCCGCTGCGTCGCGAGGCGCAGTGGGGGCTCGACGCCGCGGCGCTGCGCTCGCTGGCGCTCGCCTCGCGCGAGCTGCGACTGATCTTCCTGTGCTCGCCCAACAATCCGACCGGCAATCGCCTCGACGGTGCTGAGATCCTGACGCTGGCGCGCGCACTCGAGGGCCGCGCCCTGCTCATCGTCGATGAGGCCTATGTCGAATTCGCGCACGCCCCCTCGCTGATCGCCCATGTTGCGGACACGCCGGGGCTGGTGGTGCTGCGCACGCTCTCCAAGGCGCATGGACTGGCCGGCGCGCGCTGTGGCGTCGCCATCGCGCAGGAAGAAGTGATCGATCTGCTGCGCAAGGTCATCCAGCCCTATGCGATCACGCAGCTGACGATCGAGGCGGTCCAGGCGGCGCTCACTCCCGAGGCGCAGGGCCGCACCGCCGAGCGCATCGCCACACTGCGCGCCGAGCGCGCGCGGCTCTCTGCAGCGCTCAGCGCCACCGAGGGCGTGCGGCGGGTGTGGCCGAGCGAGGCGAATTTTCTGCTGGTGGAATTCGACGATGCCGGCGTGGCGCTCGAGCGCGCGCATCAGGCACAGCTACTGGTGCGCGACCTGCGGGGCGCGCGCGTGCTCGGCGAGGCGCTGCGCATCAGTGTCGGCAGTCCCGAGCAGAACGATCGGCTGCTCGCAAGCCTTTCGGGGCGCACGTGAGCGGCGCTGTGGCAGCGGCGCGCCCCACTCTGCTGGTGGACCGTGACGGTACCCTGATCGAGGAGCCGCCCGATCAGCAGGTCGATCGGCTCGAGAAAATAAAGCTGCTGCCGGGCGTGATCGCTGCGCTGGCGCAGATCCAGCGAGCGGGCTATCGGCTCGTCATGGTGAGCAATCAGGACGGACTGGGCAGCGTGGGCTACCCACGGGAGCGTTTCGAGCAGGTGCAGTATTTTCTGCTCGAGCTGTTCGCCTCACAGGGCGTGCGCTTCGATGCGGTGTTCATCTGCCCGCACTTCGCCCATGAGGGATGCGCGTGCCGCAAACCGCTGACGGGACTACTGACCGAGGATCTGCGCGCGCATCCACTCGATCTTGCGCGCAGTGCCATGGTCGGCGATCGGCTCACCGATCTGCAGTTCGCTGCGAACCTGGGCGTGCGCGGCATCCGGCTCGCGGCGGACACTGACGCGCCCAGCGCTGCGACGGCGCGTGCCGACACCACGGCGCGTGCCGACACCGTGGACGACTGGGCGGGCGTGGTGCGGCTTGTGCTCGCACGCGGCGCGCCGATCGAGCGGCGCACACGCGAGACACAGATCAGCGGTCGCGTCGAGCTCGACAGCAGCGAGCCCAGTCACATCAGCACCGGCATCGGGTTTTTCGATCACATGCTCGAGCAGCTCGCCAAGCATGGGGGCTTTCACCTGACGCTCGAGTGCCGCGGGGATCTGCACATCGACGAGCATCACACGGTGGAGGATTGCGCGTTGGCGCTCGGGCAGGCGCTGCGCCGCGCGCTTGGCGACAAGGCCGGCATTGGCCGCTACGGCTTTCTGCTGCCGATGGACGAAAGCGAGGCGCAGGTCACCCTGGATCTGTCCGGCCGTGGCTACTTTCTGTTCGAGGGCCAGTTCGGACGCGAGCAGGTCGGCGGGCTGCCGACCGAGCTCGTGTCGCATTTCTTCCGCTCGCTGGCCGAGAGCCTCGGCGCCGCTTTGCATGTGAATGTGCGCGGTGAGAACACGCACCACATGATCGAGGCATGCTTCAAGGGCGTGGGGCGTGCCCTGCGGCCGGCGCTGGCCAGTCAGGGCCTCGACCTGCCGAGTACCAAGGGTGTGCTCTGATGAGCCAGCCCGTTGACGTGGCAGTCGTGGACAGCGGCGGGGCCAACCTGGCGTCGCTGCAGTTCGCACTGGAGCGACTGGGCGCGCGCGTGCACGTCAGTCGCGATCCCGCGGCGATTGCCGCGGCCCCGCGCGTGCTGCTGCCGGGCGTCGGCGCGGCCGCCGATGCCATGCGACGGCTGCGCGAGACCGGGCTCGACCGCCTCATCCCGCAGCTCACGTGTCCGCTGCTGGGCATCTGCCTGGGCATGCAGCTGCTGTTCGAGCACTCCGCGGAAGGCGATACACCCTGCCTCGGGGTGCTGCCCGGACGCATCGAGCGGCTCATGGCTGCCCCCGGCATGCCGGTGCCGCACATGGGATGGAATACGCTTCAGACCCGCAGCGCCGATCCACTGCTCACAGGACTCGAACCGCCCGCCTATGCGTATTTCGTGCACAGCTACGCCGCGGCCGTCGGAGGCGAAACCCTCGCCTCGGTTGACTACGGTCGTCCGCTCGCGGCGGTCGTGCGCCGTGGCAACTTCTGCGGCGTACAGTTTCATCCCGAACGCTCCGCGGCGCTCGGTGCCCGTATCCTGCGGAACTTTCTGTCGCTCTGAACGGCGCGCCGCCATGCTGCTCATTCCCTCCATCGATCTGCGCGACGGTCGCTGTGTGCGCCTGTTGCAGGGCAACTTCGCCGCCGAGACGCGCTATGAGCTCGATCCCTACGAGCTGCTCGGCCGCTACCGGCAGCTCGGAGCCAGCTGGCTGCATATCGTGGATCTGGACGCCGCACGCGACGGCACTCTCATCAACCGCACCCTCATCCACCGCCTCGCCTCGCAGTCTGGCGTGCGACTGCAGGTGGGCGGCGGTGTGCGCGATGCCGCCTCGGTCGAGGAGCTCCTCGCCCACGGCGTCGCGCGCGTGGTGGTCGGCAGCGCCGCGGTGGAGCACAGCGCGGAGGTGGCGGCGTGGCTGGCGCGCTTCGGCGCCGAGCGGCTGTGCATTGCGCTCGACGTGCGCCACGATGCGGGCGGCGTGCCGCGCATTCGCACACGCGGCTGGCAGCACGACAGCGCGCTCTCGCTCTGGGACGCGCTGCCGCCCCTGTGTGCAGCTGGACTCAGGCACGTGCTCTGTACCGACATCGCGCGCGATGGCGCGATGGCCGGTCCGAATCTCGCGCTGTATCGTGAGGGTCTGACGCGATTTCCGCAGCTTCTGTGGCAGGCCTCCGGTGGCGTCGCCAGCGGCGCGGATCTGGCCGCCCTCGCTGCGATCGGTGTGCCGGCCGCCATCAGCGGCAAGGCACTGCTGGAAGAGCGCATCCCGCTGCAGGAGCTACGCCCATTCTTGCCAAACGCATAATTCCCTGCCTGGACGTACGCGACGGTCAGGTCGTCAAGGGCGTGCGGTTTCGCGATCACCGCATAGTCGGCGACATTCTGGATCTCGCGGCCCGCTACCGCGACGAGGGCGCCGATGAGCTGGTGTTCTATGACATCACGGCAAGTCCCGAGCAGCGCTCCGTGGATCGCAGCTGGGTGCGCCGTGTGGCGCGCATCCTCGATATCCCATTCTGCGTTGCCGGCGGCATCCGCTCGGTGCAGGAC
>Ga0335075_10018134_pt1 | contig 10438 bp, 12 predicted proteins | sample Lox_Sample_24_FD_206723 | JGI IMG/M metagenome (GOLD analysis project Ga0335075, IMG submission 206723) | Soil microbial communities from Loxahatchee National Wildlife Refuge, Florida, United States - Lox_Sample_2.4 | ecosystem: Environmental > Terrestrial > Soil > Wetlands | place: USA... | reverse complement strand
GAACATCTCCGCATCGGAGCCGTAACGGTCCTTGGCGATGCCATACTCCGCCAGCGCCTTGGGTGTGCTGCCACCACTCTGGTCGAGGGCGGCGAAGAACCCGTGCCCGGCCTTGACCTTTTCCAACTGCACCTCGTTCACGCCCCCATTCTGGCATCCCGCGGATCGGACGGGCTGCTTCGCCACGCACCGAACGTCTTGCTCATCCCCGGCACCGCCAGCCCAGACCACCTCGAAGCCAACCTCGCGGCCGGCGCACTCACCATCGACGCCGCCACCCTCGCTGCGCTCGACGCCATCCCTTCCCGCGCACTTACCTAGCGGCGCGCGGAGCCCGCCGTGCCGCTGCTGCGCGCGTCCCCTCCCGTGGGCTGACGCGCTTTACAGACCCTCGTCCGGCAGCACGGGAGTACGGCTGTCGTGGGTCACCGGTCTGCCGCAGTGCTGGCAGGTGAGGTCGACTTTCAGCAGGTGCCCGCAGTTGTGCAGGTACTGGACCGCGGGCTGGTCGACGGCCCATTTGTCGCCCCATTCCCGCAGTGCGAGCATCACAGGGAGTAGGTCACGGCCCGCCTCGGTCAGGTGGTACTCGAAGCGCGGGGGATGCTCGCTGTACTGCCGTCCCTCGATGATCCCGGCGCTTTCCAGCTTGCGCAGCCGGCCGGCGAGTATGTCGCGCGAGGCGCCGGTGTAGGCGGCGATCCGGGCGAACCGGTGCACTCCGTAGCCGATTTCCCTGATGGCCAGCAGCGACCATCGCTCGCCCAGGATGTCGAGTGCGGCCGCCACCGAGCACGGCCTCCGCGCTCGGCCGCCGCGGCCGCGTGCACGTCTCAGCGGGGAATTCACCGGGGGATGACGACGGCATCTGGGTCGGCGGCGGCACCGTCACCCTGATCACCGGGAGTGTGGAACTCCAACCCGACATGGCCGAGTAAGAGGACATCGACGCTCCGCGTCCAGACCTAGCCCCGCCGGTCAGCTGGGCCATTCGGCGGTGATGAGGAACCGGTGAGCGTGGACATCGATGCGGCCATCAGCGCGAATGCGCTGATGCAGGCGGCGCAGCGGCACGTCGTAGCGCTCGGGAGTGAAGCCCGGGATCTGCCAGGTCACCAGCCGCAGCTGGTAGACCACGGCGCCGACATCGTAGAAGGTGAGAACGGGATGCTCTTCACGGACACCGGTCAGATGCAGCCCTGCCGCCGACAGCGCGTCTTCGGCCGTGCGGGCGGTCCAGCTGCCACGGGCATGCGCAGGCGGTGCCGTGAGCATCTCGTTGAGGTCCGCGCAATCCTCGCTGCCGACCTGCTGGGTCAGCAGCACGCCACCTGGGCGCAGTACCCGCCTGACCTCGGGGGCGACCAGGCGGCCATGGCGGTTCAGGATAAGGTCAACCGACCCGTCCGGCAGCGGCAGCCTCCCCGCCTCGGCCGGAAGGACGGTGACCCCCAGCGGCTCAAGGCGTCGGCGGGCTACCGGGATGTTGGGTGCCCAGCCTTCGGTGGCCCACGTGCGCCGCGGTAGCGGGCCGAGCGAGGCCAGCAGTTCGCCGCCCCCGGTGTCAACGTCAAGCAGCGCCTCGGTACGGGCGAGGTGCTCGTGCGCGAGGTCGCGGTAGGACCACGACGGTTCCGAGCCCTCGGCACGCCCGGCCAGCCAGCCGAAATCCCACCCTTCAACCGGAGCGGCCATGGCGGCTGCGATCAACTCGTCGTATGACGTGGCGATCACCCTGGAAGGGTAGAGACAGGTACGAGACGGGTCAACCGATTTCTGGGCGGTACTGCCAAACGCTGCCTCCGGACTGACTCGGCGGCCCAAAGCAGTTGTGTGATGGCGCGTTCCCGGTTATGTCTTTGTGAACATGATTAGCGAGCGTGATCACGCCTCGACTGGCGAGAGCTCATCTGATCCCGGCCGGCCGGTAGCGCTGGTTACGGGTGTAGGGCGCACCGCTGGCATCGGTGCGGGTATCGCGATTCAACTGGCAGCGTCCGGCTGGGATATTGCGTTTACGTACTGGACTGCTTATGACAAGCGGATGCGCTGGGGAATCGAGGCAGGGGCCACCGGCGCCATCGAAAGATCGCTTACTAGCCATGGCGCGGCAGTGGCGGCGATCGAAGCTGACCTCACTGATACCGGCTCCCCAGGACTGATCTTCGATGAGACCGAGCGCCGGCTAGGCAATGTCACCGCGCTGGTGATGTGCCACTGCGAATCTGTCGACTCTGGCCTGCTCGATACGACCGTTGAAAGCTTCGACCGCCACTTCGCCAGACACCGCTAGGCCGCCCTAGCACACCGCAAGACACCGCCCACCTAGTGGAGTTCCTGTGCTCGCCCAAAGGCGGATGGGTCAACGGACAGCTCCTGATGAGCAACGGCGGCTTTCGCTGACCCGCGGCCCTGATCGAGTGCCGCCGCCTTGATCCAGTGACGTTCCCCGGACAGAGGCTGTGTGACGCCAGCCCATCCGGGTACCTAACCTCGGCCCGCGAGTCCGTACGTCAATGCCGGTACGCCGGGTAGTTCACGCTTGACGCCGCCATAACGTACGGCGGATCGGGTACGGGCGGGTGATGGGCGGATAAGAGGGGCCCGTGAGGCGTATCTTCCGGTCCCGGCCGGTGCTGACCGAGGCGGCGCACCGGGCGACCATGCTCGAGATCTTCTTCGACCTTGTGCTCGTCCTCGCCCTCATCCGGCTCGTCGCGTTCATGGGGGAACCGCCCACGTTCCTGTCCATGGCGCGAGGGCTGCTCGTGCTGCTGATCCTCATGGTCTCCTGGGAGGCCTACACCTGGCTGGGCAACCAGGCCCGCGCCGACAAGGGACTGGTCCGCGCCGGCACGGTGATCGCGATGGCCGCCATCTTCGTAGCCGCCTTGGTGATACCCGATGCCTGGCAGCACGGTCGCGAGGTGAACGCATCGCTGACCCTGGCGGTGGCATACATCGCGATACGAGCGATGCAGCTTGCCCTCTACTTCTACGCGGCGGACAGCCGGCAACTGAGACAAGCGCCCTTACTGTGATGTCTTTCGTCTGAAGAGCGCGGGCGTGAGTACGAAGGCGATCACGATGATCCCCGCCAGTTCAGCAAGTGCCAGCCCAAGGTGATCATCGGGCTGTGTTCTTGCAGGGAAAGCGCGCTGAGACCGACATGGACGACATCTGGGGCGACAGGCCGCCTAGCGCCCGACATGCGAAGAGCCCGGCCACCCCGCGGGTGGCCGGGCTCTTCTTCGTGGACCGTACTGGACTTGAACCAGTGGCCTCCACCGTGTCAAGGTGGCGCTCTCCCAGGCTGAGCTAACGGTCCCAGGGACGACGAGAGCCTACCAGACCGGGGGCCGGTCCAGGTATGCGCGGGCCAGCGCGCCCTTGCGCTCGATGTGGCCGAGTGCCGTGTTGCACGACAGGTCCAGCAGCCCCCGGACGCACTTGCCGCACGACCTCTTCTCATCCGGGCAGCAGGCGTGGTCATGGTCGATGAAGATCGGCTGGTCTTCCTCGAACTTCGTGTGGCACATCGCGCACGCGTACTCCTGGACCTCCAGAAGCCTGTCGAACTGCTCCTGGGTCAGGCCATAGCGCGTCAGCTTGTAGCGCTTGTACCACCGTGCCTTGACGGCGGGATTGTGCCACGTGCGTTCGCGTGCCACGTTCCGCTGTCGCTGGGCCGCCATTGCCTCGGGAGTCGCGCAGGGTCCTCCATGCTGAGGCCACCGCGCGCAGTAGGTCTGCTTGCGCGGCATCCACCGGCCGCACGTAAGCTTCTCGCTGTCTGGCATGGTGCTTACCCACCTGTCAGTCAGAGCCCGTGGGGTGTTCGAGCACCCTGCGGGCTTCCTCTTCTGTTATCTAACCACGCCGCTTCCCTCCAGTGGTACAAACTGCGGCCCAAGGGCTGAATCGCTGAGGTTCCGAACGGTCGCTCGGAAATCCTTGTCTAGCAGGACGACGGCATCTTCGTCCGCTGTGCCCGGGCGCGGGCCCTGGCTGGCCGCGGATTGGCGGGGCCGCGCTTCACGGTCAAAAGGTGGTAATTCAGGCAGTGCAACTATAACGGGGTGTCAGTCTGAATCTACTCAGAGTCAGAATTCGCAGCGTGCCGTCGGAGCGCCGGGCGGCTCGGTTACGATGGGCTCTCAGCGCAGGGTCCGCTACCGGTGGAACGGGAGATCGCGATGACCGTGCAGCCAGGCTGGGTGCCGTTCGGAATCGGCACCGCCAAGGCGAACATCGCCCATGTCGGCGTCGGTGTCAAGCCGACATTTGCTCCGATAACGCGCAGTGAGTACGGTCACTAAAGTGACCAGCGACTCAGGCGGCAACCGCAGATCTTCCGGGCCGTTCTATCCGTCCGATTATCCGTCCAACTCAGACGGCAACCGCCGGTCTTCGGGGCCGTACTACGCGCCGTCCCCCTCAGCCCCCGGGGGCGCTTACCCGCCTGGAGGTGCTAACCCGCCGGGGAGTCCTTACCCACCCGGAGGCGCTTACCCACCGGGGAGTCCTTACCCGCCTGGTGCTAACCCCCCTGGAGGTCCTTACCCGCCGGGGAGTCCTTACCCGCCAGGGGGTCCTTACCCACCCGCGGGATCCCGGTCGGCCAGGCACGGTGGCGGTCACGGTGGCGGTGGCGGGAAACGGCGCGGCTTCGCGATCGCGCTGACCGCGGGCGCGGTCGCCGTCGTGGCGGCGATCGCCGCGGTCGTCGTCTTCGTGATCTCGCCCGGCAAAGGCGCGAGCACCACCGGGTTCACCCCGACGGGAAGCTCGCCGGAACAGGACGCGCAGCAGATCACCACCGCGTTCCTGCAGGCGTGGACGGCCGGTAACCTCGGGCAGGCATCCCGGTACACCGATCACCCGGCCGCAGCGGAAGCCGCGCTCGTCACCTACCGCAAGTACCTCAACCTGCGGAAGCTGGCCGGCACGGCCGGGAGCGTCACCGCGGCCCCGGGTAATTCGTCCACGCCGCGGGAATCGGTCACGGAAAACCTCAAGGCCACGGTGGCGACGTCGGACAGTCCCACCGCCCTTAGCGGCATGTGGAGCTACACCTCGACGCTGGTCGCCTACCAGAAGCCGAACTCGCAGCTGTGGTACATCGCCTGGGCGCCCGATGTCGTCGCGCCGAACCTCACCGCGTCAACCCATCTGGCGGCCGTCGTAGCACCCCCCCAGATCGTCTCGGTCACCGATTCAAGCGGCAAGAACCTCACCGCGTACGGTGACGCCGGGCTGAACAATATCTCCAGAGACCTGATGCAGATGGGGTCGACGGCAAAGGGAAGCCCGGGCCTGTACGTCGAGATCCAGACCGCCAAGGGCAAGCCGGTGCCGAACAGCCAGGCGGTCGTCATAGCGCCGAACAACATACCCAGCCTGGCCACCACGATCGACCCGCAGGCCGAGGCCGCGGCGCGCGCCGCCGTCGCCATGCACAAGGACAGCGCGATGGTCGTCATCCAGCCGTCCACCGGCAACATCCTGGCCATCGCCAACAACGCCCAGGACAACGACTTCGCGCTCACCGCTCAGGAAGCGCCAGGGTCGTCGATGAAGATCATCACCTCCACGGCGCTGATCAACGCCGGGCTGGTGACCGCGAACAGCCCGGTCGCCTGCCCCGCGGCGTACACGGTGCAGGGCATCACATACCACAACGACCAGGGCGAATCCGAGCCGGCCTCCACGCCGTTCTCCTACGACTTCGCGCAGTCGTGCAACAACGCGTTCACCCAGTGGTGGCCACATATGTACGGCAAGCTCGCCTCGACCGCCAAGGACTACTACGGCCTCAACCAGGACTGGGACATCGGCATCGCCGGCCTGTCGGCCAGCTACTTCAACGCCCCGCCCACTGCCAGCGGCTCCGAGCTCGCCCAGGAGGACTTCGGCGAGGGACAGCTGCTCGCCACCCCGATAGCGATGGCCTCGGTCGCGGCCACCGTGGACACCGGGGAGTTCAAGCAGCCCATCGTGGTGTCCGGCACCAAGCAGGTCACCGCCAGCCCGCTACCGGCTAGCACCGACGCTCAGCTCAAGGAGATGATGCGGGACGTGGTCACCGAGGGGACGGCCTCCGCGATCGGATTCGGGCCGGATGTCTACGCCAAGACCGGTACCGCCGACATCCAGGGCCAGGAGCAGCCGAACAGCTGGTTCGTCGCCTTCGACCCGAACATGGACGTCGCGATCGGCTGCCTCGTGGTCGACGCCGGGTACGGCGCCCAGTTCGCCGGGCCGGAGGCGAAGGCTTTCCTGGACAGTTACTAGGCCCAGATCGTCATGTGCTCCAGCGATAGGTAGGTGCGGCCGCTGCCGGAGGATTACTGCGGCGGCACGTCCCGGCCAGGCTGGAAACGTGGCCCCTGCCGGATCCGGACTACCACGACGATGATGTTCAGGCAGGCGACGGCCGCGATCACGGCGAACACCACCGCCAGGCCGACGTTCCCCGTAAGGCCCAGGCCGATGGCCGCGGCGGCGGAGGCGAGAACACCGAAGATGGCCAGGGTGAGCCGCAGCCGCAACGGGCTGCGCGCGGTCATCGGCTCATTACCCGATCGCATAATAAGCCAGCCCTCCCCGGAGCGTCATGGACGAAACCATGGCGAGCCCGGGAGGGCTGGCGCGCGGAGGTCACCCGATGAGCGGCCGGGGGGTCACCCGATGGGCTGGGTTTCGACGGGCACGGTCTCGGCAGGCACCGGTGCCACCTCGGCGGGCAGGGACAGGATCCGGCCGAAGGCCACCGCCGCGATGAACACCACCACCACGCCGAGGCCGGTGAAGAAGCCGATCTGTTCCATAATCCGCATGAGCAGCGTGTTGCTGACCGGCGTGCCGCCCAGTGGGACGTTGTGGTTCCATATCGGGCTGAGCACGGTGCCGAGCGCGAACCAGGCGCCAGCCGCCGCGCCCAGGAGCGCGCCGAACAGCGCGATGTGCCTGCCGGCGGAGACGATGAGCAGGACGCCGGCGAGGAATACCGCGGCTCCCGGCAGGATCTCCAGCCACAGCCGGGCCGTGTTGTAGGTCCAGGTGGTGTCCGGCGTGTAGGCGTAGTGGAAATACGGTCCGATAAAGGGGATGAGGCCACCCCAAAGCCCGAGCAGCAGCAGCAGAGTACCGCTGGCGACCCCGCGACTACGGCGCATCCGCAGCATCCCAGTCATGCCGATCACTTCCCGAAGTTTGACATTTTGACCTGACATAGGGGCGTGTACCCCACATAGGGCGCGGTATTCCACGGCTCTCGTTCGGTTATGAACAGGACAAAACCTTGCTCTCGCGGAAGCCGCCGAGTTGAGCGTCGAGTTGAGGCCCTGGGTTCCAACCAGGCAGCCACGCTGCGGCGAGGACCTGAGGAGCCGCGGCAGGCGACGTTCCCGGACCTGTTCGCCGACCTGGTGTTCGTCTACGCCCTGTTCCAGCTCTCGCATGGGCTGCTGGAGCACCTTGGCATCTCAGTGCTGTATGCCCACGCGGTCATGGTCGCCGGGCTGGTCGCGATCTCCGTCGGCGACGAGCTTGTCATCACCCACCCGACGAGGCCCGTGCCCGGCGAGACCCTGGCGAGCCGCCAATACCACGCTCCGGCAGACGATCGTGACACCGCTCAGGCTGCCTGCGCCTGGCGCTACCGCGACGCAGCGAGGGAGCTTCCATTCGGACCCGTTACTTCTGCACCTCGAACATCCAGTGCGCCTTTTCCAGTTCGTGGCTGGTGTCTTCGAGCAAGTTCTCGGTCACCGGGTCGGTCTCGGACACGGAACTGATCCGCTCCCGGAACCGCTCGCCCATGGAGCCAAGGATCCCGGTGAACGCTGTGACGACATCCTCGTCGGTGATATAGCCGGCACCCAACTGTGTGGCCCGGGTGTCCCGGGCGATGGTGGCTACCCGGCCATCGGGGTTAACACCGATCGCGATGGCGCGCTCGGCCATGGTGTCCATCTGCTCGCGGGCCATGCTGACAACCTCGTCGAGCTGGAGATGCAGCGAGCGGAAATTACGCCCGGTCAGGTTCCAGTGCGCCTGCTTGGCCAGCAGCGACAAGTCCGTCAGGTCGACAAGCGCGCCCTGCAATGCCTCGCCTGTGGCCTTCCGCGCGTCATCGGCGAGCGGGCTGGAAACTGTGGCCATGACTGCCTCTCCTTCATCGCGGGTTCCGGCTTTCCTACCCGCGGTCGCCATTGGGTAACGGCCGGTCGCGGCCGCGCCGGTGAGCCTCCGCTCAGGCCGGGGGTCCGTTCCAGCCGGTCCGAAGGGCATGGTTCCGATCGGGTCCGGTAAGGCTAGGGGCGTGATTACGCCACATGGCCGCGCACGGGAGGAACACCGATGCCTGACCGCATGATCGAAGAGCTCGACGAGGCCGAGTGCCTGCGGCTGATCTCGCCGGGCGGGGTCGGCCGCATCGCCTACGCCAGCCGGTCCGGTCCGGCCGTGCTGCCGGTGAGCTACCGGCTGCACGATGGGGCGGTCGTGTTCCGGGCCACCGAGCATGGCCCGCTGGATGAGGACCTGCGGACTGGGATCACGGGTGCCGAGTACAGGGTGGCGTTCGAGATCGACGACATCGACCTTGCCGACCGGCAGGGCTGGAGCGTGCTGATCCAGGGTCCGGCTCATCATGTCACCGAAGCCGAGCGCGCCGCCCTGCAGGCGGACATCGCTACCTGGGCGCCCGGTGAGCGAGAGCTGTTCGTCCGGATCGTCCCGTCCCGCATCATCGGCCGCCGGGCCAGGCCAGTCTAGGGCGGCTGGACCGGCCTGGCTCAGACTAGGTTAGGCGATCCTTGGAGGACGGGCCTGACGTGAAACTTGGAGCTGGCGAGATCTTGTCCCTCGACCTCGACGGACCATGTGTAGGACTCGCCTGGCTGCAGCGGGAGAAGCATGAGGCTGGCGGTGAAGGCCACGCGCAGGTCAGTGCTGTGGTCCCACCCGTCCGGCTCCCGTGTCTCCACCTGCCCGGTGACCTCGATGCGCTGCGTCCCGGACGGGTCCTGGACTTCCAGCACGCGGCCCGTGCGGTCTGTCAGGCGGAGCGTGACGGGGATTGATTCCCCGACCCGCTCCGGCGGGACGTCGATCAGGGCTATGACGGCCTGGGGGGCAGGCTGGGGACCCGTGACAGACCAGCCGGCTCCGAGAATATGAACCTTCCCGGTACCGGCATCGGTCTCGGCGAAGTCGGCCAGGATGATGGTGGCGCGCATCATGCCCCCAGCCGTTGCCGGGAAACCCGGATCTCAGCGGATGTCGTGACCACGTCGTTCACAACACCCATGATGCCCGCAAGTAGTTCCCTTGCCGCACCAGCCCCCGCGCTCTGGGGTGGCGGCCTCGGTACAAACGCGCCTTCATAGGGATCATCCGCGCCGGAAACGTGCTACGGCGTCGGGGTCCCGGCCAGATCGGCGAGGTGCACCACGCCCGCGCCGAATCCTCCGCCGATTTGACGACAGTAACTGTCATCGATACTGTCATAACAGTGACTGTCATCACTGGTGATGACGGCGGTTGCCCCCTCCTGGAGGTATTCAAATGCGCGTATTCGTTACCGGCGGGTCCGGCCACATCGGCTCGGCCCTCGTCCCCGAGTTGCGGGGTGCCGGGCATCAGGTGATCGCGCTGGCCCGCTCGGACGCGTCGGCGGGCAGGCTGGAAGCGGCTGGCGCCGAGGTCCGCCACGGCGACCTGGATGACCTGGACGTCATCAAGAAGGCGGCGGCCGATGCCGATGGCGTCATCAGCCTGGCGTACCGGCGCGATCTCATGCACTCCGGCGACGCCGCCGGCGTGATCGCGGCGAACCTGAAGATGATCGAGGCGGTCGGCGAAGCGCTTGAAGGCACCGGCAAGCCGTTCGTGACCCCGGTTGGCACGCTGGTGCTCTGGTCGGGCGGCATCACCGGCCGTCTGGGCACGGAGGAGGACACCGTCCAGGGCGGCCCCCTGGCCGAGTCGGAGAACGCGGCGGTCGCGCTGGCGCAGCGGGGCGTGCGCGCCTCGGTGATCCGGCTGGCGCCGGTGGTGCACTCCACCCTGGACACGCAGGGGTTCACGCCCGCCCTGATCGGGATCGCCAGGGACAAGGGCGTCGCCGCCTACGTCGGCGACGGCGCCAACCGCTGGCCCGCCGTGCACACCCTGGACGCCGCCAGGCTGTTCCGGCTCGCGCTTGAGTCCGCCCCGGCCGGCGCGCGGCTGCATGGCGCGGCCGAGGAGGGCGTGCCGTTCCGTGAGTTCGCCGAGGCCATCGGCCGCAACCTCGGCGTGCCTGCGGTCAGCGTCGCCCCCGAGGACGCGGCCGGGCACTTCGGCTTCCTCGCCGCGTTCGCCGCCGCGGACAACCCCGCCTCCAGCGCGCTGACCCGCAAGCGGCTGGGCTGGGAGCCGGCCCGCCCCG
>Ga0335075_10018133_pt1 | contig 10438 bp, 8 predicted proteins | sample Lox_Sample_24_FD_206723 | JGI IMG/M metagenome (GOLD analysis project Ga0335075, IMG submission 206723) | Soil microbial communities from Loxahatchee National Wildlife Refuge, Florida, United States - Lox_Sample_2.4 | ecosystem: Environmental > Terrestrial > Soil > Wetlands | place: USA: Florida... | reverse complement strand
CACGCCATCGAAACTCGCCAGCCGCTTCTCTACCCCCGCCAAGCCGGACCCCCTGGCCGGATCGGCACCGCCCAGCCCGAAATCGGTCACCTCGATCCGCAGCAGCCGTCCCGGATGCGATATCCCGATCCGAGCGTCCCGTGCGCCGGAGTGTTTCGCCGCGTTGGTGAGTAGCTCAGCCACGGCGAAGTAGCACGCGGTCTCCACTGGCGCCGACAGCCGCCCCGGCAGGTCGATCTCCGTCTGCACATGCAGCGGACTGTCCAGCGCCAGCGCCCGGATGGCGTCGGCAAGGCCCCGGTCAGCCAAAACTGGTGGCAATACACCGCGGACCAGCTCACGCAGCTCAGTCAGCGCCTTCACAGACGTCTCGCGCGCCTCCGCTACCAGCGCGAGCGCCGCCTCCGGGTTGGCCGGGATCAGCCGCTCAGCCGCCCGCAAACTCATCCCCAGCGCTACTAGCCGAGCCTGCGCGCCGTCGTGCAGATCCCGCTCCAGCCGCCGCAAGTCAGCGGAGGCGGTGTCCACCGCAACAGCCCGGCTCTCAGTCAGCCGCTCCACCCGCCGGGTGAGCTCAGTGGCTGACGCGCGGCCCAGCAGCTTCCGCGCTTGCGGCACGGTCCGGGGCGCCAGCCAGACGCCAAACCCGATCAGCGCAAGGGCCTGGACCCCCGCCACGTTAGCCATGGACTGACTGGAGACATCAACCAGCCCGTACAGGAAGTAGCCAGGACTCGTCGTCAGCCCCGCGGCCAGCGATCCCCAGCTACCGGTGCTGTAGGTCGCGGCAAGGTAGAGCCCTGCCACGCCGAGTCCTAGCAGGCCCGCTGTGGCCAGCATTGCTGCCCGGTCAGGTGATCGCCGGATCAGCTGAGCAGCGGCGGCGATGACCCCGGCCGTCCATGCGATCCCGACTCCCGAGTCGAACCAGACGTTTGGCATGACGAGCGCGGCCGCCATCATGGCTGTCGGCAACGCAAGCAGGGCCCAGGGTTGCTCCGACTGAATCAGGCCGCCGAGCAGTGATCGCGTTCCGTTGGCCTGCTCAGGCGCGGTGCGCCAGGCCAGCCAGCCGCCGAGTAGCACGAACAGGTAAGCCTGCGGCAGGACGAGGTAAAGGCCCATGCTTGCGGCGCCCGCATGCGCCAGGCCGTAAATCTGGCGCTGGCTATAAAAACTGGTCTGCCGTGCGACGACGAACCCGTACAGGCCGAGCACGATGAGGCCGACCGGGACAATCCGGCGAGCAAGCTGGGGCCGCACCGCGAGCACAGTCGCAGCAGCCACCGGAATGAGCAGTAAGAGCGCCCACCGCTTGTGGTCGTTGATGAGCGCGGTCTGCGCAAGGTCGCTGATGCGGCCGTCCCGGTCCTCGAGCGCTCCGTAGGCGACGCTCATCGCGTTGGCTGCCAGTGCAAGCAGGGCTGCACTCCAGGCGAGATCCCGGAGGCGCCCGCGCCTTCCCTTCGCGGGCGCAGTACCGCTGGTCCGGATCCGGATCACCGCGGCGATCGCGCCCGCAGCCAGTACTGGCAGAACCAGGTCTTGCGCCTGGACGCTCATGCTTGCTGGTCCATGCTCGTTCGCCCCTTCCGGCAGCAGCCAGCACTCCCGTCGCGGTTAACGGTGCCGCATGGAGCACCGTCGGCGCGATGGGTCATCGTCTACTTTCGGCAGTGGGCCTATGCCTACCGCAAAAGCGCGCCCCGCGCGGGGCTCAGACGATGCGCCCACCGGACCGCCAGACGCCCGCGATGAGCGGCACACCGGGCCGGTAGGCCAGGTAGGCATGCGATGGGGCGTCCAGCATGATCAGGTCGGCCTGTGCCCCGACGCCGAGATGGCCGACGTCCGTCCGGCGCAGTGCGCGGGCACCCCCGGCAGTCGCAGCCCAGACAGCCTCAGCCGTGGTCATCCGCATCTCGCGGACCGCGAGCGCCACGCACAGCGGCATGCTCGAGGTGAAGCACGAGCCAGGGTTGCAGTCCGTCGCGATCGCCACCGTCACCCCGGCGCTGAGCAGCCGCCGCGCATCCGGGTACGGCGAACGCGTGGAGAACTCCACTCCCGGCAGCAAGGTCGCGACAGTTCCGCCTGATGCCGCGAGGGCCTCGACATCCGCATCGGACAGGAACGTGCAGTGATCCGCCGCGGCAGCGCCGGCCTCGACCGCCACCTGCACGCCGGGTCCGGGGCCAAGCTGATTGGCGTGGATCCGCGGCTGCAGCCCCGCTGCCTCGCCCGCTGCCAGCACCGCCCTGGCTTCGTCCGCGCCGAACGCGCCGTCCTCGCAGAAGACGTCCACCCACTTGGCCGACGGCGCGCACGCGGCGAGCATCTCACCGCACACCAGATCGATGTACGCGGCCGTCCGGCCGTCGAACTCCGGCGGCACGACATGGGCGCCCAGGTAGGTCACCTCCGGGGTGACCTCGCCGGCCAGCGCCACCGCGCGCGCCTCGTCGGCCACGGTCAGCCCGTACCCGGATTTGCACTCGAACGTCGTCGTCCCCTGCGCTAGCATCTCGCCCGCCAGCCGGGCCAGGTTCGCCCGCAGTACATCGTCGCTGGCGGCCCTGGTCGCCGCCACCGTGCTGCGGATGCCGCCGGCGCTGTAGGGCAGCCCCGCCATCCGGGCCGCGAACTCTGCGCCGCGTTCGCCGGCGAACACCAGATGCGCGTGCGAATCGACGAAGCCCGGCAGCACCGCCCGCCCGGCGGCGTCCACGACCTCGTCGGCAGCCGGCGCTTCGGCCGCCAGGCCAGCCCAGGCCACCAGGCCGCCGTCCAGCACGATCGCCGCGTCCGCTATCGCTTCGAACGGCCCCGGCGAGGCCACGCTGTCAGCCTCCCCCGGCGCATTCGTGACCAGTTCGGAGATGTTAGTGATCAGCACGCTCACCAGCGCATCCTGTCACAGCGGGCGGGAAACCAGATGCGCCGCGGCGAGGCCGGCGCCACGATGGTCCGATGGACAACGAGGTGGCCAGGACCGAGCCCGCCGAGGCAGCGCGCGCCATCGTCACCGACCGGTTCCCGGACGCGCGTGCGGCATTCCTGAGCGCAGGCATCCTGTCGCCCCGGCGAACCCCGACCTCGGACCTCGACATCGTCGTGGTGCTCGCGGGCCCGCCCGCGCCGTACCGCGAGTCGCTGCACTGGCGCGGCTGGCCGGTCGAGCTGTTCGTGCACGACGCAGACTCACTCGGCCGCTACTTCGCCAGCGACACGGCCCGCCGCCGGCCGACGCTGGCGCGGATGTGCTCTGATGCGGAGGTCCTGGCCGGCGATCAGGACACCATCACGACCGTGCGGGAACGTGCTAAATCCGTCCTCGCGGCCGGCCCGCCCCCGCTCAGCAGCGCGGAACTCGGATGGGCCCGGTACGTCCTTACTGACTTGCTCGACGACCTGTCTGGCAGTGCCGATCCGGGCGAGGCGGCGGTGATCGGCTGGAACCTGTGGACCGAAACAGCAGAACTGGCGCTCGTGCTCGCGGGGCGCTGGCTCGGCACCGGCAAATGGCTGCTGCGTGAATTGCGCGCAGCCGACCCGGACCTGGCCGACCGGATGGTTGCCGCCATCGGCAGCCCGGCCAGGCTGACGCAGGTCGCTGACGAGGTGCTGGGCCGGGCTGGCGGCCGGTTCTGGGCCGGGCTGCGTGTTGCGGGCAGCTGAGCAGGACACTTGCCCGTTCCCGCCGGTATGGCGGGTATCGCGCCCGCTGCTGGCGGCGTGACGACGTTAGCCGGCCCGGTTAGCCTGCACGGTCAGCCGGGCCGGCCAGCTCGGCCTGGTAGGTCTGGCCGACCAGGTCGGCGCCGAAGCTGTGGTGTGGCTGCTCTGCGATCAACGTGAACCCACTGGCCAGGTAGATCCGCCGGGCGCCGGCGAGCACGTCCTGGGTCCACAGTCGCATGAGCGGGTAGCCAGCCTCGCGCGCGAAGTCCATGCAGGTCCTGACGAGAGTGCCGCCAAGACCCTGACCCCGGGCAGACGGGAGCGTCAGCAGCAGCCGCAGCTGTGCTACAGCCGGGTCATCCTCGGCCGGGACGCAGAAGATACAGCCAGCGCGCTGTCCGTTGAACTCAGCGATCCAGGCCGCCTTGCCAGCTCGCCCGTCCCCGGCCGCGTAGTCCGCGGCGATCTGCGCGACCAGCGCCTCGAAGCTGGCATCCCAGCCGTACTCCTGCGCGTACACCTCGCCGTGGGCCTTGATGACCCAGCCGAGGTCTCCCGGCTCGTCAAGTGGCCGGATGGCCGTCTGCGCGGTCATGCTGCCTCCGTTCTGCCGCAGCTACTGAAACGACTGTTTCAGTCTGCCATAGTACTGGCATGACCGGCGAGCAGTCACCCCCGTCGGCGCGGCAGGCGGAACTGCTGGAGCTCGCCTACCGGTACGCCGTGCAGCGTGGCAGGACTGACATCACGCTGCGCCCGATAGCGGCGGCGATCGGATCGAGCCCGCGGGTGCTGATTTACCTGTTCGGGAGCAAGGACGGGTTGATACAAGCGCTGCTCGGCCGAGCCAGGGCGGATGAGATCGCAATGCTGGCCGAATTGCGGGCCGGTGACTGGCCAGCCAGCGCCGGGCTGGCTGAGGCTGGCCAGCGGATCTGGTCCTGGCTGTCAGATCCGGCAAGGCGGCCGCTGCTGCGGCTCTGGCTCGACGGCTACAGCCGCAGTCTGACCGAGCCCGACGGGCCGTGGTCGGGCTTCGCACAGGCGACGGTGACTGACTGGCTCGCGCTGCTGGCCGAGGTGCAGCCGGCCGCCCGCCGGGAGTCAGCAGAAGGTGCGGCAGAGCGGACACTGCTACTCGCGGTGCTGCGCGGGGCACTGCTCGACCTGCTGAGCACTGGCGACGAGGCGCGGACCGGGGCCGCGGTCCGGCGGCACCTGGCGGGGCTTAGAACTAGCTGACCGACTGCTGGAAGGCAGTTCAACCAGCGGGAACGAAGGCGGCCGGAATTCGTATGCCAGGGGCAAAATTGGTCAAAAACGTCCTCGGGCCGGATACTCTACGTCGAGGTACCTAAACCGAGCGTGTCCGGCTGCGCAGCCATGCCGCCGACCGACCCGCTTGACTTGGCCGGCAGGACGGAGAGCAAGAGCAGATGCCATACGGCGCGACTGGCCGCGACGACGACGACTTCGGCGTCGATCCGCCGGCGCCTGACGAGGTCGCCTACGGCCGGCGCCGGGCCCATGCTCGGCCCGCGCGACGCCGGACGGCACGAGCGCGGGCTCGCTGGCGGCGGAAGAGCGGCCTGGCCAAGGCTGGCTACGTTATAGCCACGGTCGTCGCTGTCGTAGCGGTCGCGGCCGGGGTCGGCGCCTTCGCGCTCTACCGGCAACTGGACGGCAGCATCACGAAGGTCCAGGTGGGCGGCCTTACTGGCAGGGCTGTCTACGGCGCCCAGAACATCCTCGTACTTGGCTCTCAGGAGCGGCTCGGCCAGCACGGCCACTTCGGCCATGAGACCGACCCAGGTACCACGAACTCCGACAACCTGCTGCTCATTCATCTCGACCCCACCCATACGTACGCGACTGTGCTGTCGATCCCGCGGGACTTGTTCGTCTATGAGCCAGCGTGCAAGAAGCGCGCCTACATCGGCACCGGCACCTGGCCTGCCCAGAGCTATCCGCCAGGGGCGATCATCGACGGCGCCCTGAACATCGGCGGACCGACGTGCGCAGTCGACACGGTCGAGGACCTGTCCGGAGTCAAGCTGGACCACTTCGTCGAGTTCGACTTCAACTCCTTCCGGACCATGGTGGACTCAATCGGAGGTGTCGAGGTCTGCGTTCCGCCGGGTCCCGGCTATCACGACCGCTACTCGCACCTGAATCTCAGTCCTGGCAAGCACCTGCTCAAGTACAACCAGGCGCTGGCCTACGTGCGGACCCGGCATGGTGTCGGCAGCGGGGCTGACGCCGGGGGCGACCTGCCGAGGATCCAGCTGCAGCAGGCATTCATCTCCTCGGTTGTGCAGAAGATCCAGTCGAACGGGTTGCTGGGCAACCTGCCGGCGCTGTACAGCGTGGCGAAGACGGCCACCAAGGCGCTCACCGTCGACGACGGGCTGGGCTCGGTGAGCTCGCTCATGCACCTGGCCGGGTCGCTGACGCACTTGAAGTCCAAGAACGTCAGCTTGATCACCCTGCCGACCACCATGGACACCTATCCCGGCCTCCAGGAGCACTTGATGGCCGTTCAGCCTCAAGACGACGTGCTGTTCCAGATGATCAGGACAGGCCAGCTCTGGCACGGCCAGCTGCCCGTTGAGCCGTACGCCAAGGTCGAGGTACGCGTACTGAACGGCACCGGCCAGACCGGGCTGGCCGCGCGCACCGCGGCCAAGCTGCGCAAACTCGGATTCGACGTCACCGGCATCGGAAACGCGGCGGCAACGACCACCACGACGGTGGACTATGCCGGGCTGGACCAGGCTGACGACGCATACACGCTGATGACCGCACTCAAGTCGTTCCCGGCCGGCCAGAACACGCTCACCGAGCCCGCCTCTCAGGTCGGCAAGCCAGGCGTGGTGACGCTGACTCTGGGCACTGATTTCTCCGGCGTGGACCCGTCCGCCCGTGCGACTCACCGCGGCAAGTCGGCGAAGAGCAAGAGCAGCAGCACTCCCGCGGTAAGCGTGGCGGACCGGAACGGACCGGGGGCGGTACAGTCGCGCAACGCCGGAGCAAGTATCTGCTCGGGGCTGCCGCCTGCCTATAACCCCAGCGCGACCGGCTAGCCTGCCTGGTAGCTGACCGGCACCCGGGCGGCTAGTCGGGAGGGCCTGGTGATCTACCGGATGCGAATCTACGAGCCGGTCCGGCCGAACCTTGCGCTCTTCCATGACTTCTTCCGCACGCATCTGCTCCCCGTGCAGCTGCGTCACGGCGCCCGCCTGATCGGCCGGTGGGAGACTGACGACGGCCGGGTGGTGGCCGTCTGGGAGTACGACGACCGGGCTGCCTACGAGCGCATCGAAGCGGCAGTCCGCTCGGATCCGGACTCGGTCAGAGCCAGGCAGCGCCGCGCCAGCCTGCCGCCGCTGGTCGCCGCGCAGCAAGAGACGTTCATGACCTCAACCGTGCCAGCCGACTGGGCAGCTCAGGGGTGCTCGACTTCAAGCCGGTAACCTGCTGCGGCCGCGATTGAGTGCAGGTCTTCGGCGTCGGAGCTCACGATCAGGTCGCCGCGGCGCAGAGCGCCCTCCACCACGGATGCGTCCACGATGTCGGTGGTGGCAGCGCGTGCGGCCAAGGCGCCGACCGAGCGCGCCTGACCGTCATCAAGTGCCTCGACGCTGCAGCCGGTCAGTAGCCTGGCCAGCTGGACCTGCCTGGCTGATCCGCGCCAGGTTTGGGCCACTACCGGTGCAGGGACGGTCGGGACTTCGCGGTGCCCGAGTAGGGCGCGGTGGCGAGCCCACATACGCCGCTCGCTTCGGTCGGCAGCGATGAGTGCCCCGGTGTCGTACGTCACTCCCATCACGCGCTCCGACGGCCAGCCCCGGCCGGAGAGTGTCCGGCCTGAGCCTGTCCGTGCCGAGCGGCCACCTGAGCTGCCCAGGCGTCAGCCTCCGCGATTTCGTCCGCTGTGAACGCGCCATGGTCCCGCTCGAACTGGCTCACTGCGGCGAGGCCCGCCCGGATGGTGAACTCCTTCCTGGCCGTGTCGGCCAGCCAAGCGCTGTAACTGATGCCAGCGTCGGCCGCTGCGGCGGCGATCTCAGCATCCAGGTCAGGTGGCATGGAGATGGAGCGCTTCTTGCGGACTGCCATACCCGTAACGGTAGCACAGCGGTAGGACAGCATGCTTGGCCAGCCAGCTTCGCCGGATAGCCGGTCAGCGCAGCACGGCCGTGATCGCCGCGGTCAGCTCAGCGGGCACGTCGGGAATGAGCACGTGCCGGCCATCGGCGACGATGTCCCGGCCTCCCACGACCAGGTGCCGCACGTCTGCAGCCGACGCCCCGAAGATGACCGACTCGAGCGCCGTGGCCTTGTCCGAACCAGCAGTGCGCGGAGAGTCGAGCGCGACTGTGCAGAAGTCGGCCAGCCCGCCCGCAACCAGCTCGCCCGCGTCTGGCCAGCCCAGGCTGGCATGTCCGGCCGTCGTCGCCGCGGTGGCCAGCTCCACGGCGGTGAAGCAACCTCGCTCCTGAGAGGCAAGGCGCTCGCCAAGTTCCACCCGGCGTGCTTCCTCGAGGATGTCGACGATGGCCTGGCTGTCACTGCCGAGCGTGACCGGACTGCCCGCGCTGGCCAGCTCGTGCGCGGGACCGATGCCGTCCGCCAGGTCGGCTTCGGTGGTCGGGCACATGCAGACATACTCCCGGCTCTCCCCGAGCAGGGCTACGTCGCCGCCGGTCAGGTGCGTTGCGTGCACCGCTGTGCCGCGCGGGCCGAGCGCGCCTGCACCGGACAGCACCTCGGCTGGTGTCGCCCGGTACGCCGCGAGGCAGGCCCGGTTCTCCGCCACCTGCTCCGATACGTGCGCATGCAGCGGCGCGCCATATCGGTGCGACCAGGCGACGACCTCAGACATCTGCTCGGGCGCGACCGCGCGGACCGAGTGGATGGCGGCGCCGACCCGCGCATTCGCGCTGAGGCCACCGACAGAGTCCTGGCCGAGCGAGTCTGCCCTGGCCGCCCACGTCGCGCCGTCGGCATCGCCGAAACGTAGCTGCGCGCCCTCCAGCGGCTGCGGCCGGCCGTCGGCCGACAAGCCGCCGGAGAGGTAGCAGGCATCGAGGAGAGTAATCCGGATGCCTGCCTGGCCGGCAGCTTCGATCAGCGACCGGCCCATCTGGTTAGGGTCCGAGTACGGCGTTCCGCCCGGGCCGTGGTGCAGGTAGTGGAACTCACCGACGCAGCTGATCCCGGCGAGCGCCATCTCGGCATACACGGCCGTGGCCAGCGCACGGTAGCTGTCCGGGTCAAGCCGGTCGGCCACTTCGTACATCCGCTCCCGCCAGGTCCAGAACGTGCCGCGGGACGCCTGCGTGATGCCGCGCAACGCGCGGTGGAACGCGTGCGAGTGCGCGTTAGCCAGGCCGGGCATCGTCAGCCCGGCCAGGCGGGTGGCGCCCGGCCGCGGCTGGGCATCGGGCGTCACGCTGGTCAGCCGGTCGCCCGTCGCCTCGATCAGCACATCGGCACGCAGCCCGAAGTCCGGAGACCAGGCCAGCTCGGCCAGCCAGGCGCGAGTAGCGGTCACTGGGCCGCCAGGTCGGCAAGCACCGCCGTCAGGGCCGACACCCCCGCCTCGCAATCGGCCATCTCGGCGTACTCGGCCGGCGAGTGCGAGACGCCGCTCGGGTTGCGCACGAACAGCATCGCCGCCGGGATCCGGGCCGCGAGCACGCCGGCGTCATGTCCGGCCCCGGTGGGGAGCACAGGCGCGCCGATCCCGGCAGCACCAAGAACGCTTACCAGCCGGTCCCGCAGCCCCCGGTCGAAGCTGACCAGCGGCGTGACCGACTCGCGTCGCTGCTGGACGGCAACTCCGTGCTGCCCCGCAGCGGTCTGAGCGGCCGCCCAGACATCGGACGTTAGCTGCTCAAGCGTCGCTTCGTCCGGTGCGCGCGCATCGAGCCAGGCATGGACCGATGAGCTGATGGCGTTCGCCGCGCCAGGCTCGGCTGCGACTTTTCCGAAGGTGGCCAGCGCCCCGCAGCGCTCGGCGGCCTCTCGCGCGGCTAGCACGGTCGCCGCGAAGGGGAGCATCGGATCCCGGCGGTCGGCCAGCCTGGTCGTGCCGGCGTGATCGGCCCGCCCCGCGAAGTCGATGCGCCATCGGCCGTGCGGCCAGATTCCGTCGCCGACGCCGACGGCAGAGCCGAGATCGGCGAGCGCCTTGCCCTGCTCGATGTGCAGCTCGACATAGGCGCCGATCCCGCCGAGCAGTTCCTCATCCGGGCCGATGCGACTGGCGTCGCGGCCAGCCGCCACCATCGCCTCGGCGAGCGTCACGCCGCCGGAGTCACGCAGCGCGCTCGCCGCGTCTGGCGTTACCGCGCCGGTCAGCAGCCGGCTGCCAAGGCAAGCGACCCCGAACCGGGCGCCTTCTTCCTCAGTAAACGCAGCGACGCCGATCGGCCTGGCCGGCCGGAAGCCGTCGCTGCGGAGCTGGGCTATCGCAGCGAAGGCGGAGACCACGCCTAGCGGTCCGTCATAGGCCCCGCCGTCGGGCACCGAGTCCAGGTGACTGCCCGTGACAACGGCCTGGGACCCGCCTGGCCGCCCCCACCAGGCCCACAGATTGCCGTTGCGGTCGCAGTCCGTGCGCAGCCCGAGCTGAGTCGCGGTCCTGGCGAACCAGGCCCGGCAGGCGGCATCAGATCCGGTCCAGGAATACCGCCGGTAACCGCCGGTCAGCTCGTCCCGGCCGACTGGCAGCAACTCGGCCCACCACTTA
>Ga0335075_10018132_pt1 | contig 10439 bp, 10 predicted proteins | sample Lox_Sample_24_FD_206723 | JGI IMG/M metagenome (GOLD analysis project Ga0335075, IMG submission 206723) | Soil microbial communities from Loxahatchee National Wildlife Refuge, Florida, United States - Lox_Sample_2.4 | ecosystem: Environmental > Terrestrial > Soil > Wetlands | place: USA... | reverse complement strand
GCCGGAACGCTGACGTTCCCGACGGCTTCCACGCCCTCCAGCGTGTTGCTAAGCGGCCCGAAAACGTTCTACGTTTCGTCCGATGACAATCTACTGCTCGGCGGAGCAACGGATGGTTACGACATATTCGTCGCCGTGAGGAGCCCATCCGGCAGTGTGTCGAGTAGCTTGTTTGACGGAACCTACTTCACAACCGCCCTGGAGGATCTTAGGGGCGAAGCGCCGGCAGACAGGACGGACTCTTATTTCGGCTCCATACGCGCATCGGGGGCAGCAACGTCGCTAGCACATTCACGAGTGGTCTTTTATAGCGGCGCCGCATTCGATTACACGTTCGACGCTTATTTGCCTTTTGGTTCGGACGGCACGATCCAGGATTCGACCGGGGTTGAGCACATGCTGGGGGCGAACGGACAAGCGATCCTGTCAGTCGGAGCTAAAGCAACCTATTCACTCCTGTTGGCTTTGCAGGCTAACCCGCAACCCGGCTTCGGAGTCTACATCGACCGGCTACAAGTCTTCAATGCCGGCAACAATGCTCCTATAACGAATCCGGTCGCGCCTGGCGAGTACGTCGCCCTCCAAGGTCAAAACCTTGCCAACATGACCACACAGCCGCTGGCCGCCCCCTTTCCTACGAATCTGGCCGGCACTACGGTAACCGTGAACGGGCGACCTGCGGCGCTGAGTTATGTGAGCGCCGGACAAATCAATGTCCAGGTTCCGTACGAGACTTCAGAAGGGTATGCGACGTTTCAAGTAGATAATAATGGCACGATGTCCAACACAGTGACTCTGTATACGAGCCCGACGGCTCCGGGCGTTTTTACGTTGGATCTTCTCTATGGCATCTACGGCGACGGTTCCGCGGCCGTTCAGCACAGCGACTTTTCTACTGTGACGCAGAGCAGCCCGGCGCAGGCCGGGGAAACGCTTCTCCTCTACCTGACTGGCTTGGGAGCGACGTCGCCGGCCGTATCTGACGGCGATCCATCTCCGGGCACGCAACTGGTCTATGCGACTAACGATGTTTTCGCGTCCATCATTGATGCTGCCGGCAATTACCAACCCGCTACGGTGACATTCAAAGGACTCACTCCAAATGCCGTTGGGCTGTATCAAATTAATTTCGTAGTGCCCAGCGGCTTGGCGTCCGGCGTGGCGTACGTTGTTGTAGATACGGATTACGCGTCCACCACGGAAGCGAAGATCTATCTGGGGCGGCCGAATCCCAAAACGCACAATGAGATAGAGCCCCAACGTCAACCGGCGCATTTCTTTCCGTATCGTCGGCCCCACTCCGGACGGAACAAGGCGCAAGAACCTCCAAAGCCTCACGCTGTAGCGGCTGATTATTTCAATCACGATTCGCCGCCGGACGACTGATACCATCCGCCGTCGTAACATCGTAGTAGCGATGACGAAAGACAGTATCATGTCCGCCATTACGCAGATCGGCATTGTGCCGATCGTGCGGACCGATAGCGCCGAGGGCGCGGTGAAAGCGATCGAGGCCGTTTATCGCGGCGGTATCCGCGCGGCTGAGATCACCATGACGGTTCCAGGCGCGATCAAGGCGCTGGAGAAACTGGCCGATCAGTTCGGAGATCAAATCGTGCTGGGCGCAGGCACCGTGCTGGATCCGGAGACGGCACGCGCGTGTATGCTTGCGGGCGCGCAGTTTTTCGTAACTCCGAGCCTGAAGCGCGAGACCATTGAGATGTGCAAGCGCTACTCCAAGCCGATCATGCCCGGCGCGCTGACGCCTACCGAAATCCTGACGGCGTGGGAAGCCGGCGCCGACGCGGTGAAGATTTTTCCGTGCGGTACGGTCGGAGGGGCGAAGTATATCAAGGCGTTGAAGGCGCCGTTTCCGCAAATCGAGATGGTGCCGACGGGCGGAGTGAACCTCGAAACGTGCGGCGATTTCCTGAAAGCCGGGGCCTGCGCGGTTGGAGTTGGCGGGGAGTTGATCGACGCAGCCAGCATCAAGGCGGGCAAGTTCGAAGCATTCGAAGAACGTGCGCGTCATTTTATGGCCGCTGTGGCTAAAGCGCGCTCGGGAACCGCATCCGCCTAAACCGGTCGACACGCGGGAGGCGGTAAAATCGAAGCACCCCCTTCCGATGCACATCAAGAAACAACGTCTGCTGACGCCCGGCCCCACGCCTCTCTATCCCAAGGCGCTGTACGCGATGATGGGCTCCGACATCCACCACCGCGCGCAGGATTTCAGCAACATATATAAGACGGTCCTGGCGGACTTGAAAGAAGTCTTTGGAACCTCGAACGACGTCCTGCCGCTGGTTTGTTCCGGTACCGGGGCCATGGAGGCTTCCGTCTCGAACCTGTTTTCAGCCGGAGACAAAGTCGTCGTCTGCTCGGCTGGGAAATTCGGTGAGCGCTGGGTGGAAATCGCGCGCGCCTGGGGCCTTGACGCAACCGTGCTCCAGGCCGAATATGGCGATGTAGTCACGCCGGAACGCGTCGAGGATGCGCTGAAGTCCGATCCGAATATTCGCGCAGTTTTCGTGCAGGCCTCGGAAACGTCGACGGGCGCCTCGCACGATATTCGCGCCATGGCAGACAGCATCCGCGAACGCGATGCGATTTTCGTGATCGACGCCATTACAGGATTGGGAACCCAGCCGCTCGAGATCGACCGTTGGGGTTTGGACGTCGTCATCGGCGGCTCGCAGAAGGCATTCATGATTCCGCCGGGCATGGCATTCCTGTCCGTCAGCCAGAAGGCTTGGGAGTTCGCGCGAACGTCGAAACTGCCGCGCTATTACTTCAATCTGGAAAAAGAGCGCAAGAGTGCCGCCGCCGGTGAACCGAGTTGGACGCCCGCTATTTCTCTCGTTCTGGCGCTGGCGGAGGCATTGAAGTACATCAAGCAGATCGGCATGGCGAACCTGGTCGACAATGCGCAGCAACTCGCCGCCGCCACCCGCGCCGCTGTCGTCGAACTGGGTCTGGAGCTATTTGCGCCCAAGTCGCCATCGGCTTCGGTCACCACCGTGCGTGCTCCCAAAGGCATGGATTCGGGCGTAATCGTGAAGGAGTTCCGCAACCGCTTCGGATCGGTGATCACGAATGGGCAAGGGTCGATGAAGGGCCAGATTTTCCGGATCGCGCACATCGGATATTTCGATTTTCCCGATCTGTTCTCATTGCTGGCGCAACTCGAGATTATTCTTGCGGCCAACGACGTCCCGGTGAAGTTCGGTTCCGGAGTCGCCGCCGCCCAGCAATATTACGCGACCAAGGCGCTGATCAAAGAAACCGCGCTCGCTTAGAAACGGCCGGTGGCGAACAAACAGCGAAACACGTCAGGCCAAATCGGCGTCTTCCTTGCAGGAGGGCAACGATGGCAGTCGACGACCTGAAGAAAAGCGCGATGATGAAGCACTTGCTGGATACGCTGGACAGCGGCGAGTCGATCGGCCACTACGGCAGGCTGGCGTTCGCCATGGTGGCGCGGCACTTCGTGGAAGAGCATGAGCTCGTTGCGATGCTCGCCGAAGATCCGGAGTGCGACGAGGGAGAGGCGCGCAGTCTGGTGCATCAGGTGAATGCGCGGAATTACAACCCGCCGCATCGCGATCGCATTTTGGAGTGGATGGACCGGCAGGAGTTTCCGATTTGTCAGGATGCCGGAGATCCGCGGCAGTGCAATGTATATCGGGACCTGAAATTTCCGCGGGAGATTTACGATCGCATCGAGCAGTTTTATAGCGAGCCTGCGTCGGTGTAAGCGCTCCCTTACGGTCGCGCCTCGGTTACAAGTGTCGCGATTTCCGATTGTCGCGCGCGCAACCAAAGCACTGTTACCGAGGCGCGCGCGTAAGCAAGCGCTTGCCGCCGCTTACAGCGATTCCAGCATCGACGACGACAGAATCCGCCGCTCCACGTGCTCTTCGATGACGCGGAGCAGCGCGCGGCGCAGATCGGAGGCGGTCTCCTTTGTCCATTCACGATCCGGGAGGGCCGCAATCGGAGTTACCAACATCTCCTCGGCGATCTCGCGCGATTCCGGCGCCAACCGCATTTCGGGAAGCAAGCCCGCCAGCCGCACCGCCCACAAGTCGAAGTAGGTTACCGACTGCCAAACCCCACCGCCGGCCCGCAGATATTCCAGAATCGCGATCAGTAAACGGAAATGCCGCTCGTTGACTTCAGCGGCGGGCAGCAATTGATCGGAAACTTCCGCCAGAAAATCGAGCGCCACGCTCGCCTCATAATCGGACGCCAGCGCAAACTGCGAGTGAATCAACTCTGCCGAGTTGAGGTTCACCAACTCGCGGCTCTCCTTCTGGTAGTACGAGACGTTCACGTGAGAGAGCCGTTCCAGTCCCGAGCCGTAGTGCCCCTTTGGCTTACGCGCACGACGCGCCACGCCGCGCAGTTTGCCTTGATCGCGCGTCAAAAAACTTACGATCAGATCGGCCTCGCGGAACGGATACGTGCGCAGAATGAAGCTCTCGCTCACGTGAGCGGGCATGGAGGCGCTACAGGCTCCGCGGGGCGAGCGCCACGATATCGTCCACGCGCATCGTTTCCTTCACCACGAAGGGCTCGCCGTATTTGACGCCGATCAGGTTGCCGTAGAATCGCGCGATCGCGCCCAGGCGTTCGCGAATCTCCGCTCGTTGCGGGAACAAGTCGGACCCTTCCACCGCTTCCCCATACTGCGACTCATAGGCGAACAGCGCCGACATCCTCCGTTCGAACTCACTCGAGATGTCCACCACAAACGACGGAGTCACGTTGGCGTACAGCGACGAATAAATGATCTTCTGCGGGCGATGCGGCGCCGTCTCTTCATCCAGCTTTTTCAAACCGGAGAGAAAGCAAGCCTCGTAGCCGATTTCCGAGGCGCGGTAATGATCCGGATGGCGTCCCGTCCAGTACGGCAGAATCACGACGCGCGGCCGCAGATTTCGGATTTCGACCGCCAGACTCATGCGCGCAGTCACGGTATTCTCCAGCCGCGCATCGGGCCAATACATGTTGCCGCGCCAGGCGAGTTGCATGCGCGCGCGCGCTTCCTGCGATTCTTTGATGCGCAGCTCCGGCGTGCCACGCGTGCCCATGTCGCCGGCGGTCAGGTCGAGCGCACCGGTACGATAGCCCATGGCCGCCATTCGCATGAGAGTGCCGCCGCAGGTCTGCTCGATGTCATCGGGATGCGCGGCGATGGCCAGAATATCGAGCGGACGCTCGATGTTCGCGGATGTGAAATTGAGCTGCCAGCGCATGGCGTTTTAGTACCAGCGTGGAAAACGCTGCCGGTGCGGAATGATTTTCACCAGCGCCATCCCGGCCAGGAAACCGCCTACGTGCGCGAACCAGGCGACATCGCCATGCGAAATCTGCGAATCTCCCACGGAGCCGACGCCGCTGAAGACCTGCAACAGGAACCAGTAGATGAGCAGGAATGCCGCGGGAATGTCGACGGTTGTGATGAAGAAAAAGATAAAGATCAGCGTGACGATACGCGAAGTTGGAAAAGTGATGAGATACGCGCCCATCACGCCCGCGATGGCGCCGCTGGCTCCGATGGTGGGCACCGGCGAATAGTAGTTGGTATAGACGTGAGCGATCCCGGCCAGGATGCCGCACGCGAGATAAAAAAACAGGAATCGGAAGTGGCCCAACAGGTCCTCGATCGCTCGTCCGAAGATCCACAGAAACCACATGTTTCCGAGCACGTGCATCCAGCCGCCGTGCAGAAACATGGACGTCAGCAGCATGGGGGCATGGAAGCGGTCGGGAACGATTCCGTAATGCGCGATGAAGGAGTTGAGCGTTACGCGCGCGCCATACGACGGAGTGTCGGGCAACGTCAGCTCAAACAGGAAAACGGCCATGTTTACCGCGATGAGGGTCAGCGTAACCGTGGCCGGAGAATAAGTCCGTTCGGACGATCGTAGCGGAATCATGCGGTGCGCGTTTGGGAGCGCGACTCGAATTCGGGATGCGAACGACGTTCGGCGCGCTCGATCAACGCCTTGGCTTCAGGGATGGTGGCGATGCGGCCGCGCGCTCCCAAAGCCGTGCAGTTGAGCGCCGCCATGGCGTTGGAAAACTCCAGAGCATCGCGCATCGGCATGTTCTGCAACACAGCATAACAGAAGGCTCCATGAAACACGTCTCCGGCGCCCGTCGTATCGACGCAGTTCACCACGAACGCGGGCGAATAAATGAAGCGGCCGTTCACCAGCGCCATGGCGCCGTGCGCGCCCAGCGTCATGGCCGCCACCGGAATGTGGAATTCTTCCTGGATGCTATGCAGCGCCGTGAACGGATCGCGCTCGTTGGCCCACTGCAGCGGGAACTCGGAGCTGGCCACCAGGTAATCGACGTTGAGAAGCACGCGATCGAAATCGTGATAGATGGTGTCGACGTCGATGGTCACGGGGATGCCCTGTTTACGCGCCAGCGCAGCGGCCTTTGCCACGGCCTGGGTGTCGTGTCCATCGATATGCAGAAGGCGCGCGTTGGCAATCTTCTCGGGCGTTATGCTGGCGGGGTCTAGCTTCAGGCACTCCTCGCGGCGCCATAGCACGGTGCGCTCGCCGGTGCTCTGGTCAATGAGAATATACGCCGTCTGGTTGGGACAGTTCGGGCGCACCTGCACGTCGTCGAGATTGATTCCGGTGGAACGCAAGCTCTCCATCTGCACGCGGCCGCGCTCGTCGTCGCCGACGGTTCCGATATACTTGACGCGCAATCCGAGGCGCGCGCAAGTCACCATGGCGCTCGCCACTTGTCCGCCGGGGCTCAGGATCTCGCGATCGAACGCCACCTTGCCGGCATAGGCCGGAAACTTCGATAACAGGATGAGTGTGTCCGTAGCATTCAGGCCGACGCCGACGACGTCAAAGTCGGGCATAAAGTAGAGGATAACGCGAGTACCTCGACCCGCCGGGCGTCGAGGCTGCGTGAAAGCGCGCGCGCTCCGTACAATACCTGCATGCTTCTTTCCGGCAAAACAGCGCTGATCACGGGGGCCAGCAAAGGCATTGGAAAAGGAATCGCGTTGGAACTGGCGCGCGAAGGCGCGGATATCGCGGTGAACTATCATTCGGACCGTGCGGGCGCCGAAGCGGTAGCCGACGAAGTTCGAGCGATGGGGCGGCGCGCGATGGTTGTGCCCGGCAATGTCGGGTCCTCTGAAGAAGTCGATCGCATGTTCGATGCGGTGTTCAAGGAGTTTCCCGCTCTCGACATCCTGGTGAACAACGCCGGCGTTCAAACGTGGAAGGCGCTGCTGGATCTGGAGGAGCGCGAGTGGGACCGCGTCCTCGATACGAATTTAAAGGGCTCTTTTTTGTGCACGCAGCACGCGGCGCGCAACATGAAACAGCGCGGCTGGGGACGCATCGTAAACATCGGATCGGGGTGCAACAAAGTTGCGTTTCCGCACCTGGTGGATTACACGGCGAGCAAGGGCGGGATCGAGATGCTCACGAAAGTTGCGGCAGCGGAACTCGGGCCGTATAGCATCACGGTGAATTGCGTCGCTCCGGGCGCGATCGAGATCGAACGGACCAAGCAGGAGGCGGGCGACTATGCGGGAACGTGGGCGGGGCTGACTCCGCTGGGCCGGATTGGAACGCCGCTCGATGTGGCGCGCGCGGTGGCGTTCTTCGTGAGCGACAGAGCCGATTTTGTGACTGGTCAGACGCTGTGGGTAGATGGAGGCTTGTTCTCGAAGCCGGCGTGGCCGTACTGAAAAAGCTATCAGCTCTTTCGATGGCAGTTGGCGGCTTTTGTTGTGTCCTCATTGTAACGGCGATAGCTGATCGCTGACAGCTTTTCGGCTCTTACCGACCTCGCCAGCGCTTCTCGAGGCTGCTACCATAGATAAACGGCCGGTGAGATTTCTTTCCGTCAATCGAGACTCTATCGCGCGCCGTATTCGGATGTGCGCGCCTCTAGTGCTGGTAAGTTGCGCGTTCGCAACCAACCCCACCTTTTCACTGCGTGACTCCACCGGCAAGACCTATAACGAGACATCGCTCGCCGAACACAAGGCGACGGTGTTCGTTTTCGTCGCGACGGACTGCCCGAATTCCAACACATACGCTCCCGTGCTCGCGCGGCTTTATCGTGAGTATTCGCCGCGCGGCATCGCTTTCTTTAACGTCTATTCCGACCCTGTGGAAACCGCGGACACGGTTCGCAAACACGATACCGATTACGCCGTCCCGTTTCCGGCGCTGCTCGATCCGCATCAGGTTTTAGCGCGAATGACCGGAGCCCGTTCCACTCCGGAAGTCGTGATCCTCGCCTCCGATGGCCATGAACTTTACCGCGGGCGCGTGGATGATCGTTTTGTCGACTTCGGCAAGACGCGTTACTCGCCCACCGAAAACGATCTGCAGGAAGCGCTCGACACAATTCTTCAGAACAAACCTGTCGTGCATCCCGTAACCAAAGTGTTGGGCTGTGCGATTCCCGATTTGAATTGAGGTTTAGTCAACCATGCGTTTTGCCATATTCGCTGGAGCGCTTTCTGTCGTAACCGCGGGAACTTTGTTGTGCGGCAACACCGATAAAGGCGTCGCGGCGCCGACCTTCAACAAAGACATCGCTCCCATCCTGTACAAGAACTGTTCTAATTGCCACCGGCCGGGCGAGGTCGCGCCGTTTGCGCTTCTTACCTATCAGGATGCCGCCAAGCGAGCGGCGCAGATCGCGGCCATCACCCAGGCGCGCGTTATGCCGCCCTGGAAGGCGACTCCCGGCTATGGCGATTTCATGGATGTTCGGCGACTCACGGACCGCCAGATCGCAACCATTCGCGATTGGGCGGAGCATGGCGCTCCCGAGGGCGATCCGAAGTTGAGGCCTGTCCCGCCGAAATTTCCCGCGGGCTGGTTGGGCGGCCAACCCGACCAGGTATTCTCGATGAAAGAGCCTTACACCATCCCCGCCGAGGGCGCCGATGTTTTCCAGTGCTTCGATATCCCTCTGAATGCGGATGAGAATGAGTACGTAAAGATGGTGGAATTCCGGCCGGGCAACCCCAAAATCGTGCACCACGCGATTCTGTTCCTGGACAGCAGCGGCGAGGCGCGCAAGCGCGATCCCGACGGTAAAGGTTATTCCTGTGTCGGCGGTCCGGGATTGGACATCACCGGAGCGCTCGGCGGCTGGGCTCCCGGCGCGCAACCCGCTCCTGCCCGCGATGGCGTTGCCACTACCATCAAGAAGGGAACGGATGTGGTTCTCCAGATCCACTATCATCTCGACGGTAAGGCTGAACAGGACCAATCGCGGATCGGGTTGACGTTTTCGAAGGAGCCTCCGACCAAAGGCTTGACTCTATTTGTGCTCGGCAATGAGAAAATCGATATCCCGGCGGGCGACGATCATTACGTGGTGAAGGCGTCCCGCGTACTGCCCATGGACACCGACGCGATCGCGATTTTCCCGCACGCGCACTATCTGTGCAAGGACATGAAGGTGAACGCTTACCTGCCGGACGGAACGGAGAAGCCGCTGATCTGGATCAAGGATTGGGATTTTAATTGGCAGGGCGCCTATCGCTACGCCGAGCCAGTGAAATTACCGGAAGGAACGCGGTTGGAAATGGAATATACATACGATAATTCCGCCGCAAATCCACACAATCCGAGTAATCCTCCCAAAGAAGTCAAGTTTGGCGAGCAGACGACGAATGAAATGGCGTTCGCTTTTGTGTCGCTGATGCTGGCGAGTCCCGACCAGGTGCCCGAATTCCGGCGCGGCACGCGCGCGGAGTTCATCGCGTCGATGTTAGAAAACGGAGTAGATGAAGAGGCGCTTGGCCCGGAGCGTGCGGGCCGGCTTAAAATGCTTTTGTTCGCTTTCGACAAGAACCACAACGGAAAAATCGACCCGGACGAACGCCCCGCGCTAGTCAAATTTCTGATCAAGCGCGCCGAGCAGCAATCGCAACAAGAACAACAGCAACATTAGAGCAGCGCGCGTACAACTCCCGTGCAACCAGGACGCGGCGCATGCCACGAATAGTTGGAATCGCACTGGTATTCGGCTTGACGTTCTGGCTGTTCCGTCAGGTCCGTAACCCAAGTGGGCCGTTAGGGCGGTGGGTCGTCCGCGCCTTCAATGTAGGCCACTCCAAGATGACCGACTGGGCTCTACAGTACGCTGGCCTGCGAACCGACGCCGTGGTTCTGGATATCGGGTGTGGTGGCGGGCGAACTCTGTCGAGGCTTGTGGCCTTGGCGCCACACGGCAAGGTTTTTGGCCTCGACTCTTCCGCCGCCAGCATCTCCGTCGCGCGCGCAACAAACGTGCAGAATATCGAGGCTGGACGAGTCCAGGTGGACCAGGGCTCGGTGGCTGCATTGCCGTACCCGGATCGCACATTCGACGTTGTTACGGCCGTCGAGACACACTATTACTGGCCCGATCTGCCGAAG
>Ga0335075_10018131_pt1 | contig 10439 bp, 8 predicted proteins | sample Lox_Sample_24_FD_206723 | JGI IMG/M metagenome (GOLD analysis project Ga0335075, IMG submission 206723) | Soil microbial communities from Loxahatchee National Wildlife Refuge, Florida, United States - Lox_Sample_2.4 | ecosystem: Environmental > Terrestrial > Soil > Wetlands | place: USA: Florida... | reverse complement strand
CGGGAGTGAGTCCCTGGCGCGGGAAGACCGTCTCCGGGTCGAGCTGGACGGTCAGTGATTCGAAGGACTGCTGCTCGTACTGCGCCGGGGTGTCGGTCTTGGTCCGGTGGAGGATGCCGTCCTCGAGGATCAGGTCGACCCGCCGCTGTTTCGGCTCGAGCACGAAGTGGCCGCGGTCTGCGGTGAGCAACTGTGGTTCGCCGGTGTTACGCGTATCGGACAGGAACACGCCGCGCCAGCCGCGGGTGTTGGCCGGCACGTCGCGCACGTACAGCACCAGGTTGGGGAATTCCTCGAAGAAGACGCGCGGACGGACGTCGCTCTCGGCCTTGGCCTGGATGATGCGGAACGTGATGTCGCGGAACGTCTGATTCCCGCGCGGCAGGGCCTCGATCATGATGTAGGCCGTGGCCCCTGTCGCCAGCAGTGCCATCAGACCAACAGGCCGCAGGATGCGGTAGAGGCTCACGCCGCAGGCCTGCATGGCCACCGCCTCGCGGTCGGCCGACAGCCGTCCCAGCGCCATCAGCAGACCCACGAGCAAGCTGATGGGAATCGTCAGCGCCAGCGACGAGGGGAGCAGCGTCAGGATGATCTGTCCGATCACCGGCAGGCTCACGCCCTTGGCGATCAGCTTCTCTGCATATTCGATGATCGTCGGGATCTGGAGCAGGAAGGTGAGGATCAGCAGCGTCAACCCGAACGGGGCCAGGGTCTCGCGGATGATGTAGCGATCGAGCGTGCGCAGCATGCGGGGGAGTCGGGGTCGTGGGGACGGTCGTCGCCCCACAAGGTCAGACGATCATTCCAGAAGTGGCGGTCGACGCCAATCGAATCACGCGACCTGGGCCAGCGCCTCGAGGGCGCGACGTTGATCGGCGGTGCCGGCAATCGCCAGCAGGTCGGCAGCACTCAGGCGTTCGTGCGGTGACGGGTTGGACAGCATCTGCCCGTCGCGCAGGATGCCGACGATCGTCGCGCCCGTCCGGGTCCTCAAGGCGAGGTCGGCAATCGAGTGGCCGTCGAGAGGGGAGCCTGCGGTCACCTCGACCCACACGAAGTCGAACAACTGGCCCGCCGATCCCAGCTGCATGAGGCGTTGATAGTCGCTGCCGTCGCCAAACAGCGGTGCGTACATCTCCTGGCGGAGCTGGGTGCTCACGCGGTGGATCTCGGTGACGCCAAGATCCATGTGCAGCAGCGACTGTCTCACCATCTCGAGTCCGGCTTCGAGTTCGGGCTGCACCACCTCGGACAGGCCCTGTGCCTGGAGATGATGCAGTTGTTCGGCGCCTTCCGCGCGGGCGACGATGCGGACCTTCGGATTGATGCGCCGCACCACGTCGATGATGGCCTCGGTGACCGTCACGACCGGCACCGTGATCAGCACCAGGCGCGCCTTCGACACGTGTGCCGCTTCGAGCACGATCTCCTGCGTCGCATCGCCGAAGATGACGGCGGATCCATCGGTCTTGGCCTGGTCGAAGCGCCGGTAATCGAGCTCGATCAAGACCGACGGCAAGTGAAGCCGCTGCAACAGGGTCGACGTGAATCGGCCGACGCGGCCGCCGCCGACGATCAAGGCATGATCGTGCAGGCCGGCGGACGGCACGTTGATGGTCTGGAACGGCTCACGTCCGGAGCGGCGTCGCCACCAGGCGTAGATCGGGGTCGTCAATCCCGACACGGCGGGAGTCAGGACCATGCTCACGACCGTCGTGTCGAGAAGGAGCGAAAAGGCGGCAGGTGAGAGCGCCCCGGAACTGACCCCGACCCGCCCCAGCACGAAGGCGAACTCGCCGACCTGCCACAGGCCGAGACCCACCGCCAGCGGAATCACGTTCCGGTAGCCGAAGGCGTACGTGATGGCCGCGAAGATCAGCGATTTGCCGAACAACAGCGCCACGAGCAGGATGGCCACCTGACCGGCGTAAGCGACGAGCACGCGCGGATCGATCAGCATCCCGACCGACGCGAAGAACAGCATCCCGAACACATCCCGCAGGGGAATGATGTCGCTCAGGGCCTGATGCGCGTAGTCGGATTCGCTCAGGACCATCCCGGCGACGAACGCGCCGAACGCGAACGACAGGCCGAACAGGTACGTCGCGTAGCCGACGCCCAGCCCGATGGCCGTAATCGCCAGCAGAAACAGTTCGCGTGACTGGTGGACCGCGATCAGGCGCATGAGCTTCGGCAGCACGCGCGTCCCGACGACCACCATCAGGAGCAGGAACAGCGCCGCCTTGCCGGCCGCGATGCCGAGGCCGCTCAGTCCTTCACCTTTCGAGGACCAGGCCGGCAGCAGGATCATCAGCGGCACGACGACAAGATCCTGGGCGATCAGCATTCCCAGCATCACCCGGCTCGACAGGGTTCCCATCCGGCCCTGAGCCATCAGGGTCTTCAGGATCACCATGGTGCTGCTGAGCGCCATCAGCGCGCCCATCCACAGCGACGCGGTCGAGTCCCAACCGAAGAGCCGTCCCATGCCGTAGCCCAACGCGATCGTCAGCGTCATCTGGATGGGCGTCCCGATCAGGGCGACCAGGCGGACCGGCTGCAGCTGCTTCAGCGAATACTCGAGCCCCAGCGCGAACAGCAGCAAGGCCACGCCGACCTCGGCCAGCAGTTCGATGTCGTGGGCGTCGGTGATCGCCCGTCCGACTGAGTGTGGCCCCACGACGACGCCGGCCAGGATGTAGCCGAGCAACAGCGGCTGCTTCAGCTGCTGGGCAATGAGTCCGCCGATCAGGCCGGCAACGATGACGATGGCGAGGTCGGCGGCGATACCCATGGAACGCCGCCCATGCTAGCGGACCTGACGCTTCCGGTCGAGCCGGTCGGTTGGCGGGCGGGTGTGGACCGTTTAGCCGTTAGGGCAAACCCACGAACAACGTCCACACAGGGCTTCAACAGGCCAGAAATAGTTGCGTATCTCTAGAGTCCGATAATACATATTATGTTAACTACTGTGTGCGAAGGACCGGATAGGCCCCCTCTAGCCGAGCCCGCGGCGGCTTCTTCTCTTCCTGCTGTCTAGGTTGGCGGGATCCTGCGGGATACGTCCGCCGCCAGGTCTCGGCGGACGTCGTCCAGGTCTGGTGCTGGTGTGTCAGTTCGACGCGCTGGACTGCTCGGCGTCTGCCGGCTCGGAGTCGTCGCCGGATGCACGCTTGCTGCGGAGGTCGTCGAGGATTCGCTCGAGCGTCGCAATCACTTCGTCCGGCTCGACCTCGGACTTCTTGAAGCTGAGAGAAAACGCGAACTGTTTGGTCGGTGCCCGGTACGTGAAGGTGAAGGCCTTCGGTCGTCCGCGGGTCGGCATCGCCTTCGGTTTGACCTGCTCGCGGACTTCCTGGCGGGTCATGCCGCCGCCGCGCGACATTTGTTCGACCAGCGCCGCCATTTTCTCCGGGTCGCCTTGTCTAACTACCTGCAGAAGCAACGACTTGGAGGAAATGTCGGCCAGCCGACAAAGCTGCTTGATGCTCTCGGGCATCTGGTTCAGCGATAGCGACTCGGTGATGACCGTCCGACTCTTCCCGAGCTTCTGCGCGAGCTTCTCGTGTGTGTAGCCGGCTTTCTGGCACAAGGCTTGGAGCGCTTCGGACTCTTCGAAGGGCGTCAGGTCCTTGCGCTGGAGGTTCTCGACCAGCGCGATCTCGAGGATGCCCACGTCATCGACATCACGGATGACGACAGGCAGTTCCTCGATGCCGGCACGGACGGCTGCTTGGTAGCGACGCTCGCCGGCAACGATCTGGAACCGGGTGCCGCGCTGACGGACGACGATCGGCTCGATGATCCCGTTCTCCTGAACCGAGGCGATCAGTTCGGAGAGGTCGCCCATCACCTGACGGGGCTGGTTCGGGTTGGGATCGATGTGCTCGATCGGAATCATCCGGCCGACCGGTGCGCCCGCGGAGGCCGTGAGGGTCTCCACGTAGTGCGCATCGTGGCGCATCCGGACGGACTCGGGCAGGCCACGCTTAGACACGGCTGAGAACCTCCTCGCTCACGCTGTAGTACTCGGACGCGCCAGACGACTCCGGCGCGAAGCTGAAGATGGCTTCCTTGTACGCCGGGCTCTCTTCGAGCCGGACGCTCTTGGTGATGACGGTCTTGAAGACCTTGGGGCCGAACACTTTCTTGATTTGATCCCGAATGTCGCGCGCCAGGCTGGTGCGCTTGTCGTGCATGGTGATGAGGACGCCGAGCACCTGCAACGACGGGTTGGCGCGCATCTGCACCTTCCCCACCGTCTCGAGCAGGTCGTCGGTGCCCTCGAGCGCGAAGTATGACGACTGGATAGGCACCACGAGGTGCGAGGCGGCGACGAGGGCGTTCACGGTCAGCAGGCCCAGCGTTGGCGGGCAGTCGATGACCATGTAGGGATACTCCGCCTCGAGCGGCGCGAGCTTCTCCTTCAGACGGAAGTGCGCGTCGAGCTCGCCCACCAGTTTGGCTTCCAGCTTCGCGAGCGCGATACGCGCTGGCGCGATGCTCAGATGCGGCTGGTTGGTGGGGCGGACGATGCTGCCGATGGTGACGCCGCTGTCCTCGGTGAGCGCCTCGAACATGTTCGGGCCGATGGAGCCCATCTCGAGGAACGACATCGTGCTGTTGGCCTGGGGGTCCAGGTCGATCAGCAACGTCGGACGGCCCCGGAGGGCCAGCGCTGCGGCGAGATTGATGGCGGTGGTGGTCTTGCCCACGCCGCCTTTCTGATTCGCGATGGCCAGGATCATCGGTACCCGCGCATTCTAAAGGAACGCGCGCCCCTACATCCGATACTTACCCATCTCCTCGGGATCCAGGCTCTCCAGCCAGTGCTGCAAACGCTCGGCATCCTGCGTCGTCGGTGTCTCGAGCGGCTTGGCGTCGGTCAGGACGTGGTCGGCGACGAAGACCGGCGCGCGGCTCCGGAGCGCCAGGGCGAGTGCGTCGGAGGGGCGCGCATCGACCGCGATCGTCTCGCCGCGGGCCGACAGATAGATGAGCGCGTAAAAGGTGCCCTCGCGGACGTCGGTGATGTGCACCTCGGTGACCGTGCCGTCGAGGGCCTCGACGAGGTGCTTCAGCAGGTCGTGCGTCATGGGACGCGTCGAGGCGCTGTTTTCGAGCTGCAGCGCCACGGAGTGCGCCTCGAACATCCCGATCCAGATCGGAAGGGTCTTCTCCCCCGTCTCGTCGCGCAACACGACGATCGGGAGGTTGGTGACGGGGTCCATCATCAACCCCTTGATGAGCATGCGGACGGGCATCTCAGGCCTCCAGGTCGACCACCTCGCCGCGCACGCTGTTGGGGCCGGCGTCGGTGATCCGCACACGGGCGAGGCACCCAATCAGGGCGGGCTCGCCTGGGAAGTTGACGACCGTGTTGCCGCTCGTGCGGCCCGAGAGCTCGTGCGACCGGCGACGGCTGCCGCTGTCGACGAGCACCTCCTCGATGCGGCCAACGGACTGGCGATGGAGATCGGACTGAATCTCCCGCTGCAGCGCCTGCAGTTCGACGATGCGGCGCGTCTTCTCGTCCTCGCCCACATCGTCTGCCATCCGCTTGATGGCGAGCGTGCGCGGGCGTGGTGAGTACTTGAACGAGAACATGCTGTGGTAGCGGACCTGCGCGGTCAGCGACATCGTGTCGTCGAAGTCGGCGGCCGTCTCGCCGGGGAAGCCGACGATCATGTCGGTCGAGACGCAGATGTCGGGGACCGCCTCGCGCACTTCCTGGATGATCTCGAGGTAGCGCTCCCGTGAGTAGCGCCGGCGCATCGCGGCGAGTACGCGAGTGGAGCCGCTCTGGACCGGCAGGTGGAGGTGACGGCAGACCTTCGGCAGTGACCGATACGCCTCGAGCAGCCGTGGCGTGACGTGGCGCGGGTGCGGACTCGCGAACCGGATGCGCGTGACGCCCGGCACTTCGTGCACGCGTTCGAGTAACCCCGCGAAGTCGCACGCGGCATCGTCTGGCGCCTGGTAGTGATTGACGATCTGGCCGAGGAGCTGAATCTCGCGGTGGCCGCGCCCGGCGGCATCCTGTACGTCCGCCAGGATCTCGGCGGCCGGACGCATGCGCTCGTGGCCGCGCGTGTACGGCACCACGCAGAAGGCGCAGAACTCGTTGCAGCCTTCGATGATGTTGACGTACGCCTTCACGGCGTCGCCGCGCCGGGCGATGCCGAGCGGGAACGACACGTCTTCGTGCGGGTTGATGTCGACCTGTGGTGGCGCGTGCTCGTCGAGTGCCCGCGACACCAGCATCGGCAGCTGCTTGACCCGCTGCGTGCCGATCACGATGTCGATCAACCTGGAGCGTTTCAGCAGGGCACTCCCCTCCTGCTGCGCCACGCACCCGGTGACCGCAATCACCGGGGTGTTGCCGGCCGCCTGGGCGGCTTCACGGAATTCGCCAAGGCGCGTGAACAGCTTCTCTTCGGCCCGCTCGCGGACGCTGCAGGTGTTGATGACGATGACGTCGGCGTCGCCGGGGTCGGCCGTCGACTCGAAGCCGGCGGCCTCGAGCAGGCCCGCGAGCCGCTCGCCGTCGTGCATGTTCATCTGACAGCCGTAGGCCTCAACCAGATACTTTCGCGCCACGTGCCTTTCCCTTGCGGCCTTGCGCCGCCTCCCGACTTTCGCTTTCGCCTTTTGCTGCGGCTTCGCTTTCGCCTTTCGCCTTCGCCGCGAGCAGCGTACGCGCGCCCTCCAGCATCGGCGCCGAGGTGTCCCCTGCCATCATGCGCGCCACTTCCTCCACGCGCTGCTCCGCATCCAGGCGGATGGCCGAGGTGAGCGTGCGCCCTGCCGCGACCCGTTTGCTGATGTGGATGTGGGCGTCGGCGTAGACGGCCACCTGCGGCAGATGCGTCACGCACAGGACCTGCGCGGTTGCCGACAGCGCCCGCAGCCGGGCACCGACCGCGTCGGCCACGCGCCCACCGATACCGGCATCGACCTCGTCGAACACGACGGTTCGGTCGGGGGCGGCCGGTGCGTCGAGCACCTTCACCGACAACATCACGCGCGAGAGCTCGCCGCCGGACGCGACGCGCGCCAACGGGCGCGGTGCCTCACCAGGGTTGGCCGACAGCAGCAACTCGACGCGGTCGATGCCCGTCGGCCCCCACTCCCCTTCACCTGCTACTGCCTGGAAGCGGAAAGAGACATCGGCATGCGGAATCGCCAGGTCGGCGAGTTCTGTTCGGAGGCGCGCCGCAAACGGCGCCGCGGCCGCCTGGCGCGATGCGGAAAGGACCTGGGCCCGCTTCGAGAAGGTCGCGCCAGCCTTGTCAGCGGCGGCTTGCAGGGCGTCGATCTGGCCTTCCGGCTGCTGCAACGCCATGAGCTGCTCCCGCAGCCGCTGTTGATGCGCAATCAGTTCCGCCATCGTCAGGCCGTGCTTCCGCTTCAGGCGCTCGAGGGCGGCGAGGCGGTCCTCCACTTCCTGAAGGCGCTCGGGCGAGGCCTCGATGTCGGCGACATACTGACGGAGGAAGAACGCCAGATCCTCGAGCTGCGCCTTGACCGCGTCGCGTGCCGCCGCGTGCGGCTGAACGGCGGGGTCGACCTGGGCGAGTTCGTCGAGACGCTTCCAGACGACCGACAGGCTCTGGAGGGCGGCGTGTTCGTCCTCGTACAACGCCTGGTACGCCTCCTGACCGAGGCGTTGCAGCCGATCGGCGTTCGCCAGCACCTGACGGGTCGCCGCCAGTTGCTCGTCCTCATCGTCCTGAGGCGACAGCTTGTCGAGTTCGGCGAGTTGGAAGGACAGCAACTCGATCCGCGCGGCGCGTTCGCGGGCGTCCATCTGGGTGGCGGCGAGGGCGTCGCGCGCAGCGACCCAGGCGGCATACGCGCCTTCCACCCGAGCCCGTTCGGCGAGCAGGCCGGCGACGCGATCGAGCAGATCGAGATGCGTCTCGGGTAGCTGCAGCGTCTGGTGCTCGTGCTGTCCGTGCAGGTCCACCCAGGCCCCGACCCGCTCCCGCATGGTCGACGCCGTGACCAGCACATCATCCAGGTACGCGCGCGAGCGGCCTTCGGCCGAGACCTCTCGGCGGACGATCACCTCGGTGCCGTCGGGTGTGGACACGATGGCCTGCACGGTGGCGGCAGCGGCTCCAGTGCGGACCATATCGGCGGACGCGCGCCCGCCGAGGAGGAGGCCGAGGCCCTCGACCAGTACGGACTTGCCGGCGCCGGTCTCGCCGGTGAGCACGGTCAGGCCGGGGCCCAGTGACAGGTCCAGAGACTCGATGACCGCGAGCTGACGGATGCTGAGGAACCGGATCATGGATGGAAAGACGGCCGGAGGCCGATTCAGCTGACGATGGGGGCCGAATACCCGGAACTGCAAACATATCATGGAGTTGACCGCTATTTTGGCCGCATGGTAGCCTTCTCCGATCGCGCCTTCCCAGCGGCGCACTGACCATGCATAGCGGAGGCCTGTTTGCAGACGCTCTGGGTGTGCGCTCTTGCCCTGCAGGAGCTGGCCGGACCCGCGGCGGAGACCGCGGAATCGGCAACTGACGTCACTTCGCTCGTCTCCCGCACGGGTCTCATCGAGCAGCTCGTACTCGCACTTCTCGTCCTCTTTTCCGTGATCTCGTGGGGCATCGTGCTCTACAAGGCATGGGCGTTCCGCAAGGCCGAGGCACAGACCACGCAGTTCCTGGACGTCTTCCGTCGGAGCAGCAAGTTCTCCGAGGTGCAGGCGGTGTGCAGATCTCTGGGCGACAGCCCGCTGGTCGGCCTCTTCCAGGCGGGCTATGGCGAGCTGAACACCCAGTTGCGCGGGGCCACGGGTGACAAGCCAGCCGCGGCCGGTGCGCGTCCAACGCTCAAGAGTCTCGAGGCCGTCGACCGCGCACTCCTGCGGGCCAGCAGCACCGAGCTCACCAAACTCGAGCAGCGGGTGGGATTCCTGGCGACGACGGCGAGCATCACGCCCTTCATCGGGCTCTTCGGCACGGTGTGGGGCATCATGACGGCCTTCCAGGCAATTGGCGCCGTGGGCTCGTCCAACCTCGCCGTGGTGGCGCCGGGCATCGCCTCGGCGCTGATCGCCACGGCGGCCGGCCTCTTCGCGGCGATTCCTGCCGTGTACTTCTACAACCACTACACGCACAAGGTGCGGGGCTTCGCGTCGCAGATGGAGGACTTCTCGCTGGAGTTCCTCAACATCTCCGAGCGGAACTTCACCTAGACCGCCTCGGGACGAGACGATGCCCAAGGTACAGGCGGCAGGTGGCGGCGGCGGTGGGCGTGGCCGGCGCGGGCGGATGGTGGCGACCACCGCGCTCGCCGAGATCAACGTCGTTCCGCTCGTCGACGTGATGCTGGTGCTGCTCATCATCTTCATGGTGGCGGCGCCGATGATGACGCGCGGCCTCGACGTGAACCTCCCGGTGGCGCGGCGGTCGCAGAGCCTCGCCAACGAACGTGTGTTCGTGACGATCCCGGTGTCGTTCGGCAACGACCGCCGCGTGCAGTTGAACGAGGAACTGATCCGGATCGACGTGCTCGGCGAGCGCATGCGGCAGGAGCTGCAGGGCAAGTCCGACAAGTCGGTCTACCTGCGCGCCGATGGCGCCGTGACCATCCAGCAGACGATGACGGTCATGGACGCTCTCAAGATGGCGGGCGTCGAGAAGGTCGGCCTGGTCTCGCGGCTGCCGGGGGAACGCTGACCGATGGCGAGTCCTCCCCCGCCGTCGCCGGCTGATTTCGCCGTGTCCGGTGCGTCGTACGCGCTGGCGGGTGGACCGTCGGCGCCCGAGCGACGCGCAACGGGGCCCGACGGACTACAGCGGATGGTCGTCATCTCGCTCGCCGTGCACGCGGTGGCGATCGCCGTGTTCGTGTTCATGCCCAGTTCCTGGCGGACGCGCAACGACGAGCCGAAGACGGTGATGACGATCAGCCTGGGCGGTGCGCCCGGGCCGCGGGCCGGCGGTTTGACGTCGATGGCGGGCCGTGCCGTGCAGCAGGCGGTGCCGCCGCCGCCCGACGCCAAGCCGGTGCCGACGCCCCCTCCCGCGGCCAAGCCGCCGGAGATGACCGAACCGACCAAGGCGGCGCCGAAGCAGACGCCGAAGCCGACCACCAATCCGCCCGTCGCGCCCGAACAGGCCAAGGCGCAGGCGCCGTCGACCGGCGCCCGCGTCAGTGAGGGGCAAGCCAAGGCCGACACCGGCGTCGTCAGCGACAGCATCGGGCTGTCCACAGGCGGCGGTGGGACCGGCGGGCAGATCAACCTGGGTAACTTCTGCTGTCCGGCCTACGTCGCCGAGATGCTGCAGATCATCCAGCGCAACTTCCGCCAGAACCAGGGCTCGCGCGGGAGCACCATCATGAAATTCATGATCGACCGCGAGGGTACGGTGAGCGGCGTGGCCGTGGCCCGTTCCAGTGGCAATTTCATCCTCGAT
>Ga0335075_10018130_pt1 | contig 10439 bp, 8 predicted proteins | sample Lox_Sample_24_FD_206723 | JGI IMG/M metagenome (GOLD analysis project Ga0335075, IMG submission 206723) | Soil microbial communities from Loxahatchee National Wildlife Refuge, Florida, United States - Lox_Sample_2.4 | ecosystem: Environmental > Terrestrial > Soil > Wetlands | place: USA: Florida... | reverse complement strand
CCCACTCCGCCTTGAACCCGTTGTCGAAGCTCGCGTTGTCCGGCACGTCCGTCCACTGCGCCAGGTAGTCGATCGGGTCGGGCAGGTCCGGATTCCAGACTGGCATCGGCGTGGACACCCGGTGCTGGATCGCGCAGTGCCTCAGGCCCGCCACCGCGCTGCCGTGCGTGCCGTCCACCTGAAGCTCGAGCAGTTCCCGCCGGTTGACCCTGACCGTCCAGGACGAGTTCACCGACGCGAACGCGCCGCTGGCGAACTCGAGCACCGCGTAGGCGGCGTCGTCCGCGGTCGCGTCGTAGGCGACGCCCGCCTCGTCCCACCTCCGCGGCAGCCCCGTCGCCGCCCTGGCATAGAGCGCAGACAAGGGGCCGAACAGGTCGGTGAGCACGTAGTGCCAGTGCGGGAACATGTCGAGCACGATCCCGCCGCCGTCTTCGGCCCGGTAGTTCCACGACGGCCGCTGCGCCGGGACCTGGTCGCCCTCGAACACCCAGTAGCCGAACTCCAGCCGCACCGAAAGCACCCGGCCGAAGAAGCCCGCCTCGACCAGCCGCCGCAGCTTGATCACCCCGGGCAGGAACAGCTTGTCGTGCACCACGCCGTGGGTAATGCCCGCCGTCCGCGCCGCCCGGGCCAGCCGCACCGCCCCGTCCAGCGACCCGGCCACCGGCTTCTCTGTGTACACGTGCTTGCCGGCCGAAATCGCCCGCAGCAGGCTGTCCTCGCGCGCGCTGGTGACCTGAGCGTCGAAGTACACATCCACCGAGGGGTCCGAAAGCACCTCGTCCAGCCGGGTAGTCCAGCGGTCCAGCCCATGCCGCGAGGCGATGGCCCGCAGCCGCTCCTCGCTGCGCCCGACCAGGACCGGCTCGGGGAACACGAGTGTGCCGTCGGAGAGCCGAACCCCGCCCTGCTCGCGGATGGAAAGCAGGGACCGCACCAGGTGCTGCCGGTATCCCATGCGCCCGGTGACGCCGTTCAGGGCGACGTGGATGACCTTGCGCGCCATGGGATTCAGCCTACGGGTGACGCCGTAACGCTGGCGCCCACCATGTGGAAGACCAGTACCGACGGTTGACCGTTCACCCGGTCACGCGCATGATCCGTACTAACAAAAGCCCCGAGGGGGAGTGAGCACATGAGCGAAGCGGCACACGTCCCGTTCAGCGAAACGAAGGCGCCTGAGTCCCCCGAGCGACTGCATCGCGGGGCCCTCAGCCTGATCGACATCTCCGCCTCGACGATGGCGAACATCGGACCGGCCTACAGCTTCTACTTCGGCTTCGCGGGCATGGTGCTGTTGGCCGGCCTCGCCTCGCCGCTGGTCATACTTATCGCTGCCGTGGCCATTGCCCTGCTCGGCAACACGCTGTCGCAGTTCTCCCGGGCGCACCCCTCGACCGGCGGGTTCATCACGTTCGTCGGCAAGACGTTCGGCGGCACCAGCGCGGTGACCACCGCGCTGGTGGCCGGGGCCGGCTACATCGTCGCGATCTCGTCAGTGCTGGTCATCTCCGGCGGGTTCCTGTCGATCATGATCCAGTACTACACGGGTACGAACATCCCGTGGATCATCTTCTCCGCCCTGTTCACCGCCGGCGCGATGTACATGATGTTCCGCGGCGTGGCCCCCTCGACCAAGCTGGCCGGGTTCTTCTTCGCCTTCGAGCTGACCGTGCTGTTCGTCGTGTCGATCGCCGTGCTGATCAAGAACGGCGGCCACCTCAGCGGCGTGCCGTTCGAGCCAAGTAAGGTCCTCAACGGCTTCAGCGGCCTTGGCGTCGCCTTCCCGCTGGCCGTCTACCTGTTCATCGGCTGGGAGAACTCGGCGGCGCTGGCCGAGGAGACCACCAACCCGCGGCGTAACGTGCCGCGGGCCGTGTTCCTGTCGATCGCGCTCATGGCCATCACGTACCTGATAGTGGCCTACGCCACCGTCAGCGGCTTCCACTACAGCGCCGCGGCGCTCACGGCCCCGCTCATCCCGTTCGTCAGCGTCGCCCACGGCGTGGCGGCCTGGCTGGCCTTCATCGTGTACATGGCCGGGCTGACCTCCACCCTCGGCGTGCTCATCGCCGCGGTCAACTCACAGTGCCGGCTGATCTTCAACGCCGGCCGCGAGGGCCTGCTGCCGCGCTGGATCGGCTACGTCCACCCGGTCCGCCGTACGCCGGTCAACGCCATCATCGCCTTCGTCGGCATCGCCGGGGTCATCGTCCTGGGCTGGGCGCTCGGCCACTGGATCGGCGGGCACGGCAACAGCCTGAGCGCGCTGAACTTCTTCGCCGAATCCGCGACGATGGGCACGATCCTGGTCGTGTTCGTGTACCTGGCCGCCAACGTGGCGCTGCCGTTCTACTACCGCAAGTACCGGCCGACCGAGTTCAGCGTCGTCAAGCACATCGTGCTGCCGGCCCTCGGCGTGGTCGCGGTCGGAATCCCCATCTACTACCTGTTCAACCCGTCGCCAGCGATCCAGCCGTACGACTGGTTCCCGTGGGTGGGGCTGGGCCTCATCGTGGTGTTCATCCTCTACTCGATCTGGCTGGTCAGGCGCGATCCCGGCCTCGGCGACCGGGTCGGCTCGATCGTGGCGGACGAGTGACCGACACCGCCACCCGCGCCGACCAGACTGCGAGCAAAGCGCCCGGGCACCCGCTGGACCCGGCCACCGCGGAGGAGTACCTGGCCGGACGCGAGATCATGGCCGCGGCCGGCCTGCTGGCCGAGCCCACCCGGTTCGCCTACTACGGCCTGGCCGAACCACCAAAACAGGCGGTGCTTACCAACGGCACCCCCAACAACCGCCGGCTGCGCGCGTTCCTGGTCAACACCTCGACCGGGGAGTCCACCGACGTGGTCGTCTCGCTGACGGAGCAGAAGGTGGTCAGCGCGCGCACGCTGGACCCGCGCACCGACGGCCAGATGCCGATCCTGGACGGCGACTTCGCCGCCGTGGACGAGGTCGTCAAGGCCGACCCGGGCTGGCGTGCCGCCATGGCCCGGCGCGGCCTGCACGACCTCAGCAAGATCCGGGTCTGCCCGATCACCGCCGGCGCGTTCGGCCCGCCCGACGACGACCGGCGGCGGTTCGTCCGCGTGCTCGCGTTCGTCCAGGCTGGGCCGCATGACCTGGCCTGGGCCCACCCGGTCGACGGCATCGCCGCCTACGTCGACCTGGTCGAGAAAAGGGTCTTCAAGATCACCGACGAGTTCGACCTGCCGGTCCCGGCCGAATCGGGCGATTACGACGACGAGAAGGTGCGCGGGCCGCGGCGCACCACGCTGCGGCCGATCGAGATCACCCAGCCGCAGGGACCCTCTTTTATTCTGAACGGGCCGTGGTTGCAGTGGCAGGACTGGTCCATGCGGCTCGGGTTCGACGCCCGCGAGGGCCTCACGCTGCACCAGATAGCGCTGAACGACCGCGGCCGCGAGCGCCCGGTGATCTACCGCGCGTCGATCCCCGAGATGGTGGTCCCCTACGGCGACCCGCGCTTTCGCTACTGGCAGGCGTATTTCGACGAGGGGGAGTACCTGCTCGGCAAGTGGGCCAACTCGCTGGAGCGCGGCTGCGACTGCCTGGGCGAGATCGCCTACCTGGACGCGACCGTCACCGACGAGGAGGGCCAGCCCCGCACGATACCGAACGCCATCTGCATCCACGAGGAGGACTTCGGCATCCTGTGGAAGCACAGCGACATCTTCAATGACTCGGCCCAGTCCCGCCGCCAGCGCCGGCTGGTGGTGAGTTTCTTCACCACGGTCGGCAACTACGACTACGGCTTCTACTGGTACTTCTACCTGGACGGCACGATCGAGTGCGAGGTCAGGGCGACCGGGGTGGTGTTCACCCAGGCCCATCCGGGCGGCGACCACCCCTACTCCACCGAGGTGGCGCCGGGCCTGGCCGCGCCGTTCCACCAGCACCTGTTCTGCGCGCGGCTGGACATGAGCGTGGACGGCCAGGCCAACGCGGTGGAGGAGGTCGACGTCACCGGCCTCCCGGTCGGCCCGGACAACCCGTACGGCAACGCCATCGTCGCGATCGTGACCCGGCTGACCCGCGAGTCGCAGGCCCGCCGCCGCGCCGACGGCTCGCGCGGCAGGACCTGGCGGATCCTCAGCACCGAGCACGCCAACCGGTTCGGCCACCCCACCGGCTACACGCTCTACCCCGAGTCCGCCCCGGTGCTGCTGGCCGACCCTGCCTCCCCACTGGCCGCGCGGGCCGGCTTCGCCACCAACCACCTCTGGGTGACCCGTTACGATCCGGCCCAGCGCTATCCGGCCGGCGACTTCGTCAACCAGCACCCAGGCGGCGCGGGCCTGCCCGCCTACGCCGCGGCCGACCGGGACATCGACGGCACAGATCTCGTGATCTGGCACACGTTCGGCCCGACGCACCTCCCGCGCCTGGAGGACTGGCCGGTCATGCCGGTCGCCCGCTGCGGCTTCACGCTCAAGCCGACCGGCTTCTTCGACCGCAACCCGACCCTGGACGTTCCGTAAGCAGACGACCGCAAAGGGTATAGGCAGGCCGTCGCCGGGGAACTCTTCCACGTGTTGTCTTTAGACCAGCGAGGAAGGGGAGACAATGCCGCACATCACCGTGGGCCAGGAGAACTCCGGGCCGATCGAGCTGTATTACGAGGACCACGGATCGGGCAGCCCGGTGGTGCTCATCCACGGGTACCCGCTCGACGGCCGGGCCTGGGAGCGCCAGGAAAGAGCGCTGATCGCCGCCGGGCACCGCGTCATCACCTACGACCGGCGCGGCTTCGGCAATTCGGGCCGGCCCGCCACCGGGTACGACTATGACACCTTCGCCGCCGACCTGGACAAGCTGGCCACCGTCCTTGACCTGCGCGACTTCGACCTCGCGGGCCACTCGATGGGCGGCGGCGAGATCGCCCGCTACCTCGGGACCTACGGAACAGAGCGAGCCCGGCGCGCCGCCATCATCTCCGGCATCCCGCCCTACCTGCTCAAGACCGACCAGACCCCGCAGGGCGTTCCCAAGGAGGTCTTCGACCAGATCGCGGGAGGGCTGACCGCCGACCGGTTCGCCTACTTCACCGAGTGGAACAAGAACTTCTTCAACCTGGACCAGACCCTCGGCCGCCGGATCAGTGAGGAGGTCGTCCAGAACGCCTGGAACACCGCGGTGTCCGCCTCACCCGCTGGGGCGATCGCGTGCGTGGCGACCTGGTACACCGACTTCCGCGCCGACCTGCCCAAGATCGACATCCCGGTGCTGGTCATGCACGGCACCGGCGACCGCGTCCTGCCCATCGAGGCCTGCGGCCCGCGCACCCATGAGCTCATCAAGGGCAGCGATTACGTTCCCATCGACGGTGCGCCCCACGGCCTGTGCTGGACCCACGCCGAGGAGGTCAACGCTCACCTCGTCCCGTTCTTCAGCTGACCTGATCCGGCATGCCGTCGTCAGGCTGCGGGGGAGGGCAGCCTACGATGGCCCGCGTGCACATCGACCGCCTGGACCATCTGGTCCTGACCGTAACCGACACCCACGTCACCGTCGACTTCTACACCCGCGTCCTGGGCATGACGGCGGTGACGTTCGGTGCCGGGCGGATCGCTCTTGTCTTCGGTCAAAGCAAGATTAATCTGCACCGCGCCGGTCACGAGTTCGAGCCGAAGGCCCACCGTCCCACGCCCGGCAGCGCCGACCTGTGCCTGATCGCCGCCGACCCGTTGGAGCAGGTGATCGAGGAGCTCGCCGCGCGGGACGTCCGCATCGAGGCGGGCCCGGTCGAACGTACCGGGGCAACCGGCCCCATCCTCAGCGTCTACTTCCGCGACCCAGACCAAAACCTCATCGAGGTCAGCAACTACCTGTGACGTCGATCCATTCTTTGACCAGATAGCCCAGTGGGCACGCGACAACCTGCCGCCAGACAAGTGCTGAGTGCGCCCGGCGATTCTCCTTCCCCCGCGCAGGTCATCTGTTAAGCTGCCCAGCCAGCCCGCTTATCGGGCGCCGGGTGTGCATGGTGACCACTGGAAGGGGTGCAATGTTCACGTGGCGCCTGGTAGCCGGCAAGGTGGGGTACGCCTTGGCCTGTCTGCTGGCGGCGGTGACGCTCGTAGTATCGGGCTTTGCCTACGGGGTGCTCGGCCGGGTCAACGATCTCGGCAAGGGGATCGCGATCAACGGCAGTCCGACCGTGGGCGCGATGAACATCCTGGTCATGGGCCTGGAGAGCCGGACCAACTACTACGGCCAAACGCTGTCGGCTGAGCAGCTGATGGAGACGCACTCGGGCAACGTGGAATCCGTCTCAGAGGGGGAAGTCGGCGCTCAGGACACTGACACGCTGATCCTCATCCACATCTTCGCGGGCGGGCAGAAGGCGGTCGGCTTCTCGATCCCGCGCGATGACCTCGTCACCTACCCGCAGGCGACCTACGAGGGGATCACCGAGGGCAAGATCGACCAGGCCTACGACTACGCCTACAACCAGTCCCTGGGCCAGACCTTCGGCTCGTCCATGAGCCAGAACGAGCGTTACCTCAAGGCCAACCAGGCGGGCCAGGCGTTCGAGATCGCGACCGTGCAGGAAGTCACCGGGGTGCACATCGACCACTTCGTCGAGGTGAACCTGATCGGGTTCTACTACCTGGCCCAGGCGTTCGGCGGCATCGAGGTCTGCGTCAAGCCAGCGCCAGCCCAGAGCGGCTTGCCGGCCGGGGCGAACCTGCAAGACTCGGCCTCCGGGTGGGATGCGCTCAACGACGGTTACAGGCTGCGCAAGGGGGGCGCCCAGTACCTGCACCTGGCCGCACCCCAGGCGCTGGCGTTCGTCCGGGCCCGCGACACGCTCCCCGGGATCGACCTGGGCCGTACGAAACGGCAGCAGGCGGTCATCGACTACGTCGTCTGGAAGCTCAAGGAAGAGGGCGCGTTCAGCGACTTCGGCCTGCTCAACAGCCTGCTCAGCACGGCAAGTCAGTACATCATCACGGACTCGGACTTCAACCTGCTTGACTTCGCCACCAACATGCGCGCGCTCACCGGCAGCCATATAACCTTCCAGACGCTGCCGTACTCCACCGAGGTGAACGACATGCTGCTCAACGGCTCGAAGCAGGACGTTATCACCATCGACGTGCCCTACATCCAGCAGTACGTGAAGAACGCTTTCTCCCGTCCGCCCGCGGCCAAGCACAGGAAGAAGGGCCGCAAGACCAGCGCGGCCCCGGCGCCTTCCACGGTCACGGTGGACGTCTACAACGGCGGCGACGTAAACGGGCTGGCCGCCGATGTGTCGCAGGCGCTTACCGCCCTGGGCTACAAGGCAGGCGCGATCGCCAACGCGTCGGCCCAGTCTCAGACCCTCGAGCAGAATACCCAGGTGTTCTACGGCGCCGGGGCGTCGGCGAACGCGGCGAAGATCGCGACCAAGTTCGGCACGACGGCAACCGCGCTGACCTCGCTGCCCGCCGGTCACGTTGAGGTGCTGCTTGGCTCGACCGTGACTGCCGCGCCGGCCGGCCTGGCGCCGGCCTCCGGTGCCAGCGGCGCCGCGCAATCGTCCACGCCATCGCCCTCGTCAGCGGGTGGCGGCACACTCACCGTCACGGCGAACGCGAAATTCGGCATCCCCTGCGTGTACTGACTTGCGCCAATGCGGCCGGCTTCACTTTACGACGGTGGCCAGGGTGCCGATCAGCTGCCGGAATCGCTGGACCGCCGCGGTTTCGCCGGTGATGTCGACGTCGCGGTCCGATCCGGCGAAGATCAGCATGGCCAGGGACTGGGTGGTCGCGGTGATCGTGACGTCGGCCGGGGTCGGCGTTGCCTGGGTGGTGAGCGACCACTGGTGGCCGTCGCTTGCGGCCAGGTAGTCCGCGCCGTCGAGGCGGAAGTGCCAGCGGGCCGGCTGGTGGTCGCCGGCGGCCAGGTCGATGGCCTGGGTGACGCAGCGCAGCAGGTGCTCGGCATGCAGCGGCTCGCCGGGGCGGGGCCAGCGCCAGGCGTGCCGTAGCCCCCACCAGTTCAGCGCGTCGATGGCGGGTCCGAGGTCGGCTCCGGCCGGTGTCAGGCGGTACCAGACCTCCCGTCGGCCCGGCTCGCGGTCGGCGGTGACGATTCCGGCGTCTTGGAGCTCGCGCAGGCGCTGGCTGAGGGTCTTGGGGGTGATCCCGCCGAGGCGGTCGATCAGGTCGGTGAACCGTTTGGCCCCGGTGACCAGGTCGCGGATGACCAGCAGGCTCCACCGGTCGCCGACCTGCTCCAGGGCGCGTGCCACCGCGCAGAAGTGGCCGTAGGTGCGGACGTTCCTGGTCACGCCCTGGATAATACTAGTTGACAGATACTAGTTACGAGCTACCGTCTACCAGTGGGGGATGTCTCGGAGGAAGCGTCATGGAGCTGCGCCAGCTCGAAGCGTTCATGGCAGTAGCCACCGAACTGCACTTCGGCCGGGCCGCCGAGCGGCTCCACATCGCCGCGCCGACGCTCAGCGAACTGATCCGCCGCCTCGAGCGCGAACTCGGCACACCGCTATTCACCCGCACCACCCGCCAGGTTGCCATCACCAACGCCGGCTCCGAACTGCGCATCCGCTCCAAGGTCATTCTCGACGAGGTCGCCTCGGCCAAGGCCGCGGTGCGCCGCGTCGCTGGCGGCGAGGCGGGCACGGTGCGGCTTGGCATCACCCCGCCCGCAGCCCCCGTGCTCGCCCCTCACCTGATCGGCCTGTTCGCCGCCGAAGCGCCGCAGGTAACCGTCGAACTGCAGCGGATGTGGCTGCCCACGCTCCTCGACGCTCTCGCGGCCGGCGACATCGATGTGGCCCTCACCTGCGGCCCGGTCCCCGAACGGGCCGGGATCGCCACCGAGGTGTTCTGTGCCGAGCCGCTCGTGGTCGGCCTGCGCCCCGGCCATCGCCTGGCTTGTCGCGACACGATCGCGCTGTCCGAACTCGCCCACGAGGTGCTCGGCACCGCCTCTGAGGCCCTGTTCCCGGCCTGGGCCCTAACCCAGCGCCAGGCACTCGACACCGCGGGCATCACCCCGCCGAGTATCGAGCTCGCCGACACCGATCTGGCCGCCATCCGCTGGGCCGACCAGCGCGGCATCGACTGGATCCTGCTCATCCCGTCCCTGGCGGCGGCTCACACCCAGACGGTCATCCGCCCGGTGGCGCCCGCCCAGCCCGTGCCGTTCACCCTGCAATGGAACCCCAGCCGGGCCCACACGATGGCCGTTGCCCGATTCGTCCGCTGCGCGCTGGCCGCGGATCTCCCGCCCGGCTGGCATACCCAGCCCGATCACCTGCGGCATACCGAACCAGACCAGGACCCGATTGCTCGCCCGGGCCGAAGAATGCGTTCGTAAGCTTCCCCTTTTTCGGCCGCGGGCACGATGTAAGGCTCGAAACATCGGCGGCGGGAAACCTCCCGTCGCCGCAGGGCCTCGGGGGACGCGAAAAGCTCACAGCGGTGCGCTCTCGCGCGATAAGCCTGTCGGCCTGCCGTCTCTTCGACTAGGAGGATGTCATGTACGACCCGCCTGCCTATCTGTGGGCAATCACGATCGCCGGGACCATCGCGTTCGCGGCTGCGGCCTGCGCCGTGCTGTACAGCGGCGCGGTGCGCTCCGGCCTGGGCCGCACGCGCGCCGCGCTGCTCGCCGGGGGCGCAGCCGTCGTGATCGGCGGCTGGTTTGCCGCCACCGCGATCATCGCCGGTCACGGCTGGTACCACGAGCCGCTCAGCCACGGGCCGTGGCTGCCGGTCGCGGTGGCCGGTTTCCTTGGCACGTTGCTGGCGCTGAGCCGGATCCCGGTGGTAGCGCGCGCGCTCAAAGCGCCGGGCATGGCAAGCCGGCTGCTGCTCCCGCACGCGTTCCGGGTAGAGGGGGTGGTCTTCCTGCTCTACATGGCGCTTGGCCACCTGCCCGCGCTGTTCGCCCTGCCCGCCGGCCTGGGCGACATCACCACCGGGCTCGCGGCGCCGCTGGTGGCGCGCAAGCTGGCCCGGGGCACCGGCCGCCGCGCCGCACTGCGGTTTACCGCTTTCGGCCTCACCGACATGGTGCTGGCCCTGATCCTCGGCGCCCTCACCGCATTCGTGCTGACCATCACGCCATCCGGCGCGCCCATCACCGAACTCCCGCTCGCCCTGATCCCGACCGCCGTGGTGCCGCTGCTGATCGCCCTGCACATCACGTTCCTGCAGGCGCTGGGGCGCGCTCCGGCTCCAACGCACTCCACCGCTGGCCCGCTCCTCGCCGGCGCCACACCGCAACCTGCTGCCGCGGCCAGCCCGGCATCCCGCGCGCAGTGAAGCAAGAAACGCAAAGCAGCTGGCAAGCCTTATCGACCGGCCCGGAGCCTGGCCAGGTGTAGGCCGCAGGGTGTACGGGCCGGCGAAAGGTCATCCGGTGGGGGGAGGCGGCCAGCCGCCAC
>Ga0335075_10018128_pt1 | contig 10439 bp, 13 predicted proteins | sample Lox_Sample_24_FD_206723 | JGI IMG/M metagenome (GOLD analysis project Ga0335075, IMG submission 206723) | Soil microbial communities from Loxahatchee National Wildlife Refuge, Florida, United States - Lox_Sample_2.4 | ecosystem: Environmental > Terrestrial > Soil > Wetlands | place: USA... | reverse complement strand
CTGCTCAGGCGGCGAGCAATGACACCCGTACCCGGCCAGCGGGCAGATGAGGATGGCGCCAGCCTTCGGCAGGCCGTCGAATCAGGTTTGCGAGCCCTGCACTCGACTGAGGACACGCGGGCCGCGATCATCGCCTGCTACCTGACCATGGAAGAAAGCCTGGGTGCCGCGGGCGCAGCCAGAACCGGCGCCGAGACCTCGAGCGAGCTCCTGAACAGGGCGGTGCGCGCGGGCCTGCTGCACGGTTCCGCTGCTAACCAGCTGACTTTGCTGTTCTACGAAGCCAGGTACTCCTCCCACGATCTTCCGGCAGGAGCCAGGGAGGACGCGGAGAGAGCGCTGGAGGCTATCTCCGCTGATCTGCAGGCGGACGCGAAAGCCGGCCGTCAGCCGGATGCTCCCGTCGGCATGGCGGCCTCATGACCGGCGCGGCGCGCGGGCGGCGCGCAGATGGTCAGCCAGACGCGGGCGCCGGCGCTGCCGCTACTGAAAGCCAGGGCTGGAGGGCGCTGCGGCCGGAGCTAAGCATCACCTTCATCATGGTGATCTCCACCGCCATCGCCGCCTACGGCTACGCCGGATTCGCCGCAGCCATCGGCACGCTGACTGCCTGGGCGATCGTGATCGTCATCTTGCTTCGCGCGCTAGTGCCAGTGACGCCAGCCAAGTCCGCCAGCGACGAGGACAGACAGCTTCACAGCCAGGGCAGCTACATCGGGTTCTGGCGCAAGCGAGGCGTCCTGGTCGACGCGGCCATCAACATGCGCAGCTACGACGCCGACCTGCGGCCCACGCTCCAGCACCTGCTGGCAGCCAGGCTCGCGGAACGGCATGGCGTGAGCCTGTACGCCGATCCCGAAGCGGCCAGGCGATTGCTGCTGGCAGGCGAACCGGACGACACGCTGTGGTACTGGCTTGATCCGGCGCGGCCCGCCGAGCAACGGTCAACGCGCCAGGGAATCCCGCAACGGACATTGACCGCGATTATCGACCGACTGGAGCGACTGTGACCGAACCGACGGCGACTCCGGCGGCAGTCGGTGGCTGACCACGGCCACGGCGCTGGCAGCAGACAGGTCCCGGTCCGCTGGCGCCCGTCGGCGCATGCCGGGCGTCTGCTGACCGTTGTTATGGCTGCGCTGGCGCTGGCCGTGCTCACCAACCGGCCAGAATTCGCCGGCCTGGCGGCGCCAGCTGTGCTGCTGCTCACGACGTGGCGCGCGGCTCGCCCCGATCAGGTGACAGTGGATATCCGTCAGACCGACAGCGCGTCAGAAGAAGGGCTTGCCTCGGCTCTGCAGATCAACCTCGGCGGTCAGGGCGACTATGACGCCGAGCTGCGAATCGAACCAGGCGACGCAATCACGCCGGGACCGGCTGTCGTGATTCCTGCCCCTTCTGCTGCGGCCGAGGCCTCGGATGGGGCAGCGGCCTCGGATGGGGCAGCGGCCTCGGATGGGGCAGGGGCCGTGGACGGGGCAGCGGCCACGGAATCGACGTTGCCTGGCACAGAAACCAGGCGAGCCGTGCTGCCGTTCACGGCGCAGCGCTGGGGGCGCCGGCAGATCGGCTTGCTCACGATCACACTCAGGGATCGCTACGGGCTGACCGAAGGCCGGACCCATCTCGGACTGCCCTGGATCGACGCTCGGCCGCGGCCTGCCCAGCTGAGCCGTTCCATCCTGCTCAGTCGGCTGCCGAGCCGACTTGGCGAACATCCGGCCAGGGCGACCGGAGAGGGCAGCGAGTTCGTCGGCGTCCGCGAATTCGTGCCCGGAGACCGGCAGCGGCGAATCAACTGGCCGGCTACTACCCGGCGCGGCACTATCCATCTGAGCACGTTCGCGGCTGAGCGTGTTCAGAACGTCGTCGTCATCGCCGACGCGACCGCTGACGTCGGTGAGCCTGGCACTAGCTCGCTCGACTTGGTGGTGCGGGGCGCTACCGGCGTGATGACCCGCTACCTGGCAAACCGCGACCGCGTCGGTCTCATCGTTTACGCGAGCCGAGTGAACTGGGTCGCTCCTGGCCAGGGCCAACGCCACTTTCAGCGGTTGCTTGACCTGCTGATGTCGACCCCTGGCGGCTGGGACAAGGCGGCTGGCCTCACCACGCTGCCGAGGGCTGCCCTGCCGCCGGGAGCTCTGGTGGTCGTATTCAGCCCGTTGCTCGATCCGGCCCTGGTGGAGGCCATTCGCGATGTCCGAGAGCGGGGCTTCAGCGTCGTCATCGTCGACGTGCTCAACTCCGAGCCAGGCAACGACGGCAGCAAGGTCTCAGACCTGACTAGGCGCGTATGGCGACTCGAGCAGCAGGCCATCAGGTTCTCCATGGTTCAGCTCGGAGTGCCAGTTGTGCACTGGGACGGTCAGGGCAGCCTGGACGATCAGCTCGCCCCGTACACCTGGCGGGTCATGGTGGTCCACCGGTGATCGCGAGCTCACACGAGGCTAACAGCCGCCCGATCGCGGCTTCGCGTCCGTGGCGCACGATAGCCTTCGTGGCCGTCCTCGGCGGCGTTTGCGTGGCCTGGGCTGCCCTGCCCCTGTCCGGTGGTGCCGCCGGAACCAGGTTCTTCCTGATAGTCGCGATCGGCTGCGGCATTCTCAGCGTCGCCCAGTTGCTAGTCGGGCCAGGCAAGCCGACCGAAGCGGCACTTGGCTCGCTCGTCAAGCGGACCATCGACTATCTGCTGACCATCGTCCGCGGACTGCCGTGGGCAGAGGCCATGGCAGTGTCGGTCCTTGTGCTTGAAGCCCTGCACGGATCCCGGCCCTGGCATACCGGCCTGCTCGGAGTCTGGCTGCTCGGCTACCTGCTCGCAGTGCACCTGGTCGAGATCCGTGCAGGAGCCGGAGTCCTGCGCGCGCAACTGCCACTGATCGCGGCCGGGATCGGCCTTAGCGCCCTGGCCGTCGTGATTGCGGAACTGCCGGCTCTGCCCAGCGGCGCCTTGTCGCCTTTTGTCAGGGTCATCGCCGCCGCGGCTCTGGTCGTGGCGGGCGGCCTGACGATCCCCTGGTGGCTCGCTCGCCATCGTTGAGGCGAGGATCGCCCCGCTACGGCGCGGATCAAGCCGAATTCCTGCTTGATAGTTCCGGCCGGGTGAGGTTGGCGGGGTTGCTGGTTTCGGAAGACGGGTTCTCGCGGCGGCGACGGTGCCAGTCAGGATCATCCATCCTCCTGCGGCCGCGATGACGGGTGCGGCTGACAGGGCGTCGATCGCCGCAGCGACGGCGAAGGCTCCTAGCGCTGAGGCTGCGGCGACCGTGATCCGCTGGAGCGCGTACACCCTGGGCAGCTGGTGGCGAGGTACCACGGTGGCGATGTGGGTGTCCATGCTGACGTTGGCGAGCGGGGTGAAGATGCCCATCCATGCGGTTGCGAGTGCGGCCAGCGCAAGCGTGGGGGCTGTGGCCAGGGCGAGGAATCCGGAGCCGACCAGCGACCAGGAGAGGCAGTAAACGGTGAGCAGATGCTTGCCCGCGCGGTGGCTGCTGCTGAGGAAGTTTCCGGCGAGGTTCCCGGCGCCGAAGATGCCCAGCAGGAGGCCGTAGCTGGCGAGCCCCGCGTGGAGCCGGTGGGCCAGTTCGAAGGGCAGGCCGATGGTGAAGGCCGGCCAGACGAGGTTGCATGAGGCGCGTACCGCCAGGCCCACCCGGAGGCTGGGCTGGCGGCGAACTTCGCGCAAGCCATCCAGCATCTTGCTGACCGGCTGGGCCGACGGGCTCATGGCCGGCGCGGAAGCTACCCGCCGGGCCACGAAGGTGAGCGCGGCCGCCGAGGCCAGGAAGCTGGCAGCGTCGATGCTGAACAGGTGAATCTCGGGGATTACTAGCAGGAGCAGCCCGGCGCTTCCGGGCCCGAGCACCCGGGCTAGGCGGTCGGTAGTGTCGGTGAGCGCGACCATGGGCTGCAGGTCGCCGCGTGGGACGATCTCGGGCAGCACCGACTGCAGCGCGGGGTCAAACAGCGCTTCCAGCGCGCTGGCGGCGGCTGCGGCGAGCACCAGCAGCGCGATCGACCGCACGCCGAGCAGGTAGGTGAGCGGGATCAGCGCAATGATGGCGGCGCTCAGCAGGTCCAGCGTGATCATCGCGCGGAGTTTGCGGGAGTGCGCGATCAGGCCGGCGCAGAGGAATCCCGTCAGAACATACGGAACTGACTCAACTGGCCGACGGGACCGCGCACATCGGTTTTCTCCTGGGCACCGCCGTGCCGGACGGCATCACCGCACGACCGCTGTACAAAGTTCCGGTTGTCGTGATCGCCCGCAAGGATCACCCGGCAGCCACGCATTCGCTGCGCCTCGGCGACCTGGCCGCGCACCGGCTCGCCATCCACTCATGGGGACCGGGCGCCAGCGAGCTAGACGAGATCTTGCGCGCGGCCCGCGTCCCGCCCACCCAGGTGTGCTGGGTCTCGCCCGCGGCGACGGCCCTGGCGCTGGCAACCGAGCACGGCTACATCGCAGTGCTGCCCGCCGACGCTGCGTATCCCGGCCTCCGCGCCCGCGCTCTGGCCCAGGTAAAGATTACAAACCTGCCCCGATGGTCCCTGAACGTGGCCGTCGCCTACCGTCGCGGGTTCGCGGAGCAGCAAGCCCCCAAGCTGATGCAGATCCTCGCCGAAACTGGCACCAAGATCACACACGGCGCGCGGTGAGCCTACGTAGTTGCATGCACCCGCCACGCCTGCCGATGCTCAGAAGGGCCAATCGCAGCGGCACTGCCTTGGTTTGACCTGGCCCCGCGGGCCAGGTGCAGTCTGCGGTCATGACAAACCAGGCGATGCTGTCGAGCGCCGGCAGCAGGGACCTTTCGTGGGACGGCTGTGTCAATGCCCGCGACCTGGGCGGGCTTGGACGCGCCAGGCCGGGCGCGCTGGTGCGGATGGAGGCGCCGACCCGGCTGACGGAGGCCGGATGGGCGGCGGTCTGGGCATACGGGGTCCGTACCGTAGTAGACCTGCGCGACCCCAGCGAAGTGCGGGGTGCACCCGACCGCGGACCGCGCCCGGCCGGGCATCACCACAAAGCCGGTACCGCAGGACCCGGTCGGGACCGCGTTCTATGAGCACTGGTCAAAGATCGACAGCTTGTCCTCGCCGCTGTACTTCCCGGCGATGCTGGCTGAGCACCCGTGGCGGGTGGTCGCCGCCGTCCGCGCGATCGCCGCCGCCGCGCCGGGATGCGTGGTGTTCCACTGCGCTGGCGGCAAGGACCGCACCGGTCTGCTCGCCCTCGTGCTGCTCACCCTGGCCGGAGCGGCACCGGAGGAGATCATCGCCGACTACCTGCTGAGCTACGACCGGATGAAGCAGCGCTACGACGAACTCGGCGTCCGTGACCAGCTCACCGCGGTGACCGAAATCCTCGCGAGCCACGGCACCACCGTCGAGGCATCGCTGACCGCCACGATCGAGTCCCTGGCGATGCCCGGCTATCTGCTCCGCAACGGCCTGACCGACACCGAACTCATCGCGCTGCACGCCCGCCTGACCACCTGAAATCCCGGCACCCCCGCTCTCGACGGGTGCGACGTGGACGACGAGTCCGAGTACGACGAGCCCGATGCCGCAAAGCTCTTCGACGGTCGGGATCTGCCTGAGCACGATGGCACCCATTGCGGTGGCACAGGCGGGAAGAAGCGCGAGCATGAGGGAGAAGGTGGCCCGGGGCATCCGGGCCATCGCCAGCTGGTCAGTGACGTAGGGAATGACGGAAGAGCACACGCCGACGCCCGCTCCCCACAAGAGCCACGTCGGGTGGCCGAAGGCGCGACTGGCGTCGATCGCTCCGGCCGGGGTCGCGATGACGGTCGCGACGAGCATGGCGGCCGCGAGCTGGTCGATTCCGGCGATGCCGCGCCTTCCTGGCGTCGCCGCCCCGGTCCTGTCCCTGGTGGCGAAGCGGTGGCCGAGTACGACGTAGGCCATGAACCCGGCGCAGTTGGCGAAGGCGAAAAGGAACCCGATGGGGTCCGAGCCGATCTTGACTGCCGTGAGCATGGCGACGCCGCCCACGGTCACGGCCAGCGCCGTGAGGTTCCGCCAGGTCCGCACGCCCAGGGTCGCGAGGACGACCGTCCCTAGGAACTCGATCGCTCCGACGGTGGCCAGAGGCAGTCTTGCGACCGCGAGGTAGAAGACCGAGTTCATCACCGCCAGGACCAGGCCCAGGGCGGCGACCAGCGCGAGCTGGCGGCGGTCGAGCGTGCGGACGAACCGCCAGGGCCTGCGCCAGACGGCAAAGACAACGCCCGCTGTGGCGATCCGGAGCCACATGACGCCCAGAGCCGCCACGTGGTCGAAAAGGAGCACCGCGAGGGACGGCCCCAGGTAGTGGAACACCGCCGAGGTAAGGAAGAAGGCGGTGGCGGGGACCCGGTCGATGAAGTGCCCTTCGGTTTCGGTGCTGGCCGTCTGGAGCGTCGTTGGCACAAGTTCATGGTGACAGGTATTCTCGGCTAGATGAATCGCAAGACAAAGGCTGTGAGGCCCTAATGCCTGGGAATCGAAGGGGACCGAGGCTTCCTAGTTTTAAAGGACGTGATGACCTCTTCGACGCCGTGAACGTGCAGCTGCTGCGCGAGCTCCTGGCCGACTCGCGGGTGCCTACCTCGGAGCTGGCCCGACGCGTGGGCATGTCGGCGCCCGCGGTCAAAGAACGCGTCCAGCGGCTTGAGGCAGCCGGAGTGATCGCCGCATACCGCACGGAACTCGACCCAGGGAGTCTCGGCTTCCCGGTCACCGCGTTCGTCCGGGTCAGGCCCGTTCCGGGCGGGCTGCCCAAGATCGCACAGCTCGCCAAGGAGCTTCCCGCCGTGACCGAGTGCTACCGGATCACCGGGGAGGACTGTTTTATCGCGAAGGTGCACGCCGAGTCGATCGAGCAGCTCGAGGGTTCGCTCGACCGCTTCCTGGCCTACGGGAACACAACTACCTCGATCGTCGTCTCCGTACCCGTGCCATCGCGACCCCTGCCGCTCCCACGTGTCGAAACCCCGGACGCTCGCCCGTAAAACTGACGGCGTCCGCCTGGCCTGATTGCGACCAGAAGTTAGTGCTGCCCGAGCCTGGTCAAGATCGCTCTGGCCAGCGTAGCCGCAGCTGTACTAGTCGAACCGATCGTCCAGACTGACGTCGGCAGCAACGCTGCGCATGCGCCGACCGGCGCAACGTTCCCGCTGGGCGGCTCCCCGTACAAGACACTGCAACCGGGCTGGGCCCCGACCGCAGACATCGCGTGCGGGTGTCAGAGGCCGAGGTCGCTCAAGCCGGGGTGGTCGTCAGGGCGGCGGCCGAGGGGCCAGTGGTATTTCCGCTCTGTTTCGGTGATTGGCAGGTCGTTGATGCAGGCGTACCTGTGGTGTATGAGTCCTTCGTCGTTGAATTCCCAGTTCTCGTTCCCGTAGGAGCGGAACCAGTTGCCAGAATCGTCGTGGCACTCGTAGGCGAAGCGGACGGCGATGCGGTTCCCGTCGAATGCCCACAGTTCCTTGATCAGCCGGTAGTCGAGTTCCCTCGCCCATTTCCGCTGCAGGAATCCGATGATCGCCGTGCGGCCGGCCGGGAATTCGGCGCGGTTGCGCCAGGATGAGTCCTCGGTGTAGCCGAGCGCGACGAGCTCCGGGTCTCGGGTGTTCCACGCGTCCTCGGCGAGCCGCACCTTCTTGATGGCCGTCTCGCGTGTGAAGGGAGGGATGGGCGGGCGTGCTGTCAACGTCGTGGTCCTTTTCATTTTGCGTCCGGGAATCCCGGCACATCCTGGTGGTGACCGGCAGTCAGGCGGGCGCGACGTAGGAACCGCAGGGGCGGCTATCAGATGTCACCGGTCCTCCCCGATCCGGATCAGCTGAAAACCGGAGAAGGCCGCCGAGCCGTGCCACCGGGGCAGGCAGTAGGCACCCTTCATCTAGACGCCCGCCGGCTGCCCAAGCGCTGCGAGTTGTCGTCGGAGGCGTTCCTACGGGATCACACTCTCGGTAGCCGAACCGGCGGAGCCTCGAGCGCCCGACCGGACGTGCGCCGCTCGCGAGTGCGCCGCGTTCGTGCGGAGCTCCGTCAAGGGAATCGAGCCGCCTAGCATGCCGAAGACGTGACGGGCGATGTCGGGGTGGTCGGCGGCGCTCCGGTACAAGGCTTCGAGCCGGGGTGAGAGCGGGGCGAGCCGGGCAGCGGCGAGGGTGAGGTCGAACCCGTTGGCAGTCAGCGCGTCTCGCCGCTGCTGATAGCGGGCGAGGGCTTGATCCGCCGGTCGCTTCCCCGCCAGGGCCTGGTGGATGGCGTCGGCGAGCAGGTCAGCGGCGAGGAACGCGTCAGAGATACCCATGCCAGTGCAGGGATCTTTATGGTGGCCGGAATCGCCAACCAGCGCCCACCCGGGCCCCGCAGACGCACGGTAGAAGTTCGGCAGGTCTGCCGTGCCGGTGAAGCGTGCTTCCCGGTGCCCGGATGCGACCGCCTCACGCAGTCCGGGGACGAGTTCCAGGGCGGAGTGGAAGCGGCCCTGCAGGTCGCGGCGCACCTGGCGGAAGTCCTGCCGGGGCCAGGCGACGTAGATGCAGGTCAGGTCGTCGTTAGTGGGCCAGACCAGGATTAGCTGCCCGGGGCGCGCGTGAAATGAGGCGCCGAGGCCGCCGATTCCGCTCCAGTAGGAGTAATAGACGGCGGTTAGCGGCGGGTGCTCTCGGTAGGCGGGCGCGCCAACCATCCTGGCGATGCCCGAGTGCATGCCGTCCGCGCCGACGACGATCGCGGCTCGCAGCGAGGAGGCCGCCGATCCTGCGCGCTGGCCGCGCACGCCTGCGGCCGTGCCGTCTGACCACAGCACGTCACGGACGGCGAAGCGCTCGATCAGGTCGGCTCCGGACTCGGTGGCTGCCTCAACCAGCAGTGTGTCCAGGACAGTGCGCCGCGGGCAGTAGGTGTCGGCCGCGCCGCCCACCGCGGGGCCGATGCCGGAGAACTGCACAGGGCCGGGGTCGAAGGTGATCTGCCGGATGGGCGTGCAGCCACGGGCGCGCAGCCGGTCGAGCAGTCCCCAGTCCTGCAGCCGGGCAGCGCCCCGCTGCCACAGGAAGTGGGTAGACATGGTGTCGCTGGGAAACGACGCCCGGTCGATGAGGGCTACCCGGTGCCCGGCGCGCGCGAGCAGCATGGCCAGCGGCGCCCCGCCGCAGCGGGCACCCACTACGACAACGTCATACACGGGCCCGCTGTCCTGGCGGCGACCGCCGCGCGCTAGCCTACGGGCTGGCCGGCAGCCAGCGCCTTGACATCGGCGGTGCTCAGCGGGTTGCCGGCGATGCCCCAGTCGCCGCTCTTCACTTCCTCGACGACCACCCACGTGACAGGGCGCATGTTCTCGCCCTCGATCTCGACCATGGTGTCGGTAAGCCGGCGCACCATGTCCTGCTTCTGCTCAGGGGAGAAGACCCCTTCGATGACCTTGACGTTGACGAACGGCATGTCCAATCCCTCCCTCGGACAGTCGCGCTAAGCGCCTGTCACTTGAAGCAGAATAGTACGAACGTTCGCGTTGTACAATGGAGTCGTGGCAAGGCAGGTGAACCGCAGCGGCGCCCGAACGCGCAGCACTATCGTGCGGGCCGCCGCCGACCTCGCTTCGGTCGAGGGACTGGACGGGCTCAGCATCGGACAACTAGCGGGCGAGCTAGGAATGAGCAAGAGCGGCTTGATCGCCCACTTCGGCTCCAAGGAGGACCTGCAGCTGGCGGCAATTGAGGAGGCCCGGCAGCGTTACGTGCAGGAAGTAATCGCGCCCGCCCTGGCGGCTGGCTCTGGAATCACCCGCCTGCACGCACTGTGCGAAGCCTTCCTGGCTTACCTCGAGCGCAGGGTGTTCCCAGGCGGGTGCTTCTTCGCGTCCGCCATGGCCGAGTTCGATAGCAAGGCACCAGGGCCGGTCCGCGATCGCATCGCCGAATGCCAGCAGGAGTGGATGAACACCCTGGAGCGGACGGCGCAGGACGCCCAGGCGCGAAAACAGCTACGCGCCGGCAGCGACCCGCAGCAGCTAGCCTTCGAACTGGAAGGCGCGCTGCTGACAGCGAACTGGTACTTCCACCTGTACTCAGATCCCGGCTACCTCAGCCGGGCTCGCCGCGCTGTCCTAGCCCGCCTTGCCAGCGAAGCCACCTCCGCTGGCAGGCGTGCCCTGCCGGCCTGAACGGCCGCCCGATGATGACCCGAATAGGACACGTCGCGTGCCGGAAGAAGAGGGAAACGGGTGGCTATCATCAAGGTGCCGAAGACGAACCCGCGTGTCCGCCCGACAGGATCTGAGACCAGGTGCCTCCCTCACGGCAGGGCCTGACTGGGCCCCGTTATACGACTTTCGTTCTTCCGGGGCCAGCATCGCGGCAAAAGGGCCAACTAACCTGCAAACTCACAACTCACAGGGCCCTTGACAGGCT
>Ga0335075_10018127_pt1 | contig 10440 bp, 11 predicted proteins | sample Lox_Sample_24_FD_206723 | JGI IMG/M metagenome (GOLD analysis project Ga0335075, IMG submission 206723) | Soil microbial communities from Loxahatchee National Wildlife Refuge, Florida, United States - Lox_Sample_2.4 | ecosystem: Environmental > Terrestrial > Soil > Wetlands | place: USA... | reverse complement strand
CCCAGCTTCTATGGCCGTCCCACCGCGAACGGCGAGATCTACAACGCCGGCGACATCACCGCGGCGCACCGCACGCTCCCGATGCCCGTCAATGTGCGCGTCACCAACCTCGACAACGGCAAGTCGCTGATCGTGCGCGTCAACGATCGCGGGCCCTATGCGAAGGGCCGCATCATCGATGTATCGGAGCAGGCGGCAAAACTGCTCGGCTTCTACAACCAGGGCACGGCACGCGTGCGTGTGACCTATGTTTCCCGCGCGACACAGCCGGATGGTGAGCCGTTGCTGGTGAACGACACGCCGCCGGAAGTCGCTTCGGCCGTTCCCGCGGTGCCGACGCCCCATGTTTCCGTCGACAAGCTGCCGACCCTGCCAGGCGCTCCGGTTGCGCCGCCGGTTCGCGTCGCATCTCTGCCCAAGCCCGCGCCCGATCCGGTTCCAGCCGAGGCCGGCCCTCCAACCGGGCAGGTGACCGAAGTTCCGGTTCCCGCGACGACTCACCTCTATGTTCAAGTGGGCGCGTTCAGTTCCTATGAGAACGCGATGCGGATGCGCGACCAGCTGGGCGGGGACTTAAGGGTCTCCACGACCAGGAAAAACGGCCAGACTCTCTATCGCGTGCGCACGGCGCCCCTGAACACCAACGAGGAAGCGGATGCCGCGTTGGCGCATCTGAGCGAACTTGGTAGTAACGACGCGCATATCGTCGTCGACCAGTAGTCGGCCCCAGCGGAGTGAGTTCATGCGGCGCATCGGTTTCGTCGGCTTAGCCCTTTTCATCGGTCTCGCGCTTCAACCCGCGTCGGCGGCGATCTCCACCACCGCCGAACATGCCCTCCTGATGGATGGCGATACGGGGCAGGTGCTCTGGGCCAAGGACGCGTTCGTGCCGATGCCGCCGGCCTCGATGAGCAAGCTGATGACCGTCGAGATACTCTTCAAGGAATTGAAGGACGGCCGCATCAAATTGAGCGACAAATTCCCTGTTTCGGAAGCCGCTTGGCGCACGGGCGGATCGAAAGGCTTCACGCGTGTCGGCGATCATCTGACGGTCGAGGACCTTATCCAGCGCATCATCGTCGTTTCGGGCAACGATGCCTGCATTGTCGTGGCAGAAGCGCTGGGCGGCACGACAGCGAACTTCGTCGCGATGATGAACGCGCGCGCAAAGCAACTCGGCCTCAACCAGTCGCATTTCGTCAATCCGGATGGGCTCCCCGATCCCCCCGGGCAGTCGATGTCGGCGTTCGATCTCGCGAAACTCGCGCGTCATCTGATCTATGATTACCCGCAATACTATCACTTCTTCAGCGTCAAGGATTATACGACCTACGATAACGGCAAGCCGATCACGCAGGCGAACCGCGATCTCACACTCGACAAGATCGAAGGCGCCGACGGTCTCAAAACCGGACACATCGATGCTTCAGGCTACGGCATTACGGCATCGGCGAAGCGCGACGGCCACAGGATGATCCTGGTGCTCAATGGGTTGCGCTATCCCGAGTACAACAACGACTACTTCCCGAACATCAAGCGCAGCGAGGAAGCCGGCCGCATCATCGACATGGCGTTCCGCGAATTCCGTCAATATCAACTGTTCAAGCCAGGCGACGCCGTGGGGCAGGCGCAGGTCTGGGGCGGCACGATGAACACCGTGCCGATGACGGTGAAAGCGCCGCTGGCACTCACGCTGCAAGTCGACTCCCGCCCCGGCATGAAGGTCGCCGTCGGCTATGACGGCCCGATCAAGGCGCCGATCGTAGCGGGGCAGAAGATCGGCACGCTGAAAGTCACAGCCCCTGATTTTCCCGGTCTCACCATGCCGCTCTATGCCGCCAACGATGTGCCGCGCGCCGGCATCTTTGGGCGGATGATGCTCGGCATATCGGCGTTCTTCTCGGGCACGAAGTGAGCGGACGCTTCATCACGCTCGAAGGCGGCGAGGGCACCGGCAAGTCCACGCAGTCGAAGCGGTTGGTGAAGGCGTTTGAGGCGCGCGGGATCGCGTGCGTTGCAACGCGCGAGCCCGGCGGATCGCCGGGTGCCGAGGACATCCGCAAATTGCTGGTGACCGGAGAGCCCGGACGTTGGGATGCGCTCACGGAAATGCTCCTGCTGTTCGCGGCGCGGGCCGATCATGTCACGCGCACGATCCAGCCGGCGCTCGAAGCCGGCAAGTTTGTAATCTGCGACCGCTTCACGGATTCGACCTATGCGTACCAGGGCGTCGGCCGCGGCACGCCGCGCGAAACCATCCGCCGCATCGAGTCCGTGGTGCTGGAGGATTTCAAGCCGGACCTCACACTTATCCTCGATCTTCCTGTCGATACCAGTCTGTTGCGCGCGCTGGCACGGGGCAGCGAAGAATCCCGCTACGAAAAGTTCGACGTCCAGTTCCATGAAAATCTCCGTCAGGCGTTTCTCGACATCGCCAAGCGCGCACCGGACCGCTGCGTCGTGATCGATGCCACCGGCAGCGAGGACGACGTGGCGGCGGCTATTTGGAAAGCCGTTTCTTCTCGTTTTTCAATTTCCTAGTTGTCATCCTCGGCGAGCATTGCCGGCAGGCAATGCGAGGGAAGGGGCCCCAACTTTCTTTGAAAATATCGAGTGCGAAGTTGGCTTCCCTTCCCCTTCGCGATGCTGTTGCATCGCTCGGCCGGGAATGACAAAGGTGGCTTATGGCAAAGCGCTCCAAGCCCGTTGAAATCGTCGAGACCGACCGTCTCGAAGACTTTGCGCATCCGCGCGAGACGCATCGCCTGATCGGGCAGGACGAGGCGCTGGCCCGCGCGGCGCGCGCGATCCGCGGCGGGCGTCCGCCGCAAGCCTGGCTTATCACCGGACCGCTCGGCATCGGCAAGGCGACGTTTGCGTATCGCATTGCGCGGTATCTGCTGGCGTTCGGCGCGACCGCAGACGGCCCCGCCGATCTGTCGGTGCAGGAGAACAATGCCGCATCGATACAGGTCGCGTCGGCCTCGCATCCGGGCATGCTGGTGCTGAAACGTGGGCTGAACGACTCCGGCAAACTGATGACGGTGTTGTCGGTCGACGAGATCCGCAAGCTTGGCGGTTTCTTTGGCATGACGTCCGGCGCCGGTGGTTGGCGTGTGGCGATTGTCGATACGGCCGATGACATGAACGATGCCGCGGCGAATGCGTTGCTGAAGCTTCTCGAAGAACCGCCGTCACGCGCGATGCTGCTGCTGATCGCGAATGTTCCAGGCCGCCTGCTGCCGACGATCCGTTCGCGCTGCCAGCGCATCAGTTTGCGACCGCTCGACAACAGCGCCGTCGAAGTGGAACTGAAAAACCTCGTTCCCGAGCTCGATGCCAAGGAGCGCGCCTCCATCGCGCGGCTAAGCGGCGGATCCATCGGTCTCGCGCTTGCGCTCGCGAGCGGTGAGGGCGTAAGCCTCGCCGGTGAAGCCGACGATCTGATCGAACATGCGGCCATGCCAGATTTTCCCGCGCTGATGACCTTCGCCGACAAGATCAACCGCATGACCGACGGGCTCGACAATTTCGGCGCGTTCCTGTCGCAGGCGCTGATGGACCGCATCCGTGCGCGCGCGCTCAAGAACCCGGCGCGGCTCGACCGCTGGATCGAGGCGTGGGAGAAGCTCGAACGCAATTTCGCGCGCACCGCGGGCCTGCACCTCGATCCGCGCCAGACTTTGCTCTCATCAGCGCGCACGCTCGGCGATGCGGCGCAGCGGGCAGGAACACTCTGATGCTTGTCGATTCTCATTGTCATCTCGATTTCGATACGTTTCAGCCCGAGCTCGATGCGGTCGTGCAGCGCGCACGCGATGCCGGTGTAAAAACCTGCGTCAGCATCGGCACCAAGCTCGACAAATTCCCGGGCGTGCGCGCTGTGGCGGAGCGCTTCCCCGATGTGTGGTGCAGCGTCGGCGTGCATCCGCATGAGGCGGAAGGCGAACTGCTCGATAACTCCGCGATCCTGATCGAGCACGCCAAGCATCCCAAGGTCGTCGGCATCGGCGAGACGGGGCTCGACTATTACTACGAGCATTCGCCGCGCGAGCAACAGATCGTCAATTTTCGTCACCACATTGACGCCGCGCGTCAGACGGGCTTGCCGCTGATCGTGCACACGCGCGATGCGGATGACGACACCATCGCGGTGCTCAACGAAGAGATGGCGCGTGCGCCGGTCACGGGCCTGCTGCATTGCTTCACCGGCACGCCGCGGCTGCGCGATGCAGCACTTGAGATCGGCTTCTCCATTTCCGTATCCGGCATCGCGACGTTCAAGAACTCCGGCGAGTTGCGCGACACGCTGAAAGCAGTGCCTGCGGATCGCCTGCTGGTCGAGACCGACGCCCCATATCTCGCGCCAATGCCGTATCGCGGAAAGCGCAACGAACCCTCCTTTGTCGTGCAGACGGCGCAGATGCTTGCGGGTCTCAAAGGCATGACGCCGGAAGAACTCGCGGCGACAACCACCGACAATTTCTTCCGCCTCTTCACCAAGGTTCAGCGTCCCCAGTCCGCCTTCGCCGAGGCTTCGGCGGATAAATGAGCGATATTCTTGAAGCAATCATTCTTGGCTGCGGTTCGTCGGGCGGTGTGCCGCGCCTGGGTGGCCGCGGGAACGCCGGCGATTGGGGCGCCTGCGATCCGCACAATCCGAAGAACCGGCGCACGCGCTGTTCGATGCTGGCGCGACGGAAATCTTCGAAAGGCGAGACCGCTGTTCTGGTCGACACGTCGCCGGATATGCGCCAGCAATTGCTCGATGCGCAGTGCGCGGCGCTGGACAGCGTCCTCATCACCCACGATCATGCCGACCAGGTGAACGGCCTCGACGATCTGCGCATGGTGGCGATGCACATCCGCCGCCGCGTCGATGTCCACACCGATGCGCACGCGATAGACGGATTGATGGCGCGCTTCGGATATTGCTTCGTGCAGCGCGAGGGAAGTTCCTATCCGGCGATCTGCAACCTGCATGAAATTCACGAGCCGTTTGCGCCGTTCGCGATCGAGGGAGCAGGGGGATCGCTTCCCGTTCTTGCGTTCGGGCAGACGCATGGCAGCATCCGTTCGCTTGGGTTTCGTTTTGGGCCGTTGGCCTATTCCAGCGATGTGAATGGTCTCGACGATGCGGCGTTTGCGGCGCTGGAAGGCGTCGACTGCTGGATCGTCGATACGCTGCGCTACACCGAACATCCGAGCCATGCGCATCTGGCGATGGCGCTTGGCTGGATCGAACGCTTGAAACCGCGCCGCGCGATCCTCACCAATCTGCATGTCGATCTCGATTATGAAAAATTGAAACGCGAACTGCCGCCAGGTGTCGAGCCCGCCTATGACGGCATGCGGATCGAACTGCCGCTCTGATACAGCGGTTCTGTACGCAAACCATACAGAAGTGATAGTCCATTTCGGACACAGCTCCGCCGTTCTCTTAAACCTCCCCCTTGTGGGGAGGTCGGAGAGCGAAGCGATCCGGGTGGGGGTTGCGCTACATCCATGCACACCGACCCCCACCCGAAATGCTTTCGCTGCGCTTCAGCATTTCGACCTCCCCACAAGGGGGAGGTTAGAAAGCACGCAACATCGCGCGGTTCTGACCGCGGTGTCGTTCTCCTGCAATTGTGGGGATTTGGGTGAAATGGCGATTGGAGCGCCACGCTTCAAGAGGTGCGCGAAAATTATTTTTCGGCGGAATTGCTCAGAATTCGGTGCGCTGGGTGTTCGATAAGCCCCGCAAAATAATTTTCAGATCGGCTTTCCCATGCGAATGAGCGGGATGCGCAGGCCCTGCGGCGTGTCCGACCGGAAATGCTCGAGCGGAGAATATCCGCAGGCGCGATAGAGTGGCTCGCCCGCAAGCGTCGCGGCGAGTTCGACGCGCGCGAAGCCTTCCGCTCGGGCTGCCGCCTCGCATAAGCCAAGGATCATCCGCCCGACGCCGCGTCGCGCGAATTCCGGGTTCGTGTACATCGCCCGCACCCGGGCGGCGTCTTTCGAAGGATCGAGCAGGGCGGCATTGCGGCCCGCCGAATGGTCGCCGCCGAACAGGGTCGCGCGCCGGCTCCATCCCCCGCTGCCCGCGATGCGGTCCTCGCTCTCGACAATGAAGTATGTCCCGTCGTCGACCAGCTGCGTGTCCAGTCCCATGATCGATGCCGACGCCGTGATCTCGTCGGGCGTGAGAAATCCCTGCTGTAATTCGCGGATTGCGGTCGCCATCAGGTCGCGGAGCGCGGGAATATCGTCGTGACGGGCGATGCGATGGGAAAAAGCAAGGGGCATGGACACCGATTTCACACTGGGCCGGAGCGGCTGGCCGACGGTATAGTTTCGCCATTCGATTCAGCAATCACGATTGTGACGGAGATTGTTTCGTGACGCAGAAAAAAGATCTCGGGCAGGACATTGCGCGGCGCGACTTTTTGCAGGGCGCGGCAATCACCGTCACGATGGGCTCGCTCGCGCCGGAGCTCGCGGCGGCCGCAGAGGCAGAGAAAGCTGCGCAGGATGCACCGGGCTATTATCCGCCGACGCTCACCGGCATGCGCGGTTCGCATCCCGGCGCGTTTGAGGCGGCGCATGAGGTGCGCGACGGCGATTTCTGGAACAACGCGACGACACTGATCGACACGAAGGAGAGCTACGATCTCGTCGTGGTCGGCGCGGGCATTGGCGGATTGGCGGCGGCATATTTCTATCGCCAGAAACATCCGAAAGCGCGCGTTCTTATCATCGAGAACCACGATGATTTCGGCGGTCATGCCAAGCGCAACGAATTCAATGTCGATGGCCGCGTGCTGCTCGCCAACGGCGGCACGCAGGATATGGACAGCCCGTACCCGTATGCGAAGCCCGCTGCCGGACTGATGAAGGCGCTCGGCATCGACCCGGTGAAGCTGCACAAGGAATGCTCCGATCCTGGGATCTACAAGGGGCTCACGACGGCGGTTTATTTCGACAAGGAAACGTTCGGCACCGACAAGCTCGTGCATGTCGATACCGGCGATGGCGATCGCGGCGAGCCGCCACCGGATGCCTGGATCAAATTCGCGAACGAAGCGCCGGTCAGCGATGCGGTGAAGCAAAGCATCATCAAGATCGAAACCGGCAAGGAGAATTATTATCCCGGCCTGACCAGCGACCAGATCAAGGAGAAATTCGTCCGGCTCTCCTACAAGGACTATCTGCTGAACGTCGTGAAGGCCGATCCGGGCATCGTGCCGATCTATCAGCACAAGACCGATGACGAATGGGCGCTGGGTTTCGAGGCGGTGTCGGCGCTCGACGCATGGGGTTACGGCATGTCGGGCTTCGGCGGCCTGCCGCTGAAACCCGGCGGCAAATTCCAGAAATACATGGGCTATACGTCGGCTGGCTATTCGACCGCGGGCGGTTCGGACTTCTTCCATTTTCCGGATGGCAACGCGTCGATCACGCGCGCGCTGGTGCGCAAGCTCGTGCCCGGATCGATCCCCGGCAAGGACATCCACGATCTCATTCTGGCGAAGTGCGATTACAGCAAGCTCGATCAGCCGAACAACGCGGTGCGCATCCGCCTAAACAATCTGGTCGTGCGCGCGCGCAATGTGGGGAAGGGCGTCGAGATTGCCTACTCCGCCAGCGCCGGCGGCGGCAAGGTCTACAAGGTTGCGGCCAAGGGCTGCGTGATGGCGGGATGGAATATGCTCATCCCGTACATCGTGCCCGACATGCCGGATCCGCAGAAGACGGCACTGCACGAACTCGTCAAATCGCCGCTGGTCTATTGCAACGTCGCGCTCAAGAACTGGAAGGCGTTCCATGCCGCGGGCGTGAACCGCGTGATGGTGCCGAACGGCTACTTCTCGATTTTCAATTTGAGCCAGCCGGTGAACCTCGGTGCCTACAAGATGCCGCGCACGCCGGAAGAGCCGATGGTGATCCGCATGCTGCGCACGCCGGGCGCGGTCGGCCAGTCTGAAGACGATCAGGCGCGCATGGGCCGCATGGAATTGCTGCAGACATCGTTCGAAACTTTCGAGACGAATGTGCGCGACGAGCTGGGCAGGGTGCTCGGCCCGCATGGCTTCGATGCGAAGAACGATATCGCCGGCATCATGGTCAACCGCTGGCCGCACGGTTACGCGCCGGAATTCAACGGCCTCTGGCACACCGACTACAATGCCAACAACGGGCCGAACCACGCGGCGCGCAAACGCTTTGGCCGTATCACGGTCGCGAATTCGGACAGCGGCTACGGCGCCTATACCGACGTCGCGATCGACGAGGCGTGGCGCGCGGTGAACGAACTTCCGGCCTGACAACCGCTCGCGAAAGCGTGATTGCGGAACATCCGCGCTCACGACTTGGTGTTTTGCGACTCTCGCAGAGGTGGCATTCGATGGATGCGGGGCTTAATTCAAAAGGGCATCGCAGATGAAATCGGTTTTCGCAGTTGTTGCTCTCTCGGCCATAGGCATTCTCACCGCGAGCGCATCCTTCGCACAGGACAGCAAGATCGTCGTCACCGTGGTGTCGCCCAATGCGATACCAGTGGACGCCTCGCCGCAGACGCTCGAAGCGGAGAAAGAAGTTTGCCGCAAGCCGCGCCCGTTGATCGGTACCCGCTTCCCGGGACCGACGATCTGCAAGACGCAGCGTCAGTGGGACACGGAGATGCACTCGGCGCAGCACATTATCGGCAAATGGCAGATCAAGGGATGCCTGCCCAACGGCTCGTGCCCGCAATAGCGGATACGCGCGCGGAAACGGCAGGCGCGGCGGAGTGTTGATCCGCCGCGCCGTGCCGTCATTCAGTCCGGCTTAGCGATAACGCCAGCCGCCGTGCCAGCGCTCGCGGTGCGCCCAGTAACGGTGGCCGTCCCACCAGCCGCGTCCGCCGTAGAACACGCCGATGCGCGGTCCGCCGACCACGACCGCCGGGCCGCCGCAGGCGCCCGGATGGCGATAGCACCAATGGCGCGCATGGGGATGCCCGCCGAGGCCGACACCGACCACAACACCGGCATCGGCCGGCACGGCGGTGAGGGCGAGCCCGCTCAGCATGGCGGCCCCCATCGCAAGTTTCGCAAGAGTCTTCATTGTTCAGTCCTTCCCAAGGTGACCGGTAGGGGATCGTCGAATCCCTGCCGGATGATGGGGCCAACCCTGGACCCATCCGCCTGAACGGAACCGGAGCGGCCCGTTCATCGGCGGTTCATCGCCCGCCAGTGTGAACTTTTGGAAACGCAAGGCGAAGCCCGTTTTATTCTAGGTTCCGCAACGCTGAGTCCGGAGGTGGCCTATGTCTCATGCGCGCATCGTGATGTGCCTGTCGCTTGCCATGGCGCTGAGCGCCTGCGGCAAGGGCGGAAATGTGGGAAGCGATGAAGATACCGACGCGCAATACGGCGCGGCGTCGGCGATTTTGGCGAGCAAGGACAGCGGCGCGGCCGCGCTGACCAAAAGCCTGCACGAGAACCTGAAGGTCGAGAACGGCATCCTGATCGTGGACGGCCCGATCGTTCCGGGCGCCGTGGTTCAGTCGAAGAACTCGCCCTGGTCGGTCTCCTGCGGCGAGGGCCTCGCGGTCGACGTCGGCAAAGGCGAAATCGACCTCATCCCGGTCACGGTCCAGATCAGCGAAGACAAATGCGCGCTGCTCACCAGGAAGCTGGGATCCGAGGTCCAGACGATTGTCGATGGGAAGGATTGAAAGCCGTCTATAGCCGAACCCCGAACTTCGGCGCGGCCCAGATCATGATGGCGTAAAGCGCCATCGTCAGAACGCAGCCCCATGCCAGCGCCGGCCAGAACGCGACGCCGCGCTTCAGCAGAAACGGGATCAGCACGAACATCGGAATCGACGGCGCGATGAACCACAGCGTGCCGGAGACATGCGCCGCCATGCGGTCGGGATCGTGCGTGTCGCGCCACAGCCAGATCATGCCTAGCACCGACACCAGCGGCAGTGACGCGATCAACCCGCCAAACCCCGGATAGCGCTTCGCCGTCTCCGACACGAGCGCCACGATGACGCCCGAGATTGCGGCTTTGAGGAGGAGGTAGAGCATGGGTCAAACCAGATTGTTGATGGGTGCTACCGGCGGCGTCCGCTCAATTCAGCTTCCGCGCCAAAACCTTTTTGCCGTGTTCGTCCGTGTTGACGATCTCATACAGCATAGCGGCACTGGCGCCGGTCGGCACCACGGGGGCGCAGATCGAAACGTCGGACTCCGGCAGCCACAAAATGCTCTCGACCTCCTGGCCCGCGAGGACCTCGTATGCGTCACCGGTGACCATCGTGAGGATGCGGCCGTCCGAAGAGACCGAACTGATCGTATCCTGCGCGCATGAATCATCCTGCGCCGCACAGGGGATCGTCATGAGCGCGAGAAAGACCACGGCTTTCCAGACCATCCGCGAATGGTACGCCGGACAGCCGCAATGCCG
>Ga0335075_10018126_pt1 | contig 10440 bp, 9 predicted proteins | sample Lox_Sample_24_FD_206723 | JGI IMG/M metagenome (GOLD analysis project Ga0335075, IMG submission 206723) | Soil microbial communities from Loxahatchee National Wildlife Refuge, Florida, United States - Lox_Sample_2.4 | ecosystem: Environmental > Terrestrial > Soil > Wetlands | place: USA: Florida... | reverse complement strand
ATACACCATTCAGAACGCTGATCGTGGGCGGAGGCGTAGCCGGTTTAGAGGCGGCGCTCGCGTTGCGCGACCTCGCCGGCGAGCGCATCGCCACCACACTGCTGACCCCAACTCCCGAGTTCGTCTACCGCCCGATGCGAGTCCGGGAGCCGTTTGCCTACAGCGCGGCCCGGCACTATCCGCTCGAGGACATCGTCCGTGACATTGGCGCGGAGCTCATCCAGGACTGGTTCAAATGGCTCGACCCAGACCGTCGGCAGGTCCACACCGAGGGAGGGCTGGTACTCGAATACGATGCGCTGCTGCTGGCCCCCGGAGCGACCATGTCCCCGCGTTTCAAGCACGCCCTGACGTTGGATGACTGCCGGCTCGACGAGCAGCTGCACGGCCTGATCCAGGACATGGAGGGCGGCTATATCCACAAGCTTGCGTTCCTGGCACCCACCCCGATGCCGTGGCCGCTGCCGCTGTACGAGCTGGCGCTGATGACCGCTCGGCGCGCGTATGACATGAACGTGTACGTATCGATCACGTTGGTCACCCCTGAGGACGCGCCGCTGGCGGTCTTCGGCCCAGAGGTCAGCGATGCGGTCGAGCGCCTGCTTGAGGACTCCGGAATCGTGACCTTCACCTCCGCTCACGCTGAGACTCCCGAGCCGGGCCAGGTGTCTATCCATCCGGGATCGCAGCAGCTGCAGGCCGATCGGATCATCGCCCTGCCCCAGTTGTTCGGCCCTGATCTCGCCGGGGTGCCCACCGGAGCGTCGAGCCGGTTCATCTCGGTCGACGCGCACTGCCGGGTAACGACCCTCGAGAGCGTCTACGCGGCAGGAGACGCAACCGATTTCCCCGTCAAGCACGGCGGAATCGCGGCACAGCAAGCCGATGCCGCAGCCCAGGCGATCGCAGCCCTAGCCGGCGCGCCAATCGAGCCGGAGCCGTTTCATCCGATGATCCATGGCGTGCTCCTCGGTGGCGACAAGCCGCTCTACTTGAGCGCCCACATCACCGGTGGGCACGGCTCGAGCTCGGAGGTCAGCGACTCCCCAACCTGGTCGCCGCCCACCAAGATCATGGCCAAGTACCTTGCACCGTACCTCGAATCGCGGGATAAAGCGGCGTTACGATGAGCAACATGCCCGATTCGGAGAATCCCGTCGAGCCTGCTAAGAGCCGGGATTCCAGCTCAGAGGAAACGATTCGGGTCGTGATCGCAGACGATCACTCGGTCGTTCGCCGAGGGCTGCGCCAGGTGCTCGACGCGGACGGGGGCTTCGACGTGGTCGCCGAGGCCTCGGATCTCGACGGCGCCCGGCGTTATGTCCGCGGCCATCATCCGGACGTGCTCGTGCTCGATCTCAACATGCCCGGAGGATCGAGCCTCGGAGGAATCCCAGAGATCCGCGCCGAGTGCCCGGGGACGCAAATCGTCGTGCTTACAATGCAGAACGAGCCGGCATACGCACGCCACGCACTTGGCGCAGGCGCGCTCGGATACGTGCTCAAGGAGGCCGCGGAGGCCGAGCTGGTCGAGGCAATCCGCCGCGCCGCGGCCGGCGACACCTATCTCAACCCACGGCTGGGTGCCCGTGTCGCTGCCGAGCCACCGCCCGGTCCACCCGACGGCCTCTCCGAGCGCGAGGTCGAGGTGCTCCGCATGATCGCGCTGGGACACACGAACGGCGAGATCGCCGAAGAGCTCTTTCTCTCAGTGCGCACCGTCGAGACGCACCGCGCGCACATCCAGCAGAAGCTCCGGCTCGGATCGCGGTCAGAGCTCGTGCGCTACGCGCTCGACCACGGCCTCGTCAAGGCCTGAGCGCGACACCAAGGCGGCGATGCCGGGCCGATTTGACCGGGGCCAGCCGCGTCACGCGGAGATCGCGGTCGAGGCTGGCGCTCGGTCGACGTCGATCTTGCTGATTGCGCTCCTGCCCGTGTTCCGGACGAGGACCAACAGAGGACACCCCACGTGGCGGACCAGGTAGCGAGAGACACTGCCGTGGAGCATTCGTCCGAGCGGACCGTATCCGCGAGAACCCACTACGAGCAGATCCACTTCGCCCGAGAACCGTGAGAGTTCTTCCCTCGGACCGCCGTACACTGCCTCGCCTTCGAACGCGCCTGACTTGGCAATGCGAGCTAAACGCTCGTCGAGGAGCCGGTCGGCCGTCTCGGGCCAGTCTGCCGGGATCGGCTTCTCCTCGCGCACGTCCTGAAGCGACACCACCGAGAGGGGCCTCAGCCTTGCTTCATGCCGCTCGGCGATCTCGCGCGCCGCCGCGAGGGCGTACTCGCTCTCGGGCGAGGTGTCGTAACCGACGCCCACCTCGAGCAGACGATCGGCGTGCACTGCGTACCCGCGCGGGGCGATCGCCACTGCACACGGGGCTCCGTCCAGCGACGCCCGGGCATCGTCTCCAATCAACGCTCTTCCTAGCAGTGCATGCCTGGAGGAGCCAACCACGAGCAGATCGGCGGTACGCTGCTCAGCGAGTTCGTGCAGCCCGCGTGCGGGCGGCACGAGCTCGGTGTAAACGAGGTCGGCCTCGATTCCCGCCGCCTGGCGTTCAGCAGCAAGGAGCGTCGCCGATGCCTCGCGTGCGTGGACGAGGGCTTGGGCGCCGCCGCGGCCGCAGGAGACTTCTGGGCCGTACACATGCGCCAGGGTGAAACGCGCGCCCGGAGCAGGGAGTTGCTTGGACAGGGCGATCGCGTCGCGACCCCCCTGATGACCGTCGACGCCTATCAGAACGCTCTTGAACATGGAGTCTCATCCGGCATCACTGGGTGGAGCGGCGTCGCGATCGTCGATCCCCCTCCAGCGGCAATCTGCCAGCCGGCGACCGTATATCGCGACGATCTTCTCCGGGTTGTTTCGGGTCTCACGCCGCCGTCTCAACAGTGGCTTGCCGGCCGGTCTGACTGACATCCGCAGCGCTTCGGGGAAGCACCAGCAAGGGGCAGCGTGAGCGACGTGCGAGCTGGTTCGAGGTGCTTCCGTGCAGCAGCCGGCCGACCGGACCGTAGCCGCGCGATCCGACGATGAGCAGATCGAGCCGCTCGCCGAACGACACGAGTTCGTCGCTCGCATCACCGAACGTAACCTCCCCCTCGACGTCCTCCAGGCGGCGCAGCCGCCGAACCTGATCATCCCTGAGCTGTCCAGCGGCATCGGGCCAATGCACGGCAATTCGCTCGTCGTACGGGATGCTCTGAAGCGAGATGACCAACAGCGCTTTGACCGGCGTACTGGACCGGGCAGCGAGGTCTCGGGCCATCGAGAGCGCGCGCTCGCTCTCCGGCGAGCCGTCATAGCCGACGCCGAGGGTGACCAGGCGATGAGCGCGCTCGGCGTAGCCGTAAGGCGCAATCGCTACCGCGCAGGGCGCTCCGTTGAGGGCCTCGATCGTGTCGTTGCCGATCAACACGCGCCCGAGAGATCCACGATGGCACGCTCCGATCACGATCAGGTCCGCTCCCTCGCGCTCGGCTAGGGTGTGCAGAGCACGACCAATCGAATGCTCCGCGTACGGGATCAGCTCAGCTCCAGGTGCCGCTGCAGCTGACTCGCGCTGCAGTAGCTGCTCGGACTCCTCAAGCTCCGCGGCGAGCAGCAATTCGGCGCCTCTGTACGGCATCAACCCTGCGCCGTAAACGTGTACGAGCGCGATGTTTGCCTCGGGGTCGGCGAGCTGCTTGGCGAGGGCGATCGCGTCGCGACCGCCCGCTGCTCCATCGACGCCGACGAGAACCCTGCTGAACATCGCGGACTACACCTCCTGCACAACGGGCACCATCACCCTTTGCGCGAGGTCCACCAGTCGGGTGGAGTAACCCCACTCGTTGTCGTACCACGCCACGACCTTGACCTGGGTTCCGTCAATAACCGACGTCAGCCCGGCGTCGAAGATCGACGAGTAACTCGAGCCGACGATGTCGGAGGAGACGATCGGATCCTCGGTGTAGGCGAGGATGCCTTCGAGCGCGTCGCGGTCGGCGGCGTTCTCGAACGCGGCATTGACCTCGTCCTTGCTCGTGAGACGCTGCGTCTCCACGGTCAGGTCGACGAGCGACCCGGTCGGTGTCGGAACGCGTACGGCGAAACCGTTCAGCCGGCCCTCCAGCGCGGGGATCACCAGTCCCAGTGCCTTTGCCGCGCCGGTCGAGGTGGGGATGATGTTGATCGCGGCCGCGCGGGCGCGACGCAAGTCGTTGTGCGGACCGTCGAGAAGGTGCTGGTCCGACGTGTAAGCGTGGACGGTCGTCATCAGCCCGTGCCGGATCCCCACGGTCTCGTGGAGTACCTTGGCAACCGGCGCCAGGCAGTTGGTCGTACAGGAGGCATTCGAGATGATGTGGTGGAGGTCGGGGTCGTACACCTGATCGAAATTCACGCCGAGCACCACGGTGGCGTCGGGCGCATCATCGCCCTTAGCCGGCGCGGAGATGATCACCTTTCGGGCGCCGGCCGCGAGGTGCTGCTCGGCTCCGGAGCGGGTGCGGAAGCGACCGGTCGACTCGATGACGACATCCACACCGAGATCCGACCACGGCAGGCCGTTCGGCTCGCGCTCGGCAAGCGCACGGACCGGCTGCCCATCGATCGCGATCCCACCCTCGATGGTCTCGACGTTGCCCGGGAAGCGCCCGAACACGGAGTCGTACTCGAGGAGATGGGCCAGCGTCGTGGGCTCCACGAGATCGTTGATGGCCACTACTTCGATATCGGTGTCCCGCGCGTGCGCAGAGCGGAGGAAGCAACGCCCCACACGGCCGAAACCGTTGATGGCAACACGAACTGGCATCAGAACCTCATTTCTCGGGGATGTGTCATGGCTCCAACGTACGCCCTGGTCGCGGGCATGAAATCGTGGACGGCGCCCGATCCAGCTCCGTACTTCCTACGGGTCCGGCAGCGCTCTACGCCGTCAGCGACGGCATCGGCGGCAGGGGGCCGGCGGTCTCCACACGGACCCGTGCATCTACGATCAGCGTTCGGTCCGGGGTGACGATCAGCGGGTTGCAGTCGAGCTCGACGATTTCCGGATGGGTCTCGACCATCGCACTCAGGCGGAGCAGGACGTCCTCGATCGCAGCTACGTTGCAGCGTGGCGCCCCGCGGTAGCCGTCGAGCAGCGGGAAGGTTCGCAGCGAGCGCACCATCTCCCGCGCGTCGACGTCGGTCAGCGGAGTGATTCGCACCGCGACGTCGTTGATCAGCTCCGCGGTGGTCCCGCCGGCCCCGCAGGCGAGCACCGGGCCGAAGCTGTGGTCGTTGACGACTCCGACAATCAGCTCGACCCCGTCGGGTGCCATCGGCTGGATCACGAATCCATCGAGCGTGTGCCCTGCGCGCGTCACCGCCTCCACGATCGTCCTCGCGGCGGCCCGCACCGCTTTTGGGCCGCGCAGCCCAAGCTGCACACCGCCGGCGTCCGTCTTGTGAAGCAGACCCTTGGCGCTCGCCTTCAGGGCTATCGGCGAATTCAGCTTGGCTGCGGCGGCCACCGCCCGGGCCGCGCTGCTCACGACGATCGTCTCGATCATCGGCAGGCCGTAGCAGTCGAACAGCTGGGCGACACAGGCCGGCGAGAGCCACCCGGACCCCGCGGCCAGCTCGCGGCTGATGATCGCGGCCGCCTCGACGCTCCGAACCGCGGGAAGTTCTGGAACCCGACCCGCCTCCCGGGCGCGCCACCGGCCGTGGCGGACGGCGAGCGCTATCGCCCGTGCGGCGTCCTCGGGAAACTGGTAGCAGGGGACGCGAACGGAGTCCGTTCGCAGCTCGGTGGGGGCTCCTTCGCTCACCATGAACACCGAAGCGATGGGCACCGGGGAGTGCGCCTCGCTCGCGGCGCGGATGGCAACGGCCACGTCCCGGGCGTCCGTGACGAGGGGTGGCACGAAGATGGCGATGATCGCGTCACAGGCGTCGGCATCGATCAGCGTCTGGAGCGTGCGCCGGTAGTCCTCCGCCGAGGCCGAGGCGATCATGTCGACCGGGTTGCCGAGCGCGGCCGAGGCGGGCAGGAACTCGCTCAGTCGGGCCCGGACCTCGTCCGCCAGCTCAGTGATCTGCAACCCGTGCGCCTGACAGGCGTCCGCGCAGAGGATCCCAGGGCCGCCGCCGTTCGTGACAATCGCTATCCGGTCGCCGCGGGGCACCGGCTGCGCCGAGAGCAGCGCGGCCACGTCGAACAGCTCGTGCATGGTGTCGGTGCGGATCACGCCCGCCTGTTCGAACAGCGCCTCGACCGTCACGTCAGAGGCTGACAGCATCGCGCCCGTGTGGGATGAGGTCGCCCGCGCCCCCGCGACGGAGCGCCCGCTCTTGACCGCGATGATGGGCTTGCGCCGTGCCATGTGGCGAGCGATTCGAGCGAACTTCCGGGGGTTGCCGAACGATTCGAGGTAGAGCAGCGCGAGCTCGGTATTAGGATCCTGTTCCCAATAGCGCAGGAAGTCGTTGCCCGACAGGTCGGCCTTGTTGCCAACCGAGACGAAGGACGAGAGCCCGACCCCGAGCCGGCCCGCAGCCTCGATGATTGCGATGCCCAGGCCGCCGCTCTGAGACATGAACCCGACGTGTCCCGAGACCGACACCGGTGGCGCAAACGTGGCGTTCAGCCGCACGTCGGATGCGGTATTGAGGACCCCGAGGCAGTTGGGTCCGACGATCCGCATCCCTGCGTCCCGACAAACTTCCAGGAGCTCGTGCTGGCGCCGGACTCCCTCGGCACCGGCCTCGGCGAATCCAGAGGAGATCACCAGCAGCGCGCGCACGCTAGCCGCGGCGCACTGACGCGCGACTGCGACCACGCCTTCCGCCGGTATCGCAACCACCGCGAGATCGACGCCACCGGGAATGTCGGCAACCGAGTGATATGCGGGCAGCGACTGGACCTCCTCCGCCTGCGCGTTGACCGCGTAGACGGCGCCGGTGAACCCGGCGGCGAGCAGGTTGTGGAGGATCTCTCCGCCGATCGTCCCGCGCCGGCGCGAGGCTCCGATCACCGCGACCGACGACGGCTCGAGAAAGCTGCGCACCGCGGCAACCGCGGCAATCCGCTCGCGCTCCTCGAACTGTTCGACCGCCGCGGGGGATAGCGAAGTCGGTAATTCAACCTCGAGTGCATCCGGACGTGAGCGAAGCTCGACGGGAAAGCCGCTCTCGCGGAACACCTCGACCATGCGATGGTTCTGGGGAAGCACCTCGGCCACGAAGGTGGTGATTCCATGCTGCTCCGCGACCTCGGCGAGGTGTGCGAGCAGGATGGTTGCAATGCCCCGTCCCTGCCAGGCATCGGCGACCAGGAAGGCGACCTCAGCCCGGGTGGCATCCATCCGGACGTACACGCCGTGCGCCACAATCGAGCGCGGTGTGCCGCTCTCCACGACCAGCCCGAATCGATCCGAGTAATCGACATCGACGGCCCACGACGTCACCCAGTCAATGTTTGGTGCTCCGAAGAAGCGAAACGTGATGGACTCCTCAGAGACCGCTTCGAAGAAGGTGCGGATCGTCGCGCCGTCGGCGGGACGGATCGGACGCACGTGGACGGTGGTGCCGTCTCGCAGGACGACATCGGCCTCCCGGTCCGTTGGATAGTTGGTAACCGCGGAGACGGTGCTCATCGATCCGTGTGCACGCAGGTCAGCTGTTGGCATAGGCCGCGGCGATGTCGAGCGAGGAGAGCACGCCGACCGGATAGCCTCCGGCGGCGTCGACGACGACCAGATGGGACACGCCGTGTTCGTTCATCAGCCGTGCGGCCGCTTGGACGGGCTCGTCCCCTGAGACGGTCAGCGTCTCGGTGGCAGCCACTTCATGGGCGGTGCACCGCGCGCCCGCGGCGACTGCGGCGACCACATCGAGGTCGGACACCACGCCAATCGGCCGTTCTCCGTTGCCGCTCGTGATCATGACGGCGTGCACCCGGTGGTTGGCCATGATCACGGCGATGTCCTGCACCGAATCCTCGGCCGAGCAGCTCAGAACTTCGTGATGCATGCAGTCGCGGACGCGGACATGCGCGAGCGCTGGGAATTGGTTTCCTAATTCGGGCATGCCGCCAGCGTCGCGCACGCTCGAGCGTTGGGCATCCGGGCTCGGCATCGCCATCGCGTCGGAAAACTACGGAGGCAACGAGTGTTTTCCTGACTAACACTGAGAGGGCCGTGATCTTGATCGCATACGATGGCTCAGCCGACGCGCAAGCAGCAATCGATCGCGCTGGCGAGCTTCTGCGGGGCCAGCCGGCAACGGTCCTCACGGTGTGGGAGCGGTTCCTCGATGTCTTGACGCGGGCCGGCGCCGGCATGCCGATCGGCACGGTCGACTACGACCGGCTCGACCGCGAGTACGCGGCCCAGGCTCACCACCGGGCCGAGGAGGGCGCCCAGCGCGCCAAACGCGTCGGCCTGAAGGCACAGGCGCGGACATCCGTCCGCGAGAACTCGATCGCGGAGACGATCCTGCTCGAAGCCGAGGAGGTCGGAGCCAGCGCGATCGTGCTCGGCACCCGCGGCCTCACCGGGCTCAAGTCGCTGCTGCTGGGGAGCGTCTCGCACGCTGTGCTCCAGCATGCCGATCGACCCGTCATCGTCGTGCCCTCGCCAGAGGTTGCCACCGAGCGCGCCGCGCACTGGAGGTAGCCACCCGATCAGGGACCTGCGTGATCGGCACCCGTGACGCTGGGCACCGCGTGGGGCCCGAACACAGTGATGGGAAGGTGCTGGCCGCCGGAGCTTGACATCTCCCGAGAACCGTTCCGCACTCTGCATCGCTTCGCATCGGGAAAACCCCGCAATGCTCACCGGCCGGGTCGCCTATGCGGCCGCCGAGCCCTTTCTGTGGTCGTCGTTGACGGTCGCAGAGACGCTCGAGTTCCCTGGCCGCCCGGACCGGGCGTCGACGTCGCCTATCGGGATCTCGCTAGCGAGTAGCGCGACGGTGCAGCGCGTAGGCGAGGTGGAGCGCGTGCCTTTAGCTGACCCGGCGACCCGTGGTCCGACACAAGATCCCGGACGAGCTTGCTGGCATCTCGTCGGATTGAACTCACCGCAGGACTGCGGAAAAACCACAGTCCGAACGGTAACCGTCGACCTATCATTCTCGACGGGACCACAGCCTGACGCGCATTCGAGGTTACGGATAGACCGATGGCAGGAGATACAACTCACCCCGTGTGCGGGACCTGCGGTGAGCGGATCGGCGTCTACGAGCCCATATGGCTGAAGCATGCAGACGGGACCCTCACGGCCACCTCGTTGCTCAACTTGGACGAGGAACTCCAATCCGACTCACACCAGGCGTTCTTTCACCTGGGATGCCTCGCGCCTGACCAGATCCCACACACCAAGGTTGCTCGACCCGTGCGGACTCAGCAAGGGTTGGACTCGAGCGAATTCGAGCTCTGAGCGCCAGCCAGATTAACTAGGCAATATTGGGACCGCGTGCGGTCAAGATCGGTGTCGATCCGTCGCGCCGTCGCGAGCCGGGACCGCCAGCACCGGGCACGGCGCGATGTGCAACAGGCGCTGCGTGACGCTCCCGAGGAGCAGTCCCCCCAGGACTGTGTGTCCACGTGTGCCCACGACGATTAGGTCGGCCTGCTCCCGGGCGGCGACGTCCGCGATCACGTGCCCCGCGCCGCCGACCTTGGCCTTCTCCATCTCGAGCGTGGCGTGCAGGCCGTCCGCCGAGAGCTCGGAGACCTGGCGCTGGATCTTGCCCTCGACCTCGTCCTCGTTGGCGTGGATCGGAAGGCTGCCCCCGCCCTTGCCGGGCAGCGTGAACTCCTCGCAGTAGACGACCAGCAGCGGCGCCTCCGACTCCCTGGCCAGTGTCTTGACCAGCGGCAGGGCGTGATCGGCGGCATCGGAGCCGTCGGTTGCCCAGATCACCTTCTTGAACATCGCTCTCTCCTCACTCGTAGGGCGGTTGCCCATCAGATCGTCTCGGGCACCATCTCGATCGCTCCGCACGGGCACTCCTGAACGCAGATCCCGCAGCCTTTGCAGAAGTCAAGGTCGATCGCGTAGGCGTATGACTGGGGCCCGTCCCCCCCGAGCTTGATCACGGCGTTGTCGGGGCACACCCCGTAGCAGTTGTCGCACGCGAAGCAGCTTCCGCAGGACATGCAGCGGCGGGCCTCGAACAGCGCGTTCGATTCGTCGAGTCCGAGCACGACCTCGTCGAACGTGGACTGGCGGCGGATGCTCTCGAGCCGGGGCCGGATCGTTTTTGGGGCGTCCGCGTAGTACCAGGTGTTGAGTTGATCGAACCCGGCGAGTGACAGCTCCGTCGGTCTGGGATAGCTCGTGTCGCGAAGCCAGGCGTCGATCTCGCGAGCGGCTCGCTTGCCGTGCCCGACGGCCACCGTGACGGTTCGCTCGGCCGGCACCATGTCGCCGCCGGCGAAGATCCCGGCATGG
>Ga0335075_10018124_pt1 | contig 10440 bp, 2 predicted proteins | sample Lox_Sample_24_FD_206723 | JGI IMG/M metagenome (GOLD analysis project Ga0335075, IMG submission 206723) | Soil microbial communities from Loxahatchee National Wildlife Refuge, Florida, United States - Lox_Sample_2.4 | ecosystem: Environmental > Terrestrial > Soil > Wetlands | place: USA: Florida... | reverse complement strand
GTTCGACGGCAGGCACCTGACGCTGCCGGGCGCGAGCGCCATCATCCGCCTCTACGAGCACCAGAAGCGGGTGATCTGGCGCATCGTCGCCGCCGGCTCGACCTACATCGCGCACACCGTCGGCGCCGGGAAATCCTTCGCCATCGCCGGCGCGATCATGGAACAGAAGCGGCTCGGCCTGATCAGCAAGGCGATGCTGGTAGTGCCCGGCCACTGCCTCGCCCAGGTCTCGCGCGAGTTCCTCCAGCTCTATCCGAGCGCGCGCATCCTGGTGGCCGACGAGACCAATTTCGTGAAGGCCAAGCGCTACCGCTTCCTCGCCCGCGCGGCGACAGCGAACTGGGATGCGGTGATCATCACCCACGCGGCGTTCCGGTTCATCCCGGTGCCGACCGCCTTCGAGCGGGCGATGATCGAAGAACAGCTCGAAGCCTGCGAGGGCATCGCCGAGCGCGCCGACAAGGACGACCGCATCACCCGGAAGCGGCTGGAAGCAACCAAGGAAAAACTCGAGGAGAAACTCGCCGCCCTGAAAGGCCGGCGCGACGACATGGTGACCCTGGAAGAGATCGGCATCGACCAGATCATCGTGGACGAGGCGCAGGAGTTCCGGAAACTCAGCTTCGCCACCAACCAGGCAAACCTAAAGGGCGTCGATCCGGACGGCTCGCAGCGGGCCTGGGACCTGTTCGTGAAGGCGCGTTTCCTGGAGGGGAAGCGGCCGGGGCGGGCACTGATCCAGGCCTCCGGCACGCCGATCACCAACACGCTCGGCGAGATGTACACGCTGCTGCGGTTCCAGGCGCCGGAGGCGCTGCGCGAGCGCGGCATCCACGAATTCGATGCCTGGGCCGCGGCGTTCGGGGAGACCACGACCGAACTCGAATTGCAGCCCTCCGGCGCCTACAAGCCGGTCACCCGCTTCGCGGCCTTCATCAATGTCGCCGATCTGATGATGATGTTCCGCTCGGTCGCGGACGTGGTGCAGAAGGCGGACCTGCGCGGCTTGGTCGCGCTGCCACGCATCCGCGGCGGACAGCGGCAGCTGATCACCGCCGAAGCGAGCCTGGTGTTCCGCGCCTATCAGCAACATCTCGCGGAGCGGATTGCGGCGATCGAGGCGCGCAAGGGCAAGAACCAGAAGGGCGACGACATCCTGCTGTCCGTCATCACGGACGGACGGCACGCCGCCATCGACATGCGCCTCGCGCACCCAGGCATCGGCGACGAGCCGGCGAACAAGCTGAACCGGCTGATCGACACCGTGCACCGCATCTGGGCGGAGACCGCCGAACAGCGGTATCAGCGCTCGGACGGCACGGAGTACCCGCTCCCCGGTGCCGGGCAACTGATCTTCTCCGATCTCGGCACGATCAGCGTGGAAGCGACGCGCGGGTTCTCGGCGTATCGCTGGATCAAGCAGCAGCTCATTGCGCGCGGCGTTCCCGCCGGACAGATCGCGTTCATGCAGGACCACAAGCGCTCGGCCGACAAGCAGCGGCTGTTCGCGGACTTCCGGGCCGGACGTGTGCGCATCCTGATCGGATCGTCCGACACGATGGGCACCGGCGCGAACGTCCAGCAGCGGCTGAAGGCGCTGCACCATCTCGACGTGCCATGGCTGCCGAGCCAGATCGAGCAGCGTGAAGGGCGCATCGAGCGGCAGGGCAACCAGCACGCGGAGATCGAGATCTACGCCTATGCCACGCTCGGCTCGATGGACGCGACGATGTGGCAGAACAACGAGCGCAAGGCACGGTTCATCGAGGCGGCGCTGTCGGGCGACCGCAGCATCCGCCGCATCGAGGATGCCGGCAGCCAAGCGAACCAATTCGCCATGGCCAAAGCGATTGCCTCGGGTGACGGAAGGTTGATGCAGAAGGCGGGGCTGGAGAGCGAGATCGCGCGGCTGCAGCGGCAGCGCGCCGCGCACATCGATGACCAGCACGCCATCCGCCGGCAGATCCACGAGGCGCGCCGCGAGCAGGCGCATGCCGAGGCCCGTGTCCGGGCGATCACCGCCGACCTGGCGCGGCGTGTGCCGACGCGCGGCGATCAGTTCGCGATGGAGATCGAGGGCAGGACGGTGACGCAGCGCCGGGCCGCCGGCGCTTCGTTGCTGACGAAGGCTCGGCTCGCCGCACGGGAGGGTGTTTGCCGGAGCTGGACCGTCGGCCGCATCGGCGGCTTCGACCTCACCTGCACGATCGAGGAAACCTGGCCGGACAGGCGGCCAGCCCCGGAACTCGCGCTGTTGCGGAGCGATTTTGAGCAGCCGATCGACATTGACCGCGAAACGACGCCGGCCGGGATCGTCGCGCGGCTTGAGCACGCCCTCGACCACATGGAAGCCGAACGCGACGAGCAGCGCCGGCGTGCCAGCGAGGCAGCGACGCGGCTCGCGGGGTACGAACCGCGGCTGGGCGAGGCTTTCCCGTTGCAAGGCGAGCTGGATGACCGGCTGGCGCGGCTTGCGGAGATCGAGGCGGATCTCGCGCGGACCGAGGGCGTGACGAGCGAGATGGCGGACCCGCAGCGCAAAGCCGCCTGATGACTGGCCGCATGGGTGGTGCACGACAGCGTCACCCAAGAACCCTCGACCATGCGGTCATAGGCCCCGGTAGCTCTGCACAGAGAATTCGGGCGGGTTTCCGTAACTGTCCCGGCGCCGGGCCGCACGGGCGTGACCGCAAAAGGGTTCTGGTAGGAAGGAGCCGCTTTGGGTGAAAAGCTGATGGTCCGTCCTCCGACGATACCACCTGAACACGGAGATTCGCCTCTAGCCCCATCTGGCTGGAATCCGAATGTCAGCGTCTCCGAAAACGATGTAATTCACCCATCGGCTCGTTGCGTCGGGGCGCACCGCTTCCTGGCGTCATTGCGCTAAATTGGGATCACGTTTTTGGTTTGGCCCGTGAGGAGGGGCGAGGGTGAAGGCTTCCTATGTATCTACGGGCGCGGGCGGCGCGGACTACGAGGCCGACGTGGCGGCGGCGCTCCTTGCGCGACTGCTTGCGGGTGGTTCAGACCGTATGCTTCCGCCCGGGCTTGAGCCCAGTCGCATGTCACTTCAGCACCGATCAGGTCCGCTTGGGTTCGATGACATCACAGTCGCGGGCCGTATGCAGGACGGCACTACGGCCACCGCATATCTCCAAGCAAAGCGGACCTATTCCCTCGGCAACACTGAGGACTTTCGCGCCCTGGTTTCGTCGCTTTGGGCGCACCTCAAGACGGACCAAAGCGCCTGGACTGCAACGATAGTCGCGGGAACAATCACGCCCAATCTAGTCGATATTGATGACCTACTTCAATCTGCCCGGTTACAGGATCAATGGAAGACATTCGAAGAAGTCTGGTCGCAAAGCGGCGTTCTGAATGACGACAAGCGGACCTTCTTGGGGGCAATTCGAAAGGCATTGGAACATGAGCCTGCGTACGCGCCGTACGAGGTAGTGCGCCGCCTTCGGGTCGTCGCCGCGGACTTCGACGTTTCAACGTCTCTCGCACGTCAGGCCGCTGCAGACCTTCTGGCGGGCGAAGTTACGGACCCGTCCACCGCGTCGAGCCTCCTGTCGGATCTCAGAAGTGTCGCGCTTAGGGACGGCAAACTTGCCGGAAGCTACACGCGTCCTTCACTGATTGCTGCACTTCCGCAGCAGTACGGGATTCTCCCGAGCCGACGAGTGCGCGAAGGGCTTGTTGCGATGGACGCGGCCGGTAGAGCCGCGCTCGCCTCCATCATCTGCCACATCTGTCCGCGCCAGGGCGAGGCAGCCGGGCTCAGCCTCCTCCGAAGCAAATTGGTGGAAGATGGGATGGAGGTACTCCATGCGCACGGCATATTGCGCATCGTAGGCGAGGGTGGCGTGGGCAAGTCCGCTCTTTTGCGGCGGCTCTGCGAGCGCTTCCGAGGGGCGATGCTCGTTCTCAAAGACGACAGGGTCGACGGACGCAGCTGGCCTGCCTTCGCAGGCCAACTTGGCGTGATGTTGTCAGCGGACGAGGTCGCGACCGAGTTTGCGAGCCAGGGACCATGCATACTTGCGATCGATGGCGCTGACCGATTGCTCCTGTCGGAGCGGCGGCCCGTCATCGAGGATTTACTCACTGCAATATCGACGAGCCCGCTTCGTGACCGGTGGTCCGTCATAGCAAGCGCCCGTGACTTCCAATCGAGGGACCTCGTTGCCGACGCGCTGACTAAGGCCGGCCTTCCCGTCGGTAGACGGCTGATAGTCGCCGGCGTGGAATTCGAGGACGTCGAAACGATTGGGCAGGCGCTTCCTGCGCTAAAGGCTGTGGCCTCGAGGAGCGACCTCGGAGACCGAAACAGAATATTGTTCCTCCTTCGGGAGATGCTCACCTCCCCGCATCTCGGCGCAACCGCGACCGAGGTGCAGCTCGCGGATGCATGGTCAACGAGGGGAGCGGCATCCGCCCCGCCTGATCCTCGGCGCGATCGGGCGCTGGCCCAAATCGGCGAACTGGTCCTCACAAGGCCTGAGCGTCGACCGGGGCGAGCGGACATCGATCCCGAGGGACTGCTTAGTCTGGAACGCGAGCAAGCAGTATACCTTCCACCATCCCGCGACGCGATCCTCATGTCGCACGATGTCCACGAAGACTGGATCCTGGCGCGAGCGTTCCTCTCACATGATGCGGACCTTCCGGCACTGCTTAGGGCGTCCGACGAGCCCCTCGCTTGGCTGCGTGCGATGCGTGTCTACGGACAGGCGCTGCTCGAAGACCCGTCGGGCCCTCAGGGTTGGATACAGGCGGTGGCTCGGTTCGAGGCAGATCCACAACTCGATCCCGCTTGGCTTCGCAGCCTCATGGTGGCGCCGCTCTACTCGGAGCGTTCGATCGACGTGCTGAACGCCCTCGAGCTGCCACTGCTCGCCGACAGTGGAAAGCTATTGTACGGAATAATCGAGACTCTACTTGTCGCCGAATTTCGACTTGTGGAGACAAGCCCGGAGGAAGGCTCAACCAGCGCTCCACCAGTACAGTATCGATCACCGATACTCCGGAGCTGGGCTGCATTCATCCGTTGGTCCGTTTGGAAATGGCGCCGCTGGCCTGCTCCAATTATTCCACTGATAGCACAGGTTGCACACACTTGGTGTAGCTTCACGCAGGGCACGAACTGGCCCCTTGTAGCCGTGGTGGTGCGCGCGTCGCTCTCGCTGCTTATTGAGATCGAGGACTGTGAGCATCCGGAAAACAGGGACGACAGGCGAAGACCGTTTGGCGATACCAAGTACCGTGACTGGCGTGAGACGGAGCGGCTATTGCGCAATGCAATGGCACGCGGCGCTGCGGCTTCACCTGACGACGTACGCTCATACATTGAGCGTTTAAACTCATATCCCCGCATTTGGAATGCAGTGGATGACCTAATTGAGCACCACGGGCAGATTCCCCAGGCACTCCCGAAACCATATACCGACCTGTTGATCGCACATTTCACGCCTCGCGAGCCGAGACGACGGCACGAGGGCCTGATTGGGTATAATGATTGTTTTGGCGTCCACGGATACCACGAGGCCGGTATCCGTCATGACAGGGGATTTTTTCCACCTGCGCCAGATCACGGCGGATTCGCGATGCTGTTCGAGCACGACGAAGCCGAAGGGTTACGACTCTTCCACCGTTTGGAAATGCGCGCCTCGGTCTATCTCAGGAATTACGCGCGTTGGCGAGATCGGCGCAAGCTGCGGGCCGTGTCGATCCCGATTTCCGGTGGCAGGATTGCGCTGTGGGGAAACCAGTTCGAATATCAATGGTCACGAGGAGTACTCGGATCGCACATCCTTGGATCATGCTACCTCGCCCTCGATAATTGGATTTGGTCACAGCTTGAGGCGGGGCGCTCAATTGATGAACTTTGCCGGCTCGTCCTGCAACCGAATGGGTTGGTGGCTACCGCTGCTCCGCTCATATGCGCTATCGCGCTGAAGGTTGAGAAACCCCGCGTACTCGATGCAGCGGCGCCGTTCCTCGCAACTCCGAGACTTTGGGACTACGACATGCAGAGGTTTGCGTCGCTCCGAGGCTATCAACACCCGATGGGGTTCATGCGCTTAGATCAGCACTTCCGTGAGACGGATGTGATTTGGCAAAGATGGCGGCGCCGTACGTTCCTTGCCCATGATCTGTTGCTCCGATTCCACCTCCAAGCAAGCGAGGGTGCGAAGGCGCTACTTGCGACGGCGAGAGAGTCATGGACAGACTCGGACCTCGCGACTTACGAGGATGAGCTAGACAATGCAGAACGCATGCGCCAGCTCGGAGAGAGGCTTATCCGCATCCGCTCTGATGCCGACCCACTTAGCGTGTCTATGGAGATGCTTCCCGGAGGCGAGGGTCTAAAGGTTTCTATTGAACCTCCGGCCGAACAGATCGAACAAGTCGCCCGAGCACAGGAGGAGCAGCAGGAACTCGGCAAGGTTATGAACCTCATGAACTGGGTGATCCGGACCGAAAATGCTAGTGCGATCGACCCGGCCACCTCTCTGCCGGAGGCAATTGGGGTTGCGAAGGAACTCCAACAGCTGCCAGAGCCAAAGGAGGCTGGAGAACCCGCGGTGTACCGGGCCCAAATGGCAGGCGCAGCAATTGTGGGAACGGCATGGATTGCAGCACGGTTTGGCCTAGACGTCCTCCTCGACAAAGAAGGCGAGTGGGTCGCGGAAGTCGTTGTCGCGGGCTGCCGGGTTCTCGAGACTGTCGAGCGCAACGGCTCATTCGTAGATGACTCTGTCCTCGCAATGCACCCATTGCTTTACGGCGCAAGGGGCGCCGCGGCTCTCATTGCAAGAGGCCGCGCTGGGGCCGACATAGTCGCCTCGGCGCGTTTGATCGCTGCCGGGCGTCTCACGGAAGCAAGTGCCGCGCTTCTTGCTGGGCTAGACTGGAAGAGCCAAACACGAGAAGCCTGGAATTTCGCAGTAGTCGCGCTAGATCGCTGCGTCCACCGGTTTCCACGCAGCTGGCGCCCCAACTGGAAAGACGAGGTGGCGCGTGCCAGCCAAGCGAACAGGAAGCTTCAGAATAGAAGCCTCCGCGGCTCGCGCCTGCCATGGGCTGGTCCACCTTCACCGAGACGGCCGAGACCCGTTGTCCGCTGGCAGATCTTCCGCACGAAGCAGCGGCGGTGGCCTTTTGCAGCCGGCTTAGCACGCACTGACTGGACCTTCGAGTGGACGCGTGCTGGCAAACTACTAAAGGTGATCGATGTAGGTGCTGTAGTCGCTGATGCCGCTATTGCCAGTAGATTGCAGCGGTATTTGACCGAGCTAGCAGACTGGTTGCAGGATTACATGGGTGCGAACCGAAAAAAGTTCGACAATCACTTCCCTTACGAATGGGCCGAGGCGCTGGCTACCGCAATTGGTCGTTATGCGGCAGGGGTCGGCTTACCCAGCTTGTGGAGGATGCTAACAAAAATACCAGGCGACAATCATGCTCGCCAGATGGTAGGCGACTACCTTGAGGCGGTAACAAGCGAACTGATCATCAGCCAGCGCAAGCCGGACGACCGGTTCTGGAGTGCCTGGCGCGAAGCAGCTGACTGGCTTCTTGAACAGCATGGAGTCGACGGCGAACATCTCGAGGAGTGGGCAGCGGCAGCCGGCCTCATGGGACCCTATATGACGCCGCTGCCGGACGACTGGCCATATTTGGATGCTGTTCTTCCCGACATAGATCGCTGGGCAGTACTAGTGTGCGGTAGCGCACCCGCAGCTCTGAGGCTTATCAAATTTTCCGCCCGCCTTGACCTTATGCAACGCGAGCATTGGCTGCTCCGCTGGGCTGGTCTGATGGTGGAGCGAAGGAGGGGCGACCGAGAATTCTGGGGATATGGCGGCATGGGCGACACTCTCGCCGCACTTCTTGAGCCGGTTTCAGCGACGGGTAGCGGAGCTCGCAGAGAAGTACGTCGTCTGATCTCCGTTGCTGCGGACGCTGGCTCACTTGGCGCAAGGGCAACTCTGACACGACTTGCGAGGCCGCGCGATCAAGCCTGATGTGCGGTTCAACACAGTAATCTGCAAACTTGGTGTCGCCAGCGGCGCGCAAGAAGACAAGCGGGGCGAGGATCGTTTGTGGCGGAATTGGGTCGGGAAGCGGCTACATCGCGCACGAATACACGCCTGATACCGGAGCGTGGAGGCCGGTGCAGAGTACTCTGGCCGGGGCTCAATCCAGAAGGCCAGAACTGCAAGAAAAGGAGAGTGACGAGGGAAAAGCTGCCGCATCGCCGTCCGTCGCCGCAAGGGACCGGCCTTCGGCCTCGCGCGGGGCGCGCCCTTGCCCCGCCGGAGCGGGATGCAGCGCGCGGGAGGGGTCTTCCCGGAACAGAGGGAAGGCGGAACCCGAACAGAGGAGCCAGTCATGGCCGAACTGCGCAGCGTCGATCCCCGCACGCTTCAATTCGATCCCAACAATCCCCGCCGCACGCCGGTGCCGCCCGCGATGGACGAGCAGCTCGTCGCCTCGATCAAGGCCGTCGGCATCATTCAGCCGCCTTTCGTGACCCCGCACGACGGCGGCCTGATGGTGAAGATCGGCACCCGCCGCGTGAAGGGTGCGATCACGGCCGACCTGCCAGTCATCGACGTGCTGGTGGGCGATGCCGACGAAGCCGCCGACGCCATGCGGGCGCTCGCCGAGAACGTGATCCGCGCGTCGATGTCCAGCGTCGATATCTGGCGCAAGATCGACCAGCTCGAATCCCTGGGTTGGAATGAGCAGGCCATCGCTGACGCGCTGGCCCAGCCAGTGCGCACTGTTCGCCGCCTGAAGCTGCTGGCGCACCTGCACCCGCCGATGCTGGACGTGATGGCACTCGGCAGCATGCCGCCCGAGGATCAGCTCCGCACCATCGCTGCCGCCTCGCGCGAGGAGCAGGCGCAGGTGTGGAAGAAGTACCGTCCGAAGAAGGGCCAGACCGAAATCGCCTGGTACGACGTCGCCCGCGCGCTCGCGAAACGCCGCATGCCGGCTTCTGCCGCCAAGTTCGGCGACGACCTGGCGAAGGCCTACGGCATCGTCTGGGAAGACGACCTGTTCGCCCCGGCCGGCGAGGACAGCCGCTACACGACCAATGTCGAGGGGTTCTTCGGGGCCCAGCAGGAATGGCTGCAGAACAACCTGCCCGCGCGTGCCACGGTGCTGCCGGTGAACGACTACGGCCAGGGCCAACTGCCGAAGAAGGCCGAGCGCGTCTTCGGCAAGCCCGGCAAGGGCGACGTGATCGGCCATTATATCGACGAGCGCACCGGCGAGGTCGCGACAATCGCCTACCGCATGCCCGAGCCGAAGCAGCGGGCAAAAGCCGGAGCCGGCGCCGCGGCCACACCGGACGCGACCGGGGACGGCGAGGATGGCGACACCGCACCGCCAGCGCGGACGCGGCCGGACGTGACGCAGAAGGGCATCGCCATGATCGGCGATCTGCGCACTGACGCGCTGCACCAGGCGCTCGCAGAGGGGCCGATCGAGGATGACACGCTGCTCGGCCTGCTCGTCCTCGCCTTTGGCTGCGACAACGTTGCGGTGGACAGCGGCAGCGGCCAGGGGAAGGAGGACCGGCGGACGATCTGCCAGGCCATGACCGAAGGCGGTGTGCTGACGGCCGACCTCAATCTGCTTCGCCAGTCCGCGCGGCAGATGCTGATCGCCGTGCTGTCATGCCGGGACAACCGATCGCAGAGCGGCCCGTTCGCGCGGGTCGCCGGCGAGGCGATCGGTGCGTCGCACCTTCTGCCGAACATGGCGACCGAGGCATTCCTGTCGTGCCTGTCGCGGCGTGCATTGGACACGGCAGCCAGGGAGGCAGGGGTCAACATCGCGCCGCGCGCGAAGGATACCCGTTCCCGCATGGTGAGCCATTTCAAGGACGGTACCTTCGTCTATCCCGGCGCACTGTTCCGGCTGACCGCTGCGGAACAACTGGCCGTGGCAGAGCGAGCCGAGGCCGGGCACGGGTGGGTCGATCCATTGGATACGGGCACGGACGAAGGCGATGGCGATCCGGATTCTGATCCGGACGCCGGCGGCGAGGGCGGCGATGCTGCCGGACTCGACGACGAACCGGCGGAACAGGAAGCCGCGTGATCCGACACTGTGCGTGCCTTGGCTTCTTGCCGAGGCACGCATCCTCATTCCGGAGGGCCGGATCATGACTCACCTCGCCTTGGACGCTCAGGGTGCCGCGCGACCGCCGCCCGTCACGCCGGAATCGTCGGCTGTGTGTCATCCGCTCGGCCGGCCGGCACTGGAATGGCACATCGGAGTGCGGCGCGGTCGCCTTGCCGCACTCGAGGCGGAGATGATCGCCGCATGCGAGACTGCGGCGACAGGCGCGCACGTGCCATGCGCCGCACGTGCGGATCGCGATTGCTGGGACCGCGCCACGTGGCATCGGTATCT
>Ga0335075_10018123_pt1 | contig 10440 bp, 7 predicted proteins | sample Lox_Sample_24_FD_206723 | JGI IMG/M metagenome (GOLD analysis project Ga0335075, IMG submission 206723) | Soil microbial communities from Loxahatchee National Wildlife Refuge, Florida, United States - Lox_Sample_2.4 | ecosystem: Environmental > Terrestrial > Soil > Wetlands | place: USA: Florida... | reverse complement strand
CGGCTTCGCGACGCCCCTCAACTGGGGCGTCTTTCGCCGTCTGCGGGCGGGCGGTTTCGACGCCATCTGGGTCTTTGGCTACAACCGCCTCGTTTGCCTGCAGGCCATTGTGGCCGCGAAGGTGCTGGGTATACCGGTGATCCTGCGAGTGGAGTCGAACCTGCGCCTGCAGCGCTCGCCGCTGAAACTGGCGGCCAAGCGCCTGTTCTTCCATCTGCTCAGGCCGGGCGTAGCCTGCGTGGTGCCGATCGGGAAACATAACCGCGCCTACTGGCAGTACTACTGGGGCGAGAACTTTCCCGCTTTTCCCATGCCGTATGCCGTGGACAACGAGTTCTTTCAGCGGAAGAGCGCGGAAGCGGCGCCTCATCGGGAGGCTTTTCGCCAGGCGCTGGGCCTCAGGCCGGGGATGCCGATCATTCTCTATGCCTCCAAGCTGCAGGCGCGCAAACGCTGCATCGACCTGGTGGATGCATTTCTGCGCCTTGCCGCGGAGTCGGGAGGAGAGCCCCCCGCCTGCCTGTTGATCGTCGGGGACGGCGAAGAGCGAGCGGCCATTGAAGCGCGCGTTCGGGCGTCGGGCACACCGCACATCCGGATGCTCGGCTTTCGCAATCAGACGGAGCTTCCGGCCTTTTATGATCTGTGTGACGTTTTCGTGCTGCCCTCTCTGAGCGAAACGTGGGGGCTGGTCGTCAACGAGGTGATGAATGCCGGCAGGCCGATCGTCGTGAGCGATCAGGTGGGCTGCCAGCCGGATCTGGTACAGGATGGATTCAACGGCTTTGTTTTTCCCGCCGGGGATGTCGATGGCTTAACCGCATGCCTGCGCCGGCTGGTCCATAGCGCCGAACTGCGGGAATCCATGGGCAGGAACAGCCGACGGCTGATTCAGGAGTACGGTTTCGAGCAGGATGTCGAGGGATTACGGGCCGCCGTCGCGCATGTGGTCCCGGGATTCGCACTTTCGGCTAACCGACAGCCAGGCGACCAAAGCACCTAAATCGGGAGAGAACGGTGATCGGAGAATTCCAATTAAGCTTCAAACGGGCGCATAAGGAGGGTTCGTTAACCCTTGAGCGAAGGTAAATCATCGGCATACATTCAGTTCGGTTGCGGCCTTTGCGCACCGGAGGGATGGCGGAACTTCGATGCGGGTCCGTCCTTTTGGCTTCAACATCATTTCCCATTTCTAGCCCCCGCAATGGTGAAGAGGGGATACCCGAAATACCCGCGCAATATCGAGTTTGGGGATGTAGTTTTAGGATTGCCACTTGCGCCGGAGACCGCTAACGCGATCTATTGCTCCCATGTGCTGGAACATCTCACGCTCGAGGAGTTTCGTTCGGCTATTCGAAATGTCCATTGCTACTTGCGGCCTGGCGGATTCTTTCGCCTGGTAGTTCCTGACCTCGAATATCTCGCCGCAAGTTACCTGTCCAACCAGACTGCGGGCGCCGCGTCGCAATTCATGCGCGACGCCTGCCTCGGTGAGGAGAGCCATCGGCGCGGCATTCCCGGCCTTTTGCGAGCCCTCTTCGGTCGCACCAGACATTTCTGGATGTGGGATTACAAGGCGCTGGCCAAAGAACTTGCAGATGCCGGTTTCACCGGAATCAGGCGCGCCCGACTGGGCGATTCAGCAGAGCCGCGATTCGCAGAGGTAGAGGAGATCGGCCGATGGGAGAATTGCCTGGGTATAGAGTGCTGCAGGGGATAATATGAGCCTGCTCCGCTTGAACCCCGATGCGATGTGTAGCGGCAAGGTCTCTACGCAACGATCAGGCCGAGGCTTTTCCCTGCCTCTTATCGAGCAGACGGAGAATTTGCTGGACTCTGTCGATATATGTGTGGTGTGACGCCACCGCAGCGTGAGCGCGCTCAACCAGCTCGCGGCGGCCCGATTCATTAGTCAGGTATTTATCGATTTTCTCGATGCATTCGTCTACACCGGAATAGTATTCCGCGGTCTCGCCTTCCGGAAAAATCGTGGTTGCACCTCCGCCCCGGGTCGACAGAAGGAACCCGCCGGCACCGGGAACTTCCAGATGGCGCATGATGAGCCCGTCCGGTACGCCATCAATGATGTGCTGCGGTCGCAGAATGTTGAGGCAGACCGCAGACTGGCGCATTGCTCTCGCCGCGTCGCCTAAATACAGCGGTCGCCCCTGCCAGCAACGACGAGCGCGGCTGAAGGGGATCGTCCGAGTGCCCCAATAACCTTCGCCATAGATGCGGAGCGGCACGTGCCTGGCCAGCTTCTCCAGAAACCGCTCCCGGTGACGGTCCCAGGTGCCAATAAACACCACCCCAGGCCAGCTACCCTGTGGTTGATCGTTCTGATAGGGGAAAGCCTCTGGGTCCCATCCAAAGGGCAGGAACACCGGGTTCGGCACTCCGGCGTCTTTCAGCTTATGGGCGAGAACTTCGCTGTAGATCAGGCAGAGATCTGACTCCTGCGCTGCGGGGATGGTCTCAGGCCGAGCAGTCGGAGCTGGCTGGAAGGGGTTGTCAGGATAGAAAAAGACGACTCGGACGCCCTGGCGGCGAAGGTTGCGCAGCGTTTCCGGCAGCACAAACTCCAGTGAAACAATGAAGACTACCCGCGCACCCGAACGGAGGACAGACTCTTCGAAAAGACGACTGAACGCACGGAATGACTTCTCGCGAATACGGCCGCTTCTGATTGTGAGCCGGTGCGTCCACCGATTTCGCAGCAGCCATCCAAGCTCAGTTCGGGAGGCTCGGAAATCGAAGCAATGTGTCTGAACTCCGATCGCGTCGAATGCTCGCTTGAAAGACTGTTCCAGGGCAGACGCATTGAATCGGCCTGCCAGCAGGATGGAATCGACAGACATCTTCCTCCTTCAATTGGGTGCATCAACCGCCGCAACAAAGCTCCGCGGCATTCCTAATGCGACAGGCGTAAACAGGATTTGGGAACGTTCGCGCTACCATAATGATACTCATCCGGTGCGCATTCTTGAATCCGATCGACGCTGATGGGGAAGGCGAGTTGGCAGTATGCCAAATCGAAGGAAAAGCCTCTTGCGGAGATTCTGCCAGGGCCGGTCCCGCGATATTTCTCCCGTTATAATCAGTTCTGCGCCCTCTAATCCTCCAACTCTCAATGCTGTGCAGAAGCGGTAGAAAAGACCTTGTGATTCCATGGCGAAGGTAGTCATCGTTTCCAGCGCAATCAGGGGCGGTTTCGACCCATGGATTCACGGAACCACTCTGTTGCTACGGCACAGTGCTGAGCTGGACACCTTTGGCCAGCACACACTAATTGCCGATCCGAAAAAGGCCGACGTCATCCTCTTCGGCGAAATGGGTGAATGCGGCGCATTTGCCGAACGCGTTCGCGCCCACCCCTGCTATCGGAAGTATCCCGAAAAATGCTTTCTCTTCGATTCTGCGGACAATCCATTTCCAGTCCTGCCCGGCATCTATGCGTCTCTGACTACTGAACAATATCGCGCGGACCATACACGCACCGGCTTCTACTTGTACGTAGTCGAAAATCCATTCATCCAGCATCGGCCTCTGACCGGTCGGGAACGATTCCTCGCCTCCTTCATTGGCAACAGCGAGACTCATCTGGTCCGGCAGCAGATTTTCGCCTTGCACCGCCCCGACTTTCTAATGAAAGACACCGGTACAATCAGCTACAGTATGGCGTACGAAGCAGACCCCACCGAGCGCCCCCCGTTCTGGCAGGAGTATGCCGACGCCATGGGCAACGCGCTCTTTAGTCTTTGCCCGCGCGGAAAGGGGGCGGGCAGCATTCGACTCTATGAATCGATGAAAATGGGACGGCCGTGCATCATACTGGCCGACGCGTGGCAGCCCAATCCGGGCGTCGACTGGGATGCTTTCTCGATCCGCATCCCTGAATCAGAGGCATCGCAGATCCCCCAGATTCTGGAACGCAATGCGGATCGCGCGGTCGAGATGGGTTTGCGCGCTCGCGCCGAGTGGGAGAAGTGGTTCTCGGAGAGAGTTCGCTTCCATCGCGTCGTCGAGTTGTGTCTTGACATCCAGCGATGCCGTGGGAGATTTGGGCGGCTGGAGCGGCTCTCGCATCTGCGCCACATCCCACTGCACCCGCGACGTTACCTGAGCAGTAAGAGGTTCCTCTACAGAAGAGACGGCAAAATCTGGTGGTAACTGATCGAGAATAGCCAAGGACGAACGCGATCCCAACACGCTAAGGCGCACCGCAGGATCGCCAACCGGTTGGAATTGATGTACGGTTAGTTTTCTAATTGGCTTCACGTATCGCCGTAACAAAGACCTCGGGCTGTACATCGCACTTGACGCGATACCGTCCGAACGGAAGGCGCCGTTCCACGGCAAAGACAAGCCGGACAAGCCGACGGGGGGGATTCTGTCCAAACAACATCTTCAATGCATCAACGAGCGGCTTCAGGGTAAACGCATAGGCTCTGCGCGCCCGATGTTCGCGCTCACGACATTCCGTCAGCGACAGCTGTATCCCAGACTTGGCGTTATTAGCGTGATTTCTGCGACGGTAGACCTGGACGTCGACCAGTCCAGCACGTCGGAGCGTTGCAGCGAGATCAGCCTCATGCGTCTTCCATGGGTGTCGAAGATCGAGCCAATTCATATCCAGAGCGTGGGCTAAGGTCGGGGCTTTCCCAATCTTCGCCAGCCAATCCGCAAATGGATAGGCATCCAGCGGCAATCCGGCTGAAAACATCCCCCCCTTGCGTAGTAGTTGGCAAAGGCTCGCTATCTGCTGGTCGGGTTCGTAGAAATGTTCAATCACGTGATTCGAGAAAATGAGATCGAAACGCAAACCGTGCGAGTGAAGCCCCCCAATGGATTCGAAAATGTCTCCCTGCAGGAACTCCGCCTGCAGTAGGTCCAGAGTGCGCTGTTGACCACTGATTTTGTTGACGTAATCGAGAGCGATAATCTTCGCGCCCGGAAATCGCGATCGCAGAAAGACAAGTTCTGCGCCATCGCCACAGCCCACCGACAGAATGTCCGCGATATTGTCGGGAAGAATACGCACTTTCCATGCAAAGTCCCGAAACAGGGCCTCCGTTCCCATTGCGTCAAATGAGAGCTGCTCTAGGAGAGACTCGGCTGCACGTTGCAATCCGGCATCCGATCTTCCTTCTGTTTCATCCAGGTCAACAATCCTACCCAGGCACCCATCTGCACAAACCGCGGGTGGCCGCTCTTTAAACGACCGCCGAAAAGCAGCTACCGACTGGCCGAAACAATCGGATCGCACTCCACCGGCCAACACTTCTGTCTGCATATAGATCCGCAACTGCGGATCGTCGATCTGCATTTCGTACGCTGGCAAGGTTGTTGGGTGCATTTCCGACGTGTGCATTTTTCAATCGTAATCGATTGGCCACCTCGGTCAGGCCACCAGCAGCAGGCCTCAGCATCGCCCGGCTATTGGGTGGTTGCCCCTTGAGGACGAGTATGGAGAGCGTCGCTGTTGTTTCGATTCCGGAGGCTTCGCGAAGGCAGTGTATGTTCTCCGGAACCAACCAGGAAGCGCCCGATTCCCACCGTCAGCACAGACAGCACCCAGAAGTAGATAGGCTCTTTAATCATGAGCATCAGTGTCTGCGATATCTGGGCTCCCGCTATAGAGAGCGCTGCACCTGCGAGCGCCACCGTACCCCAAGGCCGAGTCATGTCGAACATGGTGTCGTAGACAACAAAGAGGGCCGGGAGCACAAAAAGGGGAAAGAGAACGACCCCCAGCCAGCCAAGGGCGCCAAACGCGTCGGAGACGGACGTGAAGGCCCAGTGAACCGCTGTATCGCCGCTGCCCCCGACCCCGACCAGCGATTCGATATACAGCTCAGCTCCCAGCTCGGGCTTATTCCGGTAAAAGATGCGCGGGATCTCGCGCAGCAGGTCCATTTTCAGGGGCTGAAACCCATAGCGAAAGCCATTGGAACAGGCCGCAATCAGGACGCTGTCAGCCCGTATCAGGGAGAGGCGGCTCAAAACAAATGTGCCGGGAGCGCTGTAGTACTCGTCGCTGGAGGTTTGGGTTTGCGCTTCTAACTGGGCATACTGAATGGCGGCCCACGTCGGCGGTGACTGAAGAAACTCGTAACCCCGCGTGATCCTCTCGCGAAAACTCAGACCGTACATGAATCCACGCATATAGAGATCAACGGGAGAAAAAACCGTCTGGAGAAGAATCGCGAACAGAATCCCGGCAACATAATGCTTTTTCCTCAGCCGATAGCCGCGCACATAGCAGGAGAGAAAATAGGTCACAACTGGAGTGGCTTCTCCCATACGCGATGTCTGAAGATAGGCGAAGAACTCCGCTGCCAGACAGGAGACGACGGCCCACACTCCCAGACTGTGCCTTCCCTCTGTCGTTTGGATACGGTCGTCAATCGCCAGGACGATCGAAAACAGGAGCAGGCTCTGGAAAACCAGAGCGAAACCGTTCGACAAGCTGTCCGTCTGTTCAATATTCCCGAACTGATCGATCCAAAAGATGACACTGGCAATGACGCCGCCGATCAGCGAAACAAAATACAGCAACCGCGTCTCTGGCCCGGCCCTGGGTTCCCAGGGCCTGGGCAGTCGCGGACGCAGGTTCCCGAACAGGAAGACGCCCACCATCGCACTCAGGAAGAAGACGGCATAGACCGTGATCGTGAGATACGGTACTTCGAGGTTGTGATCCGCCGGCTCGTGAAGAATGACCTTCGCAAACTGCGAGATCACAATTCTCTGTGCCGCCAGGGCAGCAAACATAACGCCGCCAATCCGGCTCAGCCCCCCCAGCATGTTGTAGGTGATCCCGATGCTCAGGAGCGCGACGGCCATCATGGTGACGAAGTACAGCTGGGTTCCGCAGGCCAGTTCACCCGCTGCCAGCGCCAGCACGGTAACCAGCAGGGCCAGCGGGGGAATCTTCAGGGCGCGCAGAACTCCTCGCTCCGGCGTCCAGGCTTCCTCGCCCGCGTCCGGGTGGGGAACGCCAAAAACCCCGGCGGCTTCAGAACCTGGCAAAATAGCGGCTCCCATCGATGGATTCCCTGCAATTTGGAAACACGTCAGCCTATCCCTGGATCAAGGCAGGCGATAAATTCCAGCGGCCGCGCCCGCGCTGATCACGCCCGAGCCGCCGCCCGCCAGCCCCGCCTTAAACCCATTGGAGGGAACCAGCAGAACATCATCGGAAGCCAGCGCAACATCTTTTTCCTTGCCGTGCATCACCTTCTTGAGGTCCAGCTGGATCTCCTCGCGCCGATCGTCCGGTAACCGACGGATAATCACGACTTTGGAAAGAGCTGCGCCAAAGTTCACTCCACCCGACATGGCAATCGCGCGCAGCACCGTGACCGGCATGTTGCTCGACAACGGAATCGCCGAGGGCGTCTTGACCTGGCCCACCACGAATACATTTCCCACCTTCGGCACGATCACCGTGTCCCCTGCCATCAGAGGAATGTTCGTTTCGTCGGTGCTCTTTGGATCGCTGCCCAGAATTACCGTAATGGGACTGGGGTCGCCCGGCCGGCGAACGGTAATGTCGTGGCTCGCCAGGGGCGTGAATCCGCCGCATGCGGAGATCACATCCAGCAGCCGCAGCTGCCCAAAGGCGGGCACCGGCTGGGGCTTTTGCACTTCACCCACCACCGTGATCACGCGCGTGGGAGAGTCCACCAGCGAAACGGTAACCTGCGGGTCCACCAGGATTCCCTTGTCCTTCAGCTCTTTTTCCAGATAAAGCGAGGCTTCTACCGGCGTCATGCCCGCCAGCCTGACCACGCCCAGGTAGGGCAGCACGATTTCTCCCTGCGCGCCCACCTTGATGCCGCTCGTGCCTCCCCCTCCGCCCGGAGACTCGAGGCCATCCAGGGTGGTCGTCGTGGTTGTCGTCAATTCCGGCACGCCATAGGTCGCGATGGCGATAATGTCGCCTGGCTTAATCCGGAGCGCGCCATACTCCACATGGAACGCCGACGCGGGAGCTTCGGCGTTGGGGGATGCCGTGCTGACCGCAGGCCCGGCAAACTGAGCCCATCCGCTGCACGCGCAGAAACCGGCCCATGCCAGGACACCCGCCGCCGAAGCCCCGATCCGGAATGTTCTCAGCTCTTTTCTCATGATCCGCCGCGTCTCCGCATCTCCTTCGGCTGCATTACTTGCCGTAGTCGTAGGTGTAATAGCCCAGATAGCCGTAGTATTCCGGCAGCGAGGCGTCTACGCCATTGAAGACGAAGCCGTATACCTTTACATCGAGTTCGCCCAGAATGTCCGCAGCGCGCGCCAGCATGCGCCGCGTGCAGTAACCCTGACGAATCACCAGCACCATGCCGTCCGCCTGCGCCGCCACGATCGCGGGGTCCGTTACCGACAACACAGGGGGCGTATCAAAAATCACATAATCGTAGCGCGCCCGCAGTTCCTTCACCACTTCCGTCATCTGATCGGACGCCAGCAGGTCCGCGGGCAGGGGCGGTACGGTTCCCGAGGGAATGACGTCCAGCGTGCTCAGCGTCTCGTGCTTCTGGATCACTTCATCGAGCGGGTAATAACCGGTCAGCACCTCCGAGAGGCCCTTGCCGCCCTCAAGCCGCAAACGCTTATAAACAGAGGGACGCCGCATATCGGTGTCCACCAGAGCGACCTTCTTGCCGCTCTGGGCCAGCACGGCAGCCATGTTCATAGCGACCGTGGATTTGCCCTCTGCTGGCTGACAGCTGGTCACCGCAATGACCTTTGACTCGCGGGACGTCGTCGACAGGCGCATCGAAGTCCGGAGGGCGCGGAACGACTCGGAGAACGGAGAGCGTGGATCCCGCAACAGCTCCGGACCCACCACCCATTCCAGATCGCTGGCCTTGCTCCTCCAGTGGCTCTGGGGAATCATCGCCAGCGACGGCAGCCCAAGGATTTCCTGGATCTCGTGCGCATCCCGCAAACGCGTGTCCATCTTCTCCAGGAGAAGGGCCAGCGTCAGCCCCCCCAGCGCGCCAAAGAGCAGGCCGATCAACGCCATCTCTTTTGTCGGCATGCTCGAAGGCTGCACCGGCAGCGTAGCCAGATCGACAACGCTGATATCGGCCGCGTCCAGGCCTGCGTCCACCTCCGCCTCGCGCAGCCTCTCCACGATGCTCTCGTACATATGGCGGTTGGAATCGTATTCTTCGCTCAGCAGCATGTACTGCACCAGATCGTTTCTCTGGCCGAACAACTCCTGAATCTTGGCGTCCATCATGCCTTTGGCCTGGCCCTCGGCCGCCTCGGCAAGACTGTAGGCATCCTTCGCCCGCGCCACGACCCGCGCTTCCTGACTTCCGATTTCCTTCGTCAGCGCGTCCGCCTGCGACCGCAGCTGTTTCACCTGGGGATAATTTGGACCGTAAACCGGCTGCAATTTGGCCAGATCCGCGTACACCGATGCGCGCTGGGCGCGAAGACTCGACAGCAATGACGGGAAATCCGTCCCCACGGACGTCGCCGAATCCTGTATCTGATCCGACGGTATCGATTGCAGGATGCGATAGCGCGCTTCGGCGAGTACCCGCTGCTCCGTCGCATCCGAGACACCCTTCTGCAGGTTGGCGACCTCCTGCACCATCAGACTGTGCTCCGGATCGAGAGCGAGAACCCCCAGCTTTCGCTGCAGATCGACCATTCTGTTCTGCGAGGTCTGAACGATGGACCGCAGATCGTCCATCTGCGCCGTCAGCCACTTCGATACCTGCTGCGTTGCGCTGTAGTGCGTCGAGAAGTTGTTCTCGATGAACTCATTCTCGAGCGCGTTCACGATCTCCGTAGCCAGCTCCGGCGACTTGCTCGTATAGGCGATTGTGATCATCTGCGTCCGCGGCACCCGGCTCACCGACAGGTGGCTTCGCAGATTCTTCACGATCGCGTCCTGCACATACGGATTGTTCAAGTCACCGTGCAGCAGAGGCACCGTCTGGTGCTGAAAAAACGATGTCCGAACGGAGACGGTGTTTGCCCCGCCCAGAAACGTGGGATTGTCCTGCAGTTTCAGCGTCTCGGCTACTTTGGTCAGCAGCGTCTGGCTCTGCAGCACGCGGATGTCGCTCTCGATGACGATATCCAGGGTGCCGTTCCCCGAGCCCAGCATCGAGGAGAGGGACTGCTTAAATTCCGAGGCCGATCCCGGCTGAATTTGCACTTCGCCGGAAGCCGTATACTGCTTGCCCCGCATCAGGCCCGCGGTCACCGCCAGCACCGCCGCGCCGAATGCAATGCCGATCAGGAGGATCCGCCTCTTGCGGACCACCAGCCAGAGATCGTGGAGCGAAATTTCCTTCGTCTCCGGAGTAGCGGAGACAATTTTTCCGCGAATGGTCGGTTGCACCTAACCTCTCACTGTTCAGGACTCACTGATCGGAGTCCGGGACTCGACGAGCATTGCGTTCGGGCTTCCATAAA
>Ga0335075_10018122_pt1 | contig 10441 bp, 8 predicted proteins | sample Lox_Sample_24_FD_206723 | JGI IMG/M metagenome (GOLD analysis project Ga0335075, IMG submission 206723) | Soil microbial communities from Loxahatchee National Wildlife Refuge, Florida, United States - Lox_Sample_2.4 | ecosystem: Environmental > Terrestrial > Soil > Wetlands | place: USA: Florida... | reverse complement strand
CTCAGGGGCGGCCACATCTGACGCAGGCCGGGCGGTTATCGGGTTCACGACGGTCAGACCCTACTGCACGGAATCTGGACGTGCCACCACAGGTGGCTGTATTCGTAGCCGGCCACGCCGGGCGTGATGCACGTGTGCCTGGCGGCTGCGACGACGGCGGTCCATGGCGGGCTCTCCGAACGGGTATTGACGACGCGGAAATTGAATCCAACGACGACGGCCAACAGCAGGGCGAACACGGTGACCGGAGTCCACGCCGCGACGGACCTCAGCCGACGCGCTGCCGCGTCGGTGGCGGGCACGTCACCACGCGGCACACCGCCGGTCTCGCCAGCCGAAGACGTGTCGTACGTCACGCCGCGCGGGCGCAGCATGGCAACGATCGCCGTGTACAGGAGCAGCGCCGGCGCGATCACGTACCTGGGCTGCACGATGGGCCAGTTGTCGACGATCTCGCCAACGAACAGCACGACGCTGAACGCCAGGGCGGTGACCGCGAGCGGCCAATGCGGCGCGGTCAGTCTCCCAAGCGCGATGACAACAACCGCCACAACGATAGCGCACGCACCCCAGATCAGCGCCTCGTGTACCGCCATATTGGGGATGCTCAGCGGTATCGGAGCCCCCGTGTAGTTGGTGCCAGGGCCGCCAAGCGCCAGCTCGCCGAAGATTGCCCGCGGCACCGCCCTGGTCACGTAGTTGCCCAGGATCCACAGCGGGCTGGTGAACAGGTCATTCGACCGGTTGCTGAGGCCGCGCAACTGAACGGTCCACTGGGTGAACAGGCCAGCCGCCCAGCACAGGGCGACGGCGATCGCGGTCTTCGACCGGTCGGCGATCAGCCGCGCCGCCACCAGGGGCGCAAGGAAGACGGGCAAGATGCTGGTCAGCGTGGCGCCCAGCATGATGATTGGCGCGCACACTTGCCCGGCCCGGGTCGCCGGCCGCCAGAGCAGCAGCCAGAAGATCCCGTAGAGCGCGACGAACTGGACGGTGGCCAGGTCGTTGTTCGCCTGCGTGTAACCGAGCGGCACGACGCACGCCGGCGCCGCGATCAGCAGGCGGAGCCACGGGCTGCGCAGGTGCGGGCCGCTGGCGATGTAGGCGATGAGCCCGAACAGCGCGTACTCGGCCGCGGCGGCGGCCGACATGATTCCCGGCGCCCAGGCGATCGGGAATGCCACGGCGATGGCCGTGATGGCCCGCGGCACCACGTCGTAGTACCCGTTCATCTGCGTGGTGAGCGTGGTCAGCACCGACTGGTGGAGCGCGTCCTGCAGGAAGTTGCCCGCGTCCTCGATCCAGGTCGAGTTCAGCGCACCGGGCCCCGAGGTGCGGGTGAGGCTCACGGCCGCGCCGGCGACCACGAACACGACGCCGCCGACGACGCGCCGCCACGTCAGGCGCGCGCCGGCCGACTGCCGGAACAGGTTCGCGCGGAGCCACGCGGGCAGGCCCAAAAGCCGTGACAGGCTGACGCTACCCGCGGGCGGTGTCAGCGCATCCGTCTTCGTCTGCCAGGTCATGGCTACAGTCCGTCCTTCGTGCACTATCCGGGCGCGGGCCTCAAGCAGCGTGGCCTCCACAATATCTGTCAATACTTAAGGACCTGCTTGGACTCGGACCCGCCCGTGTTTTGAAACAGTAGGCTGGGCAAAATGTGATCTGGATGCCGAAGGCTCCCCGTGGCCAGGGGACCGTGAGCGGGAAAGCCTGACATGCAAACTGCAGCCGACCAGACAAGCACGTCCCCACCAGGGCGTGACGTGCGCAGGTTCGCCTCTGTCCTGCTGAACTGGATGAGGAAGGACCTGTTCCTCAGGACAGAAAGCGGCCCGGTCGGCTGGCGGAAGATCGTCCTCGCCGTGGCCGCCGTGATCGTGGCGGCGGTGATCAGCCTCAGCAGGACCGTCGGCGCCGGCTCGCTGAACACCATCTGGATCGAGGACGCGAAGTTCCTGCTGCAGCAGGCGCTCAACGAGTCCTTCCTGCGCGCCCTGGCGTCGCCGATCAGCAGCTACTACCAGGAACCGGCCCGGATCTTCACCGAGATCGCGATCCAGTTCCCGCTGGCCTGGACGCCCGGCGTGATGGCGATCTTCGCGGCGGCGCAGTACGCCATGTACGGGCTCGTCGCCTACATCGCCAGCGGTCCTTACCTGCGCAGCCCGTGGCTCCGCCTGCTGATCGCGGCGCCGGTGTGCGCGATACCGCTCGCCTACACCCAGGTGAACAACGACCTCGTCACCGTGCAGTTCTTCGGCTTGTACGGCGCCTTCTGGACGGTGCTCTGGCTCCCCGGCACGCGCGCGGGCAAGATCTTGTCCCCGCTCGTCATGGCGACCGTGTCCTGGACGGCCGTGCTGAGCATCGGCTTGGCGCCGCTCATCGTCGCCCGGCTGGTCGTCGACCGCTCCAAGAACGCCTGGGCCCTGGCCATCCTCTGGGCCAGCGGCGTGTGGCTGCAGATCAGCGAGACCGTGCTCGGCCGGAGCCACCACGACGAGTTCGGCAACAACAGCCCGGTCTTCGTGCTGAAGAACTACGTGTCCAGGGTCGTGCCGCGGTCGCTGTTCGGCGAGCGGTCGCTCGGTGGTGCGGGCGTTAACTACACCGGAGAATCCTCGACGCCGCTGCACATCACCAACGTCGCCGCGCACCACGCCCTGATCGCGGGCGCGTGGGCGGTGGTCCTGGTCATCGTCGTGCTCGCGGTCATCAGGTTCACCGACCCGAACTGGACGCTCTTCGGGGTGGCCGGCGTGTTCAGCGTGGGCTTCTTCCTCGAGGAACTGCTCATCAACACGTCCGTCATCCAGTCGCGCTACTTCGTCGCGCCCGCGATGCTGCTCTACACCGCCCTGGTCGCGCTCATGCGGCCACGCGTGCGGGAGGGCGCGACGCGCGCGCTGCGGGCTGTCCGCTGGCTGCCCGCCGCCGGGTTCGCCGTGCTGCTCCTGGTCGCCGTCGTACTCAACTTCCGGGTGACCAACGGCCGCACCACGAGCCCCGCGTGGACCAGTGTGGTGGCCACGGCCCACGATGCGTGCGCGTTGCCGCACGTGACGGCGTATACGTTTGTGCACGAGTGGTGGTTTGTAACAATCCCGTGCAGCAAGGTCGGGTAGGGTGTCCGGCGCGGACAGGCTACGCAATGAATGTCACGTAGTGATTCACCGTAGCCGCAAGGCCTGCCTAGGCTAGTTGCCTTAAACTCGGTGGTCCCCACAAAGGGCTGTAGTCACCACAAGTAGAAGCTGAGGACTCACGATGGGTCGCAACGGACAGATCCTGCGCATCAGCGTCATTGGCACCGGTTATCTGGGCCTTACCCACGCCGTTTGCATGGCGGACCTGGGCCACGAGGTGCTCGCGATCGACGTCGACGCCGAGAAGCTCGCCAAGGCGGCGCGGGGCGAGACACCGTTCTTCGAGCCGGGGCTTGAGCCGCTGCTGCGGAAGAACCTCGACGCCGGCCGGCTCCGGTTCACCGACTCCTTCGCGGAGGTTGGCGAGTTCGGTGACGTCCATTTCATTTGTGTTGGCACGCCCCAGGTGAAGGACGGTGGCGGGAGCGCCGACCTGAGCTACGTCTTCAGCGCGGCCGAGGCGCTCGCACCGCACCTCACCCGCCCCACCTTGCTTGTCGGCAAGTCCACCGTGCCTGTCGGGACCTCGCGGGAGATCATCGCGCGCGTTCACGCGGCCGCGCCCGCGGGCGAACTGGTCGACTACGCGTTCAACCCCGAGTTCCTCCGTGAGGGCTACGCGGTGCAGGACAGCCTGACACCGGACCGCATCGTGTTCGGCGTCACGTCCGACGCCGCCGACGAGCTTATGCGCGCGGTCTACGCGATCCCGCTTGCCTCGGGCATTCCCGGACTGACCATGGACCTGGAGACCGCAGAACTCGTCAAGGTCGCGGCCAACTCCTTCCTCGCGACCAAGATCTCCTTTATTAACGTAATGGCGGAGATGTGCGAAGCGTCAGGAGCGGACGTGATTAGGCTCGCGGACGCGATCGGCATCGACGAGCGGATTGGCCGCAAGTTCCTCTCCCCCGGCCTCGGCTTTGGCGGCGGCTGCCTGCCCAAGGACATCCGCGCCTTCCGCGCGACCGCCCAGGACAAGGGCGTCGACTCGCTGGTGGACCTGCTGACCACCGTGGACACCATCAACCTGGGCCGCCGCGACCGGGTCGTCACGCTCGCGCGCGAGGCCGTGGGTGACCTCGCGGGCAAGCGCATCGCCGTGCTCGGGGCGGCGTTCAAGCCGAACAGCGATGACATTCGCGACTCGCCCAGCCTCGCCATCTCCGGCCGCCTGGCCGACGAGGGCGCGATCGTCGCCGTCCACGACCCGGTCGCCATGGCCAACGCGGCGCGGGTCCGGCCGGACCTCCGCTACGCGGACTCGGTCCACGAGGCCGCCCAGGGCGCCGACCTCGTTCTTCACCTCACCGAATGGGCCGACTACCGCGCCATCGACCCGGACGGGCTGCGCTCGGTCGTCGCGAACCCGGTGCTCATCGACGGGCGCTGCACGCTCGACGCCGCCGGCTGGCGCGCCGCCGGCTGGACCGTGCTCGTCCCCGGCCGACCGAGCTGACGGGCGGACCGGCTAACAACAGGTCGTTGAGCGCGGAAACGAACCGCACGATGCCAGGCGGCCCGTCGACGACGATGTCGGCGGCCTCGGCGACCTGCGGCGTCTCCGGGCTCTCGCTGGCGACGGCACAGCCGGGCACGCCGTCTGACCGCAGGCCGCGGATCGCGGCGAAGGCCGTGAGGTCGCCGAGGTCATCACCGCAGAACAGTGCCGAGCGGGCGGCCCGCTCCCTGACCAGCTCGCGCAGTGCGGTTCCCTTGTCCGTGCCTGGAGGCCGGAGTTCGAGCACCAGCCGGCCGGGTTCGAGCGTGAGCGCGGCGCTCTCGGCAAGCCGGCCGAGAGGCTCGCGCAGCAGCGCGAACGCCGCCGCCGGATCCGCCGTCCTCCTGGTGTGCACGGCGAGCGCCGTGCCCTTGTCTTCCACGGTGGTGCCCGCGGGCGCCGCCAGTTCGGCGAGCAGCCCCGGTAGCGCCTCGCGCACGGCCTGGACGCCTGGCGGCACCGCTGGCGCGCTGAGCACGCCGCCCTGCCAGCGCTGCGCGCCGTAGTGCCCAAGCACGATCAGGCCGGGCACGTCGGCGAGGCCGCCCAGTGACACCGCGTCCTCGGCGGGCCTGCCCGTGATGACCGCGACGGTGCCGACCCGGCCGGCCAGCCTGGCCAGCGCTGCCGCGGCGCCGGGCGCGGCGACCGCCGCGGCCGGGTCGGCGACGATGGGGGCGAGGGTGCCGTCGTAGTCGGTGGCGAACAGGGCATGAGCCGGGTCGGCCGCCATCGCGGCGAGCCCGGCCTGGCCTTCGGTGGTCCTCGCGCGGGGCAGCGGCACCGCTACTTGGTACCCGGATGCGGCGAACGTATGCGCTGTCGGCGTGCCCGCTGCGCCCGCAGCCGCTTGACAAGCACCGGATCGAACTTCAGCGCCTCCGGGCGGTCGATCAGCTCGTTGAGCACCTGGTAATAGCGCGTCGCGGTGACGCCGAGCACCTCGACGATCGCCTGCTCCTTGGCGCCGGCGGTACGCCAGGTACCGCGCTCGAACGCGAGGACGCGCATGTCACGCTCGGACAACGCGGGCATGCTGTCCTCTCCCGGGGGGACGACCCACCGTAACCCCCGCTGACGAAGAGCGGCGGTGTTCCCTAAGCTTCGGGTTGTGACCCGGTTTCACTGTCTCACTTTCTTGACCGACTACGGGCTGGAAGACGCGTTCGTGGCGGTCTGCCACGCGGTGGCCTCGCAGGTCGCCCCGGACCTTCGCATTACTGACATAACACACCTGATCCCGCTTGGCGACATCCGACGTGGTGCCACCGTACTCGCTCAGGCTGTCCCCTACTTTCCGCCTGCCGTGCACGTCGCGGTCGTCGACCCCGGAGTGGGCACGCCCCGGCGGGGCGTCGCGGTCCAGGCCGGCGGATCGCTCTTCGTCGGACCGGACAACGGCGTGCTGTCGGTTGCCGTGGCCGCGGCCGGCGGCGCCGAGCGCGCCGTGTCCCTGACCAACACGGCGCTGTGGCGGGAAACCACGGCGGCCACGTTCCACGGGCGCGACATCTTCATGCCGGTGGCGGCGCGGCTGGCGGACGGACTGCCGTTCACCGAGGCGGGCGATCCGGTCGAGGTGACCAGCCTCGTCACGCTGCCGCCGCCGGAATGCAGCATATCCGCCGACGGCGCGCGGGTTGAGGTGGTCACCGTGGACGGGTTCGGCAACGTCCAGCTCTCCCTGCCGGGCGCCGACGCGCCGCGGGCCGGGCTGACCCCCGGTGCGAGCGTCACGCTGGCGTGGGACGGCGGCGCGGTCGCGGTGCCGTTCGTCAGGACCTTCGGCGAGGTCGCGCCGGGCGAGCCGCTCTGCTACCTGGACGGCGGCGACTGGGTCGCCATCGCGGTGGCCGGCGGCGACGCGGCGCGGCGCTTCGGCCTCCGGGCGGGAACAAGAATGACGCTCACCGTCACCTAAGAACCACAATGCGCCCCCAACGACCTCATCGTCATGAAATAGTTAGCGGACCACAAGTTCCACTGTCACATGATCGCATGGCAACATTAGGGACGATTTTTCCGCATGTAGCCACATGCGCAGGTTTTCCCTTTTGGTCCAATCTGGAGTGCGCGTGACCAACGTGGCTCGTCTGCTGCGGGGCCTGCTGCCGGTCTTGGCCGCGTCTGCCGCCGCAACGGCTGCCGCGCTGCCCGCCGCCGCGTCGGTGACGCCCCAGGGGTTCACGCGCGCCGACCAGTGGTGGCTGGCCGCGCTGCACGTCCCGGCCACGCCCGGGGCGGGCAAGGGCGTGACGGTCGCGGTGCTGTCCACCGGAGTCGACGCCGGGCACCAGGACCTGACCGGCAGCGTGACCGAGGGGCCCGACTTCAGCAAGACCGGACGCGTGCCCGGCGGCTCTTACTGGGGTGCCGAGGGCACGGCGGTCGCCAGCCTCATCGCCGGGCACGGGCACGGCTCCGGCGGGACCGACGGCGTCACCGGGGTCGCCCCCGGTGCGAGGATCCTGTCGCTTCAGGTGACCCTGGAGTATGACGACCCGCTGAACTCGGACGCCGCGGACACGCGGAACCTGCCCGCCGCCATCGCCGCGGGCATCAGGTACGCGGTCGGCCATGGCGCCACCGTCATCGCACTACCGCTTGACCCGGGCACGCTGGAGGCGGCGCCCGCGGGAGACCCCGCGGCGGGCGGCAGCGCGGCCGAACGGTCGGCCGTCAGCTACGCGCTCGCGCACAACGTCGTCCTGGTCGCGCCGGCCGGCGACAACGGCGCCGCCACCGACTCGGCTAACTACCCGGCCGCGTACCCCGGGGTCATCGCCGTGGGCGCGACCTCGCGGAGCGGTCAGCTCGCGCCGTTCACCAACACGGGCTCCTACGTCGCGGTGACCGCACCGGGATCGGGCACCACGCCAGACCCGGCGGCCGCCAGCGGCATGACGGCCGATCCGGCGGCCGGCCTGATGGTGGCCGCTCCCGACGGCGGCTACGAGACGCTGGCTTCCTCCGACATGTCCGCCGCGCTGACCGCGGGTGTAGCGGCCCTCATCCGCTCCCGTTACCCGCGGCTGACCGTGGCCGAGGTCACCCAGGCGCTCGAGCACGGCGTGACCCCGCCGCCGGGCGGGGCCGGCCACGCGGCGGCCGGGTGGGGGCACGGCGAACTCGACGCCCAGGCGGCGCTTGACTCCGCCGCCGCCATCGCGGCCGCTCACCCGGCTCAGGCGCCGACCAGCGCGCAGGCGACCTCGCCGACGGCCCCGGCGGCCGCCAAGGCAACCGCGCCGCCGGCCGCGGCTGGCCAGTCCGACCCCGGTGGCCTGCTGCGCTCGCTCGTCGTCGACCTCGCGGTCGCGGCGGGCGTGCTGATCGCGTGCCTGGTCGTCGCGATAGCGCTGACCAGGCTCCGTCGCCGTGCGCGGGGCGCCAAGTCCGCCGGCCTCGCCATGCTGAGCAGGTCGCCCGCGATCGCCGGCCGGGCCCGCCACGCCAGGGGGCAGGAGGCCGCCGGCACCGAACCGGTACCCGCGCGGGTCGTCATCTGGCCAAGCACGCCGGCCCTGCCCGCGTCCGGGCTGAACGGTTCATCCCAGGCGCCCGCCGCCCTCGGCAAGCACGGCGGGGCCTACCGGCGGCAGCGTCCGGTGGGAAACCCGCCCTGGCAGCCCGCCGCGCCGCCAAGGAGCCCGGCGACGCCCCCGGCGATGCTGCCCGCCCAGCCCGCGCTGGAGTCGGCCGAGAAGCCGCTACCGCCGTGGGAGCGGTCACCCGCCGACTTCGCCACCGCGCCCGCCGTCGAGGAAAAGGCCCCGTGGCCGATTTCCAACACCGGCCCGATGTACGTGTGGAACCCGGCCGCCACCGGCCCGATCCTCGCCGTCAGCGACGACGACGGGGAGAGCGCGAGCTAAGGGGCTCGATCGCGGGAAGCACTGCTAGGTGGTGAGGCGGGCCTTGACGTCGGACGCGTACTCGTGGACGTACTCCTGGCCGGACAGGTCCGCGATCGCGTGCATCACCTCGTCGGCGATCAGGCGGCGGGCCTTCGCGGGCGGGTCGCTCGCGAGGTGACCGAACTCAAGCGGCTTCCCGATCTTGATGTCGATCCTGGTCGGGCGGGGCAGCGGCGCCCCGGGCGGCAGCATCTTCCTGGTGCCGAGCATGGCCACCGGGATGACGGGCGCGCCCGTGTTCAGCGCCAGCCAGCCGAGCCCCGCCCGGCCGCGGTAGAGCCGGCCGTCGGGCGACCTCGTACCCTCCGGGTAGAACCCGAACAGGTCGCCCCGCCTGAGGATCCCGGCGGCCGCCTCTAGCGTGGCCTGTGCGGACTTGGAGTCGCTCCGGTCTATCTCAAGCTGGTTGGTGGAGCGCAGGTAGGCGGCCCAGAGCCGGCCGAGCGGCCCCTTCGCCGAGAAGTACTCCGCCTTGGCCGGGAACACCACCGGCCGGGGGATCACGAACGGCAGGTACATCGAGTCGATGAACGAGAGGTGGTTGGACGCGAGGATCGCCGGTCCGCTCCCGGGCACGTACTCGAGCCCACTCACCCGGGGTCGACCGAGCACGTACAGAGCCGGGCCCATGACGACACGCGAAAGCTGATATTGCACTCCGGCGTCCTCTAACTCGGGGGTCAGCCTGCGACGGATGGCCCGGCGAAGGCCCTACCAAAATATCCTGCCCCATCAGCAGCTATGGAAACTGTCGCGGCCATCGCGATCGTCAGTGGCACCGCGAACGGCAGCGCGGCGGCAGGCACGATGACACCAGAATCGTCGGCGAACCACCCGATCACCAGGACCAGCCAGGTGAGCCACGCCAGCGTGCGCAGCAGGGGCAGGGCCGCGAACGCGACCGCCAGGGTCCGCAGCCGCAGCGCCGCGGGCCGCCACAGCGCGGCGGCGGCGAGCACCGCGGCGACCGGGATCAGCCAGCTGAAAACGTTCAGCGTGAGAGATCCCACGTTCGCGCTGAGCTTGCGCTCAAGCAGGTCGCCGCCCCGGCCGTGCACGAGGTCGGTGGCGAACGTCCCCAGGTCGGATACCCCGGCGCCGGGGAGAAAGTAGCTGGCGAAGGCGAACGCGAGGAAGACGACGAGCCCGCTGACCGCGACGGGAACCGCCCACCGCCCGCCCACCCGCACCCCGGCCAGCCAGGCGGCAAGCAGCAGCAGGCAGGGGACGAGCGCGATCGTCCCGCCCACCTTCGCGCCGAACCCCGGCCAGCCGGAGGCGATCACGGCAAGGAGTCCGACCGCGCCCGCCACGAGGACCGGCCGGCTCTTGCCCACCGCGGCCGCCAGCCACGCCGCGGCGACGAGGGCGGCGACGCAGTACACGCCGAGCGCGTCGTTGTTGATGCCGTAATAGCGGCCGCTGACCAGGAGCGACAGCCCGAACGGCGCGTCCAGCTGCAGGCGCGACCCGGCCATCACGTCCACGGCGAGCAGCAGGAGGGTAGCCGTGCAGATGGCGCCGAACCGGCCGAGCGCGTCGCCCCGCCACGGCCCGGCCAGCGCGGCCGCCGCTACCACGAGCGTCCACCCGATCGTCATCCCGTACAGCCACCAGGCGGGGTGCGCCCAGTACCACCAGGGGGCTATGTTCGCCAGGTACGAGCCGAGCGGAACCGCGGCCGCCACTATCCCGGCCATGCGCCAGCACTGGGCGCGACGGCGGCGGCGTTCTCCCGCCCGGCCCCAAAAGAGCAGCGCGGTGAGGCCGAACGCCAGCGCGTCGGCGAGCGCGTAGCCGGTGAAGAACCAGCCGTGCGTGGAGATCCACACCTGCTCGGCGGTGTCGCGGGCGATCAGGCCCGCGAGGGTCGC
>Ga0335075_10018121_pt1 | contig 10442 bp, 23 predicted proteins | sample Lox_Sample_24_FD_206723 | JGI IMG/M metagenome (GOLD analysis project Ga0335075, IMG submission 206723) | Soil microbial communities from Loxahatchee National Wildlife Refuge, Florida, United States - Lox_Sample_2.4 | ecosystem: Environmental > Terrestrial > Soil > Wetlands | place: USA... | reverse complement strand
GATCGCGCGGGTCCGGGCCATCGTGCAGCGCTGGGGCATCGAGTTCCCGGCCATTCCCGAGCTCGATATCGAGGGCGTGGATGTTTCGGCCGACATCAACCCCGAGGACATCATCCCGGTCTTCTGATCCCCCCGGGAGCCTCAAAAAATACGCTTACCGGTACATTCAGAACCCTGGCGACTGCCTCGAGCTCGTCGACGTTGAACGGCTGCGTGCTCTTGAGGCGCCGCCCCAGGAAGGTCTCGGTCCAGCCGAGTTCCAGGGCCACACTTCGCGTTGATCTTTGTCTGCGGCCCATCCAGGCCCTGACCTCACCCGCAACGATCTCGGTCGACGAGATCTCGCTCTGCGCTGGATTCATGCGCTCAGCGTAGCATTTCAGCGCCACGAGTTGAAGACCAATCCGGCATGTCGTGTTGCAAGATGCCGGCGCTGAGCGCTAGATTCCGGCGCATGATCCAAGAAAATGTGACTGCGGAGGTCCGCGCCGAGATCGGGCGCCAGGATCTATCGCAGGAAGCCCTGGCCAAAGCACTCGGCTGGGAATCCTCCAAGCTTCGGCGCCGCCTCAAGGGCCGCGTCTCATGGTCGGTCGACGAAATCGAACGAATCGCCGCGATCCTCGACGTCCCCCGCTCCCAGCTCCTCGACCCCCCCATCCGTCACCGGCGGGAGTGGTGGGAGCGGTGAGCGACGTCGACGGCAATTACGACTGGTGCGAACACGACTGCGATGACGGTTGCTGGGATCGCTGTCGGCACCGGCATTGCTGGCTCTGCGGGGAATGTGGCTGCGCCGGCTATTGCGACGACCACCAGACCTACAACCTGCGGTTCGCCGAGACCGGGGGTGAGGACCCGTGGACGTGATCGGGCAAACGTGTGCCTGCGGGGCCCGGGGCCTGCGTCTCGTGGACGGGGTCGGCTGGCTGTGCGGATTCTGCATTCTGGCCAGGCATGACGCGCTGGAGGCTGAGAAGAACGCGGCCGCGTCGTGGCCGCCGGCTGTAAGCGCGTTCGGGCCCGGGTCGGTGGTGGTCGCGAAGCCAGGTGGGCTGCTGGACGGGCTGTGCGGTGATCGCGGGGCGAGTCCGGGATGAGCTACTTCTGGCAGCTGCTGGCGGTAGCGACTGACAACCCCTACCGCCAGCAGCTCTACAAAATACGATCTCTGGGACCTACCCAGAGTAACTACGTATTACAGAGGGTAGCAACTCTGGCCGTATTCGGCTGGACAGCTGAAGAAGCGCTCAATATCGCGTTGCGGTCGTTGCCACCGCGCCCGGCATTGCGCCACGGCCGCGGCCGTGGCCGGCACAGGGCGGCCTTATGGGCCGCGTGACTGAACCGGTCCCAGCCGAGCCGGTGAGCATCGACGAGGCGCTGCGGGCGATCGCCGAGTGGAACCGCAAGATCGGCGCCGGAGCCGCACCGTGCGCGTGGCCGTCGTGCCCGGTGCACGGATCGTAGAGGCGCCGGTGACGGCGGTTACCCGGCGCCAGATCGCGGCTAAGGTCCCGCGCGGCTACCGGCAGCTGCGCGGGATCACGATCGAGCGCGATTTCCTCGAGCACGTGGGCGCCCTGGAGGAGGTCCTGGCGCTGCGGGCTGACGCGCGCGCGAATGTGCTCGAGGCGGCGAAGTGGATGGCCCGGCTGGCGGATTACGGCGACGGCACGACCCGGCCGACCCGGGCGCGGATCTGCGAGCGGGCCGGGTTCTGCATCTCCACGTGGAAGGCCGTCAGGCGGCTGCTGGAGGCCGCGAGAGCGGTGGTCCTGGTCGAGGCCGGGACCACGCCGGAGTTCTCCTCCGTGCTGCACCGCGACGACCCGAACACCGCGGCGGTGTACGTGCTGTGCGTGCCGCGGAACACGCCCAGACGCCGCCCGCCTTCCAGGGCTCGGGGAATAACTCGCCCCCCATCCCGATCCCGGAGGGATCGTGATGTGGATCCCCAGCGCGGGCGGCTGTGGAAAAGCGGGGAAACCCCGAACGGACCGCCCTCCGGGCGGGCTCAACATGGTGCCGCGGCCGGGGCGGCCGCGGCCGCGGTGGTGGCGGTGCTGCGCCAGGCTGCGGGTTACCCCATCAGCGAGGGGTGGTGTGCGCGGATCGCGGCACCATTTGTCCGGGCCGGGTACACCGCGGCCGACATCGGCTGGGCGATCGAGCACGACCCCGGCGGCGCCCGCCACCGCCACACCGCCGCGGTCCGGTACCCGGCCGGGTGGATCCGCAAACGGCTGGGCTGGTGGCGCCAGCACGGCCGGCCCGTGCTGCCCCGCTCCCAGCAGCTCGCGGTCTCCCGGCTGCGATCACGGATGGACCGGCCAGGCGGGCTGGGGGTCCGCCTGGCCGTGCCGCCCGATTTTGCCCCCCCGCCCGCCGCGGCGCCCGCCGATCCGAAGATTCACGCCGCCGGCATCCGCGCCCGCCTCGGCTGGCTAACCGGAGGGTGATCATTGGCACGTGCCGCCTGCAGGCCGCGGCCGCCGCGGCGTCGACGTCGGGCCCGGCGCCCAGCTGGAGCTGCAGGCGACGCTGTGACCTGCAGCTTTACCTGGGCTTTACGCTGGCGATCGCCAGGCTGGTTCCGAACGATAACCGGAGGGTAACTTGCTGAGGGTGATCATATTCGAGATCGGGATTATCGACGGAATCCTGATTATGGGACTCATTCTCGATGAATGGCACCGCCGGTGACTGAGGCGCGGCTGCTCGAGGAGATCCTGGCCCTGGCCGCCAGGCGCGGCGTCTACGCCGTGCATGTCCCTGACAGCCGCCGGGTCAGGGGCGAGCCCGGCTTCCCGGATCTGTTCCTGGCCGGGCCGATGGCGGCCGCGGCATGGGAACTCAAGACCGTCGGCGGGAACCTCAGCCGTCACCAGCTCCGCTGGAAATACCGCCTCGAGGCCGCCGGTATCCGCTATTGCATGATCCGCCCGGCCGACCTCAGCAATGGACTGGTCGATTTTGAGATGGCCAGCCTGATCACCCAGCCTCGCTAGGGATCGAGCTCTTTCTCAAGGATTGGCACAACGAGACAATCCTGTGCGAGCTACGGTCTATCGCATGAAACCGGTTTGGATCTTTTTGCTTGCTTGCCTCGGCATGGGCCTGGCCGTGGCCGCGATCCTCGCCTTCAGCAACGAGTACCGGGTCAACCATTCGCCGGGCAGCTCCTGCACGATCATCTATCCCGGCGGCTCGACCGCGCCCGGCGTCATCCAGCCAGATGGGCAGTGCGCATTGTCGCCCTGAGCTATCGTGCAGCTTGCATGCACTCCCTGTTATTTCGGTTGGCTGGGTCCCGGGCCCGCCGTGCACTGGCGGGCCCGGGGTGATGCGATTCAGATGGGCGGGCAGGCAGGAAGCCAGTCAGATCGGCTCTGGCCGCCGGGCGGGACTCTGGGTGCACACCCGCCATCCCTTTCCTGAGCGCCTGCCCTAATGGGAGTCCTGTTGTCTGATCTGGTTGAGCCTGGCCAGCCGCAATGCGGAGCGACGCCTCCAGGCGCGACGTGGCCGGTATGCGCGCGGCCGCCCGCTGATCACGCTGGCAAGTTCGGCCGCCATGAGTCCGCGGACTATGTGTGGAATGACCGGGGCTGGCTCGAGGTGAAAAGCAGCCCAGCCAGCGCCGGCTCTTAGTGGGAGTCTGGTTCGGGCGCAGCCAGCGCGTATCCCCGGATGAGCCAGCAGGCCAGGTCGATGGGGGCGTCCATGACCAGCTGGCCGCGGTCGTCGTGGATTACCACGTTGCTGGTTCCGCCCTGCCAGTGTGGCTCGGGGAATCCGCTGGCGATGCACAGGGCGCGCAGTTCGCGCCAGTTCTGCTGGCGGTCTTCCGCGGCCTTTTGCGTCTGGGTGGCGGCCGTGGCCGCGCGGCTTTTGAACTCGTCGATGCCGATCACTTTCTGCCTCCCACGTGGGCGTAGTTTCACGGGAAAGGGCATGCCCAGGAAAGCAGCTTGCCAAAATTCGGGCAAAGTTCGCCCAAGCTCGTTTAGCAGGGCTTTACCTGCCCCAGCGCACGGAACGCGGGTGTTAACGGGAAAGCAAAAGGCCTTTAAAGCCGGCGCAGCGGGGCGCCGTTGTCGCCCATAACCGGGCCCTCGGCGCGCTGGAACGGGTTGTAGGCCAGCTGGGCGGGGTCACCGCCGGTTTGGGCCCGCACGTGTGCGCGGCCCGCGTTTTTGGGCCAGAGCCGGAATCTGACCCGCCAGGTGCCGTCGGTGAGCTCGAGGAGGTCCTCGGCCTCTTTGCTCGAGCAGGAAACGCCGAGATGGCGGCAGGCGTTGTTGACGGCGCGGCGGCCGTTGTTGGCGGCCTCGCGGGTGGCGAACCCGTCGATCAGGTAATAGCGGCCGGTGCCGGTGTATCCCTTGGCGATGGCGTCTTTGACCACGGGATGGGCTGATTCGTCGCGTGGGCGCATGCCCTGGGGGTGCCGGCCGGCCATGATCACAGGTTAGGAACGGCCGTTTCCATACTGGGGTTCTATGAGCTCCGAGCAGGGTGAACTAGCAGGTGAGGGCAATGTAGCCGCGGATCCGGGGCGGGCGTTCGCGCAGCTGATGTCGGCGGCCGCCGACGTGGTGACACCGGATGGCGGTGAGGCCCCCTACGGGTGGACCACCGATCCGGATGGCACCCGGCGGCCGAAGAAAACTGCGGGCCGTCCCCGGAAGTCACCCCCGCTCGAGGAGCTCAAGGCCCAGCGCGCGGCCGCCGCCGCCGAGGACAGCGGCCCCGCTGGGTCCCCCGAGCCCGAGCGGCCGCCGTCGGGCAAACGCCGGCGCAGCAAGACCGCGGCCGCGGGCCCGGATAAGCCCGAGGCGCCGGTGCCGCAGTTCCGCGAGGGGCAGATCGCCAAGGGCGTCAACCGGCTCTACCGCCGCGCCGGCCGGATCGTGCGGGCGTTCGACCCGGAGATCGGCGCCGCGCTGATCGAGATCACCCGCAAAGACATCCTCGACGATGGCGCCCCGGATCCCGAGGATGTCACGGTCGGTGAGGCCTGGGAAGAGATCGCCCGCACCAACCCGCGGATCCGCCGCTGGCTGCTGAAGATCATCGCCGGGGGTGCGTGGGGCCAGCTGGTCATGGTCCACGCGCCGGTCCTGCTCGCGGTCCTGATGAAAGACGCGGTCCGCAAACGGCTGCCGCTGTCCAAGCTGCTGGCCGCGTTCTTCAGCGACGACGACGACCAGGGCGACGCCGTCGGCAGCCCGGACGCCGGCAGCCCGGGAAACGGGCCCGGCCCCCTGGTGGGGGGCCTGTCCCCGGAGGACCTGCAGCAGCTGGCGGGTATAGCCGATCAGATGATGGGGCAAATGACTGGCAAACGCCGGCCCGGCGGGACGCCGCGAGCCCGGCCCGCCGCGGGCCCGCGGGGCGCCGCATCCCGGCCGGCCGCGTGACCAGCAAGCATCCGGGCTCCAAGAAGGGCTACCAGCATGTTCGATGAATCTCCCTGGTGGATCACCAAACTGGTCGCGCGCCTGGTGATCCGGGTGCTGGCGTTCGCGCTGAGCCACGGCGGCAACCAGAACCAGCTCTGGCACGCCTATCGCATGTGCTTCCCGCACCGGACCCCGATCGAGCTCGACGAGCTCTGGCGGGCGGCTCAGGAGCGGGCCGCGGCGAAGACGGGCCGTTGACCGGGCTGCTGCGCGACCTGGCGCCGGACGATATGGCGCCGGTGCTGGAGTGGGACGACTTCCTGACCTACGTTTTCGACTGGCGCCAGAACCAGCACGTGGGCCTGGTCGGCCCGACCGAGCAGGGCAAAACCAACCTGGCGTACCACCTGCTCGAGCTGCGGAAGTACATCACCTATTTCGCGATCAAAACCCAGGACGAGACCCTCGACGCGTTCGCCCGCCGCGGCGGCTACAAGCGGCTGAAAGACTGGCCACCCAAAACCGGGTGGGGAATCAAGCGGACCGTCCGCCCCGAGGAGATGCCGCGCCGGCTGCTGTGGCCCGATGCCACCGACCTGGACTCCGAGGCCGAGCAGATCCGCGTGTTCTCCAAGGCCCTGTCCGACATCTACGCCGCGGGCGGCTGGTGCCCGGTATTCGACGACTACTGGTACCTGGCGCACATCCTGGGTTTTGAGAAGCAGACCAAAAAGTTCCTGGCCAACGCCCGGTCCAATTACATCCCGATGGTGATCTGCGCGCAGCGCCCGGCCGGTAACCGGCTGGTCGAGCTGTTCGACCAGACCACGCACCTGTTCTTCTTCCGCGACAACGACGAGCCGAACCTGCGGCGTATCTCCGGCGTGGGCTGGCTTTCCAGCGAGGCGATCAAGGCGTTTGTCGCGAACCTCGAGCAATACCAGTTCCTGTACGTGAACACCCGCACCGGGTGGATGTACCGGTCCCGGGCGCCCAAGCTCGAGCTCGGCCTGGCGGCGTGATGCTCGAGCTGATGCCGGGCGGCCCGGACGTCGACCCGGTCGCGGTCCTGATCACGATCAGCAGCGGCCGGCCGGTCGAGCTGAACCGGACCGAGAAGATGATCGCCGCGGCGTTCATCCTGGCCGCTGGCGGCCGCCAGGCCGACGTGGTGACCCGGCTGCGGATCTCCAAGGCCGAGGCCTCCCGCATGCACGCCCGGATCTGCGAAGCCGTCGCCCTGGACCGGATCCCCGCCTGATCCAAGATCAAACTAGCTGGTGGGCATCTCCCGGCCCGGGCGTGGTTCCTAGCCTAGTCCCGGCACCTAGCAGGTTCCCGGATCCGGGAACACCGGTTCTTACCGTGGCCGTCATGGACCGCGAGCAGCTAAGCGCCGAGCAGCGGCTAGCCCGCCTCGAGGCACGCAGTGACACCCGCGGCGCGCTGATCGGCGGCCTGGCTGTCGCCGCGTTCATCGTCTACCTCCTGCTGTCAGCCGGCGTGCTGAAGATCAATCTGGGCGCCGCGAAGGCTGCCGGTGGCTGAGACGGTCGTCGTCGGCGAGGACGGCGGCGGCGCCGCGCCCGCGGCGGCCGAGGCCGCAGCGCATGAAGCCGCGGTCGCCGAGGGCGCCACCGCTGTGCAGGCCGAGCAGGCCAGCGAGGCGGCCGAGGAAGCCAAGATCGCGGCCGAGGTCGCGCTGGCGGCCGCCGAGGCCAACGTCGAGACCGCCACCGCGGTCGAAGGCGGGGTGGCCACCGCCGAGCAGGCCGCCGCGCAGGCCACCGTGTCGGCCGAGATGGTGCACGAGGCCCTGACCGCGCAGACCGCCGCGATCGCCGCGCTGACCGAGGAACTGAAGCACAGCCGCGAGTCCGCGCCCAAACCCGAGCCTAAGCCGGCGCCAGCTGGTGGCGACAAAACGCCGTCGGCCGAGCACTGGTATTACCGCTGACGAGGAGCCAATCCGGTGAATATGCATTTTCATATTGGTTTCGCTGAGTTCCTCGTCTTCGTGCTTTATTACATCCTCCTGAAAGCGCTGGTCTGCGTGGCGAATCTGGAATTCCGCCGCAATGGCCTGCATGTCCCGGCCGCGGTCAGCGGCCTGTTCTCCTGAAGGGTTCCCCGATGTCAGCTCCCGCCGGCAGCGGCACGCAGACCCGGCCCAAGGCCACTACCGGTTCGGCCGCGCAGCAAACCTCGCCGCAGGCTCCCGCCGGCGGCGGCGTGATCCCGTTCATCCGCGGCTCGGGCTGGGGCCGGTACCCGATCGCCATGCCCGCCGGTTCCGGCGCGATCACGCTCACCACCACACCCCAGACGCTGGGCCCGATCCAGGTCAAGGCCTATGACTTCATGCGGTCGATCATCGTTGAGGTGATCTCCACGGCCGCCGGTGGCGGGTCGGGCGTGACCACGACCGAAGACGGCCCGTGGAACCTGTTCTCCGGTGTCCAGGTGCTGCAGCCCAACGGGCAGACGCTGTACCAGACCAGCTCGGGATTCACCTCGGCGATGATCCACGCGCACGGCTACTTCCGGAACTTCAACGACCCGCGGGCCTACAACAACTTCGCCTACACCACCGGGTCGGGCACCGCGCCCAACGCGACGTTCTCCTTCCGGATCCCGTTCGAGCTGAACCTGGCCGACGCCCTGGGCGACCTGCCCAACAAGGACGCCAATGCCCCCTTCCAGCTGACCCTGACCCTCAACGCGCTGTCCAACGTGTGGGGCGGCTCGCCCACCTCGCCGACATTCAACATCCGGTGCTGGCTCGAGGCGGCCGACCAGCCCCCGGACATGCTCGACGGCTCGGAGGTGGAGACCACCCCGCCGGCGATGAACACCCTGCAGCGGTGGACCGAGCAGCCGATCTCGGTGAACGCCGGCCAGTTCGACGCCCGGGTCCGCAAGCTCGGCAACTACGTGCGGCTGCTGATCCCGATCAACCGCCGCGCCGGGTCGACCCGCGCCAACGGCGACGCCGACTGGCCCGACCCGGTGCAGATCGTGCTGGACGAGGACACCAAAGACAACATCGCCAAGTCCCGGTTCCTGGCCGACATCTACGAGTGGTACGGCTACGGCGTCGCCGGGTCCACCAACGACGCCTACGGCGCGAACCTGCCCGGCCGGTGGAACGGCGTGTTCCCCATCCCCTACCTGTCCGGCCCGCCCGGGTTCGACAACGGGGACCGGTGGCTGCCCACGATCGAGTCCGAGGACTACATCCTGCGCGGGGTCTGGGGCAACAACGACACCATCACCATGGCCGTCGGCGAGGTCCTGCCCCAGGGCAACGTCTTCCAGTAACCCACGGGAGTTTTTGATGAGTTTTGGGATGTCCGGCGCCGGTTACCCGGGCCACGTCGCGCACCAGCTGCGCCTGCAGGCCCAAGAGGCCGAGCGTTACAGCCCGGATGACGCCCAGCGCGAGCGCGCGCTGGAACTGACCCTGGCCGAGCTGGCCGACATGCCCGTCGGCAAGGACGTGGCCGTCGAGGCCCACGGCCACGCCGACGAGCACGGCCGCACGATGACCATCAGCGTCCGTTCCTACCACCGTTACACCGATCCCGAGAACGAATCCGGGGCCTGAGCGATGCCCGGAGGAGTGCTGCGGTGCCGGTGCCGGCATGCCCTGCAGGAGCACCGCAACTTCGATCCGGGCTGGACCAGGCGGTATATGACCCAGCAGCACGGCTGCGGCGTCGCCGGCTGCTGGTGTCACGAGTTCCTGCACCCGGCTGTCTGGACCGAATGGCCGGTCCTGGCGAAAGTGAGCGCATAAATGGGGCACTGCGGCTACCAGTACAACGCCAGCGAGGTTTACCAGCGCACCCCGCCCGGCGGGGGAGTGGAAACCTCCTGCGGCGCGGTGACCTTCCCCGCGGTCGACGAACCCGAGCTGGTGCCGGTCCGCGGCGCCGACGGCGAGTACACCTGGCAGCCGACCGGCCGTTTCCTGGCCCGCGAGCAAGACGACCCGTACTGCCCCGAGCACGGTGGCACCCCGGATCCGGGCCCGCTGCCGGTGTCGATGACCGAGCTCGCGGCCGCGCACGCCCGCTACACCGAGCTGGCGGCCCGGTTCGAGAACCAGCCCGGCGGCGCGCTGACCGCGGCCGTCCCCGAACCCGCCCAGCTGCAGGCGCCCGCAGGCCAGGCCCCGGCGCTGACCGCACCTGTTGAGGAGCCTGAGCCCTATGTCAGCCAGTAAGAGCAGCAGCAGCGCGTGGGGCCTGACCTCGCACCCGACCGTGTGGACGTTCGCGATGGTCATCGCGGCCGCCGTGCTGGCCCTGGCGCTGCTGCGCCACCTGTTCGGATCGATCCGCGTCGAGGCAGGAACCAAGTAAATGGACCACTGGATCAACTTCTACACGTTCGTGGCGTTCGTCCTCGGCGTGCTGCTGTCGGTCACCGTCAAGGGCCTGCTGGCCAGCGTGACCAGCAAAGCCAAGGGCGCCACGGGCAGCTGACCATGCACGTCAACGACATTTTCGACATCTTCGGCGGGCTGCTGTTCATCGCCCTGGTCGCGGTGATCCTGACCAAGAAGAACACCGCCACCGACGTCGGCGCCGCCGGCAGCGCGTTCACCGGGTCACTCAAGCAGGCCGAGGCCGGCTAAGTGGCGGGCCTGCTGGCGAAGATCTTCGGCGGGGCCAGCGACCAGGCCGACGCCGACCCGAACCCGGGCCTGACCATCCCGGCGCCGCCACGCGGCCCGGCTGGGCAGACCGGTAACCCGGGCACCACGTCCTGGACACGGCTCAACCCGCCCGCCGCGACCGAGAAACGGCCGTTCGGCCCGGACCGGCCGGTGGCCTCACCGCCGTGGGGCCGCAACGTGGCCCGGCCGCGGTACCGCACCATTCCCCAGCAGCAGGCCGACGTCATCCCCCAGCCCGCCGTCAACGGCTCGCTGCCGTTCCAGGGCCCCGACGCCAAAACCAACCCCGGCCAGGTCCGCGACACTGAGCAGCGGCCGCGGACCGTCATCTCGGCCGGCACCCCGGGCGA
>Ga0335075_10018120_pt1 | contig 10442 bp, 9 predicted proteins | sample Lox_Sample_24_FD_206723 | JGI IMG/M metagenome (GOLD analysis project Ga0335075, IMG submission 206723) | Soil microbial communities from Loxahatchee National Wildlife Refuge, Florida, United States - Lox_Sample_2.4 | ecosystem: Environmental > Terrestrial > Soil > Wetlands | place: USA: Florida... | reverse complement strand
AGGAGCTGCGCTTCAAGACGCGCATGACCTCGGCGGCGGTCTTCGCGGCCTTTGCCAGCGTGCCCCGCGAGCGGTTTGTCGGTCCCGGCCCCTGGCGCATCCAGTCCTGGGGCGAGTTCTGGTTCACTGGCGACCACGATCCCCGCAACGTCTACCACGACACCCTCATCTCCCTCGACGAAGCCAAGCGCATCAACAACGGCCAGCCCAGCCTGTGGGCCTACTATCTTGACCGCATCTCGCTGAAGGCCGGCGGACGAATTCTGCACCTGGGCTGCGGCACGGGCTACTACACCGCGATCATGGCCGAGGTGGTCGGGCGGGAGGGCAAGGTGGTCGCCATCGAGATCGACGAAGCCCTTGCCCAGCGCGCGCGCATCGCGCTCGAGCCCTGGCCGCAGGTGACCGTCTATTGCGCCGACGGCACCGCCGGCCCTTTCGATCCCGCCGACGCCGTCGTGGTCAGCGCCGGCGCCACCCACCCGCTGCCCGCATGGCTTGCCGCCGTTCAACCCGGAGGCCGGCTGCTGTTCCCGCTCACGGCCAACGAGGGCCTGGGCATCATGGCCATCCTCACGCGTTCCGGTCAGGACCGCTTTGCGGCGTGGCTCAACGGCGGCGTCGGCTTTATCGAGTTCGAGGGCGCGCGCGATCCTGAAGTCGGGCGGCGGCTCGCCGAGGCACTCCACCATGGTCACAGCGGAGACGTGAAGTCGCTCCGCTGCGACGCGCATGAAAGAGACGAGAGCTGCTGGCTGCACGGCGATGGCTGGTGTTTCTCGAATTGCGAGCCGTCGGGCCAGGGCCCGTTCAGTCCAACCGCCGATTTTGGCTCCGTCCACTGCGATTGACGGTGCAGGGGCGTTATCCTCAAGAGAGGCTGCTGCGGCAACCTGCCCGACCCAATCACCGCGGTCAGTCGATACGCTCAGCAGGCGCCAGTGTGCGCTTCAGGCCGGTTCGAGTCGGGGAGTCGAGCCGGCCGTTTTAGGACTGTCGATGCACATCACCACCACGGACTACGCGATTGCTTCCATCATCGGAGCCTTCGCGGTCATTCTCTGGCGCATCCGCGAAGGCCGCAGCGCCGTCACCCTGAAGAAGATCCTGATCCCGCCCGCCGGTATGGCCACCGGATTTTCCATGTTCGTCGTGCCGGCCTTCCACATTCCGTGGGACTGGGCCCTGATCTCCTTCGCGATCGGCTCCACGCTGCTTGCCTGGCCGCTGCTGGCGACCACCAAGCTCTACCGTCAGGGCGAGGCGATCATGATGAAGCGCTCCGCGGCCTTTCTCATCGTGATCGTCCTTCTGGCGGCCGTGCGCTTCTTCGCCCGCGGCTATTTCGACAGGCTGCTCACCGTGCCCCAGACCGGCGCCCTCTTCTTTATTCTTGCCTTCGGCATGATCTTCGTCTGGCGCGCCAGCATGTTCCTGGCGTACCGCCGCCTGACCGCCCAGCCGGCGCCGGAGGCCGCACTGTCTCCAGCCCCCACACCCGACGCCGAAGAGGCATGACCGGGGAAGAGGCGGGAGGATTCCCGTCGTCTTTCTCCATTGCGTGAACGAGCCGTTCGGCGTCCGGCACCGTGCGGGCCGCTACAGCACCCGCGCCAGCCACCTGCCCGTGTGCGAGTGCAGATTGCCGGCCACTTCCTCGGGGGTTCCGACGGCCACGATCTGCCCGCCGCCTTCGCCGCCCTCCGGCCCCAGGTCGATGATCCAGTCGGCGCTCTTGATCACGTCCAGGTTGTGCTCGATGACGATCAGCGACCCTCCGCCGTCGATCAGCTTGCGCAGCGCCGTCAGCAGCTTCGATACGTCGTCGAAGTGCAGCCCCGTGGTCGGCTCGTCGAGAATATAAAGCACGCGGCTTGCCTGCGAGGGCTTGGCCGAGGCATTGGCCGCGCGCACGGCGGCCAGGTGCGCCGCCAGCTTCACGCGCTGGGCTTCGCCGCCCGAGAGCGTTGTAGCCGACTGCCCAAGCCTCAGATAGCCCAAGCCGATCTCATCCAGCACCGCCAGCTTTTCGAGGAGCCTGGTCTGCCCGGCAAAGAAGCGCAGGGCCTCCTTCACCGTCATCTGCAGGACTTCGTGAATATTCTTGCCCTTGTACTGCACTTCCAAGACCTTCGCCTGATAGCGCGTCCCGTTGCAGTCCTCGCAGGGCAGCTCCACGTCGGCCAGGAACTGCATCTCGACGGTCACCGTGCCGTCGCCTTCGCACGTATTGCAGCGCCCGCCCGGCACGTTGAACGAGAAATGTCCCGGCGTGAGCGAGAGCCGCTTGGCCTCGGGCTGCGACGCAAACAGTTCGCGGATCAGGTCGAATGCCTTGATGTACGTAATCGGATTCGACCGCGGCGTGCGGCCGATGGGCGTCTGATCCACCAGCACCACGTCGTTCAGGCGCTCCACGCCCGTGAGCGAGTTGAAGACGCCCGCCGGATCGCCGCCGTCGCTCTGGCCCAGGGCGCGCGCCACGGCGCGGTAGAGCACCTGGTGCACCAGCGTCGATTTGCCCGAACCGCTTACGCCCGTGATCGCGACCAGCAGCCCCAGCGGAATCTCCACGTCGACCCCGTGCAGATTATTCGCTCGCGCTCCGCGCAGCACCAGCCGCTCCCGCCCCGGCGCGCGCCGGCGCGTGGGCACGGGGATCGAAAGCTTGCCGGAAAGATAGCGGCCGGTCAGCGACCCGGGGTTGGCCTCGATCTCCGCCAGAACGCCCTCGGCCAGAAGTCTGCCGCCGAACTCGCCGGCGCCGGGTCCCAGATCGAGCAGATGATCGGCCGCGCGCAGCACGTCGGGATCGTGCTCAACAACCAGGATCGTGTTGCCGAGGTCGCGCAGCTCTTCCAGGATGCGAATGAGGCGCGCCGTATCGCGCGTGTGCAGGCCGATGGAAGGCTCGTCGAGCACATAGAGCGCGCCCACCAGCCGCGAGCCCAGCGACGTCGCCAGTTGAATCCGCTGGGCCTCGCCGCCGGAGAGCGTCGAAGCCAGCCGGTCCAGAGTGAGATATTCAAGCCCCACCGCATCCAGAAAGCTCAGCCGCTGCCGGACTTCTTCGAGAATCGGCCCGGCGATCTCCTCCTGCATCGGCTTCAGCTTGAGTCCGTCGAAAAACGTCTTGGCCTGCGCGATGGTCATGGCCGCGGCCTGGCAGATATTCTTTCCTCCCGTTTTTCCATCTCCGATGCGCACCGACCGCGCCTCGGCCCTGAGCCGCTGCCCGCGGCAATCCGGGCACTCGGCGTAGCCGCGGTACTTGCTCAGCATCACGCGCACGTGCAGCTTGTACTTCTTGCGCTCCATCTGCGCAAAGAAGCCGAAGACGCCCGGGAAACCTCCCTTCCCGCGCAGCACCGTCTCCCGCGCCGGCTCCGGCATATCGTGCCAGGGCACGTCCAGCGGCACCTCCAGCTCCGCCGCCTGCTTGCGCAGCTCCGTGAACCACCCCCGGTACTTCGGCCGGTTCCAGGGATCGATCGCGCCCTCGTTCAGGCTCAGACCTTTGTCGGGAATCACCAGGTTCAGGTCGAAGTCGACGGTGTTGCCGAAGCCCTGGCAGCGCGGGCACGCGCCGAAGGGATTGTTGAAGCTGAACAGCCGCGGCTCCGGCTCGCGCCCGGGGCGATGGCAGTTGGTGCACTCGAAGGCCCCGGAAAAACGCCAGCGGCGGCGCTCGGCAGATTCATCGCGCGGCGCCTCCTCGAAGATCGCCTCCCCGCCCTCGCGGTACGCGATCTCGGTCGCATCCACGATCCGGGAACGGGCCTCCGCGTTCACCACAATCCGGTCCAGGAGGACAAAGATGGGCAGCGTAAAGTCGAGATCGATCAGGGACTCCGGCGTCGAGAATTCGAAGATCCTTCCCTGCTGCCACAGCCGGTTGAATCCGCCGGCCCGCAGCTCGGCCAGCCGCGCCTTCAGCGTCTCCGTGTGCGGTGAATCCCCGCTGGCCGCCACAGGTTTTGTCTTGCTGCCTGGCTTGGCCGCACGTCCCCCGGTCTTCGCCGGCAGCGCCGCGGCCTCCGGCGCGGGCGTCGCGCTCACCACCGGAAACAGGGCGTTCAGCCGCGTCCCCTCGCCCAGCGCCAGGATCGCGTCGGCGGCCTCATCCACGGAGTCCCGCTTCACCAGCCCGTCGCAGTGCACACAATGCACGGTCCCGCACCGCGCGTAGAGCAGCCGCAGGTAGTCGTAGATCTCGGTCGCGGTCGCTACCGTCGATCTTGGGTTCCGCGTGGTGTTCTTCTGCTTGATGGCGATCGCCGGCGCCAGCCCGTCGATCAGGTCCGCATCCGGCTTCTCGATCCGCTCGAGGAACTGCCGCGCGTACGCCGAGAGCGACTCCACATAGCGCCGCTGTCCCTCCGCATAGATGGTGTCGAAGGCCAGCGAACTCTTCCCCGATCCCGATACGCCGCTGATCACCGTCAGCCTGCCGTGCGGAATGTCGCAGGAGATGTTCTTCAGGTTGTGGGTCCGCGCGCCGCGGATAATAATAGCGTCGTTCAAAGGGAAGGCACCGTGCGGTATTCGGTCAGCCGCGCCCGCAGGCCCTCAGAGGGGTTCAGGACGCAGGCGGCCATTCTCCATTATATGGGTCGGCGCAATGCGCCCCTCGGTTCGTGGCCGCCGCCGCCTTCCCGCTTGAGGCCGGCTCTGCCCTGAAGGTCCAAAAGAAGAAACGGCTGCGATCACCGCTCGGCGCGAGGCGTCGGCTCCGCGAGCCCCAGAGCCGCCGGTGGCCCAGTTGGGGCCCTCAAAATGCGCGCAATCTGCCGGACTGGAAGAGCGCGCAGCCTGGAAGGGTATCGCTTCGCTCGGGTGGCGAATCGACCGGCAGGGACGTTTTCCGAATTCGTGCCTCGCGCCCCTGGCTCCTGCCTAACTTCATCCCGCTGAAGTGACACACACCTACTCACCAGGACTGCATCAGCCCTGGGCCAGCCTCACGCTGCCAGCGTACGCATCTCGATGAGCTTTGCCTGCTGCTTGACCTCGATCTCGCGGTCAAGCACCTTGGCGAGTCCCATCAGCACCTGCGATGCGCATGCCGGACACTGCCTGGCATCGTTTCCAACACAGTTGCAGTCCTGGCACAGGTAGGCAGACGACAAGGGAATAAACTGCATCGCTGCATATGTCATGGCTTTCACCCTGAGAAGGGCGGCCTCCAGATCGAACCCCCTCCGACTGGCACCCTAACTCATCTTGATGGATGCGCGGGTGCAGGGCGCAGTTGTTTTTTTTGAGCGGCCGGGGCGGCCAGGGTCGAGACGGTTCCCTTCTCCTCGCTGCCGCGTCGAACTTCTCGATACCCCTTCCCGCGGCGTCGAAGGTTTGCAGCCGTTAAACTGAACTTTGAGGAGTTCCGTGCATCGAACCGCAGTTTCCGCCCTGTTTCTGGCTCTCGTAACCTGTTCCGCGCCCCTCGCCGCACTGCAGTCCGTCTCCGATGCGCCGCCGCAAGCTCCATCCGGTGCTTCGCCGCAGACCGCCCCGGCGCCGTCGCCGCAGGTTGTCGAGGCGGAAGCCGCCATCGGCAAATCCGACTGGAAGACCGCCGCATCGGAGCTCAATCCCTGGATTGCGGCCCACCCCACCGATGCCCGCGCCCTCTTCGACCTGGGCTACGTCGAAGACGCTGAAAACCACCTCGAGCAGGCCGGTTCGCTCTACCGCCGCGCCATCCAGGCCGATGCCGGCTCATTCGAGGCGCATCTCTCGCTGGGTCTTCTGCTGGCCCGGGAGGGCAAGTTCACAGAGGCCCGTCCGGAGCTGGCCATAGCCACGACGCTTGACCCCGGCGCGGCAGGACCGGCGCTGAAAGCCCGCGCCTGGCGTGCGCTGGCCCAGATCGACCGTCCCCGCCCCGGCAACCCCGGCGATCCCGCCGAGGCTTCGAACGACCTTCTCCAGGCCCTCAATCTCTCCCCTGAGACCGAGGACGACACGCTGCTCGCGGCCGAACTTGCGGAAGACGCCGGTCAGAACGACGCCGCCGAGACCGCCTATCGCCGGGTTCTCGCCGAAGACCCCAAGGCCACCCAGGCCAGCATCGGGCTCTCGCACCTGTTGATCGTCAAAAAGCAGTACGCCGAGGCTGAATCCGTGCTCCACGCCGCGCTGCCCGACGCGCCCCAGAACCCCGTCCTCAACGCCCAGCTCGCCCTCGTCCTGGCCCAGCAAAACGACCCCGAGGCTCTCACCCTCACGCAGAAGCTCCACACCGAGCACCCCTCAGACCCCGGCATCACGCGCATGTTGGCCCAGCTCCTCGCCGAGGCCGGCCAGTACGCCGCCTCCGATCAGCTCTACACGCAGCTCCTCGCCGCCAGCCCCAACGACGAAGACCTGCTGGTCGCCCACGGGCAAAACCTGGTGGAAGAGCTCAAATTCGATGAGGCCTATGCCGCCTTCAAGAAGGTCACCGATCTGGACCCGTCAAACGGTGACGCCTGGAGCGGTCTCGCCTTCACCGCATCCAAGCTGCACCAGCCCTCTGTGACACTGCATGCTCTTATCATGCGGTCAAAATATCTTCCAGAAAATGCATCTACCTACTTCCTTTGGGCAATCTCTTACGATACCCTGCATCAAAACACGTTAGCTGCTGCCTATTACCACCACTTTTTAGAGGCGGCAGATGGCAAATTTCCCGATCAGGAATGGCAGGCACGTCAGCGGCTCCGGATCCTCGAGAAATGACCGCGAGGCTGCTGCGATGCCTCAAATGAGTGCGATACTTCCGCTTGGCAAGCCGCGGCGAGTAATTTGCCGGCAAGGGGTGCGGGGCCTTCGCCTGGTTACTCCTTCCCTGAATTCAAGAGTCACGGCGCCGGCGCGGTACCGCATTCGTGGAGGTTCCAGGTGCGGTCTGCGATCCCCATTTCGGTGCTTCTCGTGGTTTCTCTCACGGTGCTTCCCCTCCGCGCGGCTGCCTCCTCCGATGACGTTCCCGATCAGCAGACGATCGACGCCCTCGCCGCCAAGGCCAACCAGGCCCAGCCCCGCGACCAATGTTTTCTCTACGCCCAGCTCATGCAGGATATGAGCGAGCTCAGCGCCCGGCAGTACGCCGCCGGCAACATCACCAATGCCTCCTTCCTGCTGCGCCAGATCCAGACCCTTTCGCGCAAGGTCCATCTCTCCGTGGCCGAAAACGACAAGCGCCTCAAGAACGCCGAGATCCTGCTCAGCCGCACCGCCTTCCGGCTCACCGAGCTGCTCCACTCCAGCGATTATGAGGACCAGGCGCTCATCCGCCAGACCATCGCCGACGTGAGCCAGGCGCAAAACGCCGCCCTGATGCAGGTCTTCAATAAGTAGCGCGCCCCGGCGATCCGCGCACGTTGCCCCGCTGCTCCGGCTGTGATTGAATGGGGGCGCCGGAGAGTTGCGTCATGCGCCGCAGTCTATTTCTCATCCCCTGGATCGTCGTCCCTCTGTTCGCCTCTTCCGCCATAGCCCAGCATCAGCCTCACGACCCGCTCACCCCCGATCAGGCGCAGAAGATCGCCGAAGCCAGCATCGATCCGCCGGCCCGCGTCGACCTCTACACCAAGTTCCTCAACGAGCACGCCGACGCCATCAAGGCCCTCGCCAAACGCGCTCCTTCCAAGGCCCGCGGCGACCAGATGTCTGACGACCTCGAAGACTTTGCCAATCTGATGGACGAGCTCAGCTCCAACCTCGACATGTACTCCGAGCGCAAGGCCGACATTCGCAAGGCCCTCAAGCCTCTCGGCGAGTCAGTCCAGCGCTGGCAGGAGATACTGCACGCCTTGCCCACCGACGACCCCAGCTATAACCTCTCGATCACCGACGCGGTCGACAGCGCCAACGACCTGGCCGATCAGACCAAGCAGCTTGTCCAGGACCAGGACAGCTACTTCAAGGAACACCCCACCGAGAAGGGCCAGCAGCGCGTCGAACCGCCGCCGCAGTAAGGCAGGGGTCAGTGATCAGGGGTCAGAACTGAGACCTCCGGATGCCGCCGATCGCTGATAACTGATCACTGATAACTGAACGCTGCTCTTCTGCTATCCTCCCTCTTGGTGCCCTCCGACTTTGCATCCATCTTTCAAGAGGAGTACCGGGCTCTGCGTCCGCGTGCTCCCATGCCACCGATCGTGCTGCGGTTCCGGCGCTTCACCTCGCTGAACAACACCATTCGCCTGCGCGAGGGGCGCATTCTCGTCAGCCTTTCGGACCTGCTCGAGGGCGCGCCGGAGTCGGTGATTCGCGCCATCGCGCACATCCTGCTCGCCAAGCTTTACAAAAAGCCCATCGATGCGGCTCACAACCTGCGCTTCAAGCGCTTCGCCACCAGCGCGGCCGTCACCCGGCAAACCGAGCTTGTCCGCTACGCCCGGGGCAGCAAGCGCTACAGCGGCCCCGAAGGCCGGTACTACCACCTCGAGGAGGTCTTCGACTCGCTGAACCTGCGCTTCTTCGGAGGGCTGCTGGGCCGGCCCGAGCTCACCTGGAGCGAGCACCACGCCAAGCGTTCCCTGGGCCATTACGACGCCGCGCACAACACCATTGTGGTCAGCCGCGTCTTCGACCGCCCTTCCAGCCCGCGTTACGCCATCGAGTACCTGCTCTACCACGAGATGCTGCACCTCAAGCACCCCGTCCGCATGAGGGGCCTGCGCCGGTGCGTTCACTCCGCCGAGTTCAAAGCCGAAGAGGCCCGCTTCCCGCAGTTGACCGAGGCGCTGGCCTATATCAAGCGTTTGTAGAGTCTGAAAAAGCCAGGGGAAGCCTGAATGGCTGCTGCCTTTACGCCGGCTTCTGCACCGCCGCCGGGGCCTGCTCCGCGCCCAGCACAGTGCGCCCCGAGGGCCGGCGCGACGTCCACCAGATCACGCCCACTCCGACCACGGCAGCTCCGGCGCTCGCCAGTTGCGCATTCGACAGGCCCCACAGCACCTTGGGGTTGCGGCGGATGAACTCGACCAGGAACCGGGCGATGCCGGTCAGCAGCAGGTACTGGCCCAGGATCGCCCCCGTTGCGTGCGGCTTGCCCAGCCGCCGCCACAGCCACCAGCCGATCACGAGGCCCGCGGCCAGCTCATACAACGGCGTCGGATACACCGGCACAAACACCGGCTCGATCCCGTGCGGAAACGCCATGCCCCAGGCGCGGAAGGTCCCGCCCAGGATGTGCACCGGCGTAATCGCGATCCCGTAGCAGCCGTCGCCGGAGAGAAAGCACCCGATCCGGCCGACCCCGTAGCCGATCGCCGCCGCCGGCGCCGCCAGGTCCAGAATCCGCACGGCTCCGATCCTGGCCCGGACGCCCTGCACGACCAGCGCCGTGATCCCGAAGGTCAGGCCGCCGTACCACGCGAACCCGCCGGGATCGTAGAGCGCCCGCCAGCCCATCTCGCGCAGATCGAGAGGCGTGTCGGCCAGGTGCCACAGCTTCGCACCCACGATTCCCGCGATCAGCGTGACGACCACAATCCACATTGCATCCGCGTCGATATGTGCCCGCCGGAAGGCGCGGTCGGTCACTAACGCCCCGGCCACCGCGGCGCACCACATCATCAAGCCGAAGGTGTGAATGCTCAGGAACCCAAGATGGATCGTCGGCAGCATCTCTCTGTCAGTATAGACGCCATCCGCCTGCAAAGGGCGCAGCCCCCGCGCCCGGCCCTGTTTTTCACAGAACTTCCCCGCCAACACCCCTCGATTCAGGAGATACTGTCTCCATGGCGACCATGACCTATCAGGGACTTGAGGTGCTCTACACCCGGCAGCAAATTGCCGACCGCGTGGCCGAGATGGGCGCACAGATCACCCGCGACATGAACGGCGAGAAGCTGGTGATGGTGGGCGTCCTCAAAGGCGCAGCCTTCTTTCTCTCCGACCTCTCCCGCACCATCCAGGTCGACGCCACCTTCGATTTTGTCGCCACTTCAAGCTACGGCAAGGGACAGCGCTCCTCCGGCGCCGTCAAGCTCATCAAGGATCTCGACGAGCCCATCGAAGGCAAAAACGTCCTCGTCGTCGAAGACATTCTCGACACCGGCCTCACCCTCGCCTACCTGCGCAAGATCTTCCTTCAACACCGCCCCAAGACCCTGCGCATCGCCACGCTCCTCGACAAGCCTTCACGCCGCATCGAGAAGATCGAGGCCGATTACGTCGGCTTCTCCATCCCCAACCTCTTCGTCATCGGCTACGGCATGGACTACGCCGAGCGCTACCGCAATCTTCCCGACATCTGCCTGATGTCTCCCGACCACCCCGAGTAGGCTGGGGCAACCGCATCGCCGCCAGTTCCTCAGCGGGCCAAAAGAAAAGCCCCGAAGCGCGCCTCGGGGCTTTCTCTTCAGACCCTCCCGCCCGGCTCAGGCCAGGTCGAAGCGATCCAGGTTCATCACCTTGGTCCACGCAGCCGCGAACTCTTCGACGAAGGC
>Ga0335075_10018119_pt1 | contig 10442 bp, 7 predicted proteins | sample Lox_Sample_24_FD_206723 | JGI IMG/M metagenome (GOLD analysis project Ga0335075, IMG submission 206723) | Soil microbial communities from Loxahatchee National Wildlife Refuge, Florida, United States - Lox_Sample_2.4 | ecosystem: Environmental > Terrestrial > Soil > Wetlands | place: USA: Florida... | reverse complement strand
GGCGTCCTCACCGGCATCGTCGGCGCGGCCGGCGGGATCGGCGGCTTCTTCCTGCCCAACTTGCTGGGTTCCATCAAGCAGCTCACCGGCACGTTCAGCTACGCCTTCATGATCTTCGCCGCGATGGCCGTTGTTTGTGTCGCGGCGCTGGTCCACGCCAGCCGGTCCTGGGAAGGCGTCTTTTTGGCCAAGGGCGGCCTGGCGGCGACGACGACGCTAACGGAATGAGAAACCGTTCCCAAAGAAGCTCGCCGTTTAGCGACGCTTCGTAGAAGCGTTGCCGGCAACGACGCTTCTGCGAAGCGTCGCTAAACGTAAGGAGATCCTCCATGATCCGCGCCAAGAATCGCTCCACGATGGTCGTCGTCGGCACCGGCATGGCCGGCGCCAAGGTCGTCGAAGAAGTGCTGGCCCGCGACCCCGACCGCTATCAGATTCGCCTCTTCGGCGCCGAGCCGCACGGTACGTACAACCGTATCCTGCTGTCCGGTGTGCTGGGCGGCTATCAAGACCCGCAACAGCTGTGGCTCAACCCGCTCGACTGGTACGAGAGCCGGGGCATGCGCGTCCATTCCGGCGTGCGCGTCGAGACCATCGACCGCGGCCGACAGGTCGTCGCCGGCGGCGGCGGCAAGGTCGAGGAGCCGTATGACGTCCTGGTCATGGCCACCGGCTCGCGGCCGTTCGTGCCGCCGATGGAGGGCACGCGGCAGCAAGGCGTGTTCGTCTTCCGCACCCTGGACGACTGCGCCGCCATCAGCACCTATGCCCACAACTGCGATCGGGCCGTCGTCATCGGCGGCGGTCTGCTCGGCCTGGAAGCGGCCCGCGGCCTGCTCAGTCACGGCCTGGAAGTGACCGTCCTCGAAGCGGCCCCGCACCTGATGATCCAGCAGCTCGACGCGGCCGGCGGCGAATTGCTCAAGCGCAAGCTGGAAGCGATGGGCGTGGACGTTCGCGTCAACACGGTCACGACGCACCTTCTGGGCGACAACGGCCGAGTGTGCGGCCTGCGCTTCCAGGACGGCAGCACGATGGAGACCGACATGGTTATCATCAGCTGCGGCATTCGGCCCAACGTTGAGGAGGCCAAGGCGGCCGGTCTGGTCGTCGAGAAGGCCATCGTCGTCGATGACCAACTGCGCACCACCGATCCGTCGATCTTCGCGGTCGGCGAATGCGCCCAGCATCGCGGGCGGTTGTATGGCCTGGTTGATCCGGTCTACGATCAGGCCCGCGTCCTGGCCGACGTGCTGACCGAGGCCAAACCCAATGCCGTCTACACCGGCTCGCGCCTGGCGACGACGCTCAAGGTCATGGGCGTGGACCTGCTGTCGATGGGCGAAACGAGCGCGGCCGATCCCGATTGCGAGGTGGTCAGCTATCTCGATCCGTCGCGCGGCGTGTACAAGAAGCTGGTCGTCCGCGACAATCGCCTCATCGGCGCCATCTTGCTGGGCGAAGCCGACCCGACGCATCGACTGCTGCGTTACTTCAAGACTGGCGAGGCGCTGCCGGTCGCCGCCCTGGAGCTGCTCGGCGGCAGCGCCCGCGACGCCCTGCTGTGCGACGCCGGTTCCGACCTCAAGGAATTGGCGGACGACACGCGGATTTGCAACTGTCACGATGTTGACAAGGGCGTCCTCGTCGCCGCCATCCAGCAGGGCAAGTGCAGCATGGCGGCGCTGGGCGAATGCACCAAGGCCGGCACCGGCTGCGGCACCTGCCAACCGCTGCTGGCCCAGCTCGTGGCCGCCTACACCAGGGACGGCGCCAAGAAAGGCCCAACCAAGAACAAGATCGAGATCATCAAACAAGAGAAAGACGGCCTGGACGCTCTCTCCGACATCCTTCGTTTGTCCCCCACCAACAATTGGCAGGAAATGACCGAGGCCGACAAGCAGCGGGCCAAGTGGCACGGTCTGTTCTACCGCGTGCCGACGCCGGGCAACTTCATGCTGCGTCTGCGTTTGGTCGCCGGCCGCGTCACGGCCCGCCAGCTGCGCGTCCTCGCCGACCTGTCCGACCAGTACGGCAAAGGCTTCGCCGACCTGACCACCCGGCAACAGATTCAGCTGCGCTGGTTCACGTTGGCCGACGTGCCGGACATCTGGCGGCGTCTGGAAGAGGTCGGCCTGCACAGCAAGCAGACCGGCATGGACAACGTCCGCGGCGTCTGCGGCTGTCCGGTGTCCGGCCTGACGCCGCACGAGCTGTTCGACGCTACGCCCGTCATTCGCGAGTACAACGACCTGCTGATCGACAACAAAGAGTTCACCAACCTGCCGCGCAAGTTCAACGTGACGATCACCGGCTGTCTGGAAAACTGCGTGCATGCGGAGACGCAGGACATCGGTCTGGTGCCGGCCTACCGCGAGCTGGACGGCGAGCAGGTCAACGGCTTCAACGTCCTGGTCGGCGGCAAGCAAGGCTCGGGCGGCTATCGGCCGGCGACGCCGCTCGATGTCTTCGTCCGCCGCGACGATGCCGCTGCTCTGTGTGCCGAGATCACGCGCGTCTTCCGCGATCACGGCTCCCGCGCTTCGCGCGTCCGGGCGCGCCTGGCGTTTCTGATCGACGACCGCGGCATCGCCTGGTTCCGCGGCGAGCTGGAGCGGCGCTGGGAGCGCTCCCTGCTCCGCGCCGGCACCGACATGCGCAAGAAGCAGCACGTCGATCACCTCGGCATTCATCCGCAGAAACATCGTGCCGGCGACGAGGGCGAGCCGCTCTTTTACGTCGGCTGCCTGGTGCCGGTCGGCCGCATTACCACGGCTCAGATGCGGCAGGTCGCCGACGTGTCTGAGCGCTACGGCAACGGCGACGTGCGCGTGACGACCGGCCAGAACCTCATCGTCGCCAACATTGCCGAATCGCGCCTCGGAGCGCTGACCGGCGAGCCGCTTTTCCAGGAGCTGCCCTACGATCCCTCGCCGATCCTGCGCGGCCTGGTGGCCTGTACCGGCACCGATTACTGCGGCATGGCCTTGATTGAAACGAAGGGCTACGCCCTGGAGATAGCGCGCGAGCTGGAGAAGCGAACCACCGGTAAGAAGGTGCTGCCGTTGACGATCCACTGGTCGGGCTGTTCGGCGGGCTGCGGCATGCACCAGATCGCCACGATCGGCTTGCAGGGCTGCCGTTCGCGCATAGCCGGTCAAGTCGTGGATGCGGCCCACGTCTGCGTCAAGGGGGCGGCGGGGCCGAAGCCGGTCGTAGCCACGGACCTGATGTACGATGTGCCGGTCGAGAAGCTGGCGGATGCGCTGGAGCCGCTGGTGTTGCATCTGCCGCGGTGACGCCCGCCGCGCGGCCAATCAAAAATCTCCTAAGTTATTGCTTCGGCACGGAATTGAATCACGAAAACACGAAAGTACGAAAACACGAAAAAGACAGTAGGATCGTAAAAAGAGGCATACTTGGTTGCTGGCGCTGCGTCTTCTCTTTCTTTTTTTCGTGGTTTCGTACTTTCGTGTTTTCGTGATTCAATTCTTTGTGCGGAACTAACTTGCCGACGTAATATCCTAACCCAGGTTGCGCACTATGTTGCGAAAGCGAGGCGTTTTTTGGGGTTTTTCCCAGAGAAAACCGCAGATTTTTGTAGTGGAAACTCGCAACACGCTCAGACGAAAGAAGTTGCGTCGAAAACGGTTATTATGCTATATTTGTACTCTCTAAAAAACCACGGGGTTCTTTAGCAGCTGCGCAACCTGGGCTAACGCCTCTTCTTCGTCTCCAATTCGTAACAAGCGATCTCCTCGCCATTGCGCACGTACAGTCGGCCGTGCGCGACGACAGGATGGTTCCAGGTCTTGCCTTCGAGCGCCTGAAATCGGCCAAGCTCCTTGTGTCGTTGCGGATTCGCTTCCAGCAAGACGACGGCGCCTTTCTCGGCCGCGACCAGCAGCAACGAGGAATCGGCCAGCAGCACCACCTGACCGTGGCCATAACGCCCGTCCTTCCAGCGCTGCGCGCCGGTCTGCAAATCGACACAACAAAACAGGGCGCCGTCGAAACCATAAATGGCGCCGTCATGAAAAACGTAATCGTTGAACGACGGCTGCAAGCGCTTCGAGGTCCAGCGCCGCGACACCGTCCAGGCGTCGCCGTCGTGTTTCACGTCAAGAAAAGCCGTTCCGAGGTCCATTTCGGAGGAAATCAGCACCTGTCCCTCACCGGCAAGGTGCGGCTGGAGAGAGCGCGGCGCCTGCGGAGCGGGAACGTCGTGCTGCCAGAGAGCCTGTCCCGAGGCGGGATCGACGGCCAGCAAGCCGTGATCGCTCCACATGAGGATCTGTTCCTGACCGTCCAGCGTGGCCAGCTGCGGCGAGCTGTAGCTGCTTTGTCCGGCCGCGGCGGTCCAGGCCGGCTCGCCGGAGTCCGCGCGATAGGCCAGGAGTCCCTTGTCTCCTCCGGCATAGACGACGACCAGCCCTTCTACGATCAACGGCGAGCTGACGAAGCCCCACATCGGCGGCTGGACGCCGCTATCGGCGGAGATGTCGCGCTGCCAGCGTCGCTCGCCGCTGATTCCATCGAGACAGTTGAGGATGCCGGTGGCCCCCAGGGAATAGATGCGGCCGTCGGCGAACGTCGGCGTAGCCCGCGGTCCTGCGCCGGCCACTTTTTCCTGAAAGCGTGCCTCGTCCTGATGCGCCCACAGCTCGCGGCCGGTGGCGGCATCCAGGCAAACAACGGCCTCCTGCGAGCCACGCTGCTCCTGCGTGTACAGTCGATCGCCCACCACCGCCATCGACGACCAGCCGGGACCGACGCGCTGCCGCCACAGCTGTTTCGGAGGCGAGGCTTTCCAGTCGGCGGCGAGGGTCATGCCCCGCACCACGCCGTCGCGCTGCGGTCCGCGAAATCCCGGCCAGTCGCCGGCCTGGATGCTCCGAAGCGAATCGGACGATGTCCCCTCAGGAAGTGCGGCGGTCTCGTGACGGCGCTGCGCCAGCTCCGCCTGATACCGCTGCTCGGCGGTCGGCGTCCAGCGCCAGTGATACTCCGCCACCTGCTCGCCGCTGATGCCGTCGAAGCGAATCAGGCCCCACGCTCCCCACGGCAGCAGCACCGCGATTGTTAGACCGACCAGGCGCGTCCCGGACGAAAGACTTCGGGTGAGGAACAGCCCGATCGTCCAGCTCGTGAGGACGTAGGGCGGAACGACGAAAATCAGCATCCAAAGTCCGAGCGTTTCCTGGCACAGCGGCGCCGCGACGACGCCGCCCAGCACCGCCGCGGCGAACACCGCCAGACGCTCGCGCAGCCGGATACGGCGATTGAGGAACCACCACACGAGAAACGCCAGCGCCAGCACCGCACAGGACGCCATGCAGAACAGAAAGCGCACGAAGGTCGCCAATTCCATCCAGCGGACGGTCCCGTAAGCCGTCCAGTACAATCCGATCAGCACCAAGGCCGGCCAGACACGCGGTCGCGGCGCCGCTTCCCCCGGCAAACGTTCCGCGGAAGCGAGTGAGGACGTCAGAACGATCTCGCTTGTCATGACGGGTCTCTCCTCTTTTCAGGATCTGTTTTAGGTTAATTGGCGTCGTCGTCCGGGTCCGGCTGGGTCGTCTCCTCCCACAGCGGCTCGACCCCGGTGCATCCCAGCGACGCGCGGTCCCAGGCGAGCCGGCCGGCGCGGATGTCGTCGCACACCGCATGGATCCACTGGCGCTCGGCTTGCTTCATCGCCCGCACATACTCGACCTCCACGAGGACGGCTCGGCCGATTTGCGGAACCATCTTTTGCAAGATCGCGTCCAGGGCGAGGATCTCCAATTCCAGCCGGTGCGAGCGGTTGCGCAGCTGCTCGACGGCGTCCTCGCGGGTGAGGTGCGGCAGAAAGCTGAGCGCGGCGAGAAACTGCGACGGCTCGCGGACGGGCTTGGCCAGCAGATCGCGCAGCCAATCGAGCACTTCCAGCTCGCCGTGCTCCGAGAGGCGATAGGTCGTTCGCTCCGGCCGGCGTCCTTCGCGGCTGGTTTCCACCACTTCGATCAATCCCGCCTGCCGCAGCCGCTCGATGGCGTGGTATAGCGAGCCGCGTTTCAGGTCGAGAAATTCGTCCTTGTGACGTTGACGAATGAGCCGCTGCATCTCATAAGGATGCATCGGCCGCTCGCGCAGCAAACACAAGACCGTCAAGGCCCAGAGATTGCGATGACTGATGTGCTCGCGTGCCACGAATTATCTCCCTTAATATAGATCATCGGAACTATATCGAGAGAGCTATTTGGTGTCAAGAGAGCTGCATCGGACCCCGTGTACGCGCCTGTTTGCTCTCTTGAGCTTCGTGCCAACAATCGGCCGTCCGCGAATCGGCAGCGATTTCGATTGCTCCTCTCGATACAATGGGCGTGTGTACATCCCGTTCCTCTCCCCACACCGGGAGGTTTCTTGTGGCGACCGATGCCGCAGCTCGAAGCTCACCAGAGGACGATTCGGACCTTTGGCGGTTTCTCCCGGATTGGTTGACTCGTCCCACCGATCCCCAGAAGGAGATTCCACGCCTGGCCAAGGATTCGGCCCTGACCCGTGCGATCGAGAGCACGCTCGGTCAAATCCCCACCACGCACCATCTCTATTGCCAGGATGCTCGCGAGATGGTTTTGCCGCCCGAAAGTGTTCACCTTGTGTTGACCTCTCCGCCCTACTGGACCCTCAAGGAATATCGTCCGGCGAAAGGGCAGCTCGGCCATGTTGCCGACTATGAGCGCTTCCTCGCGGAATTAGACAAAGTTTGGCAGCGATGCTATCAAGCGTTGACGCCGGGAGGACGGCTCATATGCATCGTGGGAGACGTCTGCCTGTCGCGGCGGAAGAATGAAGGCCGGCACACGGTGATACCCCTGCACGCCTCCATTCAAGAACACTGCCGGGCGATCGGGTTCGACAATTTGGCCCCGATTATCTGGCACAAGATAGCGAACGCCCAGCTGGAAGCCGAGGGCAACGGCAGCAGTTTTCTGGGCAAACCCTACGAGCCAAATGCCGTCATCAAGAACGACATCGAGTTTGTTTTGATGCAGCGAAAGCCCGGCGGCTATCGCACTCCCGATCTCGCCACGCGCCTTCTCAGCATTATTTCCGATACCAACCACAAGATCTGGTTCCAGCAAATCTGGACCGGACTGACCGGCGCCTCGACCCGCCATCACCCCGCGCCCTTCCCCCTTGAGCTGGCCATGCGTCTGATTCGCATGTTCTCCTTCGTCGGCGACACGGTGCTTGATCCGTTTGCCGGCACCGGCACGACGATGTTGGCCGCCGCCCAGTGCGGACGCAACAGCATCGGTGTCGAAGTCGATCCCAGTTACTTCGACTATGCGCGCCGGCGCATTGCAGCGAAAACATCTGGTCTGTTCGCCACCGCGACCCTCCAAGCTCACTCGGAAGCGGACTCCCATGAGCGATCTGCTTGACGATCTGGACAAGCGTCTCCGCCAGGCGATCATCTCGTTCTGGAGGCAACGTGGTGCGCAGTCGCGGAGGCAGGGTAGCCAGCGTGAAGACAAGGACCGTGGCGAACGCGGGGCTGTGACTGGCGGCAAACACCTGGACGGCTTCCGCGAGCTTGTCGGCGTCTTGCTGGAAGAGGCGGGGCTCCAGCGCGCGACCATTTATTGGCGCAACAAGACGGAATTGCCCGGTTGGTTCCGCGCCGAAAAGAATTGGGACTTGCTAATCGTGGCGGACGGCAAACTGGTAGCTATCGTGGAATTCAAGTCGCAGGTGGGATCCTTTGGGAACAACTTTAATAACCGCACGGAGGAGGCGCTCGGCAACGCTACCGATCTCTGGGCGGCCTACGCAGAAGGTGCGTTCCGTCCTTCGGAACGTCCGTGGCTGGGTTATTTCATGCTCTTGGAAGACGCGCCCGGCTCCCAAAGCCCCGTGCGGGTGAAGGAGCCACATTTTCAGGTCTTCCCCGAATTCCGCGATGCCTCCTACGCTCATCGCTACGATCTGCTGCTTACCAAGCTGGTGCGCTCGCGCCTTTATGACGCCGGATGTTTCCTCCTGTCGTCGCGGAAGGGTGGGCTGAAAGGCGAATATCGCGAACCCAACCCCGAGCTGGGCTTCCATCCTTTCGTCACCTCGCTCCTGGCTCGCGCCATCGCCGTGGCTCGGACTCAGGCGGCAGAGCCGTCGGCCCCACCGAAGATAAAAGCAGGGCCGCCGGAAGAATCGCCCAGGGGAAAGGCATGAAATGCTGGCAAAATAGGCGGGCGGGCGGGCAGGCAGCGGGACACAATAAAGGTAGAGAACACCTGCGCTCATCCCTCGAAAGAGCACGCCATGTCCGCACATACGCGCATCCTGCTGTCGCATCTGCATCGCCTGGCCGCGCCGGCGGCCTCCGAAGGAAAAAATAAATCGATGGAATCCGCCCCGAGCGAGGAATGACAGGCAGAGACGGCATAAAGCCGATCACGGAGGATGTGAGATGGCGGCCCGCAATAACCAAACCCTTACCCATCACCTTCGCCGCATTGTGCTGCGCGTTGACGGCGGCGGCATGACGGATGGGCAACTCTTGGAAACCTTCATCAGTCGTCGGGACGCGGCGGCCTTCGAGGCGCTGGTGCGGAGGCATGGGCCGATGGTCCTCGGCGTCTGTCGCCGCATCCTCCGCGATCCACACGATTCCGACGACGCCTTCCAGGCAACCTTTCTCGTCCTGGCCCGCAAAGCCGCCTCGGTGTCGCCGCGCGAGAGGGTCGGCAACTTCTTGTACGGCGTGGCTCACACGACGGCCCTTCGCGCCAGGTCCGCCAACGCCAAACGGCGATCACGAGAACGACAGATGCTCAACCTGCCCGAACGCGAAGCGGCGCCGAACGATCGCCAGGACGAGCTGCACGAGCGGCTCGATCACGAGCTGGCTCGTCTGCCCGACAAGTATCGCCTGCCGATCGTGCTTTGCGATCTGGAAGGACGGACGCGCCGCGAAGTCGCCCGGCAGCTCAAAATTCCCGAGGGAACGCTGTCCAGCCGCCTGACGACGGCCCGCAAGATGTTGGCGAAGCGATTGACCTGGCACGGTCTGGCGGTATCGGGCGGTGGGTTGGCCGCGGCGTTGTCTCCGAGTGCGACATCGGCCTGTGTGCCGCTATCGCTGGTGAGCTCCACGGTGAAGGCGGCAACGTTTGCCGCGGCAGGTCAAGCGGCGACCGGGATCATCTCGGGCCAGGTCGCCGCCCTTACGCAAGGAGTGCTGAAAGCCATGTTTCTGACGAAGCTGAAGACGATCGTGGGAGTGATGCTCGTCGTCGCCTCGATGTGCGGTGCGGCGGGATTGATCTACCAGACGCAAGCGGCAGAACCGCGGAACGCAATAAATGCGACCGAGAAGGCCGACCAGGAGAAACCGTCTGCCGCCAAGAAGATCAAGAGGCGCGAGAAGCCCAAGCCGGACAAGGAGCCAAAGCCGGCAGATGATCGAGTAGCAATTCGAGGCGTATGGCGGGTGATTTCCGTGCAACACGGCAAGGAAGAAGATCCACACGAAGAGGCGACGAGGTGGAAGGAAAGTCGGTGTATCTTCGACAAATATTGCATGGAGATCCGAAGCCAAGGAGCAATGGTTGGTTTAACCTATAAACTGGATCCGTCTAGAAGTCCAAAGCTATTGGAGCTGAAGCTGCTGGGCCGTACCATTCCGGCGATCTACGCTTTGGAAGGCGACGTTCTCCAAATTCGCATGGGGCTTCACGAAACGACTTTCCCCAAGGCGTTGAGCACCAAGGACGCGGGGAACAAAACGATGCTCCTGATTCTGAAGCGAGAAACCCCGAAGCGGAAGGCATCGAAGACGACCGAGAAAGCCAACAAGGAGGACCGACCCGAACCTAAAAAGATGGAAGAAACAGCGTCGTCCAAGAGCACGGAGAGCATGGGTTATATCAAAATCACGATTGGGCCACAGCCGTACAGAGCCTTGTTCATCAAAATGTTGGGCGTGATCGCGGAGGATTTTGAGCATATCAACTATGCCAACCAGTACGATGGTCGAATTGAAGCGTACAAAATAGTGCCTGCCACGAGCCGCACCGCTGTTCAGCATGCCTTTGTCCGATTTGAGACGCACGACGACGGCTATTTAATCACTGTCCGCATCAACAAAGTCCGGATGTCGGGAACCGAATCCGAACAAATCGTGGGCCGTAATACCGAGCTGGAGCAGAGAATCCTCAAAAAGCTAAAGGCTCAACAGGTTCGGAAGGATTCGCTTCCACCGGCGACTCCGCCAGCCCGACCGAAAACGCTGGAGAAGAAAGATTACTGAGTCGAGGATAGCAAAAGTCACCGGCGAGGGGGGGGGGGGGGGGGGGCCCCCCCCCCCCCCGCCCCCCCCCGCGGGGCCGCCCCCCCCCCCCCCCCCCCCCCCCGCCCCCCACCAGCCCCACCAAAACACCCCCCCGCCCCCCCAC
>Ga0335075_10018117_pt1 | contig 10444 bp, 10 predicted proteins | sample Lox_Sample_24_FD_206723 | JGI IMG/M metagenome (GOLD analysis project Ga0335075, IMG submission 206723) | Soil microbial communities from Loxahatchee National Wildlife Refuge, Florida, United States - Lox_Sample_2.4 | ecosystem: Environmental > Terrestrial > Soil > Wetlands | place: USA... | reverse complement strand
AAATTGACGCGCGATCCTGCGCCCTCGTGATCGACACGAACCTCGACCCCACGACGCTCTATTACCTGTATGCCAAGGGGCCGAAAATCGTGTGGGCCGGCAACACCGGTAAGAGCACGCGAGACGCTCCGTTCTGTACGAACTTCGCCGCGCGATTCTACTACGTCGATCGACCGCAGAGTCTTTGCACCGGCGCGGGCGAGCAAATGGTCTGGTTCATCAACGAACCCGCAGCGGCCCCGGATTGGACCATCGAACTCGATAGTCCGTAAGTTCGTCTATTACTGAAAGCAGCGAGGTTCGCGACGCCATCAACGAGTAGACCCTGTGAATGCGAATCGGCAAGGATGCATCACTCGGCACGCTCGTGCTCGTCAACGTCTACTGGCTACCTCTCTCGCTGCAGGAAGCGGCGCTTTTGGCGATCGCCATCCCGGCAGCGCTGCTGCGCATCGCGCCGGCGGACCACGTCGCGGTCTACTCGATACTCGCGAGCCTCATCAACGTCATCAACGTCTTTCTCCCGTGGCCCGTCGGCGCGCTCTCGGACCGGCTCCGTGGCAAGGGCACGCCGCGCCAAGCCCTCGCACTCCTGGGGACGGTCCTCAACGTCGCCGGTTTGGTGCTCGCGATGAGCGCACGCACGATCGCGACGTTTGACGGCGCTATCATTCTTGCAACGAGCGGCGCGGCGATCAGCACGTTGCTTCGGGCGTTCGCGGTGCGTTTACGTTGCTCGGTACGGTCTTCGGGCTGGTCATCGGCGGTCTCTTCGAACCACGCATCGCTTTTCTCGCCTGTGCGCTCCTCGTGGCGGTGAGCGCGGTATCGCTGCGCGGTATGCAGCCGCGCGAGCCCGACGCCCAGGATCACGCGCATATCCGCGACTGGCACGACTTCGTCATCGTCTTCATCGGCCGCGCCTTCATCGTGTTCGGCTTGACGCTGCTCGGCACGTTCGTGCTGTACTTCTTCCGCGACGTGCTGCACGCCGCAAATCCGTCGCAAGGCACCGGGCTTACCGGGATTGCCGGGCTCGTCGGCGCGGTCGCATCGAGCGTCGTGCTCGGGCTGCTCTCGGATCGCATCCGCCCGCACCGCAAAGTCGTCGTCGCGCTGTGCGGCATTCCGATGGTGCTTGCGGCGCTGGGCTACGCGGTCGCTCCGCGCGACGCGTCGATCTTCGTCTGCGCGCTGCTCTTCGGCATCGGCTACGGCGGGGTGCTCTCAAACGGATGGGCGCTCGCGCTCGACGCGATGCCCGCGATGCGCGACGTTGCACGCGACCTCGGGATTTGGGGCATGGCGACGCACATCCCGGCGATCGTCGCGCCGCTCGCAGGCGCGGCGATGATTCGTTTTTTCAACGGATCGATCAACGGCTATCGCGCGCTCTTCGCACTGGCCGCGCTCGCCTTCGCGATCGGCTCCGCGACGTCACTCGCCGTGCGTGGGAACGCGCGTGAAAGCTAGCACGCTCGATCGCACCGCGAACCCCTATCTGCAGCCGATGCGCTGGCTGGCGTACATTTTCGTACCGCTCTATTACCGTACCACCTGTCACGTTCGAGCCTGGGGACGCATGCCGCGCAAACGCGGGCCGACGCTAATCGTCTCGAACCATCAGCACGAGATGGAATCGCCGCTCATCGTCGGCGACCTCGGACTGCGGACGTTTTCCTGGCGGTATCCGATCTTCACCGTCTCGTCGCGGCGCATGTGGGAGCCGGGCTTCTTTGCCGAGCGAATCCCATGGCTGCGCGTCGCGCGTGAAGCCAATCTCGGCCGGCTCTTCTCTGCGGTCGGCATGCAGCCGATCGAAAACGAGCTCACCACGCGCCCCTTCGCGAGCATTGCCTATACGCTCATGGAACTGGAGGGTGACCTCGCAGCCGACCGCGTCTTCAAACCGCCGGTCCTTACGGCGCTGCCAAAAGGTGTCGAGCACCTCAGCGATCTGTTGACCGCGCGGCACTTCGCGTTTGCGCGCTCCTACGTGCGCCTCGGCGACCTGCGAGATGCTTATAAGGAACGCGTCATGCATGCAACGCGCGAGCAGCTCGACGCCGACATCGCCCACTTTGAGGCCTTGGTCCGAGATGGCGCGACGATCTTTCTCACGCCGGAAGGCTTCTACAGCGGCGACGGCAAGATGCAAAGACTTCGCGGCATTCTTTCAAAACTGCAGCCGCTCGCGACGATTTATCTCGCGGCCATCAGCTACGATCCCTACGTACGCCGGCGGCTCTCGATCTGCTACCGCGTCGTGGCCGCACGCGAGGGCATTGCACTCGACACCCAGCTCAAAGCCGTACGGCCGATCACCGCGAGCGCCCTCGTCTGCACGTATCTTGCCGAGCATCCCGACGCGAGCGACGCCGGCGTCGCCCAATCGGTGCGCGAGCAACTCGCAGCACTTCCGCCGGCGGCGTTCGTGGTACCGGAGTTACGTGCGCGGCCCGAGGCCGCGGTGCACCAAGTGCTCGAAAACCTCCGTCGCATCGGACGCCGGCATCCGCAATTCCCGCGCACCGGCGACATGGTCGCTTATCAACGCAACTTCCACGCCGAGACATTGGACGGTCTAGCGAGTCTCTCGTCGTCACGAGCGTAGGACGAGCGCGGCGGCGACGATGCGGGCAGCGAGGTCGGCGCAGCGCGGACCTTCGCGCGCGAGAAAGGGCAGCTGCTTCCAATTCCGCAGGCGCAGCAGCGCGCGCGCCGGCTGGACCCAATCGGGCGAGAGCTCGTTGCGCGGCGTATCGAGAATGACGCGCACGGCGGCAAACGCGACCGGCAGCAATGCGGTCTCCATATCGACGGCAGCATAGCCTTGCGACGCCCACCGCGAGCGTTCGCCACCGGAGATGACTCGTTCGCTCGTCAGCAGCGGAAGATCGACGAACGTGTGGCCCATCCGCGTTGCCGCGTCCTTCAACCGTTGGGTCCACGCTCGGTCGCAGGCAACGGGCTTGCCGTGCGCCATGGCTACGGTCGACGGAATGACCACGGTGCCGGTCGGCAGATCGTCGCGCAATCCGCCGGCAAGTCCGCAACTGATCGCGAGCGAATGCCCAAACGGCGACGGAAGCCGCACCAGCGCGATGCCGGCTTCGACGATCTCGCTCTGCGGAAGGTGCCGGCGCGCGGCTTTGGCTTCGATGCCGGTTGCGACGACGACTGCCGGCGCGTCAGGCGGCATAGCCGCACTCGCGATACCACGCAACCGCGCGCGACAACGCGTCGCGCACCGGTCGCACGGGAACGCCGAGCGAGCGTTCGGCCGGAACGTCGGCGAACATCCGCTCGCGCGACATGCGCACCCCCTCGAGTGGAACGAACGGCGTCGCACCGGTCGCCCGGCAGCGCAGCTCGTCGACGATCGCGGCCGCATAGATCAGCGGCAGCGGGGCGCGCAACGCTGGTGCGGGACGGCCGGTGAGCTCGGCGAGCAGATCCCACAACGCGTCGAACGAAAGATTTTCGCCCGCGGCGACGTAACGCTCGCCGGCGACGCCGTGCTCGAGCGCGGCGACGTGCATCTGCGCCACTTGCTCGACGTCCACGAGATTCATCCCGCCGCTCGCCGGCGGACGCGCGATCATCTTCCCGCGCATGAAATCGAGGATCATGCCGCCGGTCGGCGTCGGCTTCCAATCCCCCGGACCGACGGGCGCGGTCGGCAGCACCGCCACGGCCGGCACGCGACTTGCGAACGCGACGCGCTCCTGTAAGAGCTTCGACTCGTGATAGCCGACCGCGTGGGACAGATGCACCTCGTCTTCGTGCCCAAGCGTTGCCGAACTCGAGGTCAAGACCGCGCGCTCGACGCCCGCGACGTGCGCGGCGGCGAAGAGTCCTTCGGTACCGGCGACGTTGATACGCCACATCGTCCGGCGGTCCCGCGGCGCAAACGAATACTGCGCCGCGGTATGAACCAGGTAGCGGCAGTGCGCAAGCGCGCGCGCTAAAAGACCGGGATCGCGCAGGTCGCCGACAATGGTTTCGACGTCGCTATCGAACGCGGCAGGCGTGTGCACCAAGACGCGAACGCGATACCCCGCAGCAAGAAGCGCACGTAGCACGTGCGCTCCCACGAAGCCGGACGCACCGGTGAGAAAGACCCGATCAGGCAGTGCCAAGGGCTGCGCGGATCGATTCTTTGACCGATCCGGTCGTGCGGATCACCGCCGTCGGCTCGTATCCGCAATGTGCCATGCAGTTGTTGCAGCTAGGATGTTTCCCGCGGCCGTACCGATCCCAGTCGGTTTCTTCGATCAGCTCTTTGTAGGTCTTCGCGTAGGGCGCGTCGCTCATGAGATAGCACGGGCGCTGCCAGCCGAAGACCGTATAACAGGGAATTCCCCACGGCGTGCACTCGAAATCGACCTTCCCTTCGAGAAAGTCGAGGTAGAGGGGGCTGTGGTTGAGACGCCACTCTTTGCGCTTCTCGCCGGCAAAGGCCTCACGAAAGATCTGACGCGTGCGCTCGACCCCGAGGAATCCCTCTTGGTCGGGTGCCTTCTCGTAGGCATAGCCCGGCGAGATCTGCATCATGTCGACCTTGAGCTCGTTGTTGAGGAAGTCGAGAACGGCGCGGATCGACTTAGCGTCGTCGCGGTCGAAGAACGTCGTGTTCGTGATGACCTTGAAGCCCTTGGCTTTGGCAACTTTGATCGCCGAGATCGCTTTATCGAAGACGCCTTCCCGGCAGACCGACTCGTCGTGATTCTCTTTGAGCCCGTCGAGGTGTATCATCCACGAAAAATACGGTGACGGCTTGAACTGGTCGATCTTCTTTTCGAGCAGCAGCGCGTTCGTGCAGAGGAAGACGAATTTCTTGCGTTGGAGCAGCTCGCTGACGATCTGGGGCATTTGGTCGTGGATCAGCGGCTCGCCGCCCGCGATCGAAACGCAGGGGGCGCCGCACTCCTCGACGGCAGCGATGCATTCCTCGACGCTCAGGCGCTTGCGCAAGATGTCGCTCGGATGCGAAATCTTGCCGCAACCCGCGCAGGCCAAGTTGCACTGCAACAACGGTTCGAGCTCCAGGACGAGCGGATACTTCTTCTCGCCCCGCAGCTTCTTACCGAAGATGTAGCTCCCGACGGTCAGCTTCTCTTGGAATGAACTCAACGGTGTCTCGCTTTTCGGTTGCCAGCGCCATCATCGGAAAGAGATGGCGGTACAGGTGGTAGTTCAGGTAAAAGTCCCGGGGAAATCCGGTTCCGGTGAAATAGGGCTCTACCCAGGTTCCATCGTGGGTTTGAGTCTCCTTGAGATAGGCAAGCCCCCGCTGCGCTGCAGGATGGTCGCCGAGGCCGGCAATCTGCAGCGCGTTCACGGCCCAGGCGGTCTGCGAGGCCGTGCTCGCGCCGACGCCCGCGAACGACTCGTCGGCGTACGAATGGCACGTCTCACCCCAGCCGCCGTCGCCATTTTGCTTGGAGATGAGCCAGACCGCCCCGCGCTCGACCATCTCCTCGCCGGCGCGCAACATGCCCAGCGCCGAGATCGCGCACCAGGTTCCGTAAATGAAGTTGACGCCCCAGCGTCCCCACCACGAGCCGTCCGCGCGTTGCGTTTTGCGAAGGTACTCGACGCCCCTACGTACGTCGTCGTCGTGCAGATCACGCCCGAGCCGCGCCAGCAGTTCGACGACGTGCGCGGTAACGTCTTCGGTCGGCGGATCGATCATCGCACCGAAATCCGCGAACGGCATACGGTAGAGCAGCTCGCGCGTGTTGTCGCGATCGAACGCGGCCCACGCGCCGTTTTTCGAACGCATCGAGCGCGTCCACGCGGTCCCGGTGCGAACCGCTTGCGCTACGAGCGCCGGATCACCCGCTTCGATCAGCGCGAGGACCACGATGGCCGTGTCGTCGATGTCGGGGTAGGCGTCGTTGTCGAACTCGAACGCCCAGCCGTTTCCCCCGCGAAAATCGCAGCGCTCGCGCCAGTCGCCGGGCGCCTCGGCCGGAATCTGCTCGCGTAAGAGCCACGCGACGGCACGTTGCATCACCGGATGCTCGTGCGTAAATCCGGCGAGTACCAGCGCGCGCAACGCCCACGCCGTATCCCACACCGGGGACATGCACGCTTGCAAACGCCAGCCTTCATCGTCGTCGATGATGAAACGATCGAATCCCTTGATGCCGTCGCGCATCACCGGATGATCGAGACCGAAGCCCATGATGTTGAGTGCGATCAGCGAGTAGACCCAGGGTGGTTGAATCCCACCCCAGCCGCCATCGGCCTCTTGCCGTTCGACGATCCAATCGGCGATCGCGTGCATTGCCGATGCACGCAGCGGATTACCGGAAAGACGATCGTAGACTTTGAGCGCGCCGTCGAGCCACCACATCCATCCCGAACCCGGCACGTGATGCATCGCCCGTCCGGTCCCCGGGTTGATCACCTCGCGCACGTCGACGCCGAGCGCGCGCACCGGACGCTTCGTTACAACGATCGTCAGCGGCGCAACCGTCCCGCGCGCCCAGCATGCGAAGTCATAGAGATTGAACGGCATCCACTGCGGAAAGTAGACGATCTCGGGCGGAAGCGACGGAATGCCGTCCCACGGATAGACACCGAAGAGGGCCAGCCAAATCTTGGTGAAGACGCGTGCTTGCGCGAGCCCGCCCTGGCGGCGAATGACGGCAAGCGCGCGCTGCATCTCGTCGCGTGCCGGATCGCATCCCAGCACTTTGAGCGCAACGTAGGCTTCGATCGTGGTGCTCAAATCCGCAGGGCCGTCATAGTAGAGCGCCCACGAGCCGTCGCTACGCTGAGCCCCGAAAATATGCCGCATCGCGCGCTCGCGGATCGTGTCGAGTTCAACGCCGAGAAAGCGGTAGAGCAGCACCTGTTCGGCGGTCATCGTCACGTTGGTCTCGAGCTCGCCGGTCCACCAGCCTTCCGGCGCTTGCCGTTCGAGCAACCAATCGACACTGCGCTGCAGCGCGTCAGACATTCGCCAGAGCCTCCGCTGCGAGTGCACCGCTGCGCACCGCCGATTCCATCGTATCGGGCCATCCCGTTTCCGTCCATGAACCCGCGATCGCCACCATGGGATGCGCCGTGCGTTGCCGAGTGCGCGGAGAGCCGGGTCGCGGCAAGAACGTCGCTTCGGGGTTGCGCGTCGCCGCCGCATGGAGCACGCGCCCCTCACGCAACGCGGGAAGGAACGCCTGCAGTTCGCTCCACGCGAGTAACTCGAGCTCCGACGTCGGAATCGTGAGCACGTCGCCCGCGGCGCTGATACTGCAACAGACGTATCCCGCGTCTTTTTCGAAGATCCATTGCACCGGCGAATCGAGCACGGCGGCAAAATCGAAACCTAGCGTGCCGCGGTCGTGCCAGAGGTGCACGTCGACGATCGGATACGGATCGTACGTCTCGAGCGCGTGCACGCCGAAGCGTTCGGGCGCCTCCAGCAGCTTGGCGGTCGTGCGCGGCGAGACGGCAAGCACGACCGCGTCGAAGCGTTCGCGCCGCCCCTGCGCGAGCACCACGACGACGCCCCCGGCCTCGAACTCGAGCGCCAACACGGCAGAGGAGAGGTGAACCGCGGCCAGCCGCGCCGCCGCAGCGGCTGCGACGTGTGCGAGCGGAACGGTCGAAAAGCCGAAACGCGCCGCGGATGCACTGCCCAGAAAGGCGGTCGAGATCACGAAGAGCGCATCGGCCGCGCTCACGCGATCGAACGACGCGTTGAGCGCCGGGATGAAAAACGGGTCCCAAAACGCGCGCCGCGTCGCGTCGTTCTGGCCGTTGCGGTCGAGCCATTGGTCGAACGTCAGCGAGGGCTGCGGCTTGCGCGTCAAGGCAACGCCCGCGAGCGCGCGCGCGACGCGCGCTCGGCCGCCGATATCCAGATGCGCATAGCTCGCGAACGACGCGAGCAAATGAAACGGCGCCGGTAACGGCGCCGCTCGCAGCCGGCTCGCGGTCCCGTCACGTGCCAGGACCAGTGCTTCAAATCGTGGCTGCTCGCGCAGCGTATGTCCCATACCGACGCGCTCGACAAAGCCGATGAAGCGCTCGCAACAGTGCAAGAAAACGTGCTGACCGTTGTCGATCTCACGGCCGTCGATCTCGAACGAGGTCGCGCGGCCGCCGAGAAAGCGCGTCCGTTCGAAGACCTCGACCTCGCAACCGCGTTCCTGCAGGTCGAGCGCGGCGGTCAACCCGGCGAGCCCCGCGCCGACGACCGCTACACGCTTGCGGTTCACGGCATCAACCACGCCCAAACCATCGTCCCGATCTTTTCCGTGCTCGAGAGCCCGGCGCGAGCGCGCAGCGGAAGGGCCGGATCGCGTTCGATCTTCTCGAGAATCCGTTCGTAGATACCGGCCATCGTGCGCACACAGGCGGCCGGACGACGGTCGATGTACCGCAGCACCTCGTAGCCGCGCGTGAAGTAATCGCGCGCGCGCGCCGCCTCGAAGGCGACCAGCGCATCCCATCCCTCCCCTTCGGGGCTGGGCTTCGGCTGGGGCCTCGGGGTGCCGGAATCGGTAAGAAGCAGCATCTCCTCGCTGACGCCGAAACGGCGCAAATCTTCTTGCGGCAGATAGACGCGTCCGAGCCCGGCGTCTTCACGAACGTCGCGCAGAATGTTGGTGAGCTGCAATGCGATGCCCAGGTCGTCGGCGCGCTCGAGTGCCGCTTCGTCTTCGAATCCGAAGATGCGCACGCACATGCGTCCGACGACCGATGCGACGAGATTACAGTATTCTCGCAACTCATCCCACGTTTGGTAGCGCAGCTGCTTTCCGTCCATCTCGACGCCGTCGACGAGCATTTGCAGCTCGCGTTCCGGGATCGAGAAGCGTCGGATCGCAACTGCAAGAACCTGCATGACCGGATCGTTGTCGTATTCGCCGCGCACGCAGCGTGTCAAGCGATCGCGCTGGCGTTGCAAACGACCGGCGAGATCCGGCAGGTGCGCGGCGCCGTCCGCCTCGTCGTCAACCTGACGCGCAAAGTCGTACAGCGCATAGATGGCGTTGCGCTGGTCGCGCGGGAGCGAGATAAAGCCCCAGTAGAAGTTCTTTGCCTCGCGCCGCGCCATCTCGTGGCAATAACGCTCCGCATCGGACAGACTAAGCGCTACCGACATAACTCCCCAAGAGGATTACGATCTTCTCGCGCGCGCTGACCGTCGGCCGCCGCGCTTCGGTGTGATAGTCCAGCCGCTCGATGGCCCGGCAAATCGCAAGACCACCCCTACGGTAGAGTCGCAACTGCAGACGCAGCGCGAACGGCACCATCGTCTCGAGTTGACGGCCGGAATCGAGTAGCCCACGCGCGCGCTCGACGAGGGCGCGAACCGCCCCAGCGGTTCCAAGCGCGTCGACGTCGTCACCGAGCAGATACCGTCTCCCGATCGTGGCGTCGCGCTTGACGTCTTGCGCGTGGTTGGCGAGCTGCAGCCCGATGCATACGTCGTCAGACAACCCAGGCGCACGCGAATCGGTTACACCGAAGACGCCGAGGACCATGCGGCCTACCGGCGCCGCCGAGAGCCGGCAGTACGCGTCGAGCTCGGGCCAGCGCCGATAGCTCGTAACGCGCTGATCCTGCACGTTGGCATCGATGAGGTCGTAGAATGGCTGCGCCGCAAGTCCGGTTCGCCGGATCGTCTCGCGTAGTGCCATCAGTACCGGATGATTCGGCGTTTCGCCGGCGAAGAGCGCCTGCGTTTCCACGCGCCAGCGCGCGAGTCGCTCGAGCGCTTCATCCTTCGAGGCGCTTTCGTCGCCAAAATCGTCGGTTGTCCGGCAGAATGCGTAAATACGCGAGAGGTCGCGGCGCAGCGCCGGGCCGACCAAACCCGAAGCGACGACGAAGTTCTCGTAGTGCCGCTTCGTGAGTTCGCGGCAATATGCATCGGCCGCCGCGAGGGTGACCTCGCGTTCACTCACTCGCTACCAGCCTGTCAGTGGATTTCAGCTCGTCGATCGCGCGTATGCCGAGTGCGAACATTGTAATGCGCAGCACCTCGACGATCTCGCGAGCGAGATCGCGCGCAACGTCGACGCCTTGCGATGCAGCGCGCAGAAACGGCCCGGCGATGCCGACGAGATCTGCGCCAAGCGCAATCGCTTTCGCCGCGTCGAGACCGTCGCGGATCCCGCCGCTGGCAACGATCAACCCCTCCGGCGCGATCGCCCGCGCCACGCGAACGCACTCAGCCGTGGGTATGCCCCATCCGGCGAATTGCGCGGCCACGCGTTCGCGCCAATTCTCGCGCGTGCGGTAGCGCTCGACCTCGCTCCACGACGTTCCGCCCGCGCCGGCGACGTCGACGCCCGCAACGCCTGCGTTGAAAAGCATGCTCACGACGTCCTCGCTGAGGCCCCAGCCGACTTCTTTCACCAGCACCGGAACGCCGAGCCCGGTACACAGCTCGCGAATGCGTTGCAGCAAACCTCGAAAG
>Ga0335075_10018116_pt1 | contig 10444 bp, 5 predicted proteins | sample Lox_Sample_24_FD_206723 | JGI IMG/M metagenome (GOLD analysis project Ga0335075, IMG submission 206723) | Soil microbial communities from Loxahatchee National Wildlife Refuge, Florida, United States - Lox_Sample_2.4 | ecosystem: Environmental > Terrestrial > Soil > Wetlands | place: USA: Florida... | reverse complement strand
TTGCAGACATCAAGAACTCCCATCCGAGTTCCTGAATGCGCCTATGCCAGGCAAGACAGGACCTTCGGAAACCGGTTCGACGGGTCGGCCCTTCGTTGAGTAGCGCTCCCTTTCTCTGGCTGAACAAGCCGCGCAAGAATGATTCCCCTTGAAGGGGCCCACCTAATTGGGCACCTTCTGCGGGCGAAGCCCTCATGGCGAGCGAGGGCCAATATAAAATTCAGCAATCATCAGATATCGGCCTCATCGGCCGCAAACTAACCGCCCAGGTCAGCCGGCGGTTCTCATCCTGCAGCTGCTTCATCTCCCGGACCTGGTCCAATTCCAGGCCCACATACTGCTTCTTCCACCGGTAGAACGTCTGCTCGCTGATGCCGGCCTTGCGGATCAACTCGGCCACCGGCACTCCCACCTCGGCCTGCTTCAGCACTCCGACAATCTGCTCCACAGAAAAGCGCTTCTTCTTCATCGGCACGATCTCCTGCCCACCACCGGGCGGCTGTGCCGAAGGCTAACATTTGCTGTGGTTCAAATTTCCCAGGGCCGATCATGAGGAGATACCTGCAGGTTATTTTGTTAACTGAACGACAAGCAAGAGACAGGACCGGACACCATGCGTGCAGGAGTAGATTCGTGTATTGTGGAGGGCCGATCCTGTCCAATACGGTCACCATGACGGTTCTTGAGCTAACCACCTTGCCGGCGCGCCATTCGCCAATGACCCGGGGGGGAAGTCGCTTGCGCGGGCGAGCATGGTCCGGGTGGACGCATCTTCGCGATCTCGCCGGCACAGCGGTTTCCCGTATACTGGTCATAACCTGACTCTGGTTTTTTCCTATGTTTGCCCTGGGGCCCACCCAGCTCGATACGGAGAAGCAGGTCATTACGCTCGGTTCGCGGACCATCGCGCTTCAGCGAAAGCCTTATCTCGTCCTCCTCTATCTCATCGAAAACCGTCATCGTGTAGTCTCCCGCAAAGAACTTCTCCATCGGTTCTGGGATGGTCAGGAGGTCTACGACCAAAACCTGAGCAAAGCTGTGGCCACCATCCGCAAAGCCCTTGGCGACGGGGAGGAATCCGACTTCATCGAAACCCGCTGGGGCCTCGGTTATCGTTACATCGGTCCCTGCGAAGAACTGCCCTCTTCGGGCGCCAATACGAAGATTTTTCGAGAATCCCGCAGCTCACCTGCAGTTCGGAGCCCGATCGAGATTGACGCATCACCGCCCTCAGAAGGCTCCGCCGATCTTCGGCCGGCGATCCGGGCAAGGTTCGCTTCGCGCGCATTGTACATGCTTGTGGTTGTCTGCGTTGTCGTGGCGGCCACTTCTGTTTTCCTGTTGTTCAGGCGGCATGCGACCGCACGACGCAATGCCCCGCTCGCATCGGCTGGTTCAGTCGCAGTCCTGCCGTTCACTGCGAATTCCGGCGATCTCGAGGACGAATATGCCGGACTGGAGATCGCCGATGCCCTGACCGCACGCCTGAGCACCCTCCCACAGCTGAATGTTCGACCGGCCAACACGGTTCGCCAGGTTGTTGGACTCGAGCCTAACCCGTCCACCGCTGCGAAAGATCTCGAGGTTCGCCTGCTGGTTAGCGGATCGCTGAGCCACACCCCCAACGGGGTCGCCGTACGCGCCCAACTGCTCGACAGCTCGACGAAAGCTGTTCTCTGGTCGGGAAGTTTCAGCACTCACGGCAGTGAGTATTTCGCCACCGAAGACCAGATTGCGCAGCGACTCGCCCGCGCTCTTGTACCCCAGGCGGGCGCGTCCGCGCTCAAGCCGTCTTCGGGACCTGGTACCACCAGCCTCGTAGCCTACGGCGACTTTATGAAAGCCCGATTTTTCGCCACGAGGCGAACGCGCGAGTCGCTAGCCAAAGCCGTGGAGCTTTTGAATGACGCAACCGAGATCGACCCCGGCTACGCGCAGGCCTTCGCGGAACTCGCCGAGTGCTATGCGCTTGAGGGCTTCTATCAATTTGGCCCTCCCGGCGAGGCCTATCCGAGGGCGAAGGCAGCCGCTACCCGGGCGCTGTCGCTGGACAGTTCTCTGCTGGAGGCTCATCTCGCACTCCTTTCAATCCTCACCGACTACGACTGGGACTGGAACGGATCGAAGCGAGAGTTCAGGAGCGCCATCGCCATCGATCCGCAGGATGCGGTCGCGTATCAGTACTACGGCTATACGCTCCTTGGCATGGGACGAGGAGACGATGCGCTCGCCGCGATGCAGCAGGCGGCGCAAATCGATCCGGTCTCGCCCAGCATTCAAACCTCCATGGCCTGGGTCGATTATCTGCTGCGCCGCAATCAGCAGGCCGTGAGCCAGTGCCGGCATGTGCTCGAGTTATATCCACATTTTGTTCCGGCTCACCAACTGCTTGGCCTTACCTATGAGCAGATGGGAATGAGCGACCTCGCGCTCACGGAACTCCGCCACGCCGGAGCCCTCGAAAACGACAGTGCCACGACTCCGCTGTCCATCGATTACGTGCTGGCCCGAGCCGGACATCAGGCAGAGGCAGCGCGCGATCTCACCGAACTGCAGGCAAGGAAAGACGAATCATTTATTCCCGATTATTTTCTGGCCGTCGCATGGACGGCGGTGGGTGACCGGCAAAAGGCGGAAGCATTCCTCGCCCGCGCATGCCAGGCACGATCCAACTGGATCATCTTTCTTCGCTATGATCCGCGCCTCGATCCTCTGCGAAACGATGTTGAGTTCCGCGATCTGTTGCAGCGGGTTGAGCAGCCGTCAATGCGCTGATTTCACTGGCTGGAACCGGATTCGCGAAGAGTGGCATGCGCGGAAGAAAACTGGACAGCCAGTCTGGAACGCAACTCCGATGCATCCTCTGCAACAAGGACGCACCCGCTCCGGCGCGCATCGGCGATGACGGCCTGCGCCTGCCGCTGGCTCTCCTCCCCTTTGCCGAGGCGCACCTCGATCTCCGCGTTAGCCAGAAGCGCACGCATCGCCAGAACGGTCAGGTGGCTTGCCTGCGCCCGTTGACTGACCTCGAGCATGCCCTGGCTGAGAGTTAGCAGTTCGACATCGGATATCGAAGCCGGCGATCGCGCAACCAGCAGTGCGTAGTCGATTTCCACCTCCATGCGCTGTCCCTGGTCCTGAGACCTGTCGATCAGTTGCAAAGCCCTGTGCAATTCGGCCTCCGCGCGTTGCGGCTGGTGAAGCCGCATCATGGCCAGCGCCAGAAGGGCCCGCGCCGATGCTTCCCTGGCGGGTCGCTTCTGTTTGGCAAACTGATTTCCTGCGGTGGACAGCAGCCCAGCTGCCGCCTGCAACTGGTTGCTTTCGAGGCTGGTGCGAGCCATCTCCACCTCCGCGTCTCCGGCGTCCATCTGGCTCGGGACCCTGGTGAGATACTCCACGGCTTCATGCTCATTCTTTCGCGCCAGTCCCAGATCGCCGCGCTCGCGGTCGACGCTGCCCAGAGTCGACAACGCGAGTGCCCTCATTGCCGGATCCTGAGCTTGGCTGAAGATGGCAATCGCCCCCTCCGCTTCGTTCCCTGCCTGGTCCAGGTTCCCTTCGGCGAGGTGGATCCGCGCCAGACTCGCCAGTGCATAGCCCGCGGCTTGCTGCAGGTCGATGCGCCTGGAAATCGCGAGAGCCCTTTCCTCCGCTGCGAGCGCAGCATCCGGATGTCCTTCCGCGAGGAGGTCATCTCCAAGATTATTGAGCGCCATTTGCAGACCCCAGCCGGAGTTGGATTCTGTGGCATGCTGAATGAGCTGGCGGTAGATGCCATCGGCCGTCTGATAGTCGCCCCGGTTGGAAACAATGGCGGCGAGCCCGTTCAGATCGTTATCTTCTTCGAGGCGATTCCCGATCCTCTGCGCAATCCGGAGGGCTTCGCGCAGGTCCGCTTCGGCTGCCTCGGGATTACTGTCCACCTCAAAGATTCCGAGGCGGCGAAGGATGTTCGCTTCGCATTCAGGATCGTGGTACTGCGCACAGATGTTGCGGGCTTCCTCGCTCTCCCGGATGGCGGCCCTTACATCTGTGCTGGCGAGACTCCCGGCATGCATGGAAAGTGCACTGGCGTAGAGCAGCACGGCGCCGCTGCGTTTGGCGCGATCCATGGCGGAGCGCGTGGACTGCGCCGCTGCGGCAAAATCGCTGCGCGCCTGAGCGGCGCGAGCTGCCGCAAGGTCGATGCGCGGGTCGCGACCGGCTGGCGTGTGCAGGGCGTGAAGGGCCTGCAGAGTCTGCTCGGAGTCCCGCGGGCGTCCGGCAGCCGTCTGGGCATTGGCCAACGCGAGCCCATAGTCAACGTTGTCAGGATAAAACGTGAAAAGCGCTTGATATTCGCTGATCGCTTTGTCCCAATTGCCCGTCGCGGACGCGTAGCGAGCGTCGATCATCAGGCGATGTTCGCGGTCGAGGCCGCCTGACGAAGCCGCGGCGAGCCTGAACTCCGCGCGTGCATTGTCCTGGTATCCGCGGCGATCCCAGACCTCGGCCAGGGCGAAGTGCGCCATCGAAAACGAAGGTTCCCGGTCAACGGCCGCCTGGAGATGTTTTACCGCCGCAATCAGGTCCTCATCCCGCGCGCTGTCCAGGCCCGCGATATACTCCCGCATCGCGTCCGGCGATTCGGGAGCGAGCGCCGACAAATCGCCGTTCGGTGTGAGAGAGCCGGCAAGCTTTATCGACGCCAGCACCTTGCTCCCGCAGGCTGCAGCCATGCCGAAGAGTTCGTCGTACCAGCCGGTCTGGGAGAACGCGGCAATCGCGGCTCCGGTCCCCGCGTCCTGCGCCATCATATCGATGCGCACCTGCGTGCGACCATTCTGATGGGAGTCGAGCACTAAATAGGATCCAGTTACCACGACGTCGGCGTAGGCATCGCGGTTCACAGCAGCCAGCACTGAGGCGGGCAGAGCGGATGACCGGTCCAGGTGCAGTTCTTTGTCCACGCGCGCAACTGCATCACCGGAAAGCACCCGGACCCGGCCATCCGCAGTCAGGTCGGTCGAGATCATCTCAGCCAGCGCAGACCCAAGCCAGCCGTTTTTCTGACCCGCTCCGAGATCCCTGAAGGGAACTACCGCGACGGTCTCCCTCACGGCTTTCACGACTGCCTGAGTTCCACCCGTCTTCCCGGCGCGGAATCCGTGGAACTTCTTCGTCAGCAGCCACCCTCCGGTTGCGCTCAGGCACACCATGAACACGAGGACCACAGCTGACGGTCGCCAAAAATCGCCGGGGCGCCCCGGCGCTGATGGAAGGAGCGCGGTGATCGAGGCAGGCACCGGCTGAACAGCAGGCTCCGCCACCGAAGCCGCCTCGGCCTCATTTGAGCCCGCGATGGACGTTTCTTGTTCCACTAATTCGCACGGACCGACATACCGGTACCCGACAGCCCAGCGGGTCTCGATGTAGCGAGGCTGCTCGCGCGTATCCCCCAAGACCGTCCGAATGCGTGTGACTGTCCGAGTCAGTGTCTGATCGTAAACGTCTTTGCCCTCCCAGAAACGATCCAGCAGTTCCCGGCGTGTGACCACCCGGTCGCGGTTTTCGACCAGGAACATCAGGATCAGCCAGGGCTTCCGGGCGAGGTTCAGTCGTTGGCCGTTCTGCAGCAATTCCAGGTGCCGCTCATCGAGGACGAAATCACCAAGGCGGAGCACGGTGGCCCCGAGGATACCAAAAATATAGCCCTGGAAAAATAATCCCGGAAAAAGTCCGACTTTTGTCACGATTCCCAACCCCGGACTATTCCAGCATCTGGACGCTGATCCCCAGCCGCGAAATCCCGAATTACTCTAGGGCGATCAGTCAGAAGGAGACCCCAGCGTATGGTTCGTCCTACCGTTTCGTGGAGGCCGGTTCCCTTCGCGCCTCGTCCCGCCCAGGCCGCGGCGTGCCAGGTCCCCTTTGCCCACCGGCCTCGCTCGCTCCGCGAAAGCCGCCGGGGACTCTCGCAGGCCGTCCTGATGATCCTCACGGCCCTGGCGTCATCCGCCTCTTTTGGCCAAAGCCAGCCCATCTCCGTATCTCACTCGCCTGACGCAGGACACGCGGACGCCGCCCTTGCGGCCTATGGGCGGTTTCCGATCAGCTTCGAGGAAAATCGCGGGCAAACCGATCCCCAGGTCCGATACATGGCGCACGGAGGGGGCTACGGCCTCTACCTCACTTCACGCGAGGCGGTTCTCGCACTGAGCCGAAGCCAGTGCGCTCCACATTCCCGCACCAGCAACGCCGCGTTTCCCGCCCAACCCGATCCCTGCCCCGCCCACCAGGCCACGGTTCGGCTGCGGATGGTGGGAGCCAATCCCAGCCCGGGCATCTCCGGGGTGGATCTCCTCTCCGGCAAGAGCAACTACTTCATCGGCAAGGATCCCAAACAATGGCGCACCGGGATTCCCAACTACGCAAAAGTGGCGTACCGCGACGTCTATCCCGGCATCGACCTCATTTACTACGGCAATCAGCAGCAGCTGGAGTTCGATCTGGTCGTCGCGCCCGGCGCAGATCCAAACCAGGTCCGGTTCCAAGTCGAGGGAGCCAGGGAACTCGCTCTGAACTCCGACGGCGATCTCGTGATCCATGTTTCCGGCGGCGACATCAGCCTGCGCAAGCCGGTGGTGTACCAGGAATCCAGCAAAGGCAGACAAGCCGTGGACGGACGCTTCATAGCGAAGGGCCGCGGCAAGTTCGCCTTTGAAGTCGGACCCTATGACCGGACCAGGCAACTGGTCGTGGATCCGACGCTCGCCTACTCGACCTACTTGGGGGGTAGTACTGCCGAACAGATCAACGGCCTCGCGGTGGACGGAAACGGAAACATGTATGTTGCCGGCTTCACACGGTCGGCGGATTTCCCAACCTCCAATCCCTTCCAAGCCACGATTGCCGGCACAGTCAATGCATTTGTTACGAAGATCGACGCCGCGGGCACCGGCCTCGTGTATTCGACGTACCTGGGCGGATCCAACGGGGATTACGGCAATGCCATCGCCATTGACAGCGCAGGAGATGCATTCGTTGCCGGTTCCACTTTTTCGCCCAATTTCCCTCTGGCGAACGCCTACCAGAGCAGCTTTGCTGAAGGCGGTCCTGGTCTTTCCAGCCACGGGTTTGTAACTGAGCTGAACCCCAGCGGGTCGGACCTCGTCTTTTCGACCTTTCTGGGAGGTTCTGTCAGCGGCCCGATCCCCATCGTCGGCGGCGCAGGAAACGTGATCGACGATTGCAATGGCCTTGCTCTGGATAAATCAGGAAATATCTACGTCACCGGATTCACCAACGCCAACGATTTCCCGACAAAGAACCCCATCTACACTGCTCCGACCGGAGGATTTCAATCAGACACAGCTGAAGATGGATTCGTTACAGAGTTCTCGGCGGGCGGAGCGTCTTTGGTTTATTCCACCTATCTCGGTAGCCCGTCCAGCATTGCATATGGCAATGCCATTGCTGTCAATTCAAATGGCGACGCTTATCTGACCGGAAATGGAACCATTCCATCCGTGAACGCACTCTTCACGAGCGGGACAGGGGGATTTGTTGCCGAGATCAAATCTGGCGGATCGGGATACGCGTTTTCCACGCCATTCGAAGCGGGACAAGCCATCGCGCTCGACAGCTCCGGCAACGTGTACGTCGCCGGAGTGATTGGAAGTGGGGGCCTCGGTTTTCCCGTGAAGAATCCTGTCTCAAATGAACAAGCGAATGGCGGGGCGTTCGTTTCGGAATTCAGCTCAAACGGCTCCTCCTTGCTTTTTTCGACGCCGCTGGGCGGCACGACGGCGTTTTTTGGTGGCGCTTCGGCTAACTCGGCCAACGGCATCGCCGTGGACTCCGCCGGAAACATCTTAGTGGCCGGCGGAACCAATGCACCTGATTTTCCGACCGCCAACCCAATCGCCGACACCAACAACGGCACCGGCGGAGTCTTTGTCGATGAGATCGACCCAACCACTGGAACCTTATTGTTTGCTACCGTAATGGGCGGGTCCCTGCCGCCAGCTGGCGGTTCGGTTGGATGTGGCTACGCAGGCGCTGCCAACGTCGGATTCTCAACCGGAGTTGGAGCCTCTGGTTGCGAAGCGTCGGGATATGCACTGGCTCTTGATGGGGCCGGCAACGTCTATCTGGCCGGAGCAGTGGCCTCCTATGACTTTCCCACTGCGAGCCCGTTTCAATCGACCAACAAGGGCACCTCGAACACCGATCAACACACCGGATTTGTTTCAAAGATTAGTTACGAGACAGTCGGACCATCGGCCTCGCTTTCTCCCACAAGTCTGACGTTTGCCTCCCAGGTTACTGGAGTTGCGAGCTCGCCTCAGGACGTGACGCTCACTAACAATGGCAACGCTGCGCTCACTATCACTGGCATTACTGTCACAGGTGCGAACGCCGGCGACTTCAGCCAAACCAACATGTGTGGCTCAAGCCTGGCCGCCAGTGCAAACTGCACCATCCGCGTCACCTTCACTCCCACGGCCACAGGCACGCTGACCGCCTCCATCTCGATTGCCGACAATGCCAGCGGCAGCCCTCAGACAATTTCCCTTACCGGGACCGGCGCGGCGGCGGCCCCGAACGTTTCTCTGGCACCCACAAGTATTACCTTCTCTTCTCAGACCGTCGGCATGACCAGTGCGGCTCAGAACATCACGCTTACGAATACCGGAACCGCGTCGCTGAGCATCACCGGGATTACGATCGCGGGAACCAATGCGAGCGACTTCAGCCAGACGAATACCTGCAGCAGTAGCCTTACGGCAAGTGCTTTTTGCACGATCGCCGTCACCTTTACACCGGCAGCGGCCGGCAGCTTCGCTGCATCCGTCTCCATTGCCGACAATGCCTCGGGCAGTCCGCAAACGGTCTCCCTGACCGGCACCGGAGTGGCAGCCACAGCTCCCGCAATTACGTTCTCGCCGGCCAGCCTCACGTTCGCTTCTCAAAACGTGGGCGCCACCAGCGCTGCACAGACCGTGACCCTCACCAACTCCGGGACAGCGAGTCTCACAATTACCGGCATCACCCTCACGGGCAGCAATGCCGCCGATTTTGCGCAGACGAACAACTGCGGTAGCAGCGTTGCAGCGGGCGCCCATTGCACCATCAATGTCACCTTCACTCCTGCGGCGGCCGGTAATCTCACGGCCTCGGTCTCTGTCGCCGACAACGCCAGCGGCAGCCCTCAGACGATTGCGCTCTCCGGCACGGGAGCGGCCGCTGCCCCTCCGGACTTTGCTGTCGCCGCCAGCCCCGCAACGCTCTCCGTGAGCCCTGGGGCTTCCGGAACTTCCACCCTGACCGTGACGCCGTCCAACGGCTTCAGCCAGCAGGTCAGCTTCGCATGTTCCGGCCTTCCGGCACTTTCTTCCTGCAGTTTCTCACCCTCAACCGTCACTCCCAGCGGATCGGCCGCCACGACGATGCTGACCATCAGCACCACAGCATCCACAACCGCGCAAAACGAGGTTCCTTCGACGGGAGCCCAGCCGCTTCGCTGGGCTGCGAGTTTCGCCGGGCTCTTCTTCCTCGCCTCTCTGGGTGGAATCCGCAAGCGGCGTTCCCTGCAGTTGACGATGCTCGGCGCATTCGTCCTGCTGGGGACGTTGCAGGGCTGCGGTGGCGGCAGCGGCCACTCCGGCACAACAACGAATCCCGGCACTCCCGCCGGCACATCCACCGTGACCATCACCGCGACGTCCGGAAGTGGAAGCTCGGCTCTGAGTCAGACCGCGACCATTTCCTTGACCGTTCAATAGCGCGAGCGCTTGGACCCCGCCATGCTCTCGCAAGTGATTTGACGAGGTTTGGGGGTCATCGAAGGGATCGATATTTCGGCGAACCACGGTTAAGGAAGCTCTGAGCAACCCGCCCGTTTGAGAGACGAGGAGCCTGGATAGCGTCGCGAGACGTCTGAAGATGGCGTCAGATCTGCTTGGATCATCGGTAAGCCGCCCTCAGAGCGGCTTCCGGGGGCACTACGCCCTGCTGAGGGTCAGTCGTCTACGGTGCAGATACAGGTTGGCCAGGGCGAAATCGACGCACAGCCGCTGGTGGTTCTTGCTCAGTCCGCGGTAGCGGGTCTTCTCCAATCCGAAGATGCGCTTCACGATCCGAAAAGGATGCTCCACCTTCGCCCGCACTCTGGCCTTCACAAGCTGTGGCGCCCCAAAGCCACAGAAGCAATTGCCGCCTTGGCCAACCTTTTTGAGGCGAATCCCGGGAACCAGGGGAATCCAGTCTACCAGCGTCTCTCCCGGCAGATCGACGAATTCGGGACCGAATTCCTCCAAGGCATGGCCCTTGAGAAATTTTGAGATTCACCATTCCCTGGACCAGCGCTGCAGCGCCGATGGGGCTTCCTTTTCTTGCCGATTTTCACTTCGTCTCACCTGGGTTTCGCCCCGTGGGTTCACCCCAGACGACTGTGCCC
>Ga0335075_10018115_pt1 | contig 10445 bp, 9 predicted proteins | sample Lox_Sample_24_FD_206723 | JGI IMG/M metagenome (GOLD analysis project Ga0335075, IMG submission 206723) | Soil microbial communities from Loxahatchee National Wildlife Refuge, Florida, United States - Lox_Sample_2.4 | ecosystem: Environmental > Terrestrial > Soil > Wetlands | place: USA: Florida... | reverse complement strand
AGCCTGCCGCTGTTCCGCTACCTGGGCGGGCCGAATGCGCACGTGCTGCCGGTCCCGATGATGAACATCCTCAACGGCGGCGCGCACGCGGACAACAACGTCGACATCCAGGAGTTCATGATCACGCCGATCGGCGCGGCGACGTTCGGCGAGGCGCTGCGCTGGGGCGCCGAGGTCTACCACGCGCTGAAGGCCGTGATCAAGCAGCGCGGCCTGTCCACCGGCGTCGGCGACGAGGGGGGCTTCGCCCCGGACCTCGAGCACAACCGGGCGGCGCTAGACCTCATCGTGGAGGCCATCGGCAAGGCCGGGTTCTCCGCGGGCCAGGACGTGGCGCTGGCCATAGACGCGGCCGCGTCGGAGTTCTACTCCGACGGCGCGTACAACTTCGAGGGCAAGCCGCAGACCTCGGCCGAGATGACCGTCATCTACGCCGACTGGCTGGACGCCTACCCGATCGTGTCCCTCGAGGATCCGCTGGCCGAGGAGGACTGGGCGGGGTGGAGGCAGCTGACCGCGAGCGTCGGCGGCCGCGTGCAGGTGGTGGGCGACGACATCTTCGTCACCAACGCCGAACGGATCCGGCGGGGCATTGCCGAGCGCTCGGCCAACTCCCTGCTGGTCAAGCTCAACCAGATCGGCACGGTGACCGAGACGCTCGACGCGGTGAGCCTCGCTCACCGGGCGGGCTTCAGCTGCGTGATCAGCCACCGCTCCGGCGAGACCGACGACACCACGATCTCCGATCTCACCGTCGCTACCAACTGCGGCCAGATCAAGACCGGGGCGCCCGCGCGCGGCGAGCGGGTGGCGAAGTACAACCAGCTGCTGCGGATCGAGGAACTGCTCGGCGACGCGGCGAGTTACGCCGGGACGGGCGCCTACCCGCGCTTTGCCGCGTCGGCCGGCGGGGACTGAACCCCGGTAGCCCAGGAGTAGCAGGGCCCGATGTCCCAGCCCCCCGATGCCCCGAAGACGACCCGGCTGACCGGCCGGGCCGCGGTGCTCGCGGTGGTGATCTGCGCGATCGCACTCAGCCTGGCCTATCCGGTCCGCGCCTACCTAGCCCAGCGCCAGCAGATCGATCAGCTCGTGGCGCAGCAGCAGACGATGCTGGCGCAGGTGAAGAACCTGAAGGCGGAGGAGGCCAAGCTTTCCCAGTCGTCCTATATCGAGCAGCTAGCCCGGCAGGAACTCGACATGTGCTTCCCCGGCACCAAGTGCTACATCGTCGAGGGCAGCCAGTCGCTGCCTGGCGTCGGCCAGCCGCAGCAGCCGGAACCGAAGGCCTGGTACGCGAAGCTGTGGCAGTCGGTGCAGCAGGCCGACGCGAACCCGGCCCGGTAAGCGGAAAGACGCCGTGATCAGCGAACGGGACGCGGCGGTCATCGCCGCCCAGCTCGGCCGGCCTCCTCGCGGGCTGCTGGCCGTCGCCCACCGCTGCCCGTGCGGCCTGCCCGACGTGGCCGAGACGGCGCCGTGGCTACCCGACGGCAGCCCGTTTCCCACCCTGTACTACCTGACCTGCCCCCGGGCCGCCGCCGCGGTGAGCAAGCTGGAGGCCACCGGAATCATGCGGGACATGACCGCCAGGCTGGCCGACGAGGCACTGAGCCGCCGCTACCAGGCCGCGCACCGCGACTACCTGGCCCGGCGGGAGGCAGCGGCGCGCTCGGCCGGCACCGGGCCGCTGCCGCCAGGCACGCAATCGGCCGGGGGGATGCCCGACCGGGTAAAGTGCCTGCATGCACTGGTCGCTCACGAGCTCGCGGCGGGCCGGGTGAATCCGTTCGGCCGCGAGGCGCTCGACGCCATCGGTGAGTGGTGGCTACCGGGACCGTGCATAGCCGAGCCGTGCCCATGACCCGCCGGGTCGCCGCCGTGGACTGCGGCACTAATTCGCTGCGGCTGCTGGTCGCGGACGTCGACGTCGGGCGGGCTCAGCTCACGGACGTGGCCCGGCGGATGGAGATCGTCCGGCTCGGGCAAGGGGTGGACCGGACGGGCCTGCTGGCGCCAGAAGCGCTCGACCGCACCGCCGGGGTGCTGCGCGACTACGCGGACGTCATCGCCGCATCGGCGGCCCGGGCGGTGCGCATGGTGGCGACCAGCGCCACCAGGGACGCGAGCAACACGGCGGAGTTCAGCCGCCGGGTCAAGGAGATACTCGGCGTCGCGCCTGAGGTCCTCACCGGATCCCAGGAGGCCCTGCTGTCATTCACCGGGGCCACCGCGGAACTGGCGGGCACCGACGAGGGCGGACGGCCCGGCCCTTACCTGGTGGCCGACATCGGCGGCGGCTCCACCGAGTTCGTCCTCGGTGCCGCGTCGCCCCAGGGGGAAATCTCGGTCAACATCGGCTGTGTCAGGATGACCGAACGGCACCTGCACGGCGATCCGCCCGGCGGCCACGAGGTGGCGGCCGCCACCGCCGACATCGACGCAGCCCTGGGCGCGGTGGCAGGCGCGGTGCCCGTCCGGCAGGCCAGGACGCTGATCGGGCTCGCTGGTTCGGTCACCACGGTGGCGGCCATCGCGATGGGCCTGCCCGCGTACGACGCCGCGCGTATCCACCACGCCCGCGTCTCCGCGGCCGACGTGCATGAGGTGACCCGGAGCCTGCTGGCCCGCACGCGTGCCGACCGCGCCGCGATACCGGTCATGCACCCGGGACGTGTCGACGTGATCGGCGGGGGCGCGCTCGTCCTCGACCGGATCATGCAGCGCTTCGGGTTCGGCGAGGTGCTGGTGAGCGAGCACGACATACTCGACGGCATCGCCTGGTCGCTGGCCAGGGACTCGTCCGGCTGAGCGGCCACGTGGCAGCCGAAGAGCCGCTGGTCCCGCCGGGACGCTGGCCGTGCGATCCGGCCGGGCCCGACACTCCCGTCGCCCGCAGCGCCGGCGACGTCGCGGCCCTGGCCGAAAGCGCCGCCACACTCGGCGAGCTCAGCGCCAGGCAGTCGGTGTGCCGCGCGTGCCCGCGCCTGGTCGCCTGGCGCGAGAAGGTGGCCTCCGAGCGGCGCCGCGCGTTCCGCGAGGAGCGCTACTGGGGCCGCCCCATCCCCGGCTGGGGAGCGGAAAGGCCGCGCCTCCTGATCGTCGGCCTGGCCCCCGCGGCACACGGCGGGAACCGCACCGGGCGGATCTTCACCGGCGACCGCAGCGGCGACTTCCTGTTCGCGTCCCTTTACCGGTGCGGTCTCGCGGTCCAGCCGACCAGCGTCGCGATCGGAGACGGCCAGCGCCTGGTGGACACGAGGATGGCGGCCGCGGTCCGCTGTGCCCCCCCGGACAACAAGCCAGAGCCCGCGGAGCGGGACGCGTGCGCTCCGTGGCTGGCCGCGGAACTCCGCCTGGTGGCAGCGGACCTGCGGGTCATCGTGTGCCTCGGCGGGTTCGCCTGGCAGGCGATGTGGCCGGCCATGCGCAGCGCCGGCTTCGCCGTGCCGCGCCCGCGCCCGGCGTTCGGCCACGGCACCGAAGTGCGGCTGACCAGGCCCCAAAGGGCCGAAGGCGCCGAAATGGCGCCAGGCCAGGCAAGCGCTCGCGTTCCCGGCAGCGTGGTGCTCATTGGCTGCTATCACCCAAGCCAGCAGAATACATTCACCGGCCGCGTCACCCCCGCAATGCTCGACGCCGTATTTACCCGTGCACGTGCATTTACGCGTGCATCTGCCTGGCCCGTCACTGAGCGCTAATGTCGATCATGTAATTAGTTACACTCTGCAATTCTTCACTAAAATGGCACACGGTGCCAATCAAAATAAGCGTAACGGTCGTACTACTCTGCGCACATGCAATTGGGAGTGTGGTTATTATGGCTGCACCCCCGTAGCCCAATGGGAGAGGCAGACCCCCTAAAAGGGTCCCCAGTGTCGGTTCGACCCCGACCGGGGGTACCAATTGGACCAATTCATGCTTCTGTCACCCCAATTGATAACCGGCGTACCAGACGGAACAGCCAGCCAAGGCTCATCTAAGCATCAAACTCGCGGGAGGCGGGCATGCCTACGAAATCGTGTGCCGACAAATCCCGATATTACGATTTTAGTCGCCAACGGACTGAAAGACGATTAAATACAACACGGGAGGCGGAAATGAAACAGAATAACGTGCAGGAGGGGAGAAGTCGCAAAAGATTAACGCCAGCGAAGGGAGAGAAGCGCGCAGCAGGGCAGCGACCAGGGCGGTCGGTATCGTTCTGGGCTGAATGCCCGGTTACGCGCCGTTGAGGCGCAGGCGTCTGCGCATCTCGTATTCGTGCACGATCGCATAGGCGTAGCCGCAGGAGATGCCTGCTTCGTCGGCTAGCCAGTGGGCGCGCTCTTCGCGGCGCAGGAACGCGGGGCCAGTTTCGAGGCGGTGGAACCACTCAGCGAGGTCACGACCGGTGACGGTCGGGATGCGGGCGATCAGACTACTGTGCATGTTCGGTGAGTGGGTCAGCGACACGGGCACCTCCAGGAAGCATCTCTTGTGCTGAGAGTGCCTTATCCGAGGCCACCTGGCAACCCCCTGGCGCCGGGAAAGTTAACAGAGCCTAATGCTCAGCTGAGCCGCTCGTAGATCATCGCCATGCCCTGCCCGCCGCCCACGCACATGGTCTCCAGGCCCAGGGTCGCGTCGTGGAACTGCAGGCTGTTCAGCAGCGTGGTGGCGATGCGCGCCCCGGTCATGCCGAACGGGTGGCCGACCGCGATGGCCCCGCCATTCACGTTGAGCTTCGCGATGTCCACGCCGAGATCGGTATAGGACGGGATCACCTGGGCCGCGAACGCCTCGTTGATCTCCACCAGGTCGATGTCTGAGATGGCCATCCCGGCCCGCGCCAGCGCCTGCCGCGACGCCTCCACCGGCCCGAGCCCCATGATCTCCGGGGACAGCGCGCTGACCCCCGAGGAAACGATCCGCGCCAGCGGCGTGATGCCGAGTTCGGCCGCCTTGAGGTCGCTCATCACCACGACCGCGGCCGCGCCGTCGTTGAGCGGGCAGCAGTTGCCCGCGGTCACGGTGCCGTTCGGGCGGAAGACCGGCTTCAGCGCCGCCACCTTCTCCATCGTGGTGCCCGGGCGGGGGCCGTCGTCGGCGGTGACCTCGGTCCCGTCGGGCAACGTCACCGGAGTGATCTCACGCTGCCAGAAGCCGTCGGCGATGGCCTTCTCGGCCAGGTTCTGCGAGCGCACGCCGAACTCGTCCTGCTGCTCGCGGGTGATACCGCGCAGGGCCGCGACGTTCTCCGCGGTCTGACCCATCGCGATATAGATGTCGGGCAGGAGTGCGTCCTCGCGGGGGTCGTGCCATGTCCCTGCTTGTCCAGCGCTGGCCCGTTCCGTACGAAATTGGGCCTCGCCGAAGCGGGGGTTCTGCGTGTCGGGGAGAGAATCGCTGCTTCCCTTGCCGAACCTGCTCACGCATTCCACCCCGGCCGAGATGAAAGCGTCGCCCTCGCCGGCCTTGATGGCGTGGAACGCCATCCGGATGGTCTGCAGCGACGACGAGCAGTACCGGTTGACGGTCGTGCCGGGCAGGTGATCGTGGCCGAGCAGCACCGCGACGACCCGGGCCATGTTGAAGCCCTGCTCGCCGCCGGGCAGGCCGCAGCCGAGCATCAGGTCGCTGATGTCGGCCGGATCGAGCTGGGGCACCTTGGCCAGGGCCGCGGCCACCATCTGGACAGTCAGGTCGTCCGGGCGGATGCCGGCGAGTGAGCCCTTGAACGCCCGGCCGATCGGCGACCGCGCGGTGGCGACGATGACTGCTTCGGGCATTGGCACCGGCCTCCTCCACATAGGTTTGCCTCCAGACTATGCTCGCGCTGCCGAGCCTGGAAGGACAACGATGCAGGTACACGACTCACTGAGCGGGCTGGTCGGGAACACCCCGCTGGTCAGGCTGCGGTCCGTGACCCGGGGGGTCCCCGGGTGCTCGGTGCTGGCCAAGGTGGAGTACTTCAACCCGGGCGGCTCGGTCAAGGACCGCATCGCGCTGCGGATGGTCGCGGCCGCGGAGGCCTCGGGCGCCCTCGAGCCAGGCGGCACGATCGTGGAGCCCACCTCGGGGAACACCGGGGTGGGGCTGGCGATCGTGGCGGCCGAGCGCGGGTACCGGTGCGTGTTCGTCTGCCCGGACAAGGTGGCCCAGGACAAGATCAGCGTGCTGCGCGCGTACGGCACCGACGTGGTGGTCTGCCCGGGCACGGTGGCGCCCGACCATCCCGACTCCTATTACAGCGTGGCGCGCCGGATGGCGGCCGAGATCCCCGGCGGCTGGCAGCCCGACCAGTACGCGAACCAGGAGAACCCCGCCTCCCACTACGCCACGACCGGCCCGGAGATCTGGGCCCAGACGGACGGGACGGTGACGCACTTCGTCGCTGGGATCGGCACCGGGGGCACCATCACCGGTACCGGGCGGTACCTGAAGGAGGTGTCGGACGGCTCGGTGCGGGTGGTCGGGGCCGACCCGGAGGGATCGGTGTACTCCGGCGGGTCCGGGCGCCCGTACCTGGTCGAGGGCGTGGGGGAGGACATCTGGCCCGCCACCTACGACCCGGCCGTGTGCGATGAGATCATCGCGATCAGCGACGCCGAGTCGTTCGGCATGACGCGGCGGCTGGCCCGCGAGGAGGCGCTGCTGACCGGGGGCTCCTCCGGGCTGGCGGTGGCGGCCGCGCTGCGGGTGGCGGAGGCGGGCGGCCCGGGTGCCGTGATCGTCGTCCTGCTGCCGGACGGCGGCCGCGGCTACCTGTCCAAGATCTTCAACGACGAGTGGATGGCCGATTACGGCTTCCTGTCCGCGCAGACGTCCGAGCCGCTCGTCGCCGACGTGCTCGTCCGCCGGCAGCACGGCCTGCCCGAACTCGTGCACGTCCACCCCGAGGAAAGCGTCGGGGCGGCCATCGCGCTGCTGCGCGAGTACGACGTATCGCAGCTTCCCGTGGTGAAACAAGAGCCGCCGCTGATGGCGGCCGAGGTGGTCGGCTCGGTGGTCGAGCGCGACCTGCTCGACGCGCTGGTCGCCGGGCGGGCCGCGCCGTCGGATCCGGTCGGCGGGCACATGTCGCCGCCGCTGCCCACGGTAGGCTCCGGGGAGCCGGTCTCCCGCGCCGTCCTGGCCCTGGAGAAGGCGGGGGCGGCCGTGGTGCACGTGAACGGCAAGCCGTCCGGCTTGCTCACCCGCCAGGACGTGCTGACCTTCCTGGCCGCGAGCAGCTGACTTGTAGAAGAAAGGCCGGTTATGAGCCGCGAAGACGCGTTCGAGACGCTGGCCATCCACGCGGGTCAGGAGCCCGATGCGCTGACCGGGGCCGTCGTGCCGCCGATCTATCAGGCCTCCACGTTCAAGCAGGACGGGGTCGGCGGCCTGCGCGGCGGCTACGAGTACTCCCGGACCGCCAACCCGACCAGGACCGCGCTGGAGCAGTGCCTGGCCGCTTTGGAAGAAGGTTCGGTCGCCCTGGCCTTCGCGTCCGGGATGGCCGCGGAGGACTGCCTGCTGCGCGCCGCGTGCTCGCCCGGTGATCACCTGCTCATCCCCGATGATGCCTACGGCGGCACGTACCGGCTGTTCGCCCGGGTGCTGGCCGGATGGGGGATCAGCCACGAGGTGGTCCCGATGTCCGACATCGCGGCCGTGCGGGAGGCGCTGGCCGCCCGTCCGGTGAAGATGGTCTGGACCGAGACGCCGACCAACCCGCTGCTGAGCATCGTCGACATCCGGGCCCTGGCCCGGGCCGTCCACGAGGCCGGCGCGATGCTCGTGGTGGACAACACGTTCGCCTCGCCGTACCTGCAGCAGCCGCTCTCGCTCGGCGCCGACGCCGTGGTGCATTCGACGACCAAGTACCTGGGCGGTCATTCCGATGTGGTCGGCGGCGCCGTGGTCGTGGCGGACCCAGCGCTGGCCGAGCGGATCGCCTTCACCCAGAACGCGACCGGCGGGGTTCCCGGGCCGTTCGACGCGTGGCTGACGCTGCGCGGCGTCAAGACGCTCGCGGTGCGGATGGACCGGCACTGCCGCAACGCCATGCGGGTGGCGCAGATGCTGGCCGAGCATCCTGCGGTGGCGGAGGTTCTGTACCCGGGGCTGCCGACGCACCCTGGCCACAAGACGGCCCAGGAGCAGATGCGGGCCTTCGGGGGGATGGTGTCGTTCCGGCTGCTGGCCGGCGAGGAGGCGGCGGTGCGGGCGTGCGGCCGGACCCGCCTGTTCACCCTGGGCGAGTCGCTCGGCGGCGTCGAGTCGCTGATCGAGCACCCGGCCCGGATGACGCACGCCTCGGCCGCCGGCTCGGAACTCGAGGTCCCCGCCGACCTGATCAGGCTGTCGGTCGGCATCGAGGATTGCGACGACCTGCTCGACGACCTCCGCCAGGCCCTGGCCGAACGGCCGTGATGATGAGCGCCGCTGCGATGACCATTAGGAGCGAGCCCCGCTCAGACCGCACCGCCCGGTCAGGCGGTCAGGTGCCCGCCGAACACCCCAATAACGGTGAGGACCGCGAGGAGCGCGCCGACCAGACCCACGATGATCGCGCTGGTCGCGGCGGCCTTGGCCCAGCCCGGGGTGCCGCCGCTGAACAGCGCACCGACGCCGCACAGCACCGCCGCGGCGGCGAACACGAGCGCCCACCAGCCCTGGGTGTGCCAGCCGTTTGCATACATGTTCAGCTGCTGCTGGGCCGTCAGACCAGAGCTCGGGGCATGTACCTCATCGCTGTACTGGCTGTGACTGACCACGACGCCGCTGGTCCAGTTCGTCGTCAGGGAGACGACCGCCAGGGCCAGGCCGGCGAAGCCGAAGCCTCCGCTCACCGCGCCCGTGCTCAGAACGCCGTCCCCGCCTGGGTCATCGTCGTCGATCTCGGTGAGCTCTTCCGGAAGATCGGCTTGTTCGTCCGGGGAGCCCAAGTCGATGAGCGCGGACCCGGCTTCCGCCGCGTCCTTGTTCGTAGTGTTATCCGTCATAGGGCGCCCACCGTAGGGACAAAGGCTGAGAGCGAGCTGAACAAACGCAGAAGAACCATGACGAAACATCTCACAGCTAACTCAGAGTCGGCATCGATCAGGTCGCTCACGCTCGGGATTGGTCCTCACGCTGCGTCAACGATCGCTGGTTGCGGCTGGCGTGCGAGATCCGTCCAAGTTCGTGCTCGCCGAAGCGGCGAGGAGAGCGCAACTGGGGGACGCTTGAATCAAGACCTATGGATTGGCTGCTCGCCGGAGCGTGATTCGGACGAGGAGGCGGTGAAGCAGTGACACCGGGGGCCAGATGACCCGGGCCATCGGCCGCTTGTAGGTGACGAAGGTTGACCAGACGAACGTTCCATCGACCTTGCGGAACACGTTGTGCGCGGTGAGGAACCCGGAGTCCAGCTGACAGACGGTTTCGCCGGGGCCGCGGCCGACGATCCGCCATCCGAGTATGTGGTCTGGTGAATGTCGCGGACCCAGCCGAAGTCCGAGCCAGCGGACCCTGCCGTCACGACGGCCGATCTTGTAGATGGTCCAGGTATTTCGAGACGAGACGAGCAGGTCCCCGTCCGGCGCGGTTCCGATAGAGTTGATGTGGAAGTAGTCGAACGGGTTCTCCGGCGTTCCGCCCAAGAACCCAGCCTCGGTCTCGGTGACCGGCACATGGCCCAGGCTGTCCCATTCGAAGACCACGTCTCCGGTGGCGATGTCGATCTCCTGGACCACGCCGGACACGATCGTGCCGTTGGCCTTGCCGCCCAGGGGAGACAGGTCCACCGTGTGCTGCCGGTAGGCGTCCACAAGCGCCGTCCCCTGATCGGTGAGGTTGAACTCGTGCATGTCCGCCATCAGCCCGTTGCCGGCCTTGACGGTGGCGATCAACGAGTACGACGAGTCGGCGATATAGCAGTTCCCGCGCCCGAAGCTCGAGCCGGTTATCCCGTGCCACCAGGTGAGCACCGGCTTGCCGTTATAGGACTGCACGTTGAAGTCCAGAACCTGCCCCTTGGTGGTGGGGCTGAACCAGACGATATCCTCGTCCCGCTGCGCGATTATCAGGCCTTCCTGGCCCACGGCGGGCCCCTTGTACGGCTTGTTCGCCAGGAAAATGTACGGGGGCACTCCGGCCGGGGTGTCCAAGACGCTGACCGAAAGCCCGGGTGGCTGCAGATCACGCCTTGAGGCAAACGAGTGCACCGCCTGCCCGCTCGGAGCTTGTGCTGCTACCGGCGTGGCCGGCGCGGCCGACGGCGGCGCGTGCCCGGTGGCCTCCGCCGGAGAATGCGGCCACGCATAGCCGACGACGCCAGCCGCACTCAGGCCGGCCACCCCTCCCGCAGTGCCGGCGATGAGCAATTCTCTCCTAGTCCAATGGCTGCCCAACTCGCCTCTTCCTTCCCCGGTGAGCCCTTGCGGAGCATCCGGGCTTTCGCGCGCACCTGTCTGGTACGATCTTTCCCCTTTGACCAT
>Ga0335075_10018112_pt1 | contig 10446 bp, 6 predicted proteins | sample Lox_Sample_24_FD_206723 | JGI IMG/M metagenome (GOLD analysis project Ga0335075, IMG submission 206723) | Soil microbial communities from Loxahatchee National Wildlife Refuge, Florida, United States - Lox_Sample_2.4 | ecosystem: Environmental > Terrestrial > Soil > Wetlands | place: USA: Florida... | reverse complement strand
AATCCGCCGTCGCGGGGCCATGGCGTCCAGCGGACTGACTCGGGTGGCCTGCCAAGCCGGCAGGAGTGCGGCCGCCAAGGAGCCGCCGAGCGCGCAGACGCCCGAGAGCACCACGCACCAGAATCCGAGCGAAATACTCTCGTTCGCTGCACCGCGTAGGCTCTTTACAAGCGACAGCAATCCCCACCCGGCCAGCAGACCGCCGCCCCAGCCGACAAATCCCAAGAAAGCACTTTCGAGAAGGATCAGAGCGGTAATGTGCGACTTGCTCAAAGCCACGGCCCGCAGAATCGCGAATTGCCGCGTACGCTCGTGTACCCCCATGCTCAGCGTGGTGTAGATGATGAATAATGCGGCCAGCAGGGCGATGCCCGTGGCGGAAAGCGCCTCGGTCCGAACGACCTCGGTCGTCGTGCTGCCGTCGATCTCGGCCTCGACGTCCGCCAGCGACTGCAGTTCATAGGGCAGCTTTGCCGAGGCGAACTCAGCCGCCCAGCGATGCTGGACGGTGCCCGGATCGGCGCCCGGTTTGATTATCAAGCCGGCGTAGGTCGTTTCGATTTTGCGCCCGGCTACCGCCTCGGCCAACTGCTTGGAGACGTACAAAGCCGAACTGGCCGGTCCGCGTCGTAGTGCTGCGTCGCGCGTGGGCGGTAAGCCGATCATGAACTTGGGCGGCGGCAACGTCTTCGGCTGCTCGGCGATGCCCACGATCTTCACCGACTGCGACTCTGCGTCGCGAGTATCGGCGGCACCAGGGCCAAAGCCCGTTCCGGCGGAAACTTCGACACGATCACCAACGCTCACCCCCAGCATCTCCGCCGACACACGCGTCAGTACGCCTTCCGGCTGCTCAGGATGCGCGACGTCGATCCAGCGACCCGCGACCAGCGGATGTGGCGGTTCCACGGCATCGGTTCCGACGAGCGCGGGTTGCCGAGCAACACGATTCATCATCTGGGCTGCATCCGCGGGACTGGGCGGGGCGGCGTCTTCGCCGGCCGTCGAACGGCCGTTGGCGCCATTCGCGGTTTGAGCTTGAGGATTTCCATCGGAGGGCTGTCCCCTCGACCCTCGGCCGCGCGGCTCCGGTGCCGGGCGGTCGGGATTTACGATCCGCGCCCGAGTTTGAAATACCGGGTCGACCCCCAGTACGTCGGGATCGGTCGCAAGTTTTTCGATCAATTCGGCAGGCAGGGCGCGTCCTGATCCTCCCGGTGCGCCCATACCGCCGAATTGCGGCCCGCGAGCATCGGGTACCAAGACCAATTGGTAACGTCCCAGGTAACCTTCGGCAAAATCGTCGAACTTGTCGACCAGGGCATCGTAACCACTGACCACCCAGACAACGATCGCCGCGGCGGTGATCGTGGAGAACGCGGTGAACAGAACGCGTCCCGGATGGGCCCTCGCATGGGCGACGACCAGTCGCCCGACGATTCTCCAACCGCAGAGATTCATGGCGTCACCTCGATCGCTTCAGCGTTCACGATATCCTGATAATGCGCAGCCAGCGAATGTGCATCGTGAAAATCACGCGTTGCGAATTCCGTAAGCACCTGGCCATCCTTCATCACGATCACTCGCTGAGCCCACACCGCCACGGTCGGTTCGTGCGTCACCACGACGATCGTCCGGCGCTGTTCATGGCATAACTCTCGCAGCAGCCGGCAAAGCTTCTGCCCGCTCACCGAATCGAGACTGCCGGTCGGCTCGTCGGCCAACACCAATGCCGGATCGGTAATCAACGCCCGCGCAATTGCCACGCGCTGCTGCTCGCCGCCGCTCAGCGCGTCGGGCCGATGGTTCAGCCGCTGGGCGATCCCCAAGCGTTCAGCCAGCGAATCCAGCCTCCCCGCTGGCAGCGCCTGGCCATCGACGAGCAGGGGCAGCAGAATGTTTTCCCTGGCCGAAAGGGTCGGAATCAGATTGAACGCCTGGAATACCAACCCGATCCGACGACGCCGAAATGAGGTCAACTGGTCGTCGCTCAGTTGCGACAAATCGGTATTGTCGATCACAACGCGACCTTCGTCGGGCCAGGTGAGCCCAGCCAAGACATGCAACAGCGTGCTCTTGCCAGACCCGCTGGCACCCATCACCGCTACGAACTGCCCGACTGGAATCGAAAGCGAAACCGAGCGGAGCGCCTCGACCGCGGCTTCCCCTTGCTTGAAACGCTTGGTCACTCGCTCGACACGCAGCGAATGCAAGTCGGAGTTTGATCGGGCGACCGGTTCGGAGGGAGTCACGGGGAGAAGGTTGGTCATTGCTTATGTTCCTGCAGACTGCGACTTTGTTGAAAGCTGGGTGGGGAACCAATCACCAAGACCTGTCAAACCAAACTAGGCACGGATCTCGCGAAGGTAGCTATATCGAGAACGCTTCCGTGATCGATGAACCGATTCGCCATTGATGCATACGCTTTCCACTAATGAGACTTAAGCTCGAAGGGAGCCAACTCGTTATTACCTGCTTTCACGGTGATCCTGGCCGCCGGCTGACTGACCTTCGCGTACCGCCCGCCCAAACGGTCGGCCCCGGTTGTTTCCTCTCCATCGACCAGGCTGATGACCGGCCAGCCTGCGGTGACGATGTAGTCGCCGGCCGGCAGACCGTCCCCCCCGGTGTACGTCGTGGGCCGGAACGAGCCATCGGCATCGGTGGTCGCCGTCGGAGGGACACCCACCGCAGCCGTGGCGGTCTGCGATTCTTGGCGATGAAAGATCAACTCCACTCGGCCCACCGGTTGGCCATCGATGCGAACCTTCCCCATGACGGGCTCGACCTGGGGCGGCACTCGCTTTGGCGGCTTGCCACAGCCCGCGATGCCCAGCACCGCGACAAAGCATGCCGCCACAAAGAACGACGACCGCGTACGAAAGTCGTTAGTCGCGCACTGGCCACAAGCAAACGTTCGCAACCTACTAAAGCCCTTCGTCTACGACGTCGACCGCTTCGGCGCCATCGCGCGTGCACAGCGCGTACATGGTGAACACCCCTATCGTGTCATTCAGGAAATGCACGCTTCCATCGCAAAACAGCACGTTTTCGCCGGTCGGATGAAAAGCGTAGGAGCCTTGGCTATTGCTACAGTTGATCGCACAAACAGTGCCGACAGTGACGTTGTCGGCCGCATAACCCTGATATTGAAAAGTCAGGTATCCGGCCCAAGTCCCCCACCACGTCGGATAGGTCATCCCCGCGTCGGTCGGTTGCTTGGTTCCACCGATCCAGTAATCAGGTCGTCCGGCCTGTTCTTGAAACAAGATCGTCTGAGACAGGCCGTCAGTGATCTTGCGCATGGGCCAAGTCGTATCCGTGTTCACGAGAGGCGGGTTGCGTTTCTTTCCGGTGGGCAGCCCGTTGGTGCTCACCAGATGGTGAACCATGTAATCCGCGCGGGTGCTCCAGAAGGTGGCATTCGTGCCGGAGGGAAATGGATTCGACGCCCCATTGAACGGGTTGGCGAACGTCATCACCACGAGAGAATCGGGCGTGGAAGGACAGCGAGCGACGGGCAAGATGCCTTGAACCACGGATTGATTCGTGGGGTCGTAGAACGTGACCGTGGCGTTGTATTCGCCTGCCAGTCCACGCTCTTCCAGAAAGGGCAGCAACGGAATCATGATCCCGGAAGCCGGTGTCGGCCGAGCCGCTGGATAGCTCTTATGGACGTCGTGATAGGTCGTCATGGCCAACCCGATTTGCTTCAGGTTGTTCACGCAACTCGCCCGCCGACTCGACTCACGAGCCTGTTGGACGGCAGGCAGCAGCAGCGCCACGAGCAGCCCGATGATCGCGATTACGACCAAGAGCTCTACGAGTGTGAACGCGGAGCGCGAAACGGATCCGCCCCCCCCGCTATTTGCCTCAATTCCGCCTGTGGTGTGCCGCTTCGGCCCCCCGTAAGACGCCGCCTTATATTGCATTTCCAGATCCCATCGTCGGCCGGTGCCCCATTTGTAAGTTGAATTCTCCCTTGTCTTAACGCGCGTTTGAGATGCTGTCGAGAATCGGCGAATAATTGACCGATCGAGGTGATTTTTTCATCACGCGACGGTTTCCAAGCGGCCACCAGCCGAGTTAGCGCTCCCCCCCACAGCGTGCGAAAACTCGCCACCGACTCGAATCGCTCACGGCTCGCCGCCAGCCGGACACACGCTAGCAGCACCGCCGGTGCGGGCCGCAAACTTTCCTTGTCCCCTCCCGCCCGGCACGATACGATGCCGGTGGCAAATCTCTGCCATGTTCGTGCTGTCGATGTCTCTTTTCGCAGGGCCGATAAGAAAGCTCGTTGGGATCCAAAACGGTTCCGGCCGCGTGCATAGCCGCCTGGTCCTTAGGGGCCACACAAGGGCGGATTCCACAACCCGGGACTAAGGAATCCCCCTTATGGGAAGCGGGCTCTCGAAAAACGCTCGCCACGGCATTGCGGTGGAGTATTTGCCTTTTTTACGCGCCCGTCCTTCCGTGCCCCGATGAAGACCGATCCCCAGGCAGCGGCCAGCTCCCTCGTCGAGTTGATGGCCGGCTTCGGCAGTTGTGCCGTCGCCTTTTCCGGCGGCGTCGATAGTGCCGTCGTCGCCAAGGCGGCCCAATTGGCCCTCGGATCGGCGGCGGTGGCGGTGACCGGGCGCAGTGCCAGCCTGGCCGCCGGAGAGCTGGAAGCGGCCATCGAGCTGGCCAGCCTGATCGGCATCCGCCACGTCGTTGTCGAGACCGGCGAACTCGACCAGGTGGCGTACACGGCCAACGGCCCGGACCGCTGTTTCCATTGCAAGACCGAGCTCTACACGCAACTCGAAACCTTGGCCGGTCAACTCCAGACCCGCGCGATCGCAAACGGGGCCAATCTCGACGATCTGGGCGATTACCGCCCCGGCATGAAGGCGGCCGCCAACCACGAAGTTCGCAGCCCGCTGGCCGAATGTCGACTCGACAAAGCCGCCGTGCGCGAGCTGGCCCAGTTTTGGGAACTGCCGGTCTGGGACAAGCCGGCCATGCCCTGCCTGAGCAGCCGCGTGGCCTATGGAGAACCCGTCACGCCCGAACGGTTGGCGATGATCGACGGGGCCGAGCAATTCCTGCGCAGCCTGGGATTCAAGAATCTTCGCGTCCGTTATCACCGCGGGGATATGGCCCGCATCGAAGTCCCGCCGGAAGCGATTGCCCAGCTCACGGCAACCCCGGCCCGCGAGGCAATCTCGGCCGAATTCCGCCGCCTGGGATTTCGCTACGTGACGCTCGACCTGGAGGGCTTTTCCTCCGGGAGCATGAATCGCGCCCTGGGGTTGGGGCAGCTTCCGGTCGTGAATTGAACGCTACCGGCCGCCAGCGAGCGTCGAAGCAAGGCGTTACTTCGACCGTTTCCCTCCGCCGCCGTGCTGGGCCCAGCTTTCCACGATCTCTTTCGGCGGGCCGCCGTACGCGCGGGCAAACGCATCATCGAATTTTGCCCCAGCGCGAAGCGATGTGAGCAGCCCATAATATCGGCCGGCGTTGCCCATCAGGTTGCGCACGAAGCCGTAGACCAGGGCGTCGTTGTCCGAGGGATTCAGCTTGTTGTCCAACAGGTCGGCCGGATGGGCCACTTCGACCAAGGCCTGACTGAGCCGGCTTTCCCAGCCGCGCACGCGAGAATCCTTGGAATTGATTTTCGCGGCGATCGCTCGCCCCGAACCATCGGCAAACCAATGCGGTACGCGTCCCTGGCTGGCAACGTAAATCGAGGCGATCTGCTGGGCCAAAAGCGTGTCGAGCGAATATTCGCCGCTCTTGGGTGGCACGATCGCGGCGTAGGCGTCGACCACGTCGTAGTGCCAATGCCCGCGTGATTCCGGCGGAATCTCGCGATGCTCGAGCATCTGGCCGATTTCGTCATAGTCGTAGTGCTTTTGGAAGACGTAGATCGTCATCCGCCCCTTGATCAGAGGTTGGCCCGCGGGAACCTTGAGCATTTTTTCCAGTTTCGGTACCTGCGCTTCGGCCTGCTTGCCGATCTCGACCAGGTCGGGCGCGCTGACGTTGCCGTACACCAGAAAATGCTCGGTGTCGCTGTGGTCGGCGTGCGCGTCGGGCAAGATGAGCCGCCAGTTCTTTTCGGTCAGTGCCGCCCGATCGCGGATCAGCTCTTCGTGAGTCGCGGCCTCGGCCCGCGTGACCGCCACCAGTCGGGCCATCGACATTCCCGGCTCGGCCCCGTCGTATTCAGCCCCCGCGGCAATCCATTGTTCGATCTTGGCGATCGTTTCGGTCGGTAGTGGCGGCTTGCCCGCCGGCATCTGCTGACCTTCGGCTTTGCCGAGCAGTTTTTCGATCAGCAAGCTGCCGCTGGGATTGCCGGCGATGATTGGCGAGCCGTTGCGGCCGCCGCGCATCATGGCCGTGAAACTATCCAAATCCAAGCCGTTGCGCGGATTGCGGTCGCCGTGGCAGCCGACGCACTGTTCCAGCACCGGAGCGATATCGCGGGCAAACGACACCGACTGCACTGCGGGCGTGCTCTCGCTCTTAGCGCCGCGCGATTTATCCCCCGCGGCAACTTTCGCCGAGCCTGGTTTACCCGGTGGAGTTTTTGCAGTCGCCGGCGGCGCAGCCGGAGCGGGTGCTGCCGGAGCTCCTTCCAATCGGTCGTCGGGATTGTGGCCATCGAAAAGCGCGCCTTCGTCGATCCAGCGCACCAGGAGCGCCAACTCGTCGCTCGAAACTTTGCCGTCGCCGCGCGGCATGTCGCCGCTTTCGATCACCTCGTAAATCCGGCTCCCCTTGCCGTTGCCTGGCTGAACGATGACCCCGTTCTTGCCACCGCGTAAAAGCTGCGCATAGGACGCCATCGACAAGTTGCCCCGCATGTGCTCCACGTGGCATTTGCCGCAGCGGCTCAGCAGAATCGGAGCCACTTGCTTGGTGAAACTGGTTTTGCCATCGGACACCGGCTGCTTTTTGCCCGCTTTGGCCGAGAGCGCGGCCGGAGGCAGATCGGGCAATGCGATTTTCTCGCCGGCCAGTTGATCGTGCAGCTTCGTCAGACTTTTTCGCACGACGGCCAGCGGCTGGGCCAGCGACCGGTTATCGCTCTTCTCCAGCTCGACGAGAGCTTCCTGGGCTTCGCGTGCCGCGTCCCCCGCCGCCTTGAAATCTTTGGCGGCGAAGAGCCGGCTGGCTTTTTTGGTCGCCGATTCGGCAGTGCGCAGCGTCGCCCGGTCTTCGGCGGGCGTGGCGGCAGCCAACGGCGCGGCCAGCCGCGCAAGGACGATGGTCCCCAAGAAGACGATCGACGCGTAGTGCGACCGATGATGCACGCTCTATTCCCTTGTTCCGATCTGCAATGGTTCCGCCGTCCAAAGCATGCCACGCCTCGGTCGACGCCGCAACCGATGCAAGCAGAAAAGCATTATAACCATTCTCAAACGTATTTGTGCTCGCGAAACCACTGCCAAGCTGCCTCGGCCGCTTCGGCCAAACCGCGCGGGCGGTAATCCAATTCGCGTTCGGCCCGCGTGCTGACAAAATTCCGCCGTTGGGCCGCAATGGCCGTTGCCGCCGAATTGACGTCGAGTTCGCGCCCCGTCAGCCGGGTCCACAAATCACCGCACCGCCCGGCCGCAATCCGCACCAACGGGCCGGCCGGCAGCAGCGGCGGCAGGGCATGCGTCACACGAGCGAAAACCCGCCAGGCCTGGAAATAGCTCAGCCGCTCGCCCCCTAATATGTAACGCCGCCCCGTCGCTCCCCGCTCGGCGGCGGTCAAAATTCCTTGGGCCACGTCGCGCACATCGCAATAGTTGTTCGTTCCCAAGGGCGCCACCACGCCGCGGTTCCGAGCCACTTCCAGCAACATCCGTCCCGACGAGGGCTTCCAATCCCAGGGGCCGATCATGTAGGCCGGGTTGACGATCGTGGCGTCGAGCCCCTGGGCAATCTCCGCCTGCACCGCCTGCTCGGCTTCGCGCTTGGTGACGACGTAAGGGCATAGCACCCCGCCCTCGACCGGCGTATCTTCGTCCGACGGCGCGCCGCCGGGGGGCAGCCCCATCGCGTCGACGCTCGACACGTGAACCAGCCGGGCGCCGGCCCGGCGGGCACTGGCCGCAACATTCGCGGTGCCGGCAACGTTGATCGCCCGCGACTGTTCGAGCTGGGTCCAACCGATGTGGACGTAGGCCGCGGCATGCACGATCCGCTCGACGCCCCGTGCGGCCGCGTCGACCGCGGCCGCGTCGCGCACGTCGCCCTGGGCCAGTTCGACGTCCAGCCCAGCCAGTGGACGCCGATCGGAGGTGGCCCGCGCCAGCACGCGCACACGGTCGCCGCGTGCCAACAGCAGCCGCACGACGTTGTTTCCCACCAGTCCGGTTGCGCCGGTGACAAGATAGAGCATGGCTCGCTGTAACTGAATTCGCGGGGCTGAGTTTGGTGCAAGAGGCCGATCGTATCGGTTGCCCACGCCGCCTGGCAAGCCGGCGCCTGTTTTCCGCCGCCCGCGCGGGAATGTTCCCCCTCGACCGAGCGTCTATACTTAAGGGGTAGCGGGGCGGGTTTTTCCGCCCAGCTCAAGCGTACGGAGTGAGGCATGGCAAAACCCCCGGCGGGCGACAGGTCTCGGCCCGGTGAATCGAACCGGCATCCCGCGGAGGGCACGGGAGAACTGGTCGCCTACGATCAGTTCATCGATAACCAGCTGCACGCCGCTCGGCGGCAAGTTCGCACGGTCGACATCGCCGCGAGCCTGATGACCTTGTTTGCGGGCACGCTGGCTTTCTTTCTGTTGGGGGTACTGTGCGACCACTGGCTGGTGCCGGGGGGCATCGGGCGCGTCGGTCGCTGGCTGGCACTCGTCGTTTATTTGGCCGCGGCCTTGGCCTATTGCTGGCGCACGCTGCTCCCCTTGTGCATCCGCCGCATTAACCCGGTGTACGCCGCCTACGCGATCGAGCGGAGCAAGCCGACCCTGAAAAACAGCCTGATCAACTTTTTGCTGCTCAGGACCAATCCGACCGGCCTCGCACCGCAGGTTTACGAAGCCATCGAACAACACGCCGCCACGGGACTGGCGCAGGTTCCGGTCGAGTCGGCGATCGACCGCTCGAAGTTGATCAAAATCGGCTACGTCTTTCTGGCACTCCTGTTCGTCGCTGGCCTCTACAAGGTCGCCTCGCCGAAAGATCCGTTTCGGACCGTCGGCCGCATCGTCTTTCCCTGGGCCGATCTGGCGCCGCCGACGCGCGTCGAGATCGTCGAAGTGCGACCCGGCAACGGTACCGTGATGCGCGGGCAACGGGCCAAGATCAGCGCTCAGGTCCGCGGCGTCACCGGCAATCAACCCATCAAGCTGCTCTACAGCACCGACGACGGCCAGATCGTCGACCGGCCCGTACCGATGGAAACCGCCATCGACGGGTTTCTCTTCGAGTGCGACTTGCCCGAAGGAAAGGGGGGCATCCAGCAAGACGTCAGCTATCGCATCGTGGCGGGGGACGCGGTCAGCAGCGAGTTTCGCCTGGCCGTCGAGGCCGCGCCGACCATCGTTGTCGAAAGCGCCGATTACCTCTATCCCAACTACACCGGCATGGTCGGCCAGACGCTCGATCACCAAGGCGACCTGAAGGCCATCGAAGGAACGCAAGTCACCCTGCGCGCGTTGGCCAATCAGCCGATCAAGTCGGCCTCGGTCGACCTGGATTGCGACGGCACCGACGATCTGCGGATGACGTTCGACGATCGCCAGGCCAAGGCCACGATCACACTGGCACTGAAGGCCGATCGCCAAACGCCCGAGCATTCCAGCTATCAATTGCGCTTCACCAACACCGCGGGGGTCGAAAACCCGCAACCGATCCGCCACCAGATCGAAGTCACTGCCGACGTGCCTCCCGAGATCCAGGTTCTCGCTCCCAAGCAGGAAGAGGTGGAGGTTCCACTCAATGGTTCCTTGGCCTGCGAAATCTCGGCGCACGATCCCGACTTCGCCCTGGCACGCGTGTCACTCGTCGGCCAACCAACGGGTGGGCAACCCTTCGAAAAATCGCTGCTCGATGCGACGGCAAAGGACGGAAAGCCCTGGCAGGGACAATTCCATCGCAAGCTCACTCTAACGCCCCAACGGCTCGGACTGAAAGTCGGTGACGTGCTCGAGTACTGGGCCTGGGCCGAGGACAACAAGACGCCCCAGGCGAATCGTGCAGAGACGGCGCACCGCCGGGCGCGGATTCTGGCCCCGGCCAAGTCGAACAATGCCCGGGACGACCTGGCCCGCGGCAATGAGCAGGCCGACGAGAACGGCGGCGAGAACTCGCCCGATGCGAAGCCAAATCCCAACAAACCCGACTCGGGCAAACAGGAGGGAGATGGACCGGCCGATCAGCCAATGGAATCGACTCCCAACGGAGAGGGCAGGGACCAATCGAAGAACGAGCAGCGCGACGGCAAAAAATCGGATGACAA
>Ga0335075_10018110_pt1 | contig 10446 bp, 8 predicted proteins | sample Lox_Sample_24_FD_206723 | JGI IMG/M metagenome (GOLD analysis project Ga0335075, IMG submission 206723) | Soil microbial communities from Loxahatchee National Wildlife Refuge, Florida, United States - Lox_Sample_2.4 | ecosystem: Environmental > Terrestrial > Soil > Wetlands | place: USA: Florida... | reverse complement strand
GCGCAGCGCCGCCTCGGCATCGAGCCGCGCGAAGGCATCCAGGGTGTCACGCACCATGGTCTGGACAATGCGCCCGATATGACGCACCTCGCGGTAGCGATCGGACGGGCGGTCGACGCTCGCCAGTCGCGCGGCGATCTGGCCGATTTTCTCGCACTCATCGCCCACACGCTCGAGATCGGTGATGGTCTTGATGGTCGCCACGATCATGCGCAGGTCGCCTGCCGCAGGCGCGCGGGTCGCGAGGATGCGCCAGCACTCCTCGTCGATCGACACTTCCATGCCGTTGACCTTGGAATCATCCCGCGCGACCGACTGGCCGAGCTGGCTGTCCCCCTCGGCCAGCGCCGTGAGACTGCGGCGCAGCTGCTCTTCGACGAAACCGCCCATGGCCAGCACCCGACTGCGTACCCGCTCGAGCTCCGCGTTGAAACGCGTCGAGGTGTGGTGGGAAAGATCAGCTGCTTCCATGTCCGGCTGTGACTCCGTGGCGCCGATGCCGCACTCAATCAACTATAGCGTATAGCGCAGCCGTGTCACACACAGCGCGAACTACTTCGCAAGCGTGCAAAATTCCTCTTCGACTGTCCCCGTCAGTCCGTGGTCTGAGCCTCCGCGGACACGGCGGCCGGCAGTGCAGCCGCAGCAGACGTTAGCTCTGTGGCCGGCAGCCGCTCCTGCGGCTCCAGAGGGCGCGCGGGCCCGCCCGGATCCGCTGCCCAGCTCAGCCGCTCGGGTGGGAAATGACAGATGAAACGGCTGCCGCGGCCCTCTACGCTCTCGATCGCGAGCCAGGCACCATGGCGTTGCAGGACATGCTTGACGATGGCAAGGCCAAGCCCGGACCCGCCGGTGCTGCGGCTGCGGCCCGCATCCACGCGATAGAAGCGCTCGGTGAGCCGGGGCAGATGCTCGCGTGGAATGCCGATACCCGTATCCGAGACCGCGAAGTGCCCGCCATCCTGGTCGGTCCACCAGCGGATGTGGACCGAGCCATCCGGTGGGGTGTACTTGGCGGCATTGTCGACCAGGTTGGCGAACGCGGAGTGAATCTGCAGCTCCTCCCCCAGCAGCAGCGCGCGCGAATCGGCGTCGACGGCGATGGATGGGTGCAGCGAGCGGGCGAGCACGTCCTGGCGCAGCTGCGCCATCAGTGCGACGACATCGATTGGCCGCGAGGGGGCCTCGCGATCGGAGGACTCCAGACGTGAGAGCTCGAGCAGATCCTGCACGATGCGGCTCATGCGCTGCGCCTGGCGCTGCATCTCCTGCAGTGGCCCGGCGATGAGCGGATCCACCCCCGGATCCTGCGCCAGCGTCTCCAGATAGCCGGCAATGACGGTCAGCGGCGAGCGCAGCTCATGCGAGGCGTTGGCCACGAAGTCCCGCCGCATCGCTTCCAGGCGCGCCTCACGGGTGACGTCGCGCACCAGCAGCAGTCGCTGGCCGGCGCCGTAGGGGACGATCTGCAGGGACAGATGCTGCTCGACGTCGGCGGCAGAGCGCACCGTGACCGGCAGCGCGTACTGCGCGCCGCGCAGGTACTGCCCGAACTCGGGCTGGCGCACCAGGTTGTCGATGCGCAGACCCACATCCCCCTTGCCGCGCAGGCCGAGCAGCCGCGACGCCGTGCGATTGAACCAGAGGATCTCGGTCTGAGGATTGAGCACGACCACGCCGTCGGGCATCGCGGCGGTCGAGCGGCGCAGCTCGCGCAGCAGGCGCAGCAGACGCTGCTTGTGGAATTGCTTGCGACGGTAGAGCCGCGCCACGCGCGACACCAGCAGCTCCCAGGGGTCAGGCAGGTCTGGCGGCTCGTCCTGCCGCTCGCCCTGCAGCCAGCGCATCAGGCGCATGAGATGGCGCAGCTGCAGCACCAGCGCCGTCGCGAGCACGATGGCTATCCCGGCCCAGAACGAGCCGAAGAGCTCTCCGACGCCAGCCCCGATCAGCAGCGCGAAGAGCAGCCGCCCGCCGAGCTGCCACCAGCTCGCGGATTTCGTCATGCAGGATCCTGCGGTGGCTCGATCAACTCACCGCTCTGCCGGAGAAGCGGTAGCCAGCGCCCCGTACAGTCTGCACCCACTGGTCATACCCATGATCCTCGAGTGCCCGGCGCAGGCGACGGATGTGCACATCGATCGTGCGCTCCTCCACGTAGACATTGCCGCCCCAGACACGATCGAGCAGCTGCTCACGACTGTACACCCGCTCCGGGTGGGTCATGAAAAACTCGAGCAGGCGGTACTCGGTGGGCCCCATGGCGACCGAGTGCTCTCCGACCATGACCCGATGGCCGGCCCGGTCCAGTGTCAGCTGGTCAAAGCGCACCGTCTCACCCTCATCAGCCGCACCGCCCCGGCGCAGCACCGCATGCACGCGCGCGATCAGCTCGCGCGGTGAGAAGGGCTTGGTGATGTAGTCGTCGGCGCCGCCGTCGAGTCCTGCGACCTTATCGGCCTCCTCGGCCCGCGCAGTCAGCATGATGACCGGCAGGTCGCGGGTGCTGCGCTCGCGCTTGAGGGCGCGCGTGAGCTCCAGGCCGCTCTGATCCGGCAGCATCCAGTCCACCAGCAGCAGATCGGGCCGATGATCGGTCAGCGATGCCCTGGCACTGCGGCAGTCTTCGGCCTCACTGACCTCGAAACCGGCCCGTCGCAAAGCGAAGGCGAGCATCTCCCGGATCGAACGCTCATCCTCGACGATCAGAATCTGCTTTGCGCTCATGTCCTTGAATTCATGGACCTCGGCCACGGCCCGCTGCCTGCTGGCGAGCACCATAGGGGCGACACATTGCAGTTGTATGACTCAATGGCGAGAGTTTGTCAGTTTCATGAATTGCGCCGATGGCCACGGCGCATCACGGTGTGGTGGGGCCATGCGGCGTTCCAGGCAGCGCCGGCGTCGCGGTCACTCGGTCGCGCAGGTACACCGGCAGGGCATCTTCGGCGCCGATGGCCGCCGCCATGCCGTCCTGGGCGGCAAGCCATGCGATCTCGCGGGCACGTGGCTGCAGGTGCGGCAATGTAAGGCTGAGTCCGTCCGGCAGACGCCGCGACAGTTCCGGATAGGTCCGAAAACCCGAGCCCGCCCCCACCACGTTGACCCGGCTGGCCCACTGCGCCGGCAGCGCGACCCGGGCAACGGGCGCCACGGCCTCGGGGCCGACGGGGATCGCTGCACAATCGCGCGCCACGCCGCGCTCGAAGCAGCCCCAATAGACCTCTTCCATGCGCGCGTCCTGGCAGACGAGCACCCCGTCAGCATCGGGGGCCTGCTGCAGTGCCTGGGCTGCCGTGGCGCGCAGGTCGGAGATCGCGATCAGTGGCCGGCAGGCTGCGAAGCCAAGGCCCTGGGCCACCGCAGCGGCCAGGCGCACGCCGGTGAACGCGCCCGGACCGCGCCCGAAGGCGATGGCATCGAGCGCGGCGAGCGCCAGGCCCGCCTCCGCGAGCAGGGCGTCGATCATCGGCAGGATCAGCGCGGCGTGCGCACGCGGGGCGAGGCTCTCACGCTCGCGCAGCTCACCATCCAGCCACAGCGCGGCCGAGCAGAGCTCCGAGGCGGTGTCGAGTGCCAGCAGTTTCATCAGGCCACCTGCGCCGGGCGCTGCGCAGCCAGCCGTTCACAGGCGCATGCCAGGTCGTGGGTGATCGGCATTGGCGGCAGACTCGCAAGAAACAGCCGGCCGTAGGCACGCGAGAGCAGCCGCGGATCGCCGATCATGACGACGCCGCAGTCGCTCTCGCTGCGGATCAGGCGGCCGACGCCCTGCTTGAGCGCGAGCACCGCCTCGGGCAGCTGGTAGTCGCGGAACGGGTTCTCGCCCTGCTCCTGCAGATATTGGACGCGCGCGCGCACCACGGGGTCTTCGGGCGAGGCGAATGGCAGCTTATCGATGATGACCAGCCGCAGCGCCTCGCCCTGCACATCGACACCTTCCCAGAAACTGGCGCTGCCCAGCAGCACCGCATTGGCGCTGGCGCGAAATCGCCGCAGCAGCAGCTCGCGCGGAGCATCACCCTGCACCAGCAGCGGCAGCCGTTGAGCCAGGGTGCCGGCGAGCCAGGCAGCCGCCTGACGCAGCGCGCGGTGACTCGTGAACAACAGGAAGGCGCCGCCACCGGCGGCTTCGATCAGAGGCAGGCAGGCCTGCATCAGCGCCTCGATGTAGCCGGGCTGGGCAGGCTCGGGCAGCCCACGAGGCAAGTACAGCAGTCCTTGACGCGCATAATCGAACGGACTTGCCAGACACAGCGTCTGGCAGTCGGAGAGTCCCAGACGCCCGGCAAAGTGCGAGAAGTTCCCGCCCACCGCGAGGGTGGCCGAGGTAAAGATCCAGGCGGCCGGCGTCTGGCGGCGATAACTGCAAAAGCGCTCGGCAATATCGTAGGGCAGAAGTCGCAGCGCGACGCCACGGGCGTCGGCCGAGGCGCTGCGCGCGCCGGCAATCTCCGGCTCCAGAATCTGGCGCAGGGCGCCCGCGTGAGCCGCCGTGCGCGGCACGAGCGACTCGATCGCCGGATCTGCTCCCTGCAGCTCGCCCAGCGCACCCTGCAGGGCATCGAGCGCAGCCTGCAGTGCCTGCAGCGATGTCTCGGCTTGCGGCGGCAGCTCCTCCCAGGCCACGTGCCGCTCGCTGTCTCGCCCGGCGCCGAGCACTGCACGCGCAGCCTGCAGCGCCAGCTGCAGCTCCGTCGGCAGCTCGCGCGCCAGCCGCACCAGTGCCGGGCTGTGCGCACTGCCAAGCCGCAGCGCCTGCTTCAGATCCGTCAGCAGCAGCTCGAGCGCGCGGGTACTGACGCTGACGCCGAAGAACTCACTGGCAAGGTCCGGCAGCTGATGCGCCTCATCGAAGATCACCGCATCGGCGCTGGGCAGCAGATCGCCGAAGCCGTCTTCCTTCAGCGCCATATCCGCGAGCAGCAGGTGGTGATTGACGACCACGATGTCCGCATCCAGGGCGGCGCGGCGGGCTGCGAACACGTGGCAACGCGCGTATTCGTCGCAGCGATTGCCCGCGCAGCTCTCGCGCGTGGAGGTGAGACGTGCCCGCCAGGGATGCTCATCGCCGAGCTCGGGCATCTGCGCAAGGTCCCCATCGCGGCTGGCCTGTGCCCACTCGAGCAGCGAGGTCGGAGGCATTTGACGCGAGTCGGCTGACACGGGCACCAGCTCGGCCTGACGTCCGACGTCGGCGAGCCGCGCCAGACACAGATAATTGGAGCGGCCCTTGAGGAGAGCAACGCGCGCTGGGCGGCCGATCGCGGCTGCGAGCAGCGGCAGATCCCGATGAAACAATTGGTCTTGCAGCGTGCGCGTGCCGGTGGAGATGAGCACACGCAGACCCGACAGCAGCGCCGGTATGAGGTAGGCGTAGGTTTTGCCGGTGCCGGTCCCGGCCTCCACCAGCAGCGTCGCTCGGCTTTGCAGGGCCGCCTGCACGTGCGCAGCCATCCGCTCCTGTACCGGACGGGGACGGTAGCCTGGCAGCGCCTGCGCCAGCGGTCCCTCGGGCCCAAAGACAGCTTCGATTTCAGCCATTTACAATATTATGGTCGGTACCGGGCGAGCTGGTTGCGCCCGCGGGGCACGGCGCGCTGACGAATTCACCCAAAAAACACGCAAGCCGCGGACCCGTCGGTATAATTCGCCCTCCCCGGCTCCATCGGCCCTCCACGAGGATACGCTATGGCGACTGCTCCCCACACCCTGGCTCCACTGTCGCAAATTGCCAGAAACGTCGCCGATTGGGTGGATCAGGTTCGGGAGCTGACTCAGCCGGATCGGGTGTATTGGTGTGATGGATCACGCGCGGAGTTCCAGCGCCTGCGCCGCGAGCTCACCACCAAGGGCGAGCTGAAAGAGCTCAATCAGCAGACCTTCCCCGGTTGCTATCTGGCGCGCTCGGCTCCGAGTGACGTCGCGCGCGTGGAGCATCTGACCTTCGTCTGCACGAGCAAGCAGGAAGATGCCGGTCCGAACAACCACTGGATGGCGCCGGCCGAGGCCAAGGCAAAGATGCAGGCGCTGTTCAAGGGCTGCATGCGCGGGCGCACGCTGTATGTGGTGCCCTACTGCATGGGGCCGCTCGAATCACCCTATTCACGCTGCGGCGTGGAGATCACCGACAGCGCCTACGTGGTGCTGAACATGGCCATCATGACGCGCATGGGCCGCGACGCTCTCGAGCGCATCGCCACCGATGGCATCTTCGTGCGGGGTCTGCATTCCACGGGCGAGCTGGATCCTGAGCGCCGCTTCATCATGCACTTCCCGGAGAACCTGGAGATCCAGAGCTATGGCTCCGGCTATGGCGGCAATGCGCTGCTGGGCAAGAAATGCCACGCGCTGCGCATCGCCAGCTGGCAGGCTCGCGATGAGGGCTGGCTCGCCGAACACATGCTGCTGGTCGGGCTGACCAGCCCGCGTGGCGAGACTCATTACATCGCGGCGGCATTTCCGTCCGCCTGCGGCAAGACCAACCTCTCGATGCTCATCCCACCGGACTCGATGCCCGGCTGGAAGGTGCACACCATTGGCGATGACATCGCCTGGCTGCATGTGGGCAAGGACGGACGGCTCTATGCGATCAATCCCGAAGCCGGCTACTTCGGCGTGGCCCCCGGCACCAATACCAAGACCAATCGCAATGCCTACGAGACGATCCGGCACGACACGATCTTCACCAACGTTGCATTGACGGCCGACAACGAGCCCTGGTGGGAAGGCCGCGATGGCAAGCCGGTCATCGATTGGCAGGGTCGTCCCTACGATCCGGCCAATGGCCCGGCGGCCCATCCCAACGCCCGCTTCACCGTGGCTGCCTCGCAGAATCCGAATTACGCCAAAGTCGCCGATGCGCCCCAGGGCGTCCCGATCTCCGCGATCGTTTTCGGCGGCCGCCGTCGCTCGCTCGCCCCGCTGGTCTACGAGGCCCGCAGCTGGCAGCACGGCGTGCTGGTGGGCGCGTCGGTCGCTTCGGAGACCACGGCCGCTGCGACCGGACAGGTCGGCGTCGTGCGACGCGACCCGATGGCGATGAAGCCTTTCTGTGGCTACAACTTTGGCGACTACTGGTCGCATTGGCTGCGCATGGGCGCAAAGCTCCAGCATCCCCCGCGCATCTTTCACGTGAACTGGTTCCGGCAGAACGCCGCCGGCAAGTTCCTCTGGCCCGGCTTTGGCGAAAATCTGCGCGTGCTGGCCTGGATAATCGAGCGCTGCGAGGGGCGCCTTCCCGCCGTGGATACCCCGATCGGCTATATGCCGCGTGCGCAAGATATCGACATGCGTGGCATGGATCTGCCCCCCGGCACCTTCGAAGAACTCACCGCCGTGCCGGCGGACCAGTGGCGCAAGGAGGTCGGCGAGTTTCGTCAGTATCTGCAGGGATACGGCGCGCGTCTGCCCGCGGCACTGCTGCGTGAAGTGGACGAGGTGGAGAAGCGCTTCAGCACCGAAGGCTGAGCGATCAGCGGAAAGCTCCCCACGGAGGTCCCACGGAGGTCCCCCGCAGGTCCGTTGCGAGGTCAGTCTTCCTCGCAGATGAAGCGCAGCGTCAGGGGTGAGTCGCGATCGGGCACTCGCCCGAGGCCGATGAGGCCAGCCCCCTTGATGGACATGCTGTCGCGGCGAAGGAAGGACTCCTCCTCGCCGTTGATCTGCACGAAAGTACCGTTGGTGCTCTGATCGGTGATCGTAAAGCGGTTGCGGCTGAACTCGATGCGCGCATGCAGGCGCGAGATGAGGTTTCCGCGCACCACCACATCGTTGTCGTCGGCCCGGCCGATGGCCACCAGCGGACGTGCCTCGTCGAGCACGAATTCCTGTTCTTCCAGCGTCAGCCGCAGGCGGCGCGCGCGCCGCGGCTCGCGGCCCGTCAGCGCGATCGAGGGCAGCATGCTGGTGACGTCCTCGGTCTGCCAGAGCACCTCGTACAGCGCGATTTCCCCGCCCTGCCCGCGAATCGTCGCGACGTCGATCTGACGCACGGAGGCGCGCCACTCGGGCGAGAGCCGCTCCACGACGGCGGCGGTGGTAATGACCTGGCCGGCCTTGGCCTGGCTGGTCATGCGATTGGCCGTATGAACGCTCGCTCCGAAGACATCGCGCGCCTCGAGCACGACGGGACCGAAATGGCAGCCGATGCGGATCGCCACCGGCATGCCCTCGACCTTCAGCTCCGTATGGGCGGCGATCTGGCGCTGCATCTGCCCCGCCGCATTGAGCGCATCGTCCGCCGTGGGAAAGGTCGACATGACCTCATCGCCGATGGTCTTGATCACCGTGCCGTTGTGTTGCTCGGTGGCCTCCCGCATCACGTCGATGCAGGTGGCGATCATGTCCCGGGCCCGCAGGTCCCCCATGGCCTCGAAAAGACGCGTCGAGCCGACAACGTCGGCAAACAGAATCGCAAGCTCGATATCTTTGCCCATGCTTTCCTGAGCTTAGCGCGAGACCCTTGAGCGCATTAGCGCGAAATCCATCCAACTGGGCGTTCCAGCTAGATTATACCCATCGCGCCGCTGGCGTCTAAGCCGTGGAGCACGAGAACCGGTCCGCGGGATGAGCTGACAGGCTATCAGCCGGTGGCCAGCCCCCCGGCGACAAGCGCCTCGGCGGCCTGGCGCAGCGGGAAGCGCGCCGGTGGCTGAGCGAGCAGCTGTCGAAAGCGCCGCGCCCCCGGACGGCCACTCGCAAGCCCGAGCATATGGCGCGTGATGGCCCGCAGGGGCGTGCCGAGCGCGCTCTCGCGGGCGGCATAGGCGGCCATGCGCTCGAGCAGCGCCGGCAGCTGCGGCACGCGCCAGCCGTCCGGGTAGAGCTCGGCATGCAGCTCCCCGAGCACCTGCGGGCGGTGGTAGGCCTCGCGACCGAGCATGATGCCATCGGCCCAGTCGAGCGCTGCCCGGCACTGCCCGATATCGCGCAGGCCGCCGTTCACGGCGATCCACAGTGACGGGAATTCCTGCTTCAGGCGACGCACAACGTCGTAGCGCAGCGGCGGAATTTCCCGATTCTCACGCGGCGAAAGCCCCCCAAGCACGGCCTGGCGGGCATGCACGATGAAGTGCCGGCAGCCGGCGCCCTGCACGGCGCGCACGAAGTGCTGCAGGTTTTCGTAGTCGGCATCCTCATAGCGATCCACCGCCGAGCGCTGAACCGCATCGAGCACGCCAATGCGCATCTTCACCGTCACGGGGATATGCGCCGGCACCGCCGTTCGCATGGCGGCCACGCAATCGGCGACGCGCGCGGGCTCACGCATGAGACAGGCGCCGAAAGCGCCGGCGTGAACTCGATCGCTGGGGCAACCACAGTTGAGGTTGATCTCCACGTAGCCGCTGTCGGCGCCGATGCGCGCCGCGACGGCGAGCTGCCCAGCGTCGCTGCCACCGAGCTGCAGCGCCAACGGTTGCTCCTCGGGCGAGTGGCGCAGCAGCCGCTCGCGATCCCCGCGCACGATCGCCGCAGCCGTCACCATCTCCGTGTAGAGCAGCATGCGCGGGGAGAAGCCGCGCAGAAAATAGCGGCAGTGACGGTCGGTCCAGTCCATCATGGGAGCGACTGACACTTTTCGGTCGAAGTTTTCCCGAGAAAAACCCTCTGAAATGCCTATTTCCATAGGCTTTTACGACCGACGCGTTTTTGCTTGATTTCTGCGCATTTCTGGGCGTTTAGCGTTTGTAGAGGTGTCATATAGGGGTCAAGATAGCGTGACACCTCAAAACACCTCATGGCAACTATCCGACAACGCAGGCAGGCCAACGGCGCGATCCGCTATACGGCGATCGTGCGGCTGCGCAAAGGGCGGGTGCTGCTGCATCAGGAGTACAAGACCTTCAAGCACCTGGCCGCCGCCCAGTCCTGGGCGAGACGGCGCGAGGTGGAGCTCGAGAGCCCCGCGACGCTGCTGCGCAGGCAGCACGCCGCGGTCACCCTGGGCGAGCTCATCCGCTGGTATATCGACTCGTTCCAATCCATCTCGAAGTGGCAGCGCTCCAAGCAGACGCACCTGCAGTACCTGGAGCGCCACGAGATCGCAAAGGTCAACGCGCTGAATCTGACCACGTCCGCGCTGATCGACCATGTGCGCAACCGGCGAGCGGACGGCACGGGCCCGGCCACGGTGCTCAACGATCTGGTGTGGATCGGTGTCGTGCTGCGCGCGGCCCGGAGCGTCCGGGAAGTCCCCATCAATCCCGACATCGTACGCGAGGCGCAACAACAAGACGGTTGAAGCCGTGATCAGGCGCATGAAGAAGGAGCTTGAGCAAGACCGGCTCGCTCTGCTGCAGCCGGTGGGCACAAAGGAGGACGGCGGCGAGCTGGTCGTGTATCGCGCCATCAACGTCGAGTTGGCTCTGTTTCTTGCCCAGCTCACAGGGTCATGCATCTACACCGACACGCTGACCTTCTGGAAACAGCTTCACCAGCATGCGA
>Ga0335075_10018109_pt1 | contig 10446 bp, 4 predicted proteins | sample Lox_Sample_24_FD_206723 | JGI IMG/M metagenome (GOLD analysis project Ga0335075, IMG submission 206723) | Soil microbial communities from Loxahatchee National Wildlife Refuge, Florida, United States - Lox_Sample_2.4 | ecosystem: Environmental > Terrestrial > Soil > Wetlands | place: USA: Florida... | reverse complement strand
CGGAGTTCGGCGGGCAGGTGAGCTGGCTGATCCCGGCCGCGCTGATCTCGCTCGGGGCGCTGCTGTGGATCTCCCGGCGGGCGCCCCGGACCTCCCGGGTCCGCGCGTTCGCGCTCCTGTGGGGCGGTTGGCTGCTGGTGACCGGGGTCGTCTTCAGCTACATGCAGGGCATCATCCACCCGTACTACATGGTCGCGCTCGCGCCCGCGATCGGCGCACTGGTCGGCGTCGGCGCGATCGCGCTGCTGCAGTCGGGGCTGTCGACGCTGGGCCGGGCGGTCGCCGCGATCGGCGTGCTCGTCACCGGCATCTGGGCGTACGAGCTGCTCGAGCGGACGCCGGACTGGCTGCCGTGGCTGCGGTGGACGGTGCTGCTCGCGGGCGTGCTCGGCGCGATCTCGGTCTTCGCGGTGCCCGAACTGCTCCGGCTGGCTGACAGGAACCGGGTGGCGACGACCCGCCGCAGGCGGGCGCCCGCGCTGGTGTACGCGCCGATGGTGCTGGCGATCGTGGCCGGCCTGGGCGGGCCGCTGGCGTACTCGCTCGACACCGCCAACAGCACTCACACCGGCTCGATCCCGAGCGCCGGGCCGACGGTGGCCGGGTCGTTCGGCGGCGGGCCGGGCGGCGGCGGCGCGGGCGGCGGCGCCGGCTTCCGCGGCGGCTTCGGCGGCCGGACCGGCACAGGAACAGGAACAGGAGCTGGAACCGGCGGAACCGGGACCGCGCCGACCGGTGGCGGGACAAGCACGGGCGGCGGAACCAGCGCCGGCGGAGCGCCGACCGGCACCGGCAGCACCGGCAGCACCGGCGGGTTCCCCGGCGGGGGCACCGGCCGCACGGGTAGCACAGGATCGTCGACTGGCTCAGGCGCCACCGGCACTCGGCCCGGCGGGTTCAGCCGCGGCGCGGGCGGCGCCGGCGGAGCCGGCGGCGGCGTCGCGATGGGCGGCCTGTCCGGCAGCACCCAGGTCAGCACCGCGCTCGTCAAGCTGCTCGAGACCGACGCGTCCAAGTACAAGTGGATCGCCGCCACCGAGGGCACCCAGGAGGCGGCGCCGATCGAGCTCGCCACCGGCGGCGACGCGGTGCTCGCGATCGGCGGCTTCAACGGCACCGACCCGGCCCCCACCCTGGCCGAGTTCGAGGCCCTGGTGGCCAAGGGCGAGATCCACTACTACGTGGGCCAGGGCAGCGAGAGCTTCGGCGGCGGCACCGGCTCGTCCGCCATCACCTCCTGGGTCGCGGCCCACTTCAAGTCCGAGACCGTCGGCGGCCTCACCGTCTACGACCTCACCCAGCAGAAGTAAGCCCGTCGCGGCGGGCAGCGCGACTGGGCGCGCACCGCCCGCCCCGGCGTCGACGTGGCAGTCACGGTCCTTGGCCCCGTGACTGCCACATCCATGTCCCCACCCCCAACCCACCCCCGGATGGTTGTGACGACGATCCGGCTATTGGCGGCTGGCTGTCACAACCATCGGGGCTGGAGGTGGGTTAGGCGGCCAGGAGTGGGGTGAACGGGTGCCAGGTGCGGCCGGAGTTGGTGGTGGCATAGATCGTGGTGGGCGGGACCGGAATGCTTGCGATGCCGTTGGTCCAGGCGAAGCCGACGCTCGGGCTGGCGAAGTCGACGGTGACGCCAAGCCGAGTGAGGTCCGCTCCCTGGGGCACCGGCGTCCAGGTCCGACCGCCGTCGGCGGTGGTGTAGAACGTGCCGCCAAACGCGCCCTGCGTCTCTCCCGCCACCAGGATTCCCTGGCTTGCGCTGAAGAACGTGATCTGCGGGTACTGGAGCCCGCCCGGCAGCGGCAGCCGCTGCCAGCTCTGCCCGAGGTCACGGGTGACGAGCAGCGACGCGCCGGCCGGCTCCGGCTTGACGGTCAGGAAGCCGACGCCGTCGACGAACTGCGGGCCCTCGACCGTGCCCGGCGTGTCCAGGCCGCCGATGGACGACGGGGGCAGTGACTGCTCGCCCCAGCTCGCCCCGCCGTCGTGGCTGACCAGCAGCGCCTTGGCCAGGTCGGCGTTGCAGGTGCTGGCGATCCAGCCGGTCGTCGGGGTCGCGAACAACAGCCCGTTCTTGTCACAGGTAATCGGGATCTGCCCGGATTCCTGGCCGCTGGACGGCGACCCGGTCGGTGCCGGGGTGGCGGCCAGCGACCAGTGCGTGCCACCGTCCGAGGTCCGGTAGAGCCAGACCGGGTCCTGGCCCATCGCCCCGCCGTTGCCGCCAAGCATCAGCCAGCCGTTCTCGGGATCAGCGAAGCTGAGTTGGCTGGCTTCCGAGACCGCTCGCAGCGGCGCCGAGTCGGCCCAGGTGAGTCCGCCGTCAGTGGTGGTGAAGACCCGGGTCGTGTTGACGGCGGTGTAGCTCTGCTCGGTCGCGCCGGTCACCGCTACGTAGGCCCGATCGCCGTCGACCGCGTCGAGGGCGTGCCCGCCCGGCGTCGCCAGCAGCGGACGGGCACCTGCGGGGGTGACGTCGGTCCAGGTCCGGCCGCCGTCGGTCGTCCTCGCCAGCAGCAGGGTCGGGTACGAGGCCGAGTTCGGGTTGCCCGCGTAGTAGAACGCCCAGCCGACGGCGGCCGAGGTCATCTGCAGCGACTGGAGCCAGAACGGCCGCCCCTGCGCGCGGGCCGCGTCGGCCGCGGCCGCCGTCTTCGCCACGGCCGGGCTCGATCGAGCCGGGACGTTGACGTGGGCCCCAGTTCCGTGGCCGACGGCGGTCGGGCTGCTGGCGAGGCTGGCGCAGCCGGCCAGCGCGAGCGCCACCGCGGCCGTCCACCACGGACCGGTCTTCCGGATATTCATCGGCGTCTCCTGTTCTGCCGGAGAATCCCCCTCATACTTGTGGGACTCTCGGCGCAGACATTCAGTTGCGCCGAATGCGGTCTAGAACAGCGTGGTCTGCTGGGCCCGGTCGCGGCGACGCCCGCGCTGGCCCGAGGCGGCGCCGCCACGGCGGTCGAGCAGAGCCGGGTCAATCGAGGACAGGAACGGTGACGGCGAGCACTCGGTCAGCTCGCCCCGCAGCATCCGCCTCCCCGCGGTCAGCAGCGTCAGCCGGGTGGTGGCCCGGGTCATGCCGACGAACAGCAGCCGCCGCTCCTCGGCGTAGTCGATCTCGGCCCCGCGCCACGGACGCAACGGCAGCAGGCCGTCGTCGCAGCCGACGATGAACACGACCGGGAACTCGAGCCCCTTCGCCGCGTGCAGGGTCAGCAGCGTGATCCGGTCCGCCCGCGGGTCCCACGTATCGACCTCCACCCCGAGCGCCACCTCGGCCAGGAACTGGCCCAGGTCGGCGCCGGACCGGTCCGCCAGCGGTCCGAGCACGTCGGCGGCCGACCTGATCGCCGTGATCGTCTCCGCTCGCGTGAGCTCGGACTCGGCCGGCGAGTCGCCCGCCGCAGCGGACGACGCGGCCGGCACCGCGCTCAGCGCAACGTCGACCGCCCTCGCCAGCAGCTCCGCGACCGCGACGCCGCCGTCGTCGTCCGCCGCCGCCGCCGCGCCGAGCATGGTCCCGTCGCCGAGCGCGGCCAGGATCGGCGGGACGCCCGGCGTCTGCGCCATCCGGCTGTGCGATCGCCGCTGGCACGGGAACCCGCGCCGGGCGAGGGCCTCGCCGATGGCGTCGGCCTGGGCCGACGTCCGGTACAGGACGGCGAAGTCGGCGAACGAGAGCTGGTGCTCGGCCTGGTCCCTGCTGTCGACCGTGCGGCTGTCGAACGCATGCAGCGACGCCCCGCCGAGCAGCCGCTCGATCTCGCCCGCGACCGCGTCGGCCTCCTCGCGCTCGTCGGCCACCGCCCGCAGCGCGACCGGCCCGTCCGGGATGTCGGACCTGGCCGGCACCAGCTCCCGGCCCGGCACCAGCGTGCCCGGGCGTATCAACTGCATGGCGGACCGCACGATCGTCGGCGCGGACCGGTAGCTGCGCGAGAGCTGCACGGTCGCGGCCGATCCGAAGTCGGCCTGGAATCGCAGGAAGTAGCCGACGTCGCCGCCCCGGAACCCGTAGATCGCCTGGTCCGGGTCGCCGATCGCGCACACCCGCGAGTCGGCCGACGTCAGCAGCCGCAGCAGCCGGTACTGCTGCTCGTCCACGTCCTGGTACTCGTCGACGAACACGTCCGTCCAGCGCGAGCGGTAGCGGCCGGCCAGGCCAGGGTCGTCGCCAAGCAGCGTCAGCGGGAGCGCGAGGAGCTGGTCGAAGCCGTCCTCGTCGTCGAGGTCGACCTCGTCCGCCCGACCCAGGTCGCGCAGGATCAGCAGGCCGAGGCCGTGGAAGGTGGTGACGGTGACCTGAGCCGCGACCGCCTCGCCGAGTAGGGCGGCCAGCCGTTCCCTGAGCTCTTCCCGGGCGCGGCGGGTGAACGTGACCGCCAGGCACCGCTCGGGCGGCAGGCCGTGGCCGATCCGGTGCGCGATCGCGTGCGTGAGCACCCGCGTCTTGCCCGCCCCTGGTCCCGCCACCACCAGCAGCGGCCCGCCGTCGTGGGTGACGATCGCGTGCTGCTCGGGGTCAAGCGATCCGGCCGACGAGGTTCCCGACGACACCGCCGACCCGTCCCGGCCGACGCCGCCCGATTCCGCGGCCGGAGCGGCCGACGCCGGCGCGCCCGCCGGCGGGACGGCCACGCGTGGCGCGCGGGAGGTCCGCGGCGCGCGCGGCAGGTCGAACAGTGCCGCGCCCGCCAGCTCGCCCGGGTCGAACAGCCGGATCGTCCCGTACACCCCGTCGTAGCCCGCCTCGCGCCGGACGTCGCCGCGGCGCAGCCGGCCGATCGCCTCGGCCACGATCGACGGCGCGCCCGCCGCCAGATCCGACAGCGGCACCTCGCCTAGGATCGACAGCTCGGGCCCGAACCGCTCCACCAGCGCGGTGACCTGGGCGGTGACCGACTTGGACTTGGGGCCGACCCCCGCGATCTCGCCCAGGATCTCCGGTAGCTGCACGAACGAGGCGAACCCGGCCGCTCCGGGAACCCGGTAGCCCTCCGGCCGGTCGGCCAGCGCGTCGACCCGGTGCTGAACGCCGATCGTCGGCGTTTTGCCGCAGACCGGGCACTTGCCGCCGGCCGCGCGGGTTTCCTCCGGCGTGGTCCGCACGTCGCACGCGCGGTGCCCGTCCAGGTGGTACTTGCCCTCCTCGGGGAAGAACTCGACCGTGCCGTCGAAGCCGTCTCCGGTCCGCAGCGCCTGGTAGATGCCGAAGTAGTCGGGCTCGCAGGTGAACGCGGTCGCCTCCCGGCCCAGCATCGGCGGCGAGTGCGCGTCGGAGTTGGACACCAGCCGGTACTGGTCCAGGCTCGACACCCGCCAGTTCATCTCCGGGTCAGAGGACAAGCCGGTCTCGATCGCGAAGATGTGCTCGGCCAGGTCGGCGTAGCAGTCCGCCACCCGGTCGAATCCGGACTGCGAGCCGAGCACCGCGAACCACGGCGTCCACGCGTGCGCGGGAACGAGATGGCAGCCATCGCCGCCGGCCAGCGTGATCTCGAGCAGATCCCGCGAGTCGAGTCCGAGGATCGGCCGGCCGTCGGAGGCGAGGTTGCCGATCCGGAGCAGCCGCCTGGTGATCTCGTCGACCGCCTCCAGCGACGGCGCGTACAGCAGGTGGTGCACCTTCCTGGTCCGGTCGTCGCGCTTGTAGATCGTGGAGATCTCGGAGGACAGCATGAAACGCACCGGCGTCCGGCACGCGGGCGGCAGCGTCTCGTGCACCGCCCGTTCGAGGTCCGGCCGCAGCCGGAACAGCCCGGGCGCGTCCGGCACCAGCTTGGTCCCGAGCTCCTCCCGCCAGGCCGGGTGGGTGAAGTCACCGGTGCCGATTACGCCGATGCCTTTTCTTCCGGCCCACCAGGCCAGGTGCTCCAGGTCGCAGTCGCGGCTGCACGCCCGGGAGAACTTCGAGTGGATATGAAGGTCGGCGTAAAAGCGCACGACTGCCATCATCTCGAACAAACGCGCGCCTCGCGCTGCACTTCCGTTTTGTCACGTTCTGGGGTTATTGCTGGCGACCAGCCTTGTTGCCCCCGGCAACCTCCGGTAAGTTACCCGCTGGTCATGACCAGGCTCGACGGAGAGTGAGGCGCCAGGATGCGCACGCCAGGAAGATGGCGACGGCGGCCGGCCCGGGTGCTCAGCGCGGTCGGCGCGGTGGTCGTGTCGGCCATCCTGCTCGGCGTCCTCGGCTTCGGCTACGGGACGATCCCGGCCCTCGGACCCGCCCTCGACCCCGGGCGCGGCGCGTGGACGTCGGCCTACGACGGCACCCCGGTCACCACTCAGGCGCTGCACGTGCCCGGGCTGACCAAGCCGGTCACGGTCTCGTTCACCACGGCCGGGCTCGCCTCGATCAACGCCCAAGACGAGCATGACCTGTTCCTCGCGCTCGGCTACGTGCACGCGAAGTACCGGCTGTCGGAGATGGACGAGGAGCGCCGCCTCGGCGAGGGCGAGCTCGCCCAGCTCGGCGGCCCGTCCGACCTCGCCAGCGACGAGTTCGAACTGCGCCTCGGCCTGCTCAGGACCGCGCAGAACGAGTGGGCGCAGACCACCGGCACCGCCCGGCAGGCGCTGATCGCCTACGCCCAGGGCGTCAACGACGACATCGCCCAGGTGCGGGCAGACGGCGACTGGCCGGCCGTGTTCACGCTGACCAGCACGTACCCCAAGCCCTGGACCCCGGTCGACAGCCTGGTCATCCAGGGCGTGCTGACCCAGGAGCTCGACTACACGACCGGCCCCCTCGACTACGCGATCCTGCAGCGCTCGCTGGGCGCGGCCAACGCGAGCGACTGGTTCCCGACCGTGCCCGCGAACACCCTGTCGCCGTACGACCCCGGACCCTACGTCAACGAGCCGCTCACGCCGGTGTCGGCCGACCTCGCCAGCAGCGTCCCGGCCGGCCAGTCGGCGACCACCGCGACCACGGCGTCGACCGGGCCGACGCCGACGGCGACCGCGGCCAAGAGCGCGGCCGCGACCAAGGCGGTCACCGAGGCGGCCGGCCAGCTCCTGGACCAGCTCGGGCAGCTCCCGGCCGACCAGATTCACGAGTACCCCGACAGCAACGCCTGGGCCGTCAACGGGAGCGCGGTCAGCGGCGGCGGCGCGCTGCTCGGCGGCGACCCGCACCTGCCGCAGACGCTGCCGTCGATCTGGTACGAGGTGGCGTTGTCCGCCCCCGGGTACCAGGTGACCGGGGTGTCGCTGCCCGGCGTGCCCGGCGTCCTGCTCGGGCACAACGCGAACATCGCCTGGTCGCTGACCGACACCCAGGACAGCGCCTCGCTCTACTACGCCGAAGACGTCCGCGGTGACGAGTACTACTGGCGCGGGGCGTGGCGGAAGATGACCGTCGAGCACTACACGATCCCGGTCCGCGGCGCCGCGGCCGTGCACCTCACGGTCGACATCACCGTCCACGGGCCGATCATGACCCAGGTCGGTCAGAAGATGGCGGTCGACTGGATGGGCAACGTGCCGTCGGACGACCTCGGGGCGCTGATCGGCATCAACCAGGCAACCGACTGGACGCAGTTCAAGGCGGCGCTCGCGGGCTGGCGCGCGCCCACCCAGAACTTCACCTACGCCGACCGGGATTCCGTCACCACGGGCGCGACCGCCGGCCAGACCGGGAACATCGGCGTCTACGCGGCCGGCTACTACCCGCAGGTGCCGAGCGGCTGCCAGCCGTGGCTGCCGATGTCGGGCAGCGGCGGGTGCGACATCTCCGGCGTGATCCCCTACACCGCGATACCGCAGGTCTACGACCCGCCGTCGCACGTGGTGGCGACCGACAACCAGCGTCCGGTCGCGGCCGACTACCCGTACTACGTCGGGACCAGCTTCGACTTCTACGACCCGGGCTACCGGGCCGCGCACGCCTACCAGACGCTCGGCTCGGCCAGCCAGCTCTCCGCGTCCGACATCGCCGGCCTGCAGAACAACCTGACCGACCCGCTGGCGGCGCAGATCGTGCCCAAGCTGCTGACCGCGCTCAACTCCTCCGCCGGCCTGACCTCGACCGAGCGATCCGCGCTGACGGCCCTCAGCTCGTGGAACGACGAGATGAGCGTCGACTCGACCGGCGCCGCGATCTGGTGGACGTTCTGGACGGACTACCTGTCCGAGGTGTTCGAGCCGTGGTGGAAGGCCGGCCACGTGCCGGTCGGGAAGGACAGCGCCGATCTCGCGGTCAACCCGAGCGATGCCTCGCTCGACGAGGACCTGCAGGCGTGGTCGCTGACCGCACCGGACAACCGCGCGTTCGCGGGTCCGTCCGGGCACGGCCCGGCCGACGCCTCGGCGGCGATGGTGGCCGCGTTCGGCCGGGCGGTCTCCGGACTGTCGAAGTCGCTTGGCGGCGCGCCGTCAAGCTGGACCTGGGGACGGCTGCACTCGCGCGAGTTCCCGGCCGTCTCCGGCGCCGACGGCCTCGGTTACGGGCCGCGGGCGGCCGGCGGCGACCCGTTCACCGAGGACGCGGCTGACGGGGGCCTGACCGCGACGGCCGGCCCGAGCTGGCGGATGGTCGCCACCCTCGCCCCCGCCGCGGTGTCGGCCGAGGGCGTCTACCCAGGCGGCCAGTCGGAGAACCCGGCCTCGCCGTGGTACGCCAACCTCATACCGCTGTGGTGGGACGGCCAGTACCTCCAGGTCCCCGCCCCCGGCTCAGTCGGCGACGACGTGAAGTGGACGCTCAATGGCTAGACGGCTCGCGATCTTCGCGGTGGTCACGCTCGTCGTCGCGGTGACCGCGGCGGCCGGCCTGTGGTTCGCGCCGTTCGTGGCCGGGGTCGCGGCGGGCCTGCTCTCGCTGCGCCGGCCCAAGGCGGTCCCGGCCGCCGTGGCCGGCTCGGTCGCGGGCTGGGCGCTGCCGTTGTGGATCCTGGCCCTGCGCGGCCTCCCGGCCGGCGCGACCGCCCGCGCGATCGCCGCCCTGGCCGGCATCCCGCCCTACGCCGCCGTCGCGATCGTCGTCACCCTCCTGCTGGCCGCCCTCCAGACCCTGGCCGGCGCCTGGCTCATCCGCGCCTTCGCCCCCCGCCGGAGATCAGCGACAACCGACAATCCCGCCGCCCAGCCGGATCAGGTCGGCGGCGCCGCACCCAGCCCAGCCGTGGACCGCTGACCGCCAGCAAGCCCGCCTTCCGGTCGATGGCGTAGCCGACAGGATCGGCGACTAGGCGGAGGGGAGGATCACCTCGACCGCGACCGTCGCCCCCGGCGGGGCGAGCGGGAGCAGGGTGCCGGCGATCTGGCGGCCGTTCACGTGCAGGCCGGCGCCCTCGGCCAGGCCGGAGTCGAGCTCGCCCGCGCGGCGCACGGTGATCTCGTAGTCGGCCCCGCGGAAGCGCCTGGTGGCGGTGAAGCCGGGCCAGGACGCGGGCAGCACCGGGTCGACCCGCAGGCCGGCCAGCTCGGGGCGGATGCCGCAGATCCACTGGGTGATCGCGACGTAGTTCCAGGCGGCGGTCCCGGTCAGCCACGAGTTCTTCGCCTCGCCGTGGGTGGCGGCGTCCCGGCCGGCGATCATCTGCGCGTAGACGTACGGCTCGCACCGGTGCACGTCGCTGATCGGCTCGCGGGCCGACGGGTTGATCCGCTGGTAGTAGTCGAAGGCGGCGTCGCCGTCGCCGGCCATCGCCGCCGCGATCATGATCCACGGGTTCGTGTGGCAGAACACGCTGCCGTTCTCCTTGTAGCCCGGCGGGTAGCTTGAGATCTCGCCGAGCTCGATCCGGTACGTGCTGAACGCGGGCTGAACGAGCATGATCCCGTGCGGGGTGGCGAGCCGCTCCCTGACGCTGGCCAGCGTCCGCGCGGCGAGCGTGTCGGTGAAGTCGGAGCCAGGAACCGTTCGGGATAGTCCTGCTTTTTCTATCCCCGCCATCACGCAGATGCCCTGCGGCTCGACGAAGATCTGGCCCTCGGAATCGCGGGCGGAGCCGACCGGGTTGCCGAAGTGGTCGTAGGCGCGCAGGAACCAGTCGCCGTCCCAGCCGTGCTCGGCTACCGCCGCCGCCATCTTCTCGGCGTCGGCCCGGTAGGCGTCGGCGTCGGCCGCCCGGCCCGCCAGCTCGGCGATCGCCGCGAGCTCGCGGGCGGCCAGCGTGAACAGGCCCGCGATGAAGACCGACTCGGCCTGGCCGCCGGGCAGGTTCTCCGTCGTCTGGAACGACTCGCCGGGCGTGTCGGAGAAGCAGTTCAGGTTCAGGCAGTCGTTCCAGTCGGCCCGGCCGATCAGCGGCAGGCCGTGCGGGCCGATCCGGTCGAGGGTGTACCGGGCCGACCGTTCTAGGTGTCCGTAGAGGGTCGCCTCGCCCTCGTCGCTGAACGCGACCGGCTCGTCGAGGATGCTCGCGTCGCCGGTCTCCTTGAGGTAGGCGGCGACGCCGAGCACGAGCCAGAGCGGGTCGTCGTTGAAGCCGG
>Ga0335075_10018108_pt1 | contig 10446 bp, 9 predicted proteins | sample Lox_Sample_24_FD_206723 | JGI IMG/M metagenome (GOLD analysis project Ga0335075, IMG submission 206723) | Soil microbial communities from Loxahatchee National Wildlife Refuge, Florida, United States - Lox_Sample_2.4 | ecosystem: Environmental > Terrestrial > Soil > Wetlands | place: USA: Florida... | reverse complement strand
CCCACGCCAGGCTCGAACGCCAGCTCACCGTCGCCGTCCGGTGTGATCCGAAAGAGTGAGTCCGGTCGCCACCAGGATGCGATCTCGCGGGTGAACGCCTCGAAAGCGCGCGCCGGAGCGCCGGGCACGCGCAGGGCTACAAACACGCGCGACGTCATTTTTTTTTCTGCAGATGTGCCTTGAGCGCGGAGAGCTGGCGGGCCCATAGCGCGTCAGTTTCCGCGAGCCAGCTCTTGAGCTCCGCCATCGCTTCGGGCCGCAGCCGATAGATGCGCACGCGCGAATCGAATTCACCGCGGTCCTCTTCGACGAGCCCGCTCCTGCGCAGCGTTTTGAGATGCCGGCTCATCGCCGGAAAGGAGATGCGCGCCGCCTGCGCGAGCTCTCCCGCCCGATGGGGCCGCTCGCGCAGCAGGTCGACGACCCGCCTGCGGTGCGGGTCCGCGAGGGCCGCGAGTGTCCGATCGAGGCCCGCCGCGCTCAACTCGGCCGCTCGAACTTGAAGCCGCTGGCCTTCTCCATCTCCGGCATGGATACGTCCCGAACCGCCTGTGCGAAGCTCCAGTTATGGCCCTCCAGGTCGGTGGCGATGTAGGTACGGTCACCATAGAATTGGTCGGCGGGCTCCATCAAGATCTTCGCACCGGCCTGCCGCGCTCGGGCGCAGTGCTCGTCGATTCCACGCTCGATCCGTACGTGGACACGCTGCGTGTTCTTGCCGCCCAGCGAGGCGGGACTGCGGGTCCAATCCGCCCACTCGTTGCCGATCATGACGACGCCGTCGCCGTGGGTCATCTCGGCGTGGACAATTTTGCCTTCGGCGTCCGTGAGGATCTGGCTCGGCTCGAAGCCGAAGGCCTGCTGCAGCCACTTCAGCGCGGCGCGATTGTCCTTGTACACGAGCGACGGGATGAAGGCGGGCCGGGACGAAGCAGTGCTGCTCATGGCAGGCTCCTGTGACGGTTGTCAAGAAAGTGAATATTTAACTCGATATGAAATCATCTGTCAAGCCGGGATGGCGCTGCCTGATTGCTTGCGGCAATATGCTGCGAATGGATCGACGCGGATTCCTGGCAACCTCATTGGCGGCTTCCTGCGCCGCACTAGCTTCACCTGCGGGCTTTGCAGGCGCTCGCAGTAGCGGACCGCTCCGGCTGACCGTGCACCCGGATGAGCTCGGCAACCGGCTTGCGCCGGATTTCACCGGCCTGAGCTACGAGACCTCCCAGCTCAGCGATCCGAGCTTCTTCTCGCGGGAAAACGCGCCGCTTGCAGGCTTCCACCGGCGCCTCGGCGCAGCGGGCGTTCTGCGGATCGGCGGCAACACCAGCGAATTCAGTGTCTGGAGTCCGATGGCGGCGCCGATCCTACCGACGCCCGAAGCGCTCGGTCCCGATACCGGCCGGCACCCGGCGCCCCGCCGCCCGGTCACTCCGCTTGCAGTCCGCAATCTGCGCGGCTTCCTCGAGCTGTCCGGCTGGCGGCTCATCTATGGTCTCAACATGGGCAGCGAGAGCCCCGAGACGGTCGCGGCGGAGGCGGCCTATGTGGCCGGGGTCATGGGCGAGAGGCTCGTTGCGTTTCAGCTCTGCAACGAGCCGGATCTGTTCAACAAGAATGGCTTGCGGCCGGCGGATTACGGCTATCGGCAGTTCGCGATGGAGTGGCGGCGCTACTTTCATGCCGTGAGACAGCGCTTGCCGCGCGTGCCCGTCGCCGGGCCGGACACGGCCGGCAACAACGAATGGCTGGTGCGCTTCGCGGACGAGGAGCGGCACGATTTGTCATTCCTCACGCATCACTACTACGCCGAGGGGCCGCCGACCGATCCGTCGATGACCATCGAGCGGCTTCTGGGCCCGAGCCCCAGGCTCGAGGCGGAACTCGCCGCGGTCGCTGCCGCGCGCCGGCAGACCGGGTTGGCGTTTCGCATGGTCGAAACCAACTCGTGCTACCAGGGCGGCAAGCCGGGAGTCAGCGACACGTTTGCCTCGGCCCTCTGGGCGGCCGACCTCATGTATCGGCTGGCGCAGGCAGGCGCAATCGGGGTCAACTTCCACGGCGGCGGCTACGGTTGGTATACGCCGGTAGCGGGGACACGAGACAACGGCTTCGTGGCGCGCCCCATCTACTACGGCATGCTGCTCTTCGCAGTGGCGGGAGCGGGCCGCCTCGTGATGACGCAGTTGGAAGGGGCGGCTGATGGAGCGCTCGCCGCCTATTGCGTGAAGACCCCCGATGGCACGCTCAAGCTCGTCCTGCTCAACAGGAATCTCGATCGCGACGCGACGTTGACGGTCGATGTCGCCGGAGTGAAGAGCGCATCGGTACTGCGGCTCATTGCGCCGCGAGCGAACGACACGACCGACGTCACATTTGGCGGCGCCGTAGTGGGAAACGACGGCGCCTGGACGCCTACGGTGGCCGAGAGTCTCGCAGTTCGCCGGAGCTCGGTGACCTTGAGCGTGCCGCAGGCCAGCGGCGCGCTCGTGACCATGTCGGCATAATCCGACGATGCCGCCTGCTTGTCCGCCGGCGTGGCGCGAGGCACTATCCGCCCGCGCGATAATTGGGCACAATCGATCGCCAAAGGGCTCATCAAGCGTGAAGCGTTTTGCCGTCGTCGTACGCATCTGGTTGCTGTCGTTCGTAGCCTGCGCTGCGGTGGCGGCGTTTTCCTTTGCCAGGATGGATGTGCCGGTGGCGCATCGTGTTTGGGGGGTTGGTCGTCATCTCAGCCCGCTGAATGCTACTTTCGGCGCCACCGTGATCCTGTCTTTGGAATCGGCAGTGGTGCTCGGCTTGATCGTCACACGTCTGATGCGTGGACACATCTCGCGATTCGCGGAGACTCTGGCGCTTGCCTGCCTCGCCTCGATATGCGCTTACGGCGTCAACGACGAGGTGCTGAAACCTCTCTTCGGGGTTCCTGACCCCCTCCAGGTCGTGGACGGCGCAAGACACACTTTCAATTTCGCGGCGGGATTCGCCTACAGCAGCTTTCCCTCGGGTCACATGATGCTGGCGGGAGCCTTCGCCGGCGTTTTCATGAGATCCTATCGCGCCAGCATCCGGCCGCTTGCCGTTCTGCTGCTGCTCGCGGCGGCTCTGTTGGTGGTTGGCGACTGGCACTTCATCAGCGACGTGATCGCGGGGACGTTCCTCGGTGTGTCGGCCGGGCTTCTGGCCGCCGAAGGCTGGACCGTTCACATGATCGGTCCGAAATACGGGTAGCTCGACCATGCGCACTTACGGCCTGACTTCGAAGCTCATCGCGGCCGCGGGCCTGCTTGCACTCAGCGCGCTGGCGGCAGCGCAGCAGGCGTCCAGGCCGAGTCCGCAAGACACGGAGGTGTGGGCGCCGGTGCCGCCGGTCGTGACGCCGGGTGCGGCGACCGGCGCGCCGCCGTCGGATGCGATCGTCCTCTTCGACGGCAAGAACCTGAACGAGTGGGTTTCCGCTCAGGACCATACTCCGGCACGCTGGTTCGTCAGGGGTGGCGACATGGTGGTGAACAAGGCGCCCGGTGTGGGCAACATCGAGACCCGGCGCCGGTTCAGAGACTATCAGCTCCACATCGAGTGGCGGATTCCCGCGGACATCACCGGCAGCGGCCAGCTGCGCGGCAACAGCGGCGTGTTCCTGGCGTCGACCGGCCCCGGCGATGCCGGTTACGAGCTGCAGGTGCTGGATTCCTACAGGAACAGTACCTATGTGAATGGCATGGCCGGAAGCCTGTACAAGCAAAGCATCCCGCTGGTGAACGCGGCGCGGCCACCCGGCGCGTGGCAATCGTATGACGTCATCTGGACGGCGCCGCGATTCAACACGGACGGGAGCTTGAAGAGTCCCGCGTATGCGACGGTCTTCTGGAACGGCGTACTGGTGGACGACCACTTCGAGTTGAAGGGCCAGACTCTCTACATCGGCAAGCCTTTCTACAAGGCCTACGACGAGGCGCCCATCAAGCTGCAGGCGCACGGCGATCCCAGCAAGCCGATCAGCTTCAGGAACATCTGGGTGCGCGAGCTGCCGTAGGCTCTGGGCTCAGGCGATCCGCGCTGCGGGCGCTGGGCTGCGCAACCCGGTAAGAAGGGTCATGAGGCTCGAGCTCACGGCTTCGGCCGGTTGCGGCGCCGGATCGCCCGCGCATTCCACGCGGCCGGTGATGATCAGCGAAGTGAGGCCGTGCACGTGCGCCCAGACGCTGAGGCCATCGGCCTCGGGATCGCCGGCCCGCAGGAATCCCTGCCGCTGCATGCGCTCGAGCAGGCCGGTGAGCAAGCCGAAGGCGGCTTCAGCGGCGCCTTGCAGCTCGGGATACGCACCCTGCTTCGCCGGTAGCTCCTCACTCGCGAACATCAGCTTGTAGAGCGCCGGCCGATCCATGCCGAAGCGCACGTAGGCCGACCCCATGTGCAGGAACTGATCCGCAGGGTCTCTGTCGTTGGCTACGGCGGACTCCAGTGCGGCCTTGAGCCGGACGAAGCCGGTCGTCGCGATGGCCGCGAGGAGGGCGCTCTTGTCGGCGAAATGGGCGTAGGGGGCCGCGGCGCTCACGCCTACGCGGCGCGCCAGGTCCCGCAGGGTGAAGTCCGAGTGTCCCGCCTCCTCCAGAAGCTGGAGCCCCTCGCTGACCAGGGCATTGCGCAGGTCGCCGTGGTGGTAGCCCTGCTTGAGCTGAATCAGTCGCCTGACGGGGCAGTTCTTCATTCGGGCGGGCACTCCGGCATCTTAGGGGAAACCCGAAAAAATATCCGGGGTGATCTTGACGTCGTTAAGTTCATGGGCTCAGAATCTACTCCCCAAACTTAACGATGTAAAGATTGGTGCCGTCATGCAGAGCCGATCCCCGTTCGCCACGCTGCGTTTCGCCCGGGTGCTGCTCCCGGTCATGGCCACCGCCCTGCTCGGCGCCTGCGATCACGACGTCCGTCCGATCGAGGCCGCCAAGCCCGTGATCGCCGAGCGCCTGGATGCAACCAGCGCGACCCCGGCCGAGGAGTACAGCGGCGCCGTGCACGCGCGGTACGAGTCGGCACTGGCGTTCCGGGTGCCGGGAAAGATCGTGGCCCGCTACGTGACGCTGGGCGAGACGGTACGTCGGGGCGAGCTTTTGGCGCGGTTGGATCGCACCGATGCGGTCCTCGAGAGGGGCGTCGCCGACGCTGCGCTCGCCGCTGCCAGAAGCAACCTGCAAACCGCGCAGGAGGACCTGGCGCGCTATGCGCGTCTGGTGAGGATCGGCGCGATCAGCCGCTCGGATTATGACCACCAGCAGGATCGGGTGGTGGCCGCCCATGCTACGTACACCCAAGCTCAGCGTCAGTACGAGCTGCGAGATGACCAGTTGCGCTACACGGATTTGCGTGCCGATCACGACGGAGTCATCACCGCCGTCGACGCCGAAGTCGGTCAGGTGGTTGCGGAGGGGCAAACGGTTGTCAGTCTCGCGTGGTCCGACGACCGCGAGGTGTACATCGACGTCCCTGAGAATCGAATCGGCGAGTTCACCGGCGCGAGGCGCATCAGCGTCTCGCTTTGGGATACGGACGACACTTATGCCGGGGTGGTGCGTGAGAAATCCGCTTCCGCTGATCCCGCTACCCGCACCTTTCTCGTGAAAGTCGCGATCCTCCGTCCGGGCCCGGAAGTGCGCCTCGGCATGACCGCCGGGGTGAAAGTGGAGGATGCCGCCGATCCCAAGGAGCTGCTCATCCCGATGACTGCGCTCTATCACAGGGGAGCAGAGACGGCCGTTTGGATCGTCGACCCGAGGACGCGGCAGCTTGCTCTTGCGCCCGTGCGCGTGGAGCGCTATTCGGATGACGGTGTGGTGATCGCCGCCGGACTCGCCCCGGGCGAGGAGGTCGTGCTCAAGGGCGTGAATGAGCTCTATCAGGGTGAGCGCGTGCGGGTGACCGCTTCCGTGGACGGGGACGCATCGTGAGCGGGAGCTTCAATCTCTCGGAGTGGGCGCTCAGGCACCGCAGCCTCGTGCTGTATGCCATGGTAGTGACGGCGATTCTGGGAGTGCTCGGCTTCAGCCGCCTCGGGGAGTCGGAAGATCCGCCATTCACCTTCAAGGTGATGGTCATCCAGACCAACTGGCCCGGGGCCAGTGCGCAGCAGGTGCAGCGCGAGGTGACGGACCGTATCGAGCGTAAGCTCCAGGAAACGCCCAATGTGGACTTCCTGCAGAGCTACTCCAAGCCCGGCGAGTCCATGATCTTCTTCAACATCAAGGATTCGGCGCCCGCCGGCGACGTGCCCCCCACGTGGTACCAGGTGCGCAAGCGAGTGGGCGATATGGCGAACGAGCTTCCGCAGGGAGTGAGCGGACCCTTTTTCAACGACGAGTTCGGCGACGTCTATACCAACATCTATGCCCTCGAGGGCGATGGCTACAGCTTTGCCGAGCTCCACGACTATGCCGATGAGCTGCGGGAGGAGCTGCTGCGGGTGCCCGGCGTTGCCAAGGTGGACTACTTCGGCGACCAGACCCAGGTGATTCACGTCGAGATCTCCAATCAGAAGCTGGCGACCCTGGGCATCACGCCGGCCGACATCGAGGCGGTGCTGCGGGCGCAGAATGCGGTGACCGCGGCGGGCAGCTACGACACCGCGAATGACCACATCACGCTGCGCGAGAGCGGCCAGTTCCGCAGGGTCAGGAGCCTGGAAGACGTGACCTTCCGGGCCGACGGCCGGCTGCTGCGGCTTGGCGACATCGCGCACATCTATCGCGGTTACGAGGATCCCCCCGAGCAGCAGATGCGCTTCGAGGGCCGCCCCGTGCTCGGAATCGGCGTGACCATGCAGGCGGGCGGCAATGTCATCCAGTTGAGCAGGCGCCTGCGGACTGCGATGGCCGGATTACAGCAGCGGTTGCCCGCGGGACTCACATTGCACACCGTGACCGATGGCGGCGTCGCGGTGGCCCATTCCATCGACGACTTCCAGATGGCGGTGGGCGAGGCCATCGCGATCGTGCTGGTGGTGAGCCTCTTGACGCTGGGGCTGCGCACCGGAATGGTCGTCGTGATCTCGATCCCGCTGGTGTTGGCTGCCACGGCGTTCCTGATGTGGCTGTGCGGAATCGGCCTGCACAAGGTGTCGCTCGGCACGCTGATCCTGGCGCTGGGCCTGCTGGTGGACGACGCGATCATCGCCGTGGAGATGATGGCGGTGAAACTGCAGCAGGGGTTCGACCGCATGAAGGCCGCAGCCTTCACCTACACCAGCACGGCGTTTCCGATGCTTACCGGCACGCTGGTGACCGTCGCGGGCTTCCTGCCCATCGCGCTCGCCAAGTCCTCCACGGGTGAATACACCCGCTCCATCTTCCAGGTGGCGGCCATCGCGCTGCTCTCGTCCTGGGTTGCCGCCGTGGTGGTGATTCCGTACCTCGGCTACAGGATGCTGCCGGAAGGCCGCGTGGGCGCCCCGGCGGACCGGCACGACTCGCATGCGGTCTATGACACGGTGTTCTACACGCGCTTCCGGGAGATGATTCGCTGGTGTGTAAACCGGCGCGTCCAGGTCCTGACCGCGGCCGCGGGTCTCTTCGTGCTGGCGCTCCTGGCCTTCCGTTTCATCCCGCAGCAGTTCTTTCCGAGCTCCAGCCGTCCCGAGCTGATGGTGGACCTGAGGCTGCCTGAAGGCGCCTCGTTCCAAGCGACACTGGCCGCGACCGAGCGCATGGAACAGTTCCTGAAAAGCCAGAGCGGCATCGCGAACTACGTGAGCTACGTCGGTACCGGCTCGCCACGGTTCTATCTGCCGCTCGATCAGCAGCTGGCGCAGCGCAACTTCGCCCAGTTCGTGGTCACCGCGCAATCCGTGCCGACGCGCGAGAGGTTGCGGACGCGCATCATCTCGGAGCTTGCGAGCGCATTTCCCGACGTGCAGGGCCGCGTGACGCGGCTCGAAAACGGACCGCCGGTAGGTTTCCCGGTGCAGTTCCGTGTATCGGGAGACAACATCGCGAAGGTACGCGAGATCGCCGCGCAGGTAGCCAATGTGGTGCGCGCCGATGCGGATACGACGGACGTGCAGTACGACTGGGACGGGCCGGCCAGCAAGACAGTGCGCCTGCAGGTGGACCAGGAGAAGGCGCGCCTGCTGGGCGTGAGCAGCGATGAGCTCGCGCAATTTCTCGACATGTCTCTCTCGGGCTACACGGCGACCTACTACCGCGAAGGCGACAAGCTGATCGCCGTGGACCTGCGGGCGCCGCCCGCGGAGCGGGCCAACCTGGATAACCTTTCGGGCCTGATGATACCCACCGCCGCCGGCAGATCTGTGCCGCTGTCGCAGATCGCCAAGCCCGTCTATGGCCTGGAATACGGTGTCATCTGGGAGCGCGACCGCCAGCCGACGGTCACGGTACGCGCCGACACCGTGGGCGGCGCGCAGGGGATCGACGTCACCAACGCTATCGACGCGCGGCTCGCGGGTTTGCGGGCACAGTTGCCGTTAGGCTATCGCATCGAGGTTGGCGGGGCCGTTGAGAACAACGTGAAGGCCCAGACCTCCATCAACGCTGAAATGCCGGTGATGCTGTTCGCGGTGTTCACACTCCTGATGATCCAGCTCCAGAGCTTCTCGCGCACTTTCATGGTGCTGCTCACGGCGCCCCTCGGCCTGATAGGCGTCGCCGGGGCGCTGCTGCTGTTTCACAAGCCCTTCGGCTTCGTGGCCATGCTGGGCACCATCGCCATGCTCGGCATCATCATGCGCAACTCCGTGATCCTGATGGACCAGATCGACCGTGACATCCGCGACGGAGCCGACCGCTTCCAGGCGATCATCGGCGCGACGGTCCGGCGCTTCCGGCCGATCACGCTCACCGCGGCGGCGGCGGTGCTGGCGCTGATCCCGCTGGTGCCGGATGCCTTCTTCGGGCCCATGGCGGTGGCGCTCATGGGCGGGATCACGGTGGCTACCGTGCTGACGTTGTTCTTCCTGCCGGCGCTATACGCGGCATGGTTCCGCGTCCCGGCGGAGGCGCCCGCGCCGCGCATGCAGATGATCGCGGAAGGCAGCGCGAGTTAGGTCGCCACCTTTATCCGGGCTCATCAGCGGGAAGGCGTCGGGTGCCTTGCCCCGATCGGCACCAAGCAGCATGAGCGAAGGCCGGTTTTTGTCAGGAATTTTTTATACGTATATACGTATAATATGCGTATCGCCATGGACCAACGCGGAACCCATCAAACGCGGGACCCATCGTGAGAGGCAAGCTGAAGCAGTTCCGGGTCAATGCCGGTATCACCCTTCGTGACGGTGGCAAGCCGGCACCGCCGTTCGCAACCTGCCTCGGATTTTCGACAACCCGCCGGCGTCGCGACTTGCCGTCCGGTCGGGCGACTATGTAGTGACGACCGATCTCGGCGGCGACCTTGATCGAGGCCCTCACGGGCGCGTCGTGCGAAGCGCTCCCCTCGTGGCACTACTGCGCGGTGTAGGCGCCGTCGACCGCGATGCTCTGACCCGTCAGACTGCGCGCCCTGTCGCTGCCAAGGAAAACGATCGTCTGGGCGATCTCGTCGGCCGTGCTGGCGCGGCCGCTCGGGATCGTTGCCACGAAACGTGCTTTCGCCTCATCGCTCCGCCCCGCGAAACGGTCGAGCATCTGAGTCTCTGTCGGACCTGGCGCCACGGCATTGACCCGCACGCCTGCACGCGCGCCCTCGAGCGCAGCACTCTTGGTGAGGCCCTCCACGGCGTGCTTGCTGGCCGCATAGATCGCGGCTCCCGCGAAGCCGACCTGGCCGGCGATCGACGACAGGTTGATGATGGAGCCCGAGCCCTGGGGCAGCATGACGCGCATCTCGTGCTTGAGAGACAGCAGTGTCCCCAGTACGTTGACGCCGAAAGTGGATTCGTAGTTGGCGGCCGACTGCTCGACGATGGGGCCGAGCTCGCCCTCGGTGCCCGCGTTGTTGACTGCGACATCGAGCCTGCCGAACCGCTCCACCGTGCGATCGATCAGACTGCGAACTTCGCCTTCATTGCGAACGTCGGCGCGGACGAATTCGGCTTCCGCGCCGAGCGCGCGCAGCTCGGCGGCGAGGGCCTGCCCTTTGTCCTCATGACGGCCGCTGACGACGATGCGGTTTCCATCGTGGGCGAAGGCGAGGGCGGTGGCGCGCCCGATACCGGTGAGGGCGCCGGTGACGAGAACTACGGGCTTGCTCATGGCAGTGCTCCTGGTGGGATGGAGATTGGAACGTGGGCGGTACTGTGACTGATTCCTGCCGGTTGAAAAATAGGCTGCATGGAATATGATTAAGTCCTAATCGGCATATAAGAGGCGGGCGTGAACAAGCTGCAGGCAATGAAAAGCTTCGTGCGCGTGGTCGAGGCCGGTAGTTTCTCGGCCGTTGCCGAGGAGTCGGATGCGACGCAGAGCGCCATCAGCAAGCAGATTGCGGCGCTCGAGC
>Ga0335075_10018107_pt1 | contig 10446 bp, 10 predicted proteins | sample Lox_Sample_24_FD_206723 | JGI IMG/M metagenome (GOLD analysis project Ga0335075, IMG submission 206723) | Soil microbial communities from Loxahatchee National Wildlife Refuge, Florida, United States - Lox_Sample_2.4 | ecosystem: Environmental > Terrestrial > Soil > Wetlands | place: USA... | reverse complement strand
GATTTCAGTGGCAGATATGTAATCCCTGCGCCCGCGGAGGCCGTGTGGGCGGCGCTCAACGATCCGGAAATCCTCAAATACTGCATCCCCGGTTGCGAGGAGATCGACAAGACCAGCCCCACGGATTTCGTGGCGGTGGCCACGCTGAAGATCGGGCCGGTGAAAGCGAAGTTCCGCGGCAAGGTCGCGCTCACCGATCTCAATCCGCCACATCGCTGCAAGCTTGTCGGCGAAGGACAAGGCGGCGTCGCGGGCTTTGCGAAAGGCGAAGCCGATGTTCTGCTGAGCGCGGCCGATGACGGCACGGTGCTGAGCTATACCGCCAAGGCAACGGTCGGCGGCAAGCTCGCGCAGATCGGACAGCGTCTCATCGACGGCGCGGCAAAGCAGATCGCGGACGACTTCTTCGGCCGCTTCACCAGGGCGCTGACCGAAGCCGCGCCGATCGCGCTCGAACCGGATCCGCCGTTCGAGACAAGCGTCTCGCCCGTTCCGGGAACATCCTCGAGCATAGAGGTGCCGCGCGGCGGCATGGCGCCGGAGATATGGATCGTCGGCCTCGTCGGCGTCGTCGCGATCCTGCTGCTCGTGTTCGGGTTCGTGCTGTAGCGCCGCCTTGACGCTTCGTCGTGCGGACCTGAAACTTCACATATCGCAATTCGCACAGGTGTTCTCATGACCGCCATCGCCATGACGGTGAACGGAAAAGAAGTTTCGGCGGACGTCGAAGACCGCACGCTGCTCGTCTATCTCCTGCGCGAGACGCTTGGCCTCACCGGCACGCATGTCGGCTGCGACACCAGCCAGTGCGGCGCATGTGTCGTGCATGTGAACGGCCTCGCCGTGAAGTCGTGCACGATGTTCGCAGCGCAGGCGGCCGGCGCCGATGTGGTGACCATCGAGGGACTGGCGAAGGACGGCAAGCTGCATCCCGTGCAGGAATCTTTCCGCGAGCATCACGGGCTGCAATGCGGCTTCTGCACGCCGGGCATGATCATGACGGCCATCGACATGATCCGGCGCGTTCCCGATCTCGACCGCGCGAAGATCCGCGCCGAGCTCGAAGGCAACATCTGCCGTTGCACCGGCTATCACAACATCGTCACTGCGATCGAGGAAGCCTCGAAGCGGATGGCGTCGGGGGCGAAGGGAATGGCGGCGTGATCCCCTACGCGTTCCACTATCGTCGCGCGACATCGCTGGCCGACGCGGAAGCGGCCCTGAAGGCATCGCCGGATGCGAAATTGCTCGCGGGCGGCCAGACGCTGATCGCCGCGATGAAGATGCGCTTGGCGCAACCCTCGGACCTGATCGACATTTCGGGCCTGAAAGAATTGTCGTTCATTCGCGCTGAAGCCGGTCAGGTCGTTGTCGGTGCAGGCTCCAGGCATTTCGAAGTCGCGGACTCCGCGGATGTCCGCCGCGCCATCCCCGCGCTCGCGTCCCTCGCCTACTCCATCGGCGATCCTGCCGTCCGTCACATGGGCACGCTTGGAGGTTCGCTCGCCAACAACGATCCGGCCGCGGACTATCCAGCCGCGGTTCTGGCGCTGGGCGCGACGATCACGACGCGCGCGCGAACGATTGCGGCAGATGAATTCTTCACCGGCATGTTTTCGACCGCACTCGACGAGGGCGAGATCATCACCTCGGTCTCGTTCCCGATCCCGGAGCGGGCGGGCTACGCGAAATTCCCGAATCCGGCGTCGCGCTATGCGATGGCCGGTGTGTTCGTCGCAAAGACGAAGAGCGGCGTTCGTGTCGCCGTCACCGGCGCCGGGCCATGCGTTTTCCGCGTCCCGGAGATGGAAGCGGCGCTTGCGCAGGCCTTCTCACCCGATGCCGTCGCGAACATCACCGTCGATGCCGGCGATCTTAATTCCGACATTCAGGGCTCGGCGGAGTATCGCGCCAACCTCGTGACCGTGATGGCGAAACGCGCGGTGGCGGCGGCGCTATGAGTGCGGCTGTCGATGATGTCCTCGAAACCGCCGCGCACTGGCTGGCGAACGGCCACAGGGTCGCGCTCGGGACGGTCGTCAGGACGTGGGGCTCGTCGCCGCGTCCGGCGGGAAGCCAGATCGCCGTGCGCGACGACGGTGCATTCGTCGGCTCCGTCTCCGGCGGCTGCGTTGAAGGCGCGGTGATCGAGGAAGCCCGCGCCGCGATGTCTGACGGCAAGGTGCGAAAGCTGGAGTTCGGCGTCAGCGACCAGCAGGCGTGGGATGTCGGCCTCGCCTGCGGCGGTCGCGTCGAGATCTTCGTCGAACCCGTCGCCTGATCGATGCGGCGCGAGACCTTACGCATCCTCAACGAGACAGAGCGCGCGGGAAGAGCCCTCGTCCGCGCCACCAGACTTGCGAACGGCGAAGAGACGCTGATCGATCCGGTAACCGACCGTTCCGCGCTCGGTGTCGCGGCCGCGGATGCCGCGCGCGCGGATCAAAGCGCGCCGGTGGAGGTCGACGGCGAACAATGGTTTCTGGAAGTGCACAATCCGCCGCTGGAGCTTGTCGTCGTCGGCGCCGCGCACATCGCGCAGCCGCTGATACGCATGGCGCTGCTTGCGGACTATCGCGTGCGCGTCATCGATCCGCGCACGTCGTTCGCGACGCCGGCCCGGTTTCCCGATGTCGCGATCTCGCATGACTGGCCGGATGAAGCACTCGCCCGACATCCGCTCGGCGCACGCAGCGCGCTCGTCGCCCTCACCCACGATCCGAAGGTCGACGACCCCGCGCTTGTCGCAGCACTGCGCTCGAACGCGTTCTATATCGGCGCGTTGGGCTCACGGAAAAACCACGCTGGCCGTATCGAGCGCCTGAAGCAGCACGGCTTCGACGATGACACGCTCGCCCGCATCCGTAGCCCCGTCGGCCTCGCCATTGGCGCGCGCAGCCCGGCCGAGATTGCAATCTCCATTCTCGCCGAGATGACGCAGACACTGCGCGCGAAGAAGACGCCGCCAGACAGCTAGTATGTCTGCCGGCGATTCCGGTCCGGATAGGAACTGGCACCGGACGCCATTTCGTCTCGCGTCACGACACCGTCGCCGTTCCTGTCCAGTCGCGCGAACAATTTTTCATCGCTCGCCGCATACTCCGCCAGGGAGAGCCGCCCGTCGCGATCGCGATCCAGATACATAAAGATGCGCGTATCGGATTGCCGATAGCGGGCGAGCGTTTCCGCGATGAACTGCGCCAGCGTCATCGTCTTCGAACCGGATGCCGCCGATGCGAAGCGCTTTGCTTCCACGCTGTCGAATTCGGCATGCGAAACCATGCCGTCGTGATTCAGATCGTTCGCGGCACAGAACCGCGCACGACCGAAGCTGCTGCGCCTGGAGGTCGCCGGACGATAGGAGGCGTTCTGCACGGCATCCTGCGCGCAGGACTCCGCGCCCTTCCCGTCGCGATCCAGCGCTTCGAACCGCGCCCGCTCCGGCCCTGCATATTCGTCGAATGAAAGCTTGCCATCGCCGTTCCAGTCGAGGCGCCGGAAAGCCTGCGCGATGCGTTGCGGCGCATCGCCTGTGCGCAGAGACACGAACTGATCCTGCGACATCGCCGGTGCACCGTGAGTCGCTGCGAGGAAGCGGACGGCAATCGCCCTGTTCAATTCGTCGTGTGTGACTTTGCCATCATGGTTCGTGTCGAACTGGCTCAGCCGATAGCCCCAGCCATAGTCGCCGGTCGCGGCGTGCCCAGCGCTCTGCGCGAACGCGCCTGACGGACAAAGCAAACAGGCGGAAAACCCCAGTAGAACCCCGGCTTTGATCGCGCCTTTCATCGATCCACCCTCCGCGAGAAAACATTTCATGAACAACTATGGCGAGATTCCTCGGTCAGCGCAAGAACAAAACAGGATCACTTTCAGCGCGCTCCGGCGCCCGGGACCTGATACACTTTGCGGCAATTGGGAAATTGCAGCGGGGGCACGGAAATAAGAGATTGCCCGCAATGACAAAAGACGAAACCCACCCCCACATCCTCATCGTTGAAGATTCGCGCGATATCCGCGAGCCGCTGGCGCGCTATCTGCGCGAGCACTCCTATCGCGTGACCACAGCCAGCGACACCGCAGCCGCCCGCAAGGTCATGAAAGGCGCCGCGATCGATCTCGTGGTGCTCGACATCATGATGCCCGGAGAAGATGGCCTGAGCCTCTGCCGCTCGATCCGCGAGACGTCGCAGATTCCCGTCATCCTCCTCACCGCGCGCGGCGAAGAGGTCGACCGCATCATCGGGCTTGAGATGGGCGCCGACGATTACATCGCCAAGCCGTTCTCGCCGCGCGAACTGATCGCGCGCGTCGCGGCCGTGCTTCGCCGAACGCAGGCCCTGCCGCCGCGCCAGAAGCCACCGGAGGCCGCGCGCATCCGCTTCGGCGACTGGACGCTCGACACCGGGCAACGCGAACTCATCGGCGAGGAAGGTGTCGCCATGCCGCTCTCGAGCGGCGAATTCCGGCTGCTCACGACGTTGCTCGAGCGCCCGAAGATCGCGCTCACGCGCAACCAGCTTCTGGATCTCACCAAGGGCCGCGACGCGGAGCTGTTCGATCGCAGCATCGACAACCATGTCAGCCGGCTGCGCAAGAAGATCGAGCCAGACCCGAAGAACCCGCGCTACATCAAGACGGTCTGGGGCGGCGGCTACATCTTCGCGCTGGAGCCGGAAACCGAATGAAGCTGTGGCCGCGCACACTGGGCATGCAGCTGATCGCCGTGACGGCGGTCGCGGTTGCATTGTCCAACATCGCGGTGGCGACCTGGTTCGAATTCGGCAATCAGCAGCAGAACGAGAGCGCGCTGATCGACCGGATGCTGGACCGCGCGGCCTCGACGGCAACGCTGCTCGCGGTCATTCCGCCCGACTCGCGCGAAGCCGCCGCGAAAACCCTGAGCAGCGGCGTCTGGTCGTTCTCGCTTCATCACGGTCCGTACCACACCAACGACCAGATGGATGGGTATGAAGCCAAGCTGGCCTCACGCCTGCGCGGGCTCCTTCCGCCGGCCACGGCGAAGCTGCCGGTCGTTGTCGATATCCACGAGCCCGAGAAACCGACGTCGCGCAATCCGCCGCATTCGATCGGACAGACGATCCAGTTCGTGGTGCCGGTAGACGATGGCTCGCAGGTCATCGGCAAATTCTATCGCCCGGCCATCACGCCGTGGCCGACGGAGGTTCTGATCGCGGCCATTGTTGCCATCGTCGTGGCATCCGCCGCCGCCGCCTATTTCGCCCGCCGCGTGACACGCCCGCTGTCCGAACTCGCCCGGGCCGCGTCCGCCATCGCAAAGGGCGGTCACCCGCCGCGATTGAACGAACATGGCCCGCAGGATGTGCGCAATGCCGCGATCGCGTTCAATGCGATGACCGACGAAGTCAATCGCACGCTTGAGAGCCAGCGCCAGCTTCTCTCGGCCGTGGGTCACGATCTGCGGACGCCGATCACGGCAATGCGCATCAGCCTCGAATTCGTCGAGGATCGCGAATTGCGCGACCGGCTTCAGGTCAACCTGAACGAATTGCAGGAACTGACGGAAGCCGTGCTGTCCGCCGCGCGCGGAACCGGCGGCGAGATGAAGCGCAGCGTCGATCTTTCCGCACTTGTGGAAAGTCTCTGCGCCGATCTCGACGACATGGGCGAGCCCGTGACCTGCCTGTCCCAGACGGCTGCACCGCTCACCTGCCGCCCCAACGAGATACGCCGCGCCGTGCGCAATCTCGTCGAGAACGCTCTTGCCTATGGCGGCAATGCGAAAGTCGAAATTTCGCAGCAGGGCAGCGACTATCAGATCCTTGTCGAGGATGAAGGACCCGGAATTCCCGAGACCGAACAGAAACGCGTCTTCGAACCGTTTGTCCGCCTCGAAAGCTCGCGCAACGAGGCCACTGGCGGCACCGGCCTCGGGCTGACGTTGGTGAAAGCCATCGCAGAGGGACATGGCGGCGGCGTGACTCTGGAAAACAAGGCCGAAGGCGGGCTTCGCGCGCGTCTGCGTTTGCCGCGCGAGGTCGCCGCCGCGTAGTCTCGCCGAATGCAATTCGGAACGACGGCCCTGGACGACACGGCCGGCACCATTCTCGGTCATTCCGTGCGCGCCGGCGAGAGGCTGTTTCGCAAAGGGCGATTGCTGTCGGCCGCAGATATCGAGACATTGCGCGCCGCCGGCGTACGCGAAATCGTCGTCGCACGACTGGAAGCGGGTGACGTCCCGGAAAACGAAGCCGCGGCACGGATCGCATCGGCCTGTGCCGGAGATCGCGTGCGCGCCGGCGCCGCCTTCACGGGACGAGCCAATCTCTATGCGGAGACGTCCGGCCTTGCGCTCGTCGACGCGGCGTTGGTCGATGCCATCAACGCAATCGATGAGTCCATCACGATCGCCACCGTCCGGCCTTTCGCACGCGTCGACGCGCGGCAGATGCTGGCAACGATCAAGATCATCCCCTTTGCCGCACCCAGAGTTTGCGTCGAGGCCGCCGAAGCCGTTCTGCGCGCGGGAACGCCGTTGCAGGTCGCGACCTTTGTTCCGAAGCGCGCGGCGCTCATATCCACGACGCTGCCCGGCGACAAACCTTCACTGCTCGACAAGAACCGCAAGACCATTGAAGAGCGGCTCACCGCCATCGGCTCGAGCCTTGTCGCAGAACACCGCGTACCGCACGAAGCCGAAGCGCTCGCCGAAGCCATCCGCGCGGTCAAGGATGCCGATCCGATCCTGATCCTCGGCGCCAGCGCGATCACCGACCGGCGCGATGCCGTGCCCGCGGCGATCGAAGCGGCGGGGGGAACAATCGACGCGCTCGGCATGCCGGTCGACCCCGGCAATCTTCTGCTTGTCGGCCGGGTGAATGCGGCCACGGTCGTCGGACTGCCCGGATGTGCGCGGTCGCCGAAGCAGAACGGTTTCGACTGGGTGCTGTGGCGGATCGCAGCGAACCTGCCGGTCGGCCGGAAAGAGATCGCCGCGATGGGCGTCGGCGGGCTGCTGAACGAGATCGCGACGCGGCCGCAACCCCGCGACGAACGCCCCCTGGAAACGTCCGGCCTTCCGCGTATCGCAGCCATCGTGCTCGCCGCAGGGCTGTCGTCGCGGATGGGGTCCAACAAGCTGCTGGCGGAGATCGACGGCAAGCCCCTGGTACGGCGGTCGGTCGAGGCGGCGCTCTCCAGTTCCGTGGATTGCGTGATTGTTGTCACCGGCAACCGGGATGCTGAGGTTGGCGACGCGCTCGCAGGACTGGACGTCACCTTTGCGAATAACCCAGATTTCTCAAAAGGTTTGAGTGAGTCGCTCAAACGCGGGATCAGCACGGTGCCGCAGGACTACGACGGCGCTCTCGTCCTGCTTGGCGACATGCCAGATGTCACTGTGGAGACGATCGACAGACTGATAGCCGCCTTCGACCCGGCGGAAGACCGCGCAATCTGTGTCGCCACGCGCGCCGGCAAGCGCGGCAACCCGGTGCTGTGGGCCCGGCGCTTCTTCCCTGCAATGATGGCGATCGAGGGCGATGTCGGAGCCAAACACCTCATGGCCGCGAATGACGAACTCGTCTGCGAGGTCGAAGCGGATGACGATGGGCCGCTGATCGATATCGACACGCCCGAGGCGCTTGCGGCATACCGGGCGCGATGAGCGATCCTCTCTACAAGAAAGCCCTGCTCCGCCTCGCCGCGAACGCCACCGGCGCGGGTCGCCTGCCCGATCCGCATTGCACGGGGACAGCGCACAATCCGGCCTGCGGCGACAAGGTGATCGTGGATCTCGCGATCGAGGACGACCGCATCGTCGGAATCGCGCTTGAAGCGAAAGCGTGCGTTCTGACCCAGGCCTCTGCCTCAATCCTCGGCGGCGACGCCACGGGCCTGTCCCGGCGAGAGATCGCGGCCCTGCACGAAGCAGTCTCTGCCATGCTGGCCGATGGCGCAGAGGCGCCGGCAGCTCCCTTCAACACCTATGCGGAATTCGAAGGCGCCGCCGAGCACCGCAACCGCCACCGCTGCGTGCTGCTGCCCATCGAAGCCGTGATGTTGGCTTTCGATGCGCTAGGCGATGCGGAATCCATACGGCGCTAGGGTCCCGCCCTCATACTGCGCCACCGCGGCGCTCATGTTGAACACGCAGGTCACGCTCTCGCCTTCATGCGTGCGCCTGAACACGAGGACGGGCGCGGGCGCATCTACGGGCGTGATGTCACCCATGCGCAATGCGGCACTCTTCTTCCGGCGCGCGAGAAATTCGCGCGCGAAATTGAGCGTGGAGTTTGCGTCGCCATCCTGCTTCGACACCGCGAGCGGTTTGTGCGCAGCGCCGACCGGCAGCCATGGCGTGCCCGTCGTGAAACCGAGATTGGGCGCATCCGCATTCCACGGCATCGGCGTGCGGCAGCCGTCGCGGCCCTTCGCGGCAGGATAATAGAGATCGCCGACGGGATCGCGCAGTTGATGACGCGCGAGATCGACTTCCGGCAGGCCCAGTTCCTCACCTTGATAAAGAAGCACCGTTCCACGCAGCGAGAACAACAGCGCCAGCATCAGCTTTGCCAGCGCCGGATTGCCATCGCGACCGCCGCCGAAACGCGTGACCGTGCGCACAATGTCGTGGTTTGAGAGCGTCACGCAGGGCCAGTGCGCGGGATGTTTTGCCAGCGCCGCGATATCCTCCAACACGAACCCAGGCGACAGGCGATGCGCGCGCAGCATCGAGAACGTGTAGCTGGCATGAAGGCCGACATCGCTCGGCAGATAGGCGCCGGAACGCTCAAAGCCTTCGGAGAATTCGCCGAACACGAAGCGGTTGGAATGCTTCTCGACCGTCTGGCGGATTTCCTTAAGGCATTCGACGTTGCCGGGAAGATTGGCGTCGTGGACGTGACGCTGCAGGTTCGCGGCGTGTCCCCAGATTTCCTTCGTGCGCCGCTCCATGGGGATCGGCGGGTTGTCGCGCAATTGATCGTCGTGGAGATAGGCGTTGGCGACATCGAGGCGGAATCCGTCGACGCCGCGGCCGAGCCACGTATCGAGCACTTGCAGCGCCGCTGCTTTCGCACCGGCGCTGAGCCAGCTGAGTTTCGGCTGCTGGCGCAGGAATTTGTGATGGTAGTGCTGGCGCCGCTCCGGCCGATACGCCCACGCCGGACCACCGAACGCGGACAGCCAATTGTTCGGCGCAGTGCCGTCGTCTTTCGGGTCGGCCCACACATACCAATCCGACTTCGCGCCTTTCTTCAGGCTGTCGGCGAACCACGCATGCTCATCGGAGGTGTGGCACAGCACCTCATCGATCAGCACCTTGATCCCGCGCTTGTGTGCGGCGTCGAGGAGTGCATTGAAATCCGCCATCGTGCCGTAGTCTGGATGCACGCCATCGTAGTCGGAGACGTCATAGCCCCAGTCGCGGTTGGGCGAGGGATGGATCGGCGACAGCCACAGCGCATCGACGCCGAGTGAGGCGATGTAGTCGAGCTTCGACATCAGCCCGGCGAAGTCGCCCTGCCCGTCGCCGTTGCTGTCGCAGAAACTGCGGATATAGACCTGATAGACGACCGCGCCACGCCACCAGCTGTCCGATTTTGCTACACCCGCCATCCGCTATCGCTCCGACTCGCTGGCCATCGGCGACAGCATCGCGCGGAATTCCGCGGCGCGCACCCGCGACCGAAAATCCCTACAATTTTATCATTTACCTCCTCTCAATCTCTAGTGCGCCAAATCAACTGGCAGTGGCTGGGAGAGAACAATGGCGCGCGATATGAGAAATGCATTCTGGTCTTCTTGTGCGGCGGGTGTCCTGCTGTGCGCAGCATCCGCAGGTCAGGCTTCCGCCCAGACCCTCAAAGGGGACTGGCCGATGATGAATTTCGACGCGCATGGCCAGCGCTACAATCCCTACGAAACGACGCTGAGCCGGTCGAGCGTGAAGAACCTTCAGCTCGCGTGGAAAATTGACATCGGAGACACCTATTCGGCGCCCGTGGTCGCTGGTGGCATCCTCTATGTCGGCTCCGACGACGGCCATCTTTATGCACGCGACGCGGCGACGGGAAAGCCCGTGTGGAAAGTCAAAGCCGGAAAGCGGATCAACTCGGCACCCGCTGTTGCAGGCGGCATCGTGTACGTTGGAACCGTCGATGGAAACTTCCTCGCCTATGACGCGGCGAGCGGCGCGAATGTCTGGTCGGCGCACCTCGATTCACCGGTATGCGGATCGCCGACAGTGTCGAAAGGCACGGTGTTTGTCGGAGCCGCAAGCGGCACCCTTTATGCGATCGATGGACATAGCGGCGCGGTGCTGTGGAACACGGATCGCTGGGCAGCCGGAAACACCAACGCGCCCGCCGTCGTAAACGGTGTTGTCTATTCGGAGAACACCGAAGGCCAGACGGTCGCCTACGACGCCGTCCATGGCACGAAGCTTTGGGAGCAGACGACAAG
>Ga0335075_10018105_pt1 | contig 10447 bp, 9 predicted proteins | sample Lox_Sample_24_FD_206723 | JGI IMG/M metagenome (GOLD analysis project Ga0335075, IMG submission 206723) | Soil microbial communities from Loxahatchee National Wildlife Refuge, Florida, United States - Lox_Sample_2.4 | ecosystem: Environmental > Terrestrial > Soil > Wetlands | place: USA: Florida... | reverse complement strand
GCCGAAGCTCGTCTCGAAATGCGAGGCGAGCACCGTCTCGCCCCAAACCGGCATGCGCTTGACCGTGGTCGTCAGATCCATGTTGGTCGAGCCGATGACCCCGATGCGCGGACGCTTGTCCCCCACTGTCGTTCCTCCCCTTCACACGGCGATCGCGCGCAGCGCCGCCGGCCTCACTTCACGCGGGTGAATCCGTCCGCGCTCCAATCCTCGCTGCCGACGCCGTGGTGGAGGAAGAACAGACCCTCGGGATCGTTTTTCCGCTTGATCGCGCGCAGCCGCGGGTAATTATCGCCCCAGAAGGCGTCCTGCCAGTCCGGCTGGAAGAAGTCGGTCTCCCACACATAGGAGCCGACGCGGGGCGTGAGCTTGCGCAGTTCGCCCATTGCGGCCGTGACGCCTGCGGCGTCGCGCCGCGCCGCCGCATCGTTCGGCTCATGGCCCGGAACGCCGGGATAGGCGGGCGGTCCGCCTGCCGCACAGATGGCCAACGCGAAGGCGTCGAGGACCGCCGGGTTCGTCGCCGTGTCCCTCGCGGCCTCGATCGTATTGGGACGCGCGCCGGCCAGTCCTTTGTCGAACTGCAGGTCCACCTGCCATCGCGCCGCCGCGGCCAGGAGCGCGTCAACGAGGCGCGCGCGCTGATCGGGTTTGAGGAGCGACGCGGGCAGCCATGTCGATTGAAAGGCGTGCACGACCCAACCCACGTCGTCCAGATCCCCCGCCCAGAAGATGTTGTCCGCTGGCGCGCCCGGGCGATCGTCGGCGATCACGAGACCAGGAATTCGCTTGAGAACCGCAGGGTCCCAGGGCCTTCGGCCGGCCCCGGCCAGAACCCGGGGCGGCGAAACGACGTTGAACTCCTGCGGCGAACCGGCGACAAAGGCGGAGAAGGGACGCCAGACCGCCTCGGCCGCATCTCGGCCGAGGCCCTGAAAGACCATTTGGATCCACAGACGGCGGCCTCGCTGGAGCCGGAATTGTCCGCCCCATTGTGGGTTGAAGAGCGCTTGTGCGTAGAAGTCGAACGCCTTCGCCACAAGCCGGCGGTAGGCGTCGTCGGACGCCGCGTCGATCGTCGCGTAGACCGCGCCGCTGACCTCGGGAAGGTCATGGGTCCGCAGGGTGAGGCGCGTCACGACGCCGAACCCGCCGCCGCTTCCTTTCAGCGCCCAGAAGAGGTCCGGGTTCAAGCAGGCGTTGGCGATTCTGACCTCGCCGTCGGCAGTGACGACCTCGGCCTCGATGAGGTTCGCCCCGGCCAGTCCATAGGCCTTCGAAAAGTTGCCGAAACCGCCGCCGAGGACGAGGCCCGCGACCCCGACGGTCAGGCAGCCGCCGCCTTGGACGTAGCGTCCGGCCTTGACCATCACCTCGTCATAGACGCGTCCCCAAATTGCGCCGGCTTCGACTGAAACGGCCGGCTCAGGCGCAATTCGTCCCTCGCAGCCCGAGCCGACAAAGGCGTCGTGCAAGACCAGGCCCTCCATCGGCCGCGTCCAGATCAGAAATGAATGAGCCGCGCTCGACGTTCCCTGAAAGCTGTGCCCACCGCCTTTGACGACGAGGCGAAGGTTGTGCGTCCGGGCGAAATTCACCGCCGCGGCGACGTCGGCCGCCGATTTGACCGCAACCGCATAGACGCTCGGGCGCGATGTCCATGCGCCGACCCAGCCGAACGACTGAGTGAGCCCGACCTCATCGCCGAGGTAATACGGGCTTTTGAGCTCCTTGAAGACTTCGTCGCACTCTTGCGAAGGCCGCGCGCCGACGCAGGCCGAAAGCGGCGAGACGACCATAATCAGCCGGCCGTCGAATCCGCGCCCGAACTCTTCCCAGGCTGCGTCCGACGGCCACCGAGCATCGCCCGGACGAACTCGCGAGAAAGGAGCGGGCGCTTCGCCTGGGCCGATTCCGCACGGAGGCTCTTCGCGAACGGCAGCGCGGTTATGACCTTTAGGAGACTCCTGCGATCCATGCGCTCCTCGCTCACCTTGACGCTTCACGCCAGACGGCGTCATGGGAAGATCGGCTCCCCATCACTTCACGCGGGTAAATCCGTCCGCGCTCCAGTCCTCGCTGCCGACGCCGTGGTGGAGGAAGAAGAGGCCATCGGGATCGTATTTGTCCTTGACCGCGCGAAGGCGGGCGTAATTCTCGCCCCAGAAGGCCTCCTGCCAATTGGGCTCGAAGAAGTCCGTCTCCCATACATACGAGCCGACGCGCGGCGTGAGCTTGCGGATTTCATTCATCGACGCTTCAACCGCCGCGGCTTGACGATGCGCGGCCGCTTCGTCCGGCTCGTGCCCCGGAACGCCCGGATAGGCGGGCGGCTCGCCCGCGCTGCAGATCGCAAGCGCGAAGGCGTCGGCGACCGCGGGGTTCATCGGCGTCTCCTTCGCGGCGGCGATCGCCTCGGCGGTCGCGCCAGCGAGTCCCTTGTTGAAGTGAAGCTCGACGCGCCAATGCCGCGCCGCCGCGACCAGGGCGTCGATGAGGCGCTCGCGCTGATCGTCCGCGAGGAGCGACTGCGGCAGCCAGGCGGACTGGTAGGCGTGCCAGACCCGCCCTACCTGGCCGGCGTCGCCGGTGTAGAAGACGTTGTCCTTCGGCGCCCCTGGGCGATCGTCCGAGATGACGAAGCCGGAAAAGGTCTTGAGCGCGGCCGGGTCCCAGAAATGGCTCGCCGGCGCGGCGATGATCTTCGGCGCCATCACAATCGTGAAATCCTGGCCCGCCGCCGCGACCCAGTCGAAGAACGGACGCCACGTCGCATCGGCCTCGCGCTGGTCGAGGCCCTGGAACAGCATCGAGATCGACAGAACGCCTCCTGGCGCGAACACAAGCTGCTCGCCCCAGTGCGGATTGAAGAGCGCTTGCGCGTATAACTCGATCGCCTTGCCGACGAGCCTGCGGTAGGCGTCGTCCGAGCCCGCCTTGATCGCCGCGAACACGACGCCGAGCGAGACGGGCAAGTCGTGCGTGCGCAAGGTGACGCGGGTGACGATTCCGAACCCGCCGCCGCCTCCTTTCAGCGCCCAGAACAGGTCCGGGTTCGTACAGGCGTTGGCGATTCTGACCTTGCCGTCGGCGGTCACCACCTCCGCCTCGATGAGGTTGGCGCCGGCTGTTCCGTAGGCCTTGGAGAAGCTGCCGAAGCCGCCGCCCAGGACAAGGCCGACCACGCCGACCGTGAGGCAGCCGCCGCCCTGCACGTAGCGCCCGCCATTGGTCGTCACCTCGTTATACGTGTGGCCCCAGATCGCGCCGGGCTCGACCGACACGGCGGACTGCGCCTTGGCGCGCCCTTCGCAGCCCGCGCCGACGAAGGCGTCGTGCAGCGTGACCGTGTTCATGTGGCGGGTCCAGATCAGAAGCGAGTCGGCGGCGTTGGACGTGCCCTGGTAGCTGTGCCCGCCGCCCTTGACTACGAGGCGCAGATTGTTCGTCCTGGCGAAATTGACCGCCGCGACGACGTCCTGCGTCTTCTCGGCGGCGACGGCGTAGACGCTCGGGCGCGACGTCCAGGCGCCGACCCAGCCGAGCGACTGCGTCAAGCCCACTTCGTCGCCGAGATAGTACGGATTCTTGAGCTCCTTGAAGAGGCTCGCGCAAGCCGCGTCGAAAGATGTCGCCCCGACGCAGGCGGCGAGCGGCGACTCCACTTTGACGAGGCGCCCCTCCGCTTCGTCGTCGAGCTTTTTCCAGGCCGCGTCCGAAGGCCATGCCGGGTCGCCGGGGTGGACGCGCGTCTTGGTCTGCGTCGCGGCCCACGCGCGGGGCGCGAGGCTGCTCAAGAACGGAAGTGCGGAGAGGATCTCAACGAGGCGCCTCCGGCTCAATCGCTTCGCCATCGTCTTCGCTCCAACGACCGATCAACTCACCACAAAGATCAGGAAGGACCACGAAGCTCGATTGTTCGGGCCCTTCGTGTTTTTCGTGGTGAATCTTCGGCCGCGATGCGCCGCAGCCATCCGCTGGCTGGCGTGGTCAACCCTGCCTAGCGGTTCGGCCAGAACTTTTTCAAGGCGCCGCGGCGCGTTCGATCTCGCTCACGAGCGCGTCGGGCAATTCGATCGCCGCGGCGGCGGCGCGCCGTCCGGGAATATGCACGCCGGAGCGCGCAAGGCGGTCGAGCTCCAGCTTGAGGCGGCTCGCAAAGTCCTGCCCGAACAAGGTCGGCGCGATGGCGACGACGGTCAAGCCGGCGCCGGGCGAGCGGTCTCCGCATGTGAACGAGGGCGCGTCGAGCGCCCAGTTCGCGCCGGTCAGCCCCGCAGCCATGACCTCGACCATGAGCGCGATATTGGCGCCGCGCGCGCCGCCGAAGGCGAGGAGCGCGCCGCGCAACGCAGCGTTCGGATCGGTCGTCGGCTTTCCATCGGCGTCGACCGCCCAGCCCGCCGGCAGCGGCTCGCCGCGCTCGGCAAAGCGCCTGAGCTCGACGAAGGCGGTCGCGCTCGACGCCTGGTCGATGAGGAGCGGCGGGCCGTCGGCGACCGGCGCGGCGAAGGCGAGCGGATTGGTGCAATAGACGGGCTTTCTCGCGCCGGCGACCGTCATCAGCGCGGGCCCGCTGGTCGCGGCGAGCGCGACGAGGCCCGCTTCGGCGAGACGGCGCGGGTAGTACCCGAGTTCGCCGGTGGTGTAGCTCCCCTTCCCGGCGAACAGCGTGATCCCGAAGGTCCTGGCGCGGCGGCTGAGATCGTCGAAGACGCGATCGAAACCGACCTGCGCGATCCCGCCTCTGGCGTCGCAAAGGATCGCGGCCGGCGCCGGCGAAGTTATGAGCGGTTCGGCGGCGCCGTCGATCCGGCCCTCGCGCAACGCCTTGAGATAGTCGAGGAGGTGCCCGAAGCCGATCGCGCTTTTGCCATGCGCGTCGGCGGAAACGGTCGCGCGCGCGAGCGAGAGCGCGGCCTCCTCGTTCAAGCCCGCGGCGCGGCCGGCGCGAGCCGCGAGGCCGGTCGCCTCCTCAAGGCTCAAGCGCCGCGTCATGCGAGTGGTCCGAGCAGGGGAACGCCTTCCTGCCGCGCTGCTCCCGCTAACCTTTGATCCAGCGTCGCAAGGGGCAGACCCCGTTCCTGGGCAAGAGCCAGATATGCAGCGTCATATGCTGTGAGCCCGTGTGTGGTCGCAAGGGCGAGCACCGCACCATCCGAACCGGCGCCCGCATCTTCGAACGGCAACCGTCGCAATCTTCCCATCGCTTGGGCGGCCTCGCCGGCGACAATACGTCCGCGTCGCTCGGCCATGAGGAGAATGTTGCGGGTCTCATGCCAGAACAGCGACGGGACAGGCGATCGGCCCGACAGCGTCGCGATGACCGCTTCCGCCGCATCGCTGTCCTTCTCGGGAAGCAGCCAGGCGGCCGCGATCGAGGCGTCGATCACAATCACCAGCCCCGCGCGCCCTCGCGCCTCCACGCAAGGAGCTCGTCTCGGGTCACGGGCTTCGCCCGAGCCCGCGCGGCGCGCGCCTCAACAAGGACAGCGGCAAGATCATTCGCCTTCTCGATCCGCGTCAGCCTGGCGATGGGCACATCGCCGCGCGCGATGATGATCTCCTCGCCCGCCTCGACCCTGACAAGGAGATCGGAAAGATGCGTCTTCGCCTCACCGACCTGGACAATGATGGTCATTAATTTTGGCCTCTGAGCTGACAAAACCGACGCCCGTTCGTGACCGAGATTGCTGCGTCCGAGCGCCTTGGTCAAGCGCTTGGCCAATCGGTCATGCGAACACCGGCTCCATGCGCTTCAACGCCTCGACGGGCAGATGGCACTTGATGGTATGGCCGTCGGCGACGGTTCGGGTCGGCGGCATTTCGCGCTCGCACAGATTGCCCTCCACCTCGCCCTTGTGCCCGCAGCGGGTCTGGAACGGGCAGCCGCTCGGCGGCGACAGCGCCGAGGGGATCTCGCCCTCGAGCACGACGTGGCGCTTCTTCACCCGCGCGTCGGCGATCGGGATCGCGGATAGAAGCGCTTCCGTATAGGGGTGGAACGGGGGCATGAAGATCTGTTCGGTTGCGCCCATCTCGAGGATATGGCCGAGATACATGACCGCAACCCGGTCGGCGAGATAGCGCACCACCGAGAGATCGTGGCTGATGAACACCATGGTCGTCTTCGACTCGCGCTGCAGGCTCATCAAGAGCTCGCTGATCGCGGCCTGCACCGAAACGTCGAGCGCCGACATCGGCTCGTCGGCGATGATCACGCGCGGCCGGCCGGCGAAGGCGCGCGCGACGCCGATCCTCTGCTTCTGGCCGCCCGACAATTGCCGGGGCTTCCGCTCGGCGAAGGCGCGCGGAAGCTTCACGAGATCGAGCAGACGCAGCATCGCCTCGCGCCTCTCGGGCATGCTGGCGCCGATGCGAAACCGCTCGAGCGTGCGCACAATCTGCGAGCCGACCGAATAGCTCGGATTGAGCGTGTCGAACGGATTCTGGAAGATCATCTGGATCGAGGCGATGGTCTTGACCGCGCGGCTTTCGACCGGCTGGTTTTGGATCGCCTCGTCATCGAACACGACCAGGCCCTCGCTCGCCGTCTCGAGCCCGAGCATGACCTTGGCGAGGGTCGACTTGCCGCAGCCCGATTCGCCGACGATCGCCAGCACCTCCGCCTCACGGGCCTTGAAGGAGATGTCCTCGACCGCCTTGACCGCGCGGCCCTCGCCCTTGCCGAACAAAGCGCTGGCGGCGACGCGATAGTGCTTCTTCAGCCGCTCGACATCGAGGACCGGCGCGCCGATGCCGACCGGCGCGAGCGGCTTGGCCGGCCGCGACGATTGCGCCCAGTCGATCGCGTCGATCCTGAGGCATCGGCTCTGATGGCCGCTTAAGCCCTCAACCTCGCGCATCGGCACATCGGCCTTGTCGCACAAGCCTTCCATGAAATATCCGCAGCGCGGAGAGAAGTTGCACCCTTTCGGCCGCTCGTGCGGCAGCGGCAACTGGCCGGGAATGGGAACAAGCGGGTTCAAGTTCTTGTTCGTCCCCGGCATCGGGATCGAGCGAAACAGGCCTTGCGTATAAGGGTGGCGGACGGCGCCGAACACGTCGCGGACCGCACCCGTCTCGACCGCCTCGCCCGAATACATAACCGTCGCTTCGTCGCAGGTTTCGAGGATGAGCCCGAGATTGTGGGAGATGAACAGCGTCGAAGCGCCGGCGCGGGCGGCGAGGTCCTTGACGAGGGCGACAATGCCCGCTTCCACCGTGACGTCGAGCGCGGTCGTGGGCTCGTCGAGGATGAGCAGCTTCGGGTTCGAAAGCAGCGCCATCGCGATGACGACCCGCTGCTGCTGGCCGCCGCTGAGCTGATGCGGATAGGCGCGCATGACGCGGTCGGGATCGGGCAGGCGCACGGCCTTGACCATGTCGAGGGCGCGGCGGCGCGCTTCGTCGCGCGAAACCTTGTCGTGACTCAGCGGCACCTCCATCAGTTGCCGCCCGACCAGCATCGTCGGATTGAGCGAGGCCATCGGCTCCTGATAGACCATCGCAATCTTTGAGCCGCGGATGGCGCTGAGCTCGGCGTTGGTGAGCCCCGCCATGTCGCGGCCTTCGAAGCGGATCGCGCCGCTCGTGATCCGCCCGGTCCCGGGCAGATCGCGCATGATCGCGAGCGCGACCGTCGACTTGCCGCAGCCCGACTCCCCGACCAGCCCCATAGCCTGCCCCGGCATGACGCGGCAGGAGAAATCCATCACCGCCGGAATCTCCGCGGCGCGGGTGAAGAACGAGATGCCGAGACGGTCGATGTCGAGGAGCGGTTCGGCCATCTCTTCCTCAATCGCGGAGCGACTGCTCGCGGATCGCGTCGGCGAGCAGGTTCAGGCCCAGGACGAACGACATCAGCGCGAGCGCCGGCGGCAAAGCAGGGTGGACGTAGATGCGCATGAAGCGGCTCGATTCGTTGATCATCGTCCCCCAGTTGGGGCTTTCGGGCGGCATGCCTAAGCCGAAATAGCCCAGCGCGCCGAGCAGGATGGTGGTGTAGCCGATGCGGAGGCACACGTCGACGATCAGCGGCCCGCGCGCGTTGGGCAGGATCTCCCACAGCATCACGTACCAGGCGCTTTCGCCGCGCGTCTGAGCGGCGAACACATATTCGCGCGTCTTGATGTCGAGCGTCAGGCTGCGCACGATGCGGAAGATGCCGGGCCCCGAGGCGAGCGCGACGGCGACGAAAATGTTGAGCGTGCTCGGGCTCACCTGGATGAGCTTGAACGGGTCGGCGTTGAAGACGAAGGTCGCGAACAGCCAAGCGCCCGCAAGCAAGGTCAGCGCGAGCCTCAGCGCCAGCGCCTCGGGCCGCGCGCGATAGCCGGTGATGAACAACACACCGAGCAGCACGATCGGGAAGGCGAAGAAGACCGCCGCCAGCGCATAGGGAATCGGCGTCTCGAGAATGCCCGGCGACACCAGGAGATAGAAGAGCACGATGATCGGAAAGGCCAGCACCATGTTGGCCAGAAACGACAGCACGGCGTCGACCCGGCCGCCGAAATAGCCCGCCGGAAGCCCAAGCATGATTCCGGCCGAGAGCGCGAGCAGCGTCGCCAAGGGCGCGATGATGAGCACGATCCGGGCGCCGGCGATGACCCGGCCGAACACGTCGCGCGCCAGCTTGTCGCCGCCGAACAGATAGGGCAGGTGGGAGTGCGGATCGATCGCGCCGGGCGAGGCGAACTGTAGGTCCGGGATCTGGCCAAGCGGATCGAAAAGCTCGATGTGTCTGGCGAAGATCGCCGCGAACAGCCAGAAGCCGACAAGGAAGAGCCCGGCGAATCCGACGCCGCTCGCAACCACATGGCCGTAGAGCCCGAGCTTGCGGCGAAAGACGAGGCTTAGGCCGAGGATGACGGCCAGGCTCAACCAAACCGGAATGAGCTGAATGAGGACGCGGAGGACGATCTCGCCGGGACTCAGGAACTGCAAGCGCGCTTCCCTAATGCACGCGGATGCGCGGATTGAGCCAGGCGTAGCCGATGTCGGAAATGAGCTGGGTGAGCAGCACCACCACCACCGAAACAAGCGAGCAGGCAAGCAGGAGATCGATGTCGTTGTCGCCGGCGGCGTCGACTAGCGCCTGACCGAAGCCCTGGTAGCGGAACATCACCTCGACGATGACCACGCCGGTGAGCAGCCACGGAAAGAGGAGCATGATGACGGTGAACGGCGCAATCAGCGCGTTGCGCAGCGCGTGCTTGAGCACGACCGCTCCGAAGCTCAGGCCCTTGAGGCGCGCCGTGCGGATATATTGCGCGTTCATCACCTCGATCATTGAGGCGCGAGTCATGCGCGCGACATAGCCCGTGCCCAGGATCGCGACCGTCGCGACCGGCAAGGCGAAATTGTAGAAGCTCAGATGACCTTCGGTCGCCTGAGCCGCCGAGCCGTTAAGCCAGCCGAGCCACGCAGCGAAGACAATGGTGAGCACCACGCCCGACACATATTCGGGCGTCGAGGTCGTCACGATCGAGAGGATCGAGAGCGCGCGATCGGCGCGCGACCCTTCGCGCATGCCGGCGATGACGCCGATCGCGAGCGCGGTCGGGATCATGACCACAAACACCCAGAACATGAGGATCGCCGTCGCCTCGACCGCGGGCCCAAGCTTGTCGACGACCCTGGTCCTAAAGTGGGTCGAACAGCCGAGATCGCCTTGCAGCACGCCCGAGAACTTCGGCGTCTTGGGCTCGTCGCAAAAGGAAAAGCGCGGCGTCGCGACGCCTGTCTTCGGATCGATGTTGGGCTGCTTGGGCCAGATCCCGAGCCAGGCGGCATAGCGCTCGAGGAACGGGCGGCGGTAGCCGTTCTTGACGAGCCAGCTCTCGAGCTGCTGGTCGGACGCGTGCATCTCGGTCTGGCTGATCGCGAGCTTGCGCAGGTTCGGCTCGAGATTGACCAGATAAAAGACGACCAGCGTCAGGCAGAGCATCGTCAAGAGCATCGCGCCCAGCCGACGAGCCAGGAATGACGCCATCGTCCTATCCCTCCCTTGCGGCTCGGAAGCCCGGCCGGTCCGCTCCGAAAGAGCGGACCGGCGGACGCCTTGCCTTTCGCGCGCCGAGACTCAGGCCTTGAGCCATACGCGCTCGAGATGGGTCTCGTAGAGGGGATGCATGCCGTAATCCATCACCGCGGGCGTGCGATGATTGTAGAGCGTGAGCCAGTAGGGCTGGACGATGATTCCCGAATCCTGGAGGATCTGCTCGAGATCCTTCATCACCGCTTTGCGCTTGTTCGGGTCCGGGATGGCCAGCGCCTGCTCGAGCTTGGCGTCGAAGACGGGATTGGAATAGGCGCTCTCGTTCCAGGCCTCGCCGGTGCGGTAGGCGAGCGCCAGCACCTGAACGCCGAGCGGGCGCATGTTCCAGTCGGTGATCGAATAGGGATATTTCGTCCAGTCGTTCCAGAAGGTCGAGCCCGGCAG
>Ga0335075_10018103_pt1 | contig 10448 bp, 8 predicted proteins | sample Lox_Sample_24_FD_206723 | JGI IMG/M metagenome (GOLD analysis project Ga0335075, IMG submission 206723) | Soil microbial communities from Loxahatchee National Wildlife Refuge, Florida, United States - Lox_Sample_2.4 | ecosystem: Environmental > Terrestrial > Soil > Wetlands | place: USA: Florida... | reverse complement strand
AGCGCCCATATCGGGGGCGAGCCGCTCAGATGAGGTGAGTTGCCGCGGCCGGATGGCGTGTGCAGGCACGGCGACGAGCGCAGCGGACAGAAAAGCTACGATGATAGATGACTTCATGTGTGCCCCCCGAAGGGACATCTTATCATGAGTTCGCGACGCACCGGTCAAGCGCGGAAGTAGCCGACAGACCGCTGTGTGAGTGAGGCCGTCTTCCAAGAGCGTCCTCGGCGGGAAGGGGGCTCCTAGTTACCCGACGGCTTGGAGGTCAGCTCCTGAATCATTCGATTTGCACCGGTTCGCTGCGACTCAGCGATGCGATCCCACTGCGCCCGGGTGAAGCATTGACGGCGTGCCTTCACGAGCGACCCTGTTTCGGGCAGTCGGCGGCAGATCAGCCGATCATCGTCTCCAGGCTGGTCAGCCGCGCTTTGAGCGATTGCAATCGAAGCCTGGGTGACAATGAATCCGACAAGGAAAACGGATCTGGAAAGCCTGTTCATCTCGAAACCTCACTTCGAAGTGCGCCTGCCTAGTCGCACAGTGTCAATAAGCTGTTATCCGGCGAGAGCTTCGATTTACATGCGCCAACGCTTCTTTATGGCCGGTTTGCAGGGTCGGTAATGGGTGGAAGCGGACGTTAGTCGATCTCGTAAATTTCCAGATTGTATGGCTCGGCTAGCACGAGATGCCGACCGTCGGCCGAGAGTGAAGCAGCAAACCAATCGCCGGAGAAGGTCAGGAAATTGATTTGCTGTGTCCCGCCTCCGATTGATATCTCCACTGTGACGTGAGGCTGCTTAGGGTCGAAACAGTATCTAATCTCGGTTTCATTGTGAAGCAGCACGGGAGATTTGTCCTCGTCACCCCAGCCTACGAAATCGTCGCAAGCGGCGACGTCGTAAGGCTGAAGGTCGCTGTTCTCTAATAGGATCGGGGGACCAACGTGGACGCTCCAAACCTCATCGTGGTCGCAGACATAGAAGCGCCCCCCACGCGGGATCGTGAAGCCGATTAGCCGCTCGGACGGCACAGACAAGTTGAGCCTTTTCATTGCAGTACCACGGCGGTCCCAAATTTCATCAGCTAGAGTTCCGCAATCGGTGGAAAGCTGACACTCTCAGCGAAGCAAGCGGCGCGTTTCAAGATTCTCCGCGAAAGGTTAGTCGCCCATCTCGGCTGTAGCAATAAACGGGGATCGACCCGATTGCTCCCCTCTTGAGCATTAGGTTCACACAATTTCCGTTCGCCGTTCGTGCTACGACCGGGAATCGAGCAACCATTGCGTCCTGACGCGACATTGCAATGCGTGCCGCGTAGAACCGCAGGTTCGGCGGGATTTTCTTCCCTGACACCGAGGGTGGTCACTTGCGGCCCCGATCGCTTTCCCGACATCGCGTGCCCCCTCGGTCAATGACTGTCGGTGCCGAGACACCATGGGTCGAGCTCAATCCTTGTGAGCTTCAACATGTCCGGCGCTTCAACGCCAGTTCCGGAGCGCGTTCCAACGCGACGTAGCGAACGGCGGTTGCGTGCTCGCAGCTCAGCGAGCGAAACTGCATGTCCTATTGACGCGCCTCTGGCGAGGCGGGTTGGCTGTGCGCGCAGTCTCGGCTAATGAGGTATCTGAATTACGAAGAAAGGTGACGCGTGCCGAGTGTCTCTTCCAACGAGGATCCAACGCACCCCACGCTTTGCGAGCAGATCTCGGCGATCCTGTCTCTCGACCCTCACGCGCAAGCGATTGAGTCCGAACGGCTTTGGCGGACCTGGGGAAATCTTTCTGATGCGGCAGCACGCCTCAATGCGGCTCTCGAACAAATTGGTCTCGGTCCCGCGGGGCGGGTCGGGGCGCTGTTGCGCAATCATGTTGATCTCGTTCCGGTCCTTCTCGCCACTTTCCTTTCTGATCGCTGTCTCGCAACTCTCAACGCGGCATCGCCCGACCGGAAGCTCGCCGAAGATATCGTTGTCGCACGACCGCCAGTCCTGATCGGGACCGCCGCGGATTGGGAGAGGCCCGGGCTCATCGACGCCGCCAATGAAACTGGGGCTGCGGTGATCGCGCTGACCGATGGCAGGGTGGAAGTCCTTCAGGCCGGCGAGCGGTCGCAATGGCGCAATCGGGATGCGCCCGGAATCGCGATCGAGATGCTGTCGAGCGGCACCACGGGCACGCCAAAGCGCATCCCGTTGCCGCGCCAGAACCTGGAAAAGGCGCTCGCGGGCGCGGCCTCCTACGAAAAGGGTCGTGAGCCCGGCGCGCCGCCGAAGCTTCGCTCGGGTGTGCAGATCGTGACCGCGCCGCTCGCCCACATTGCCGGGATTACCGGGCTGATGAACAATCTTCTGGCCGGTCGGAAGGTTTGCCTGATCGAGCGCTTCACGGTCGAAGGCTTCCGCGATGCGGTGGTGCGTCATCGGCCCAAGGTCGCTGGTGCGCCGCCATCGGCGCTGCGGATGCTGCTCGATGCGGACATTCCCAAAGAGGATTTTTCGAGCCTGGTCGCCTACCGGACCGGGACGGCGCCGCTCGATCCCGAGCTCGCCGATGCTTTCTATCAGCGCTACGGCATTCCGGTGCTCCAGAATTACGGCGCGACCGAATTTGCCGGTGGCGTCGCCGGTTGGACGCTTGAGGATTTCAAGGCGCACTGGACCGACAAGCGTGGCTCGGTCGGCCGGCTCAATCGAGGCGCTGAAGCGCGGGTGATCGACCCGGAAAGTGGTGAAGCGCTGGCGGAAGGCGAGGAGGGGCTGCTCGAGCTGCGCGCGCCCAATATCGGCAATGGTCAGGGCTGGGTCCGCACCACCGATCTCGCCGTCGTCGATGCGGACCGCTTCCTGTGGATTCGTGGACGCCATGACGGCGCGATCGTGCGCGGCGGCTTCAAGATCATCCCGGACGATGTGGTGAAGGCATTGCAGGGGCACCCCGCCGTGCGCGAGGCCGCGGTGACGGGGCTCGCCGATCCAAGGCTCGGGCAGGTCCCCGTCGCGGCGTGGATCGCGAAGGCGGGTGCCGATGCGCCGACCGAGGAAGGCCTGCGGGCCTGGCTCAAGGACCGGCTGATGCCCTATCAGGTGCCGGTGCGGCTGCTGCAGGTCGACGATCTGCCACGTACGCCGTCGATGAAGGTCAGCCAGCCGGCGCTGAAGGCGCTGTTCGAAGACGAAGCCGCCTAGGCGGCCTCGCTTCCCAGCAACCGCGCCTGCTCCGCCCGCTTGCTGCTGCCCAGCGCCGCGATCAGATGGGCGCGCTTGAGGAACAGGTGCGCATCGCACTCCGCGGTGAAGCCCATCCCGCCATGGATCTGGATATTGGCCTTGGCATTGGCGAGCGCAGCATCGGTCGCAAGCAGGCGCGCGGCCGCCGCTTCTGCGCGATCATCGCCTCCGGCACCGAAGGTGATTGCAGCCTGCAGCACCTGAGCTTCGGCCGCCGCAGCACGCACGGCCATGTCGGCGCATTGGTGCTTGATCGCCTGGAAGGCGCCGATCGGCTGGCCGAATTGCTCGCGGGTGCCGGCATAGGCGACCGCCATTTCCAGCGTCGCCTGCGCGATGCCGGCCAGATAGGCAGCGAACAGCAGCGAGATGCGATCGGCGATCATGTTACGCGATCCCGCCGGATAGTCGTCATCCCCTCGCGCCATAGCGACAGCTTCGTCGAGCCCGTCCACGCTCTCCGCGCTTGCGGGCGTCGCGATGAGCCGGGCGCCGTCGTCCAGCAGGACGATACGGGTTGCGGAACCGGCGTCGAAAAGCTGCACACCAGTGGGTGCAAGCCGGTTGGCGAAGGCGGCCGATGACGCCCCGGCAATGAGCGTGGCCCGCTCTTCGTTATCTTCCGCAAGATGCGGTGCGACCATTTGCGCCAGCAGCGACGGGGAGGCGAGATGCCGCCCGAGCGCCTTGGCGGCCAGCGCTTCCTCCGCAATGCCGAGGCCGATTCCACCCTGAGCCTCGGGCACGGCGAGCCCGAACAGGCCAAGCTCGGCAAACGCAGGCAGAAGGCGATGTTCGGCAGCCCCAAAATGGCTGCCCGTCTCACGCAGCCGTTCGACCGGCAAGCGTTCGGCAAGCAGCCCGCTGATGCTGTCCTCGATGAGCTGCTGTTCTTCGGAAAGCTGGAAATCAACGATCATCGTGCGACAGGTCCCTTGGGCAGGCCGAGCACGCGCTCGCCGATCGTGTTGCGGCGGATTTCGGAGGTGCCGCCCCCGATCGCCCATTTGTAGGATTCGAAGTAGCGCATCGCCCAGTCGTGGCCGCCGCGGCGTTCCAGCGCCGCAGGGCCGAGCAGGTCGATGGCGGCGGCATGAACACGGCGGGTGAGTTCGCCGAAATAAAGGGCGACGATATTGCCCTCCGCGCCCGGTACGGCCTCGTGCATCCCGCGCGAGACCGACATGGCCGTCAGCGAGCGGAGCGCCATCACCTCGGCCTTGAGCGTCGCCAGATCCGAAGCAACCGCGCCGTCGTCGATCGCTCCGGATGTGCGTGCAATTCCGATCAACTCATCGACCGTCGAAGCGAGTTCGATCTGGTGCGCGACGGTACCGGTTCCACGCTCGAAGCCGAGCGTCGTCATCGCGACGCGCCAGCCATTGTTGAGGCCGCCGACGACATTCGTGAGCGGAATGCGGACCTCGTCGTAGAAGACCTGCGCGAAGTGCGCGATTCCCGACATGGTCTTGATCGGGCGGATATCGATGCCGGGCGATTTCATGTCGCAGATGACCCAGCTGATCCCCTTGTGGCGGGGCAGGTCGGGGTCGGTGCGCACCAGCAATTCCTGCCAGTCGGCGAGATGCCCGTAGGTTGTCCAGATCTTGGTGCCGGTGACGACCAGCGAATCGCCGTCGATCACCGCGCGGCATTTGAGGCTGGCGAGATCGGAACCGGCGCCGGGCTCCGAAAAGCCCTGGCACCAATTCTCCTCGCCGCGCAGGATCGGCGGCAGATGGCGCTGCTTGTGCGCCTCGCTGCCCTGCACGATCAGGGTCGGTCCCGCGTGGCTGAGCGCTACGAACATGGAACGGGACTGGGGCGCGCCGGCGCGCGCATATTCCTGCAGCCAGACGAGCTGTTCGAGGACCGAAAGACCCCGGCCGCCATAATCCTTCGGCCAGGCGACCCCGGCCCAGCCGCCCTCATACTGGCGGCGCTGCCAGGCGAGATCGAATTCGCGCAGGGCCTGGCCTTCCATCGGAAGCGGGCCACGCGGGACATTGTCCGCCAGCCAGTCGCGGCACCCGGCGCGAAAGATGTCCAGTTCCGGAGACGAGATCACTTTCATGCGAACAGGGCCTTCACGTCCGGAGCGGAGATCTTGAGCGACGCATTGCGCGGCAGTGATGCGACGATCCGCCAGTCGACCGGCACCTGATAGGCGAGCAACCGCTCCTGTGCCCACTTGCGCAGGCTTTCGGCGTCCGCTTCGGCGCCCGGCGCGAGCTCGACCGCGGCGACGGGCACTTCGCCCAGACGCGAATCGGGAATGCCGACGACGGCCGCATCCGCCACCGCGGGATGGGCACGAAGTGCGGCAAGCACCGTTTCCGGCACGATCTTGAAGCCGCCCCGATTGATCGCGCCATCGGCGCGGCCGTGCAGGAAGAGGAAGCCGTCGCTGTCGATCGAGGCGAGGTCGTTTGTGCGGATCCAGTCGGGCCCGAGTCGCCGCACCTTCGCCGCCAGCAGGCCGACCTCGCCGGCAGACAACGGATCGAAGCTCTCCGCGGTCACGATCCTGAGCTCGACATTGGCGCTGGCCCGGCCCGCGCTGCCACGCTTGATCCGTCCCCATTCGCGATAGGCATCGAGTGTCCAGTTCGCGACGACGCCGGCAAATTCGGTGGCGCCGAAGGCGTGCAGGATCGGGATTCCGTAAAGCGCCTCGAACCGTTCGTGCACCTCCGCCTCGACGGTCCCGCCGCCGACACCAACGACCTTCAGGCTGGCAAGGTCTTCGGGGGGGATGTCTGCGTCGAGCACCATGCGTACGCCCGCTGGCGGCAGGGCCGTCCGGAAGGGGCGATAGGTGCGGATCGCCTCGGCCCAGGCGCGCGGCTCGAACTTCTCGAGCAGCACGATCCGCTGCCCATAGGCGAGGGGCGGGACCAGATAGGCGATGCCGGTGACGTTGCCGAGCGGCTGGGTCATGACCTGCGGCGATTCGACCGCAGCGCTGCCCGCGTAGACGCCCCTCGCGTCTTCGGTTGCGGAATTGAGTGTCGCCCAGCTCAGCGGCACGCGCTTGGGCGCGCCGGTGGTGCCCGATGAAAGCAATTCGAATGCGATATCGGGCGTCGGCGCGCGGAACGTGCCTTCGCCCCGGGCCAGCAGCGTGCGCGCGACTGCGCTTCCATCGACCGCATCCTCGATCGCAATCGCGGCGGTTCCGGTCTCGCGCGCGGCCTCCAGCGTTTCCGCAGTCCAGTCTTCCGGCGCAGCGAGCACGGCTTCCAGCCTCAGCCGGCGGATGTCCGCCGCGATCGCGGCCGGGCTCTGTGTCGAATAGATCATCACCGTCGTCCGCCGCGCCGCGATGCCACAGGCATAAGCGGCGACATGCGGCGGTCGCGTGCGCGCGACGAGGCCCATGGACGACGCGCCATCGAGGGCTTCGGCAACAGAGCGACCTGCATCCGCCACCCAGCGCCAGCTCCGCCAGCGGCCGGCGAAGGCGATCGCCTCGGCGTCGCCGCCATTGGTCAGGCGTTCTTCTATCAATGACGCGACATCGAATCCCATTGGCTCAGCGCCCCGTGAAGACCGGCTTGCGCCGTTCAGCGAAGGCGTTGACCGCCTCGCGATGATCGGCGCTCAGGTGCGACATGGTTTCGTAGCCGAGATGCGCCTCGATCAGCGCGTCGAATTGCTGCCTGAGGCCCATATTGATCGCACGCTTGGTGAGGCGGATCGCGATCGCGGCGCCATTGGCCAGCTCCTCGGCAATCTCCTGGACGCGCGCATCGAGCTGATCGGCCGGCAGCGATTCGCCGACAAGGCCGATCGCGGCGGCTTCGGCGCCGGTGATCGAGGCGCCGGTGAGGAGATAGCGCTTGGCACGCGCATAACCGATCAAGGCCGGCCAGATCACCGAGCCGCCGTCACCGGCGACCAGGCCCACCTTCACATGGGGATCGGCAATGACCGCGCTGTCCTTCGCGACGACGATGTCGCAGACCAATGCGAGCGTCGCACCGAGGCCGATGGCGTGACCGTTGACCTTGGCGATCACCGGCCGGTCGAGGTCGATCACGCCCATCAGGATCTCGCGCGCTTCGATCATCGAGTCGACCCAGCGGGCATGATCGTCGATCGAGCGCTTCAGTCCGTCGATGTCGCCGCCGGCGGAGAAGCTTTCGCCCTCGCCGGTCAGCACCACGACGTGCGCGTCGGGATCGCGGCCGATCTCGGGAAAGATACGCACCAGCTCCTGGTGCATCTGTGCGTTGGTCGCGTTGCGGACTTCGGGACGATTGAAGCTGACGGTGACGATTCGGCCCTCACGGGTGATCTTCAGCGTCTCATAACCTTCATACACGTGCATTCTCCCCTTGCCCCGCCGCATTTTGCGCGTCATGGATAAAAGATATTACTCAATTAGCGTTCAAGGGGAAGAGCCAATGGCTGAAGATGATGGATTGGTCCGCAACCAGCTGACCGACGAATCGGTCGATCTGATGCGGCGCCGCATCGGGTTCTCCAATCCAACTCTGCGCACGGGAGCCATAGACGATCCCTGGAATATAAAGGCGACGGACGACGCAATCCGGCGTTATTCGATCTGTATCGGGGACGATAATCCACTTTACTGCGACCCGGAATATGCCGCGAAAAGTCGCTGGGGCCGCGTGATCGCGCCGCCGGGATTCGAAAAATCCATGGGCGTCATGCGCAACGCGATTCCCGAGCCGGAAGAAGACAGAGTTACCTCAAAAGCGCTTCGTGGGGTCCAACTCTACCATAGCGGCGGCGAAAACTACTATTACGCCCCGATCATCGAGGGCGACACGCTGCATCGCTCGCGCTTCGTGAAAACCGTGGAGCTCAAGGAGTCGGAATTTTCCGGCCGCTCCGCCATCGTCACCAACGGCCTCTGCCTGTGGGACCAGAACGACCAGGTCGCCGTCGACGGCGTCGACTGGTTCATTCACGCCGAGCGCCAGAATCGCGGCAAGAAGGACAAATATGTCCAGGACGAGCCCGCCTGGTACAGCGACGAGGATCTCGCCGCGATCGAGGCGGCCTATGACAATGAATATCGCCGCGGCGCCGACACGCTCTGGTTCGAGGACGTTGTGCCAGGGACCGCGCTGCCGAAGATGGTCAAGGGGCCGCTCACGGTCACCGATCTCATCAACCTCCACATGGGCTCCGGCTGGCTGATCTACGGCAACTGGCCGAACCGTCTCGCCTTCGAGAACCGCAAGCGGCTGCGGGGCTTTTACACGCGCGACGAATTCAACGGCTGGGATACGCTGCAGCGCGTCCACTGGGACAAGGACATGGCGCAGAAGGTCGGCGTGCGGATGATGTATGACATTGGTCCGGTCCGGCAGCTCTACGTCAACCACTATCTGACCAACTATGTCGGCGACGATGCCTGGATCCACCGCGTCCGGTTCGAATTCCGCCGGTTCAACTATATGGGCGACGTCACCTGGCTGACCGGCGAAGTCACCGAAGCCCGTGTCGATGAAAAGCTCGGGCCGCTGATCGAGATCCGGCTGCGTGGCACCAACCAGCGCGGTCAGGAAAATGTGCTTGGGGAAGGCACCGTCCTGTTGCCTTCGCGCAAGCACGGACCGGTGAAGATGCCGGAGCGGCCGCAGCCCACGCCGCATCGCGCGCATGGCCCGGAGCAGCGCCGGTCCTGATCCCGGTACGAGGCAGAATGATCGAGGGGCCGGCTTTGCCGGCCCCTTTTTCGTTCAGCTCCGCTCGGGCGGCGCGATGTCGTCGTCCTCGAGATACATGCCGGTTCGCCAGCCGTCCGCCGGCATGTCGCCGTAGATCGAAAAGTCCCGGACGCCGGTTTCGTAAAGAAGGTTGTCGTCGATGAAGAAGTTGCCCGTACATTCGCGCGAGGGCCGGGTAATAATCTCGTAGGCCGCATCGGCCATGATGCGCGGATGCCGGCAGCGTTTCATTTCCTCTGCATCTCCGACGGCGAACTCGATTGCCGCCGTGGCAATACCGAAGCGCGGCCAGAGTGCATTGAAGGCAATCCCGTCCGCTCCGAATTCCGCGGCCATGCCATAGGTCACCATCGACATTGCATATTTCGACATCGTATAGGCGACATGGCCTGCAAACCATTTCGGATCGAAGGTCAGGGGCGGCGAAAAGGTCAGGACGTGGGGGTTCTGCGCCTTGCGCAAATAGGGGATGGCGGCCTTGGCAATGAAGAACGCCCCGCGCGCATTGACGTCCATCATCAGGTCCCAGCGCTTCGCCTCCGTTTCTTCGACCGGCGTCATCGATATTGCAGAGGCGCTGTTGATCACGACGTCAATGCCGCCGAAATGCGCGGCGGCTTGCGCCATCGCTGCGGCGGACGCGGTCTCGTCGCGTGCGTCCATCACGATGGCCAGCGCATTGCCGCCGGCGGCGCGCACCGCATCGGCAGCGCTGTGGATGGTCCCGGGAAGATGGCGGTGCGGTTCGGCCGTCTTGGCGGCGATAACGACATTGGCGCCGTCGCGCGCGGCGCGTAAGGCGACTTCCAGCCCGATGCCACGGCTGGCGCCAGAGATGAAAACAGTGCGATCCTTCAGTGTCATTGAGCGCTCTCCTTTGCCAAAGCTTGGACGAGCGGGCGCTGCAACACAATATTGAGTTTACTCTATATCTGGCCTAGGGGGTTTTCATGCCGAGTTCCGAACCCAAGTCCAAATCCAGCCGCGCGCCGAAGCCGCAGTCGGTCGTCCAGCGCGCGGCCGCGCGGATGCGCACCATGGCGATGGAGCGGGAAGAGGGTACGCTGCTGGGATCGGAAGAGGAGCTGATGGGCGAGCTGGCCGTCAGTCGCCCGACACTGCGCCAGGCAGCGGCCTTGGTGGCGCAGGAACGACTCATCACCATCCGCCGCGGCGTCAATGGCGGCTATTTCGCGGCCTTGCCCGACAGTCTCACCGTCGCGCGCATGGCGGCGATCTACCTCCAGTCGCGGCGGGCGCGGCTGAACGAGGTGATCGAGGTTGCCGAACCGATCCGCACCGAGCTCGTCCGCCTCGCCAGCCGCAGCACCGACGTCGAGGCGAAGGCGCAGCTTGCCGAGTTCCTGTCGCAGGAACGGGCGATGCCGCAGACCGACTATCGTTCCTTCCTGCGCGCCGAGCGGTCGTTCGGTCGCGTGCTCGGGACGATCAGCGGCAACCGCGTGCTCGAGCTGTTCCTGAACATCGTCTACGATCTGTCGGCATTCATCAGCCGGG